>Ga0299913_10004614_pt1 | contig 11595 bp, 10 predicted proteins | sample RVTome_9_FD_201360 | JGI IMG/M metagenome (GOLD analysis project Ga0299913, IMG submission 201360) | Soil microbial communities from uranium-contaminated site in the Upper Colorado River Basin, Wyoming, United States - RVT155D38 (version 2) ... | reverse complement strand
GGCACGCCGCAGGGCCAGGAAGTCGTCGAGGAGCGCGGGCGGGAGGTTGTCGACGCACGAGTAGCCGAGGTCCTCGAACAGCTTGCTCGCCTGGCTCTTGCCGGCGCCCGACAGGCCGGAGATCACGAGGAAGTGATCGGTCGCCCCCGGATCGGCGCGCACGGAGTCCGTCCCCGGGGTCGCCGCGGTGTTGGTGGCGGTCTCGGCGGGTGCGCTCCGCGCCACGGTCCCCTCCTTCATCGAACGCGGTCCGAGTATAGCCGCGCCATCCGCCCCCTCACGCCCGTGAGGCCAGTCCGGTGCGCAGCTCGCGCACGGTGGCCGCGGCCGAGGCCCGCAGCGCATCGAGGTCGTAGCCACCCTCCAGCGTCAGCGCGATGCCGGGCAGCCCGAGGCGCGCGACCAGGCCGGCCAGCGCCGCGGCGACGGCGGCGTAGCCGTCCTCGGTGATCTCGAGGTGCGCCAGCGGATCGGCCCGATGGCCGTCGTACCCCGCCGACACGAGGATCGCGTCCGGCGCGTACGCCTCGATCGCCGGCAGGAGGTCGTCGACCCAGGCGCCGACGAAGGCGTCGTCGGCCGCGCCGGGGTCGAGCGGCCGGTTGTGCTTCGTGCCGCGCGCGGCACCCTCGCCGACCTCGCCGATCCAGCCCGTTCCCGGGTAGAGCGGCCACTGGTGCGTGGAGGCATAGCAGAGGTCCGGATCGGCGTCGAAGATCGCCTGGGTCCCGTCGCCATGGTGGACGTCCCAGTCGACGATCGCGATGCGTTGCGCCAATCTTTCCGCCCGCAGACCCGCGACCGCGATGGCGACGTTGTTCAGGAGGCAGAAGCCGCTCGCCCGCGTCGCGGACGCGTGGTGTCCGGGTGGCCGAACCACCGCAAAGGCGACCGCGGCCTCTCCCGTCGCGACGGCGCGCGCGGCCTCGACGGTGGAGCCCGCGGCCAGGCGCGCCGCCTGCCACGAGCCCTGCGCCACGTACGTATCGGCATCCAGCCAGGTGCCGCCGTCAGCGTCGGCGCGCTCCAGGGTCATGACGAGCTCCGGGCCGTGAATGGCCGCGATCTGCGCATCGGTGGCCGGGGTGGAGCCGAGCTCTCGGAGCGCCGATTCGGCCGCGTCGCGGACGCCCGCCGCGACCGCCTCACGGCGCGAGGGCCGCTCCGGGTGCCCCGGGGCGTGGTGGACGTCCATCCGCTCGTCGGTGATCAGCCAGACCGGTCCCGACATCAGGAACGGCGGCGCGCCATCCGCATGATCTGGAGGGCGCCCTCGAACAGCCCGTACATGATCAGCGACAGGATCCCGGAGCTGATGGGGTCGCCGCCGGGCGTGATGACGATGGCGACGAGCACGATGATGATCACCACGAACCGCCGCCGGGCGGCGAGGAAGGCGTAGCTCAGGATGCCGATCCGGTTCAGCAGCAGCAGGATGATCGGGAACTGGAACGCGAGCCCGAAGGCGAGCATCAGGGTGGTGACGAAGCCGATGTACTCACCGACGGCGAGCATCGGCGGAACGCCGGGCAGCGCGAAGCCGAGGAGGAAGTCCAGCGCGTTCGGGATGAGCAGGTAGCCGAGCACGATGCCGAGGACGAAGAAGAGCACCGCGACGAGGAGCAGCGGCCACACCAGGCGCCGTTCGCGGCGGGTGAGGCCGGGCGTCACGAACGCCCACAGCTCGTACAGGATGATCGGCATCGCGAGGGCGAAGCCGATGAACAGGGCGAGCCGAATCTGCACTCCGAGTCCCTCGAGGACGCGGAGCTGGACCACCTCGCTCCCGTCGGGCAGCGCGGCGAGCAGGAGCGTGATGACGGGTTCGGCGAGGAAGAAGCCGGCGGCCGCGGCGACGGCGACGGCGAGGGCCACGACGATGATCCGGCTTCGCAGTTCGTCGAGGTGCTCGACGAGGCTCATCGTCACCTCGTCGTCGCGCGAGCGCTGCGCAGCCTGCCCGGGAGGGTTGGGCGTCGTGGACGTCACGTCACGCGGCGCCGTTCGTCGACGCCGGGATCCTGGCCGCGGCCAGGATCAGCGATCCGAGGTTTCGCCGGCGGGTCGCTCGTCCTTGACGGGACGCTTCGGCTCGCCGCGCACGGATTCCTCGAGGTCGCTGGATGCCTTGCGGAACTCGCGGATCCCCTTCCCGACCGCGTTGCCAATGTCGGGCAGCTTGCCGGGGCCGAAGATGATCAGGACGATCACCAACAGCAGGATGAGCTCCATCGGTCCGGGAACCGGCATGTAATCACGAACCTCCGCTGTGGGCCGCGTGGGCGGCACTGGTGCCCGAGTGTAGCACCGCCTCTCGCATCCGGCCCCGGAGCTCCCCGGCCGCGGCCGCTGCCGCCGCCTGCCAGTCGGCGCCGGAGGAAGCCTCCGCGATGGCGCGCGAGACAGAGACCACCCCAGGGGCCCAAGCACCGGAGCAGGCCGAGACCGCCGCGCCGAGGTCCCCACCCTGGGCGCCGACACCCGGCACCAGGAAACCCGGACCTGGGACCAGCGCACGCAGCCGTGCGAGCTCTCCGGGCGCCGTCGCACCGACCACGAGGCCGACGCGGCCATCGGTCCAGCGCTCCGCGACCCAGCGCGCCACGTGGACGTGGATCGGTTCGCCGTTCGCGTCCAGCTCCTGGATGCGCGGGGCGGACGGGTTGCTCGTTCGCGCCAGGACGTAGACCAACCGCCCCTGGTACGCAAGGAACGGCTCGATCGCGTCCTCGCCGAGATACGGGCTGAGGGTGACGGCGTCCGCCTCGAGGTGCCCGAGGAGGCCGGCAGCGTAGCGCTCCGCCGTGGATCCGATGTCGCCCCGCTTGGCGTCGAGGATGCAGAGCACGTCGGCTGGCACGTCGCGACGGACTCTCTCCAACGCCGCCCATCCTGCCGCCCCGAACGCCTCGAAGAATGCGACGTTGACCTTCACCGCCACGACCTGCCCGGCGGTCGCCTCGATGATCCCGCGGGCGAAGGTCTCGACGCCACGGTGGTCGGCGGGCAGGCCCTCCGGCAGCCGGTCGGGGTGCGGGTCGATGCCGACGCCCAAGGGCGCGCCAATCCGTTCGTGCCCGGAGCGCAGTCGGTCGAGAGGGGTCATCCGGCGCGCGCGAGCTCGCGAGGCGGGAGGCGTCGCGACCGAAGCGGGCTGTGGGCGGTATCGGCAAAGTCGACGACCCGGAGGCGAAGCCGTGGCATGCCGCCGAACGTGTCGCGCTCCAACGTTCCCACCAGGTCGACCTCCGCCCCGGGCTCCGGCAGCGTGCGCTGCAGGTCGTGCCCGAAGGCGATCGCGTCGAACGTCTCGAGCCCGCGACGCATGCGGAACGCGACGTGGGCCTCGGTCGCGCCAACGCGGCGGACATCGCTGACCGTCATCCCGGTCACCGCCAGGATCGGCTCCAGGTGCCCCGGTCCGTAGGGGGCCAGCCGCTCGAGCTGGTCGGCGAGCTCCCAGTCGAGGTAGCGCGCCGTCAGAACGAGGTCGACGAGCTGCCGGCCGGGAGCGGCGCGCTCGCGTGCCGCATCCGCCGGATACGGCCGAGGAAGGGCCCCGAAGGCGCCCACGAACGCCTCCCAGGCGTCGGGCAGCAACGAGAACCCGCCGGCCGCCGCGTGCCCGCCACGCTTCGTGAGGTGGATGTGGCAGGCCTCCAGCGCGGACGCCACGTGGAAGTCCGCCGGCGCCCGGACCGACCCGCGGATCTCCGCGCCGACCGTGGTGGCGGCGGCGACGGGCCGCGCGAGCGCATCGGCGAGGCGCCCGGCCACGAGCCCGACCAGTCCGGGCGCCCAGCGGTCGTCGCGAAGGACGAGCGGCGCCACGCCCGGCGAAGCATCGGCGAGAAGGCGAGCGGCGGCCACCGCCTCCTTCGTCAGCTCGCGGCGGCGGTCGTGCACCGTCTCCAGCTCTTCGGCGAGATCCTCGGCCCGCAGCGGGTCCTCCTCGAGAAGGAGTGCCATGGCGAGCTCGGCGTCCGCGATCCGTCCGGCGGCGTTGATCCTCGGCACGACGCCGAACCCGAGGTCGCGCGCCGTCGGCTGGCCCGGTGCCTCGCACGACCGCCGCAGCAACGCACGCAGGCCGGCATGCGAGGTCCGCGCGAGCTCGTCCAGACCGAGGCGCACGATGGCGCGGCTCTCCCCCGTCATCGGCGCGAGGTCGGCGATCGTGCCGATCGCCGCCACGGCGGCGAGGCCCTGGGTCGACGCCCCATGGCGAGCGAGGAGTGCCGCGGCCAGCTTGTACGACAGCCCGGCGCCGGTGAGGTCCGGATCGGGGTAGGCGCAATCCGCGCGGTGCGGGTCGACGACGGCGACCGCGTTGGGGAGCGGGTCGGGCGGCAGGTGGTGGTCCGTGATCACGACCTCGAGGCCGAGGCCACGTGCCGCCTCCACCTCGACCGCGTTGCTGACGCCGCAGTCGCAGGTGATGACGAGCCGCACGCCCTGCTCCGCGAGCTGCCGGAGGCCGGGCAGCGACAGCCCGTATCCCTCCTCGAGCCGCGACGGGACGTACCGGATGGGGTCGATGCCGAGCCGGCGCAGGGCCATCACCCATACGACGATCGCCGTCATCCCATCGGCGTCGTAGTCCCCCCAGATCGCCACCCGCTCGCCGGCGGCGATCGCTGCGTCGATCCGATCGAGGGCCCGGTCCGCATCGGCCATGCGGGACAGGTCGTGCAGGGCGCCGGCGCCAGCCTGCAGGAAGCGCTGCAGGCCATCGTCGTCCGTGAAGCCCCGCCGCGCGAGGAGCGTGGCGACCGGTCGCCCGAACCCGGCGAAGGCCGGAGGGTCGACGACGGGCTCCGGCAGCAGCCACTCGAGGCTCGGGACGATCACCCCCGCATGGTAGCCGCGGTCGATTGCCGGCCGCTTACCGTTTGGTTACCAGGGTCAGCTTCGTGACGGGGCGACGCGGTCGCGTGCCTTCCGCTTCGCGTCCCACTCGTGCCACGCGACAAGGATCTGGCTCGCGTTGAAGATCGACGAGTAGGTCCCGGAGACGACGCCCAGCAGCAGCGCCAGGGTGAAGGTCCGAATCGTCGGCGGGCCGAGGATGAGGAGCGCCGCAAGCGTCACGACCACGGTGATGGAGGTGATGATCGAGCGACCCATCGTCTGGAGGATCGAGTGGTTGACGATGGCGCCGAACGGCTCGCCGGCGTGACGGATCCGGTTCTCCCGGATCCGGTCGAACACCACGATCGTGTCGTGGACGCTGAAGCCGATGATCGTCAGCAGCGCCGTCACGAACAGGGCGTCGAACTCCATGCCGAAGAGGTAGCCGAGGATCGCGAAGGTGCCGACGACGAGGATGACGTCGTGGAGCAGCGCGACGATCGCCGCGGTCCCGAACCGGAAGCCGAATCGCATCCAGAGGTAGGCGAGGATGAAGAGCTCGCCGATGCCGATGAGGATGGCCGAGCTGCGGATGAGGTCCGCGCCGATGATCGGGCCGACGGTGCGCACGCTGCGCGGCTCCCCCGCCCCGAACTCCGCCTCGAGATCCTCCTCGAGATCGGCGAACTCGGTGCCTTCGACGACGGGCGCCGGGGTCGGCGTCGGGCTCGGGCTCGGGCTGGGGCTCGCGCTCGCCTCCGAGGACGCCGATGCCTCGGCCGATGCGCCCGCGGACGGCGCGGCGGACGCTGCCGCCGATGCATCCGGGCTGACCGATGCCTCCGGGCTGCCGGAGGGTTCGGCGCTGGCCGATGCGTCAGGGCTCGACGACGGATCGGCGGTCGGCGACGCCGTCGGTGACGGGAGGGGCGTGGGTGGTGGCGCGAGATCGATCGGCTCGGTACGGATGCGCAGGAAGCCATCCGGCAGCTCGGTGATCGTCACGTCCTCGTAGCCGGCATTGGCGAGGAAGGACTGCACCTCTGCGGCGCCCGGCTCATCGCCGTAGCGGACCTCCCACTCCGTGCCGCCGGTGAAGTCGATGGACGGACGGAGGCCACCGAGGAAGATGAAGACCAGGCCGGGGATCGTGAGGATCGCGCTGATCACGAACCACAGGTTTCGCTTGCCGACGATGTCGTACATGGCCTAGCGCTCCACGTGATAGAGCTCGAGCCGGCGACCCCAGGTCGTCCGGGTGACCATCCGCAGCAGCGTCCGCGTCACGGTCACGGCGCTGAACATGCTGACGAGCACGCCCACGATGAGGACGAGCGCGAAGCCGCGAACGACGGTCGTTCCCTGCCAGTACAGCCAGCCGGCGACGAGGAGGGAGCTCACGTTCGAGTCGAGGATGCTGGACCACGCGCGGTTGAAGCCGGCCTCGATGGCCGGACCGAGCGTCTTGCCGGCCCGGATCTCCTCCTTCATGCGCTCGAAGATCAGGATGTTCGCGTCGACCGCCATCCCGATCGAGAGGATGAAGGCGGCCACGCCGGCGAGCGTCAGGGTGACGTGGATGATCCGGAAGATCGCGTACACGACGAGCGTGTAGAAGATGAGCGCCAGCGCGGCGAGGACGCCCGGCAGACGGTAGTAGGCGATCATGAAGAAGAGGACGAGGACGAGCCCGACCGCGCCGGCCACGAGGGCCTGGACGAGGAAGTCGGCGCCGAGCGTCGGGTCGACTGTCTCGAAGCCCTGCTCTTCGAGGCTCAACGGCAGCGCGCCGAAGCGGAGCGTGTTGTAGAGGTTCGTCCGCTCGACCTCGTTCGTCGGGTTCGCCGGCCCGACGGTGATGATCGTCGTTCCGCCGCAGATCGGACTCTGGATCGTCGGGGTGGTGATCACGCGCTCATCGAGCGCGATCGGCCCCGGTCGCTGGGTGTTCGCGGTCGTGAACTGGCACCAGATGTCGCTCGCCTCGGAGCTCAGGATGAACGAGACGCCGATCTGGTTTCCGGTCCCGACGTCCGGCGCCACGCTGCCCTGCTGGATCTCGCCGCCGTTGAACAACTCGGTCACCGTGCCGGCGGCCAGGAGATCGCCGATGTCCTGGCCTTCGGCGAGGGTCTGCCCCAGCGGATTGATGAACTGCAGCTGGCCGGTGGAGCCCACGAGGTCGCGGAGCTGGTCCTCGTCCGTCACGCCCGGCACCTCGACGACGATCCGCCGCGAGCCGTCGCCGCCGATCTCGGATCGCACCTGCGGCTCGGTCACGCCGATGCCCGCCACGCGGCGCTCGAGGATGTCGCGGGTCAGTTCCAGGTCCTCGGCGGTGACCTCCTGACCGGCCTGCGGCACGACCTCCAGCGTGACCCGGCTGCCGCCCTTCAGATCCAGGCCGAGGACGGTGCGGAACTCGACGCCGGCAACTTCCTCGGGCAGCCACGAGAGGCCGAGCGTCGTGCGCGGAAGGTCGATGAAGATCGCCACCAGGGCGATCACCCCGATGACCCACGGGGCGATGCGGCGCCAGGTCATGCTCGGCCGATGGTCCTCGAGTCGTGTGAGCTGGATGTGCCGGCGCGGAGCGCCCGGGACACGAAACACGCCGCTTCACCAGCGGCGGGCGGCGCTGAGTATACCGAACTCGTGCGCGGCTGCCCGATCACGATCAGGCGAGCATGCCCTCCCGGGCGAGCTGCGACTTCAGCCGCTCGGCGAGATCGCGGCTGATGCCCGGCGTCGAGGCCACCTCGTCGACCGAGGCCTCGCGGATGCGCCGCACGGAGCCGAAGCGCTTGAGAAGCGCCTTCTTGCGGCCCGGCCCGATTCCCGCGATGTCGTCGAGCTCCGACCTGAGGGCCCGCTTCCCCCGCACGTCACGGTGGTAGGTGATCGCGAACCGATGCGCCTCGTCCCGGATGCGCTGCACGAGGTACAGGGCCTGCGATCGCCGGGGCAGCACGACCGGCGCCGATCGGCCGGGCAGGTACAACTCCTCGAACCGCTTGGCCAGGCCGCTCAAGGGGACGTCGGTGATGCCGAGCTCGTCCATCACGCCGACGGCCGCCGACAGCTGTCCCTTCCCCCCGTCCACGATCACAAGGTCCGGGACCGCCCAGCCGGGATCGCGGGGACGCTCGTCCTCGGGATCGATCTCCTCGGGGACCTCGTCGGCGCCGACCGCGTCGAGCGACAGCGCCCCGGTCTCGGCTCGGAGCCGCGCCACGCGGCCGAATCTGCGGCGAAGCACCTCGGCCATCATCCGGAAGTCGTCGGGCGTGTCGCCCGACCGGATCCGGAAGCGCCGGTACTCCTTCGGCTCCGGCCGGCCGTCGATGAACACGACCATCGAGCCGACCGCCGACGTCCCCTGGATGTTGCTCATGTCGTAGCACTCGATGCGCTCCGGGGTCCGGGAGAGGCCGAGCGCCGACGCGAGCTCGCCGAGCGCCTCGTCCCGCTTCGCCGTATCGGCCATCCATTCGGCGCGCTCGCGCTCCAGGGCCTCGACCGCGTTCTGGGTCGCCAGCGCCACGAGCCGTCGCTTCTCGCCGCGCTCCGGGACGGAGATCGTGACCCGGACGCCACGCCGATCGGCGAGGTACGCGGCGAGATCGTCCGCCTCGGCCGGCATGACGGGAACCAGCAGGGCGCGCGGCAGCGCATCGGTCGTGGCGTAGTACTGCTGGAGGAACGAGCCGAGCACCACGTCGGCACCTGCGTCACGGGCCCCCTCGACGATGAAGTGCTCACGGCCGATGAGCTTCCCGTTTCGCACCTGCATGACCTGGACGCACGCGTCGTCCTCGGCGGAGGCCAGGCCGATGACGTCGTGCTCGGCGCGGCTGAAGGCCGCCATCTTCTGCTGCTCCATCGTCCGCTCGACGGCGCGCAGCTTGTCCCGCGCCGCAGCCGCCTGCTCGAAGCGGAGCGCGTCGCTGTGCCCCTCCATCTCCTTCCGCAGGTCGGCGGCGATCGGCTCCTGTCGGCCGTCGAGGAAGTCGACGATCTGGCCGATCGTCTCGCGGTATTCGGGTTTCTCGACGGCCTGAATGCACGGCCCCTGGCATCGGTTGATGTAGTACAGCAGGCAGGGGCGCTCGAGGACGCGCTTCCCCTCCGGAATGTCGAGGTTGCAGGTCCGGAACGGGAAGATCTTGCGGAGCAGCTTCAGGGTCTCGTCGACGCTCGAGGCCGATGCGTATGGCCCGAAATACCGGCTCCCGTCGCGCGCCAGCTTCCGGGTCCGGACGATCCGAGGGAAGTCCTCGCCCAGCGTGATCTTCACGAACGGGTAGCTCTTGTCGTCCCGCAGCCGGATGTTGAACCGTGGCCGATGCTGCTTGATGAGGTTCGACTCGAGGAGGTACGCCTCGGACACTGTGTCGGTGACGATGTACTCGACGTCGGCCACCTCGGTCACCATGCGGCCGATGCGGGCGTCCTCCGGCCCCCGCGCCCCGAAGTACGACCGCACGCGGCCCCGTAGCGAATCCGCCTTGCCGACGTACAGGACGCGACCGCCGGCGCTCTTCATCAGGTAGACGCCGGGCTTCGTCGGGAGCCGCCGCAGCACGGCCCGCAGCGGATCGGGCAGGACGCGCTGAGGGCTCATGCGTCGATTCTAGGAGCCCCCAGCCCGACGTACGCGACCCCGTCCTCGGTCTCGTCCAGGTATTCGAGGAGCCGGTCCAGGCGCCACGAGGTCGCGGCAATCTCCTCGCGGTTCACCCACCCCGTCTCGGCGATTTCGCCGAACTGCGGCGCCAGCGTCCCCCCGACGAGCGTGCCGGCGTAGATGAAGCTCACGTTGCGGCGCCGATGCGCGTCGACGAGGATCAGCCGCTCCACGCGGACCTCCATCCCCGTCTCCTCGCGCGTCTCGCGCACCGCGGCCGCGTGCGGCGTCTCCGATCGCTCGACCCGTCCACCGGGCAGCATCCAGCCCGGCCCGAGGTACGTGGTGCGGACGACGAGGATCCGGCCCTGGTCGTCCCGCACGAGCACGTGGGCGCCCTCGGTCCGCCGATAGCGGCCGCCGAACAGCCCGGCCACTTCGATCAGCACGCGGATGAGGAGGCGCGGGAACTCGGCGGGGCGGATCCGACGGCTACGGCGCATCGGTGGCCGGTGCGGTGATCGGCTGCGCCAGCTCCGACTCGAGGTAGGTGCGGATGGTTCCGTACTGGCCGGGCCCGGTCCAGCCGGTCGGGATGAGGATGTACTGGCCGATCGTGTTCGTCGTGGCCGTCAGCACGGGCCCTTCCAGGAGCTCGACGCGCCGGTCACTCGACAGGTGCGACGAGAGGAGGAACAGGTCGATGACCGAGAGGTCCGTACGGACGCGGCCCTCCATGGCATCCATGAGCTGCAGTCCCGGCATGACCGAGAACAGGCCGCCGTCTCCGAGCTTCGAGCGCAGCGCCGAGATGATCCGGCCCTGGCGGACCGATCGCGCGAAGTCGGTCGACTCGGACACCTCGCTCGTGTAGCGCGCGCGGGTATAGATGAGCGCGTCCTCGCCGCCGAGCTGGAGGGTTCCCCGCTCGAAGCACCCCATCTCCCATCGGCCCTCGAGATGGAACTGCTCGATCGTCGTCCAGCAGAATGGCGTCGGGTTGTCGATCGTCACGCCGCCGACGGCGTCCACCATCTCCTGGAAGCCCTGGAAGTCGATCGTGATCCAGTGGTCGACCTCGAGGCCGGTGACCGCCGTCACGACTTCGGCCAGGCGCTCGGCCCCCTCGTCGATGCTGCCGTTCTGCAGGTGGCCGATCGAGAAGACCTCGTTGATCTTCCCGTTCTGGCCGAACGTCGGCACCCCCTCGATCCACAGGTCGCGCGGGATCGGGACCGTCGTGGTCGTGTCGGTGGCCGGGTCGATCGAGAGCAGCTGGATCGAATCGGCGAGGTAGGCGCCGTCGTGGTCGCCCCCGCCGTAGCCGACCATCATCACGTTGACCCGGTCGCTCCCGTTCAGCGGGCCGAGGAGCGAGGTCGAGACGAACGCGGTGTCGGTGACGGTCGCGTTGAACGCTGCCGCGCGCATCCCGAGCAGGACGCCACCGACGACGAAGACCACGAGGACGAGGAGCGCGACCGTGCGCAGCGTGCGCAGGAAGGATCCCGATCGGCGTGGTGGCCGGCGACGGGCGCGCCGTGGCGGCTGGAAGGCTGCCTGCCGGCGGCGGTCGCGGCTCGACGTGCCGCCGGATCGGATGAGCTCGCGGTCGTACGGGAGGGTGTCGTCGCCTCGCGCCATGTGCGCCTGGCGCCTCACAACGTCCTCATCGGGTTCTCGGGATCCCTCGTTCGGTGGGCGGGGGGCACAAGGATACGGGTTCGACCGATAAGCCGCCGGTGATCCGGCGATAAGCGCCCGGCGGGATCATCGGCGCATGGCGCTCGCGACCACTCCGACCCTGCACCTGGACCCGATTCTCGATGCGCTCGACCCCGAGCAGCGTGCGGCGGCGACGCTGCCCGACGGGCCGGCGCAGATCATCGCGCCGGCCGGCAGCGGCAAGACGACCACGATGGTCGCGCGGCTCGCCGTTCTGCTCTCCCGTGGCGTGGCGCCCGACCGGATCTGCGTGGTCACCTTCAACCGGGATGCGGCCGCCGACCTGCGTGCCCGGGTCGAGCGGCGGCTCGGGCCATCCGTCCCTGCCGCCACCTCGATAGAGATCCGCACGCTCCATGCGCTGGCACGCCAGGTCCTGCTCGACGTCGGGG
>Ga0299913_10004613_pt1 | contig 11596 bp, 11 predicted proteins | sample RVTome_9_FD_201360 | JGI IMG/M metagenome (GOLD analysis project Ga0299913, IMG submission 201360) | Soil microbial communities from uranium-contaminated site in the Upper Colorado River Basin, Wyoming, United States - RVT155D38 (version 2) ... | reverse complement strand
TCGAGGAGGACGATCTGTGACCACCCCACGACGTTGCCCGTCTCCCCCGCTTCGCTCCTCCGCCGGACAACGCCGCGGGGACCCCGATCCCGCGGGGTGGGCGGTGCTGCCATGAGCATCCACACCCTGTCGGTGCTCGTCGAGAACAAGCCCGGCGTGCTCGCCCGGATCGCGGGCCTGTTCAGCCGCCGCGGCTTCAACATCCACTCCCTCGCGGTCGGCCCCACCGAGCACGTCGAGATCTCCCGCATGACGATCGTCGTCAACGTCGAGGACTCGCCGCTGGAGCAGGTCACCAAGCAGCTCAACAAGCTGATCGAGGTGATCAAGGTCGTCGAGCTCGACGACGCCGGGTCGGTCAACCGCGAGCTCCTGCTCGTGAAGCTGCGGGCCGACGCCGACACCCGCGGCCAGGTGCTCGACGCCGTCCAGCTTTTCAAGGCACGGGTCGTCGACGTGGCGCCGGACGCCGTCACCGTCGAGATCACCGGCAACGCCGACAAGCTCGCCGGCTTCCTCAAGGTGGTCGAGCCGTTCGGCATCCGCGAGCTCGTCCAGTCCGGGATCGTCGCGATCGGCCGCGGCTCCCGCTCCATCTCCGAGCGCACGCTGCGCCCGGTCCCGATCCCCGCCCCGCCGGCCGTCACCGCCGGCTGACCACCACCAGAAGGAGAGCCACCAGTGGCCGAGATGTTCTACGACGACGACGCCGACCTCGCCCTCATCCAGGGCAAGAACGTCGCCGTCATCGGATACGGCAGCCAGGGTCACGCCCACGCCCTGTCACTGCGCGACTCCGGTGTCGACGTCCGGATCGGGCTCCAGGAGGGCAGCCGGTCGCGAGCCAAGGCCGAGGCCGAGGGACTGCGGGTGCTCACCCCGGCCGAGGCCGTGGAGGAGTCCGACGTCGTCGTGATCCTCGCGCCGGACCAGGTCCAGCGGACCCTCTACGCGAACGAGATCGAGCCGCACCTCGCCCCGGGCGACACCCTGGTGTTCGGCCACGGGTTCAACATCCGGTTCGGCTACATCACCCCGCCCGAGGGCGTCGACGTCTTCATGGTCGCCCCCAAGGGCCCGGGCCACCTCGTCCGGCGCGAGTACGTCGACGGCCGGGGTGTCCCCGTGCTGGTGGCGGTCGAGAAGGACGAGTCGGGCACGACCTGGCCCCTCGCTCTCGCCTACGCCAAGGCGATCGGCGGCCTGCGTGCCGGCGGCATCAAGACCACGTTCGCGGAGGAGACCGAGACCGACTTGTTCGGCGAGCAGGCCGTCCTGTGCGGCGGCGCGAGCCAGCTGGTCATGTACGGCTTCGAGACCCTGATCGAGGCCGGCTACCAGCCCGAGGTCGCCTACTTCGAGTGCCTCCACGAGCTGAAGCTGATCGTCGACCTGATGTACGAGGGCGGCATCGCCAAGCAGCGCTGGTCGGTCTCCGACACCGCGGAGTACGGCGACTACGTCTCCGGCCCGCGGGTGATCACCCCGCAGGTGAAGGAGAACATGCAGACGATCCTGGCCGAGATCAAGGACGGCACGTTCGCCCAGCGGTTCATCGACGACCAGGACGCCGGAGGCCCTGAGTTCGCTGCGCTGCGCGAGAAGGGCGAGCAGCACCCGATCGAGGGCACCGGCCGCGAGCTGCGCAAGCTGATGGCCTGGGTGAAGAGCCACGACTCGGACTACACCGAGGGCACCGCGACCCGCTGACGCCGACCCGGGACGCGCGGAGACCCCGGCCACCCGATCTCAGGATCGTGGTGGCCGGGGTCTCGCATGGTCTGGCCGGCACCCCCCCGGATTGCCGGCCGGACCAGGAGCACGGCCCCTGTTCCGTGCCCATGTGCGCGTCCCGTCCCCCCGAACCGGGACGCACGACCCGGTCTCTACGTCGTCAGTTCGCGACCTCGACGTGGACCATCGGGTTGTGGAGCCAGGCGACGTCGCCGCCAGAGCCGTCCCAGTCCTGCGACTCGAGGACGACGCGCAGGTCGTGCCAGCCGTGGCCGACGCGGATGCAGTACTGGCCGGCGAACGAGGCGTAGTTGTTCGAGTTGTAGAACCACTCGGCCGCGCCGTTGGCCGGCTTCAGGTCGGCCCCGTCCACCTGCACCCGCACCCGGCCGTAGTCGCCGGAGTCGTTCACGTAGGTGTTGGTGGCGGTGAAGGTCACGAACACCGTGTCCTTGCCGGTCTGAGGCCCGCGGAAGCTGAGCTCCGTGCCCGGCACGACGGTCGCCGAGCTCGTCGACATCCAGTTCGCGTGACCACCGGTCATCGCCTTCTTCTGCTTCCCGCCCACGCACGGGACGAGCTCCGCGGCAGCGGCCTTGGCGTTGATCCTCGGTGCGGTCTGCGGTCCGTCGTTGCCGGCAGCGGCCTGGCTCATGCTCGGTGCGGCCGCGGCCAGTGAGCCGGCCACGAGGACCGGGACGGCTGCGGCGATGAATCGCTTCTTCATGTCTCCCCCTAGTACGTCGGTCGGCCGGGGATCGGCCGGCGACTCGAACCCTCAGGAGCACGACGTACCGCCCCTGATACACGGGAGCTCGAGATTCGGCCCCACGACGTCGAGGGCGACAGCGCAGGAGCGGGAGCACTACCCTGAGCACGGGTGTCCGCCGGGGGGTATCACCGGAGGGCACCGTCACTCCTATCCAGTGTGACCGTGGCACTCAAGGACCGGATGGCCATCCAGGAGTCTGAAGCAGGCGCTCCCGCCGAGACGACGACGTGGGACCGCGCCGCTGACTGCTGCACGCGCTGGCTCGACGGCGACGCCGAAGGTCTCGACGACCTGGTGCGCCTGATGACGCCGGTGCTGTGGCAGGTGGCGCGCGCGTGCTCGCTGACCGAGGACGTGGCCGAGGACGTCGTGCAGACGACCTGGGTCGCCTTCGTCCGGTCCGCGGGCCGGCTGCGAGACACCCAGTCCGTCGGTGGCTGGCTGACGACCACCGCTCGCCGTGAGGCGTGGCGGGTGTCGCAGGCCGGTTCCCGGACGACGTTCGTCGAGGACGACACCCTGGAGCGGGTCGTCCCACGGCAGCGCTCGGCCGAGGCCGAGGTGGTCACCCGCGACGAGAGCAGCCTGCTCTGGTCCGCGGTCGGCGCGCTCGACGAGCGTTGCCGGATGCTGCTGCGGGTGGTCGCGTTCTCCGACCGCCCCGACTATGCCGGGATCGCCCGTGACCTCGGCATGCCCGTGGGCAGCATCGGACCCACCCGGATGCGGTGCCTGCGCAAGCTCAAGGCGCTGCTGGACGACGACAGGAGCTCGTCATGAACGAATCCCCCGCCCGTGACCCGCTGTTCGACCGCCTGGCCGGCGAGTGGACGCGGCACGACCCCGCACCGCCGGCGCTGGTGGCCCGGATGATCCGCATGGTGCACGCCGAGCTGGAGTCCGACCCGCTGGACGTCGAGTACGAGCTGCTCGTCCTCACGAGCAGCAGCGACCAGCTGGTCGGCGCCCGCGCCACCGTGACCGGGCCGGTCACGCTGCAGTTCGACGCCGACGAGCTCCAGCTCCTCGTGCGCGTCCGGCAGCTCTCCGACACCGAGTGCCGGGTCGACGGCTGGGTGACGCCCGCGTCCGAGCTGGCCGTCACCGCCATCCAGGGCAACCGCCGCACCGAGGCAGTGGTCACGGCCCCCGGCCGGTTCGAGTTCACGACGCTGGGTCGCGAGCCCACGCGCCTCATCCTGTCCACCACGTCCGCCGAGGCCGACGGCACCAGGTTCGGTACCGCCGAGTTCGACCTCTGACCAGCACGGACATCGGGAGGGAACCCGCATGATCAGTAAGGACAACGACGCCGTACGCCCCGGGCTGGTCGTCGACCGCGAGCCCACGCTGCCCGGCTTGGACGCTCTGAGTGGCACCGGTGGCCGCAGCCTGGCCCCCGAGACAGCCGTCAGTCTGCCTGACCGCGGGGAGGGCAACGGTGCGGTCGTCCCGCGTCCGACGGTCTACGTCGCGCACCGGTTGCTGGTGAGCGCCGAGGCGTCGAACCGACGGGTGAAGCGACTCGACGGGGAGTACGTCACGCTCGTGGAGTACCTCGACGGTGTGGTGGCCCGGGAGTTCGGCTGGAGTCTGGTCCACGACGGTGGCTACCCGGCCCGGCAGACGAGGCTGGGCGAGAAGCCGGTGGGGCTCACTCGCTACGAGATCGCGGTCCGGATCGACGACGACCCGAAGGCCGAGGGCGAGCCGACCGAGCCCGAGCGGGCGCAGCGGCTGCCGATGACTCCCGACGCCTGGCGCCTGCTCCAGCAGGCTCGCCTGGCCCTGGGCAACCAGGCGCTGGCCGGGGTCGGCCTCGACCACCTGTTGACCGGGCTCGTGGGGCTCGCCGCCAGCCCGTTCCATGCCTCCAACCCGTTCCACGCGTCCAATCCGTTCCACGCGTCGAACCCGACCTCCGGGTACGGCTCGGTCGACGGCGGCCGACAGCCGGTCGCCTACACGGGTGCTCCGCCGAAGCGTTGCGAGGACGACGAGGTCACCGGCCGAAGGCCGACGGTCGGCATCCTCGACACCGGCTGCGGCAAGCACCCGTGGCTGGATCGCGCCGTCACCCAGGACGTCCTGCTCGACGGCCAGCCGATCGGGCACGCGGCTGCGAAGACACCACCCAACCCTGAGGTCGGTGGCGACTGGGTCGGACCGCTGGACGGGGTGCTCGACGCGCTGTCCGGGCACGGCACGTTCATCGCCGGGCTGGTCCACCAGTCCTGTCCGGACGCCGACCTCTTCACCTGGCGGGTCGTCCCGTCGGAGGGACCGATCTCGGAGAGCGACCTGATCCTGGCTCTGACCGGGATTACCGAGCTGGTCCGCCGCGACGCCGCGTCCGAGAAGGACGCCGCGGGGAAGCCCACCGGGCTGCGGCTCGACGTGCTGTCGCTGTCGATGGGCTACTACCACGAGACGCCCCAGGACGATGCACTCGTCGACTCGACGTTCAAGGACCTGCTCACGATCCTCGGCGAGAGCGGCTGTGCCGTGGTCGTGTCCGCCGGCAACGACGGGGTCGACCGGCCGCAGTACCCCGCCGCGTTCGCACCCTGGAAGGACGGCGACGGGCCACTCCCGGACGAGGAGAAGCGGGTCCCGGTCACCTCGGTCGGCGCGCTCAACCCCAACCTCGACTCGGTCGCACTGTTCAGCAACACGGGTGACTGGGTGAACTGCTACGCGCCCGGTGCGGCCGTGCTCAGCACGATGCCCGCGTTCCAGGGCGGGCTCGAGCCGAGCGCGCGCACAAAGGCCTACGACTGGCGGCGTGAGGCGATCGACCCTGACAGCTACGGACGGCGGCGCGCGGCTGCCGGCGCTCCCGAGGACGACCCGGACCTGGTGGGCGGATTCGCCTTGTGGAGTGGGACGTCGTTCGCGGCGCCGGTGCAAGCGGGCCGGATCGCGCAGGCTCTGCTCGAGGATCTCAAGGAGGGGGAGGACACGGCGCGGACCACCGACGGCGCCGTCGGCCTCCTGCGCAAGGCCAGGCGCGAAGCAATGCCACCGGGAGCGCCAGGGGAGTGACGTGCTGACGGCCCAGGAGCTGAGTGACCGGGGTCGCGAGGCGAGCACGGCCGGTCGCCATGCCCTTGCGGTCTCGTTGCTCACCCGTGCCGTCGACCGAGCCGCGGACCACAACGAGCGGGCAATCGCCCTGCAGTCTCTTGCGCACGCCGTTGCCGAGAAGGGCACGCCCGCGGCCGGCATCCAGCTGTGCCGTCAGGCACTGGCCCTCGAGGGGCTCGACGACCGGGTGCTGGGCCTGGTCCACTCCCAGCTGGGGCTGCTGCTGATGCGCAGCGGCTCGAACGCCGATGCGCTGACCGAGTTCGAGGCGGCCAGACCGCTCGTCCAGGACGACGGCGACCTGCTCGGGCGACTGCACCTCAACCGCGGCAACATCCACCTGCAGCGCGCCGACGCCGCGCGCGCTGCGGACGACTTCAGATTGGCCCGCGCACAGAGCTCGCTCCCCGTGGAGCGGGCGATGGCCACCCACAACCTCGGCTACGCCGAGCTGCTGCGAGGGGACATCGTGTCGGCACTCCGCCTGATGGACGAGGCCGCACCGGCGCTCGAGCCCCTGTCCCGGGTGACGGCTGCTGTCTGTGCCGCTGACCGGGCCGAGGTCATGGCCGCCGCCGGGATGCCGCTGGCCGCGGCCGGACTGCTGGACGACGCGGTCCACACCTACGCGCGGCACCGGCTCCGCCAGTTCCAGGGCGAGGCGCTCGTCGTCCGCGCCCGGGTGCTGCTGCTGGTGCAGCCCGGTGAGGCGGCCGTGGCCGCGCGCCGAGCAGCCCGGGTCTTCCGCGGCCGGCAGAACGAGGAGTGGGCCCTGCGGGCCGAGGCACTCGCCTTCGAGGGCGAGGTCCGCCGGCGGCTGGACGCGCCCGGCACCCGCACCACGAGGTGGTGGCGGTCCCTGCGCGAGCGCGCCGACGACCTCGAGGCGCGGCTCGCCGCACGAGGGCTCGAGGCCGAGCGCAGTGACGTGGCCCTGCACCGCGCACTGGCGGCCGTGCGTACGCCGGGCGTGGGCACCGAGCGGGTGCCGCCACCGCCACGCGGGGTCGAGGAGCCGATCGGGAGCCGGCTGCTGCGCGAGGAGGTGCGGGCCCGTGCCGCCTGGCAGGCCGGCCGCCGCGCGGCGTCGCTCGAGCGGGTCCGGCGCGGCCTCGGCGACCTCCATGCCTGGCAGTCGTCGTACGGCAGCCTCGACCTGCAGAGCTCGCTCGTCGGGCACGGCCGGTCCCTGGCACGGCTCGGTCTCGACCAGGCCGTCGAGGACGGCCGTCCCGCGGTCGTGCACGAGTGGTCGGAACGGGCGCGGGCGCTGGTCGCGCGGGTGCCGCCGGTGCGCCCGCCCGCCGACCCCGACGCGGCCGACCGGTTGACGGCGCTCCGGACCCTGCCCCCGGGGAGCTCGCCCGAGGAGCGTGCCCGGCTGCGCGAGCGGGTCCGGGAGGATGCCTGGTACCGGCCCGGCGCCGGCACGGTGCTCGAGCCGCTCGACCTCGACGAGGTCCGCGGGCGGCTGGGCGACGACGCGATGGTGAGCTACCTGATCGCGCACGGGACGTTGCACGCGCTGGTCGTGACGACGGAGCGCACGGAGGTGCTGGCGCTCGCGCCCACCGCTCGGGTCGACGACCTGTTGCCTGGCCTCGGGGCCGACCTCGACATGGCGGCGGTCACCGGGCTGCCGCCCGCGATCCGCGAGGGCGTGACCAGTGGCCTGGCCGCGCGACTGTCAGACCTGGCGGGTGTGCTGGTCGCCCCGCTGCGCGGACTGCTCGGGGACCGTCGCCTCGTGGTGGTCCCTGCCGGAAGGCTCGCGGGGGTGCCGTGGTCGATGCTGCCGGGGCTCGTCGGCCGGCCACTGACCGTGGCCCGGTCGGCCTCCCTCTGGGCAGCTGCCCCGGCCGCGACCCCGCTGGCGACCGCCGGCCTGGTGGCCGGCCCCGACGTCCCGCGGGCCGTCCAGGAGGCGTGCGAGTGCGCGGCTGCCTGGGGCGACCGTGCCCGGGTGCTGACCGGCGGGGCCGCTGGGGCCGCGGCGGTGGCCGGCCTGACGGCCGACGTCGACGTGCTCCACGTGGCCGCCCACGGCCACCACGCCGACGAGCACCCGCTGTTCTCGGGCCTCGCGCTCGTGGACGGGACCTGGTTCGGCTACGACGTCGAGCTGCTCCCGAAGCTGCCGTCGCTCGTGGTCCTGTCTGCCTGTGAGGTCGGGCGCTCGACGGTCCGGTGGGCCGAGGAGCTGGTCGGCATGACCGCGGCGTGGCAGCACGCCGGTGCCCGGTGCGTGATCGCTGCCCCGGCCGCCGTCAACGACGACCTGGCAGGGGCCACGCTGCCCGCCCTCCACCGCGGCCTCGCGGCGGGCCGGGCGCCGGCCGACGTCCTGGCCGAGCTCGCCCCGGCGGAGGGGCTGCCGCTCACCTGCTTCGGCGCGGGCTGGTAGCCCCGGGGAACGCATCCTCAGTGCGCCCGCTGGCCCCGGCCGGCCCGCTCGGCGACCTGCGCCACCCGGGCGTCGCGGGTCTCCGCACGCTTCGCGAGTGCGATCCAGGCCAGCATCTCCTTGCGGGCCGAGGGTGGGAACTTGTCCCAGTGCTCGCGCGAGGCGGGGTGTCGGTCGAAGGCCGCGGCGAGGTCGTGGGGCACGACCAGGTCCTCGACGTCGTCCATCAGGGTCCACATCCCGCTGGCCTTGGCCGCCTTGACCGCCGCGGCGCCGGCCGGCTCCATCCGGCCCTCGCGCTCGAGCCGGGCGACCCGCTGCTTGTTGTTGCGGGTCCAGACGCTGCCGGGCCGCCGCGGGGCGTACCACATCATGGTGCGCCGCTCGTCGACCGTGCGCTGGGTGGAGTCGACCCAGCCGAAGCGCAGCGCCTCGAGGATCCCGGCCTCGTAGTCGAACCTCCGCAGCCCACTGCTCGCCCTCGGCGTCACCAGCCAGACGCCGGGCGTGTCGGCGTGGTGGGCCGCCAGCCAGGCCGCCCATGCCTCGAGGTCGGCCGGCTCGAACCGCTCCGCAACGTCCTGCACCCCCACGTGCCGCATCGTGGCAGTGGGGGTGCAGGACGCGCCAGGGATCGGGCTACTTCACCTCGGAGCGGCGCAGGAACATCAGCCCGATGATGAGGGGCACGATGATCCAGATCGTCGTCGTCGATCCCAGCTGGGCCCACTCCCGTGCCGAGGAGGTCTGACCCTCGAACAGGGCGACCTGCGTGTAGTTCCAGTCGATCCAGGGCTGCAGGTCGGTGAACCATTCCCGGACCTGGGCCAGCAGGGCCAGGATGCCGGGCAGGACCAGCGACACCACGAAGTAGCCGACGATGGCGGCCGCGGAGTTGCGCAGCACCACGCCCAGGGTGAACCCGATGGCCATCCCCACCAGGTTGCCCAGGACGATCTGGGGTGCGTCGGTCGGTCCGATGTTCCACACCGTGTCGACCCCGGCGAGGGCGGAGCCGATGACGTTGCCGAGGGCGCCGATCGCGAACGCCACCAGCATCGACACAATGCCGACCACGAAGGTCGCGATCGCCTTCGCGCCGATGACGCGGCCACGGCTGGGCACGAGCGTGAACGTCGTCAACCCGCTGCGCTGGCTCCACTCGCTGGTGACTGCCAGGATCGCGATCATGGGCAGGATCACCGACATCGGGAAGCCGAGGGCGGTCGCGAAGTTCTCGTAGGTCACCGCGCTGTCGGGAGCGAAGATGATGACTGCGCCGGTGGCCAGCACCGACAGGACGCCGATACTCGTGAGCAGCCAGAAGCCGGAGCGCGTGTCGAACATCTTCCGGAGCTCGACCGCGATCACGCGGCTCGTCGGGATCGGCTCGATCCGGGGTCGTACGGCGACGGGCCGGTCGGCCCGTCGTTCTGCGGTGAGCGTGGTCATCACGCTGCTCCTTCCAGGTCGGAGCCCAGCACGTCGCGCTGGGAGTCGGCGGTGAGCTCGAGGAACATCTCCTCCAGGCCGGCGCTGTCGGCGCCGCGGAGCTCGGTGAGGGCGACGCCCGCGGCGAGGGCGACGTCGCCCACGAGCGCGGTGTCGGCGTCGGTGTGCAGGGCGCCACCGGCGACGGAGACGGCGGCACCGGCGGCCGCGAGCGCCGCGGCCAGCAGCGGGTTGTCGACGCTGTCGACGAGGGTCCCGGCCGCCTCGAGCAGCTCCTGCTTGGTGCCCTGGGCGACGATCCGGCCGCGGCCGATGACGACCAGGTCGTCGGCGATGACCTCGATCTCGTGCAGCAGGTGGGAGGAGAGCAGGACCGTCCCGCCCTGGTCCGCGTACTCCCGCAGCAGGTCGCGCATCCACCGGATGCCCGCCGGGTCGAGGCCGTTCGCGGGCTCGTCGAGGATCAGGACGGCGGGGTCGCCGATCAGGGCGGTGGCGATCCCGAGTCGCTGCCGCATGCCCAGCGAGTAGTGGCGCACCCGGCGCTCGGCCTCGGCCGGCGTGAGCGAGACCCGCTCGAGCATCGCGTCGACGGCGGACCGGGGCAGTCCCATGGTCCGCTGGGCGATGGTGAGGATCTCCCGGCCGGTGCGGCCGGCGTGCTGCGCCGAGGCGTCGAGGAGGACCCCGACCTCGCGGCCCGGGTTCGGCAGGTCGGCGTACCGGCCGCCGAGCACGTCGACCGAGCCGGCCGTGGCCGGCGTGAGGCCGACCATGATCCGCATGGTGGTGGACTTGCCGGCGCCGTTGGGCCCGAGGAAGCCGGTGACCCGGCCCGGGCGGGCAGTGAACGAGACGTCGTCCACCGCGGGCACACCGCGGTAGGACTTGGACAGGTGGTCGACTGTGATCATGGCCCGAAGCCTCGCGGCCGCGGGCCGGTGCGCACATCGGGGAGCACACCCTGCCGGACCCCCGCGTGACCCTGAGAGGTCCCGGGGTCGGCCCCCGGGAACACCCGCCCGGGCGCCGGGGTTGTGGCCTCGTGAAGATCGAGATCTGGTCGGACGTCGTGTGTCCCTGGTGCTACATCGGCAAGCGGCGGCTGGAGTCGGCCCTCGCGTCGTTCGAGCACGCCGCCGCAGTCGAGATCACCTGGCGCTCCTTCCAGCTCGACCCGTCGGCCTCGGTGAGCCCGACCGAGTCGGTGGCCGAGCATCTCGGCCGCAAGTACGGCGGCGGCGAAGCGGCCGGCCGCGAGATGGTGGCGCGCGTCACCGCGGTCGCAGCCGAGGCGGGCCTCTCCTTCGAGCGGTATCCCGACGCCTGGCACGCCAACACGCGTGACGCCCACCGGCTGCTCCACCTCGCCCTCGCCGAGGGCGGGCCGACGGTCCAGAGCCGGCTGAAGGAGGCCATGCTCGTCGCGAACTTCACGGACGCCGAGAACCTCGCCGACCACGGCCTGCTCGCCCGGGTCGCCGTGGCCGCGGGCCTCGAGCCTGACCGGGTCCGCGCGGTGCTCGCCTCGCAGGAGTACGGCGACGCGGTCGACGCCGACCTCGCGCAGGCGGCGGCGTACGGCGCCGGAGGAGTGCCGTTCTTCGTGTTCGACCAGCGGTACGCCGTGTCGGGTGCCCAGCCGGCCGAGGCGTTCGCCCAGGTGCTGGAGCGCGCGTGGGCGGACTCCCACCCGGCCGTCGACGTGCTGGCCGGTGGCGAGGTGTGCGGGTCGGACGGGTGCTAGGGCACTAGGTCCCAGCAGCCCTGTGCGCTGGTCGTGGACGGTGCCGGCCCGCCGTGGGCGGTGGGTTACGCTGGCTGGGCACAGCGTCGTGCGACCTCCTTCCCGATTCCCGAGGACACTCCGAGGATCCCGCTGTGACTGACAAGCCCGTCGTACTCATCGCCGAAGAGCTCAGCCCTGCCACCGTGGAGGCGCTCGGCCCGGACTTCGAGATCCGGCAGTGCAACGGGGCCGACCGCTCTGAGCTGCTGCCCGCGATCGCCGACGTCGACGCGATCCTGGTGCGGTCGGCGACCAAGGTCGACGCCGAGGCGCTCGCGGCGGCGCGCCGCCTCAAGGTCGTCGCCCGGGCGGGCGTGGGCCTCGACAACGTCGACGTCAAGGCCGCGACCCAGTCGGG
>Ga0299913_10004612_pt1 | contig 11598 bp, 12 predicted proteins | sample RVTome_9_FD_201360 | JGI IMG/M metagenome (GOLD analysis project Ga0299913, IMG submission 201360) | Soil microbial communities from uranium-contaminated site in the Upper Colorado River Basin, Wyoming, United States - RVT155D38 (version 2) ... | reverse complement strand
CGTGCGCGGCCGCGTCCGCCTAGCATCCTCGATGTGGAACAGCTTCCCCCTGCGGTGCCGGGCCGTCGCAAGGCGATCTCGGCGTTCGTGCTCGCCTGCCTCGGCCCGTTCGTGATGGCCTGCAGCTCCCCGGCCGCCATCGTGCTCGGCTTCCGCTCGCTCGAGGAGTCGGCGGTGGCGGGCGCCAGGGCGCCCGGGCGCGCGACGGCCTACGGCGCGATCGTCGTCGGCGCGTTGGGCCTGTGGTTCTGGGGGTGGACGGTGGCCAGGCTCGCGGGTGAGCTCTCCGAGCGCGGCAAGGACCCCGGTCTGGTGATCCCGCTCGCTGCCGGCATGGCCGTCGTGTGGCTCGCGTCGGCGCTCGCCGGCTGGCTCGCGGGCCGCAGCGCTCGAAGCGACGCGCTCGGGTAGGGTTCGGGGTTCATGCGAGCCGTGATCGACGCTCGTCCGGCGCTCGACCCACGTCGCACCGGTGTGGGTCACTACACGCAGCAGGTGATCCGTCACCTGCCCCACGCCGACCCCGAGAGCGAGTACGTGGCGTGGTACCTGCATGCCAGGGGACTCCTGCGTCCCCGACGGTTCTTCACCGGTGTGAACGCACCGAACCTCAGCGAGCGTGCCTCGAGGTTCCCCGCTCGCGTCTTCGGCCCGATGTCGTCGCGGCTCGGCGTGCCGAGGGTCGAGTGGTCGGGAGAGTTCGACGTGCTGCTCGCCACCAACTTCATCCCGCCGGCCACCCGAAGCCCCGGCGTGGTCATGGTGGTGCACGATCTCGCCTATGAGCGGCTGCCGGAAACCGCGCCGCACATGGACGACCGGTGGCGCCGGCGCTTCGACGGCTGGCTGCGCCGGGCCGCCGGCGTGCTGGTGCCGTCGAACTCGACGAAGCGGGACCTGCTCGAAGCCCATCCGGTCGACGAGGATCGCGTGCACGTGACCCCGCTCGGCGTCGACATGGCCGCGTTCGCGCCCGCGCCACCTGAGGCCGTGGACGCCGTTCGCCGCAAGTACGGCATCGATCAGCCGTACGCGCTGTTCGTCGGCGGCCTGGAGCCGCGGAAGAACCTCGAGGCCCTCGTGCGGGCGTTCGCGATGACCGCGCCCGGCACCAGGCTCGTGATCGCCGGAGGCCCGGTGCGTTGGGATCCGGGCGCCGCCGACCGGCTGGACGCGGCGGTCGCCGGCCTCGAGAGCGCGGCGAGGGCTCGGGTCGTGAGGACCGGCTACGTGAACGATCGGGAGAAGGTGGCGCTCATGACCGGCGCCGAGATGCTCGCCTATCCCTCGCTCTACGAGGGGTTCGGGTTCCCGGTGCTCGAGGGGTTCGCCGCGGGGCTCCCGGTGCTGACGTCGAACGTGTCCTCGCTCCCGGAGGTGACCGGCGACGCGGCGGTGGCGGTGGACCCCGGCGACACCGAGGCGATCGCCGCCGGCATCGATCAGTTGTTCGGCGACCCGGACCTCCGAGCGATGCTGTCCGCCGCCGGGCTCACGCGCGCGTCGCACTTCACGTGGGAGGCCACCGCGCGTTGCACGGCGGAGGCGTTGCGCGCGGCCCACCGGATCGCCCACGGGTAGACTCGCCGCGTCCGTCGACCCTGCGAGACCTCCGAGCGAACGAACCCATGGCCGATCCCCACGTGCTCGTCACCGGCGGCGCCGGATTCATCGGCTCGCATCTCGTCGACGCACTGCTCGAGCGCGGGGATCGCGTCGCGGTGCTCGATCGGCTGTCGGCCGGTGGCAGCCTCGCGAATCTCGCGGGCCACGGGTCGGATCCGCGCCTGTCGATCGTGCACGGCGACGTCCGCGACCGCGAGGCCGTGGATCGCCTCGTGCGGGATGCGTCGTCCGTCGTCCACGCGGCGGCGGAGACGCACGTCGATCGCAGCATCGACGAACCCGCCGCGTTCCTCGCTTCGAACGTGCTCGGCACCGAGGTGGTGCTCGACGCCGTTCGCCGCCACGAGGTGCGTCTGCTGATGATCTCGACCGACGAGGTCTACGGTCCCGGCGACCCCGGCGGCGGTTCCTTCGACGAGGACGCGCCGCTGCGTCCCGCGAGCCCGTACGCCGCCAGCAAGGCCGCCGCCGACATGCTCTGCGCCGCGTGGGTGACGACCTACGACGCGCCGGTGGTCGTCGTCAGGGGCACGAACGCGTTCGGCCCTCGCCAGATCGAGCGGGTGGTGCCCACGTTCACCGTGAACGCGTTGCGTGGGATGCCGGTGCCGGTGTACGGCCGCGGCGAGCAACGTCGGGAGTTCCTCTACGTCCAGGATTGGGTTCGGGGCGCCGTCGTTGCGCTCGACCGCGGCGAGACGGGCGTGATCTACAACGTCGGTCGCGGCCACGAGCTCTCGAACCTCGACCTCGCGCAGCGCATCTGCGAGCTGGCGGAGGCGCCGCCGGACTCGATCGAGTTCGTGGCGGACCGGCCCGGCCACGACTTCCGCTACGGCGTGAGTTCCGAGCGGCTCGAGGCGCTCGGGTGGACGCCGGAGTGGGCCTTCGACGACGCGCTCGCGCACACCGTCGACTGGTATCGGGAGCACCTCGACGAGCTCGCCGCGGCACATGTGGTCCCCATCGTCACGACTCCCCGAGGGGCGGCACGGCCGCGGTGAGGATCGCGGTCACCGGTGCCGGCGGGGACCTCGGTCGCGCGTTCCTCGCACGGGTGCCCGGGCACCACGACGTGCATGCGTTCGACCGGGCGGCGCTCGACATCGGCGACCACGACGCCGTCCGCCAGGTCCTGCAGCCCCTGCGCGCCGAAGCGATCTTGAACTTCGCGGCGTTCACGAAGGTCGACGAGAACGAGATCGACCACGAGCGGGCGTTCCGCGACAACGCGCTCGGGCCCCAGCACCTCGCCCTCGTGGCGAGGGTCACCGGCGCCGTGCTGCTGCACGTGTCGACCGACTACGTCTTCGACGGAACGAAGGGGTCGCCGTACGACGAGACGGACGAGCCCGCGCCGCTGTCGGTGTACGGGCGCGCCAAGCTGGCCGGGGAGCGGTTCGTCCGCCAGATCGCGCCCGAGTCGTTCGTGGTGCGCGTCGGGTACGTCTACGGCGGCGGCAACGACTACCTGAGTCGGACCGTGCGCCGGCTGAACGCCGGTGAGACGGTCGGCGGGCTCGCCGACCGCTGGGGATCGCCGACCCACGTCGGGCACCTCGCCGAACGCATCCTGCCGCTCCTCATGACCGGCCGGTTCGGCCTCTACCACCTCGGCGGTCCGCGCCCGGCATCCTGGTTCGAGGCGCTGCAGATCGTGCACGGGCTCGTCGGCTCCACGGGCGCCGTCGAGCCCCAGCGCGCCGCCGATCTCGGGCTCCCGGCGCCGCGCCCCGCGTACTCGGCGCTCACCAGCGTGTTCGTGCGGCACCTGGGCCTCGAGCCGATGCCGTCGCTGGAGGAGGGCCTCGAGGAGTTCGTGACCGCGACGACGGCCGGGCGTTGACCCTGCGACGCGCGCGGACCGAGGAGCTCTCGGACCGGGCGCGAGCTGAGCTGCGCGCGCTGTTCGAGGAGGCCTGGCGCGACGAAGGCTTCCCCGACGAGGATTGGGACCACGCGATCGGGGGGTGGCATTTCCTGCTCGAGCTCGAAGGTTCCGTGCGCTCGCACGTGAGCGTGGTCGAGCGGGTCCTCGAGGTCGCCGGTCGCCCGCTGCGAACGGGCTACGTCGAGGCCGTCGCCACCCGAGAGGCCGACCGACGGCGGGGGTTCGCGACCGCGCTCATCCGCGCGGCCACTGCGTTCATCGACGAGCATCACGAGCTCGGCGCACTCGGCACGGGCCTGTTCGACTTCTACGAGCGGCTCGGCTGGGAGCGATGGCGGGGCCCGTTATCGGTTCGCACCGAGGCCGGCCCGGTCCGCACGCCGGAGGAGGACGGGTTCGTCATGTTCCGGCGCACGCCCGCCACGCCGTCCGACCTCGATCCGGGCGCGCCGCTCAGCTGCGAGTGGCGCCCCGGAGACGTCTGGTAGCCGCCGCCACCACGGTTCCGCCACACCCCGGTGCTACGCTCGGCGCCGATGACGCCGGACATCGATCCCGCCGGTTCCTCGCCTGCGGATCCGGGCGAGAGCGAAGCGCTGCGCGACCTCTCGCGAGAGATGTACTGGGCCCGTGAGACGGCTGCTCGCGGCCGCATGGAGACCCCGGAGATCCGCGATCGCCTGCACGACTTCGCCGCCCAGATGCGCATCGACGAGACGGCGGTGATCCCGCTGGGCGAGGGGAACCTCGCCTCGCCCTCCACGTGGCGCCGCCAGCTCAAGCGCCGGATCTGGCGCCTGATCCGTCCGGCCACCTGGCGGTACGACCGCCTGCTCGCCGACCACGCCGAGCTCACGACGAGCCTCGCGGAGAAGGTCATGGTGCTCGAGGCCGAGGTCGATCGCCTGAAGGGAAACGACGAGACGCCTCCCGGAGCGAGCTCGGCGTGAGGGTCGCCGTGCTCCACCCCCAGACCGCGTTCGTCCGCGGGGGGGCCGAGACGCACGCCGAGGCGCTCGTGAAGGCGCTGCGCGCGGCGAACCATGACGCGGATCTCGTCCAGATCGCCGGCAAGTGGTATCCGCCGAGCCAGCTCGCCCATCAGATGGCGGTGTGGCGGAGCTTCGACATCACCGAGAGCAACGGGCTCAAGGTCGACGCCGTGATCGCGCTGAAGTTCCCCGCCTACCTCGCCCAGCACGAGCGCAAGATCGTGTGGCTGATCCACCAGCACCGCACCGCCTACGAGCTCTGGGACCACCCCGAGTACGCCGACCTGAAACGCCAGGACGACGGGGCGAAGGTGCGCGACATGGTCTGGGAAGCCGACCGCGTCGCCCTCGGCGAGGCCAAGCGCGTCTTCACGAACGCGAAGAACGTCCGCGACCGGCTGTGGAGCTCGCTGCGCGTGCCCGCGGAGTCGCTCTATCACCCGAGCCACGTCGTCGAGGACCTGCTCGACGGCCCCGCCGCCCCGGCGCCGCTCGGCGAGTACCTGCTGTTCCCGAGCCGCATGGAGAGCCTGAAGCGACAGTCCCTCGCCATCGACGCGATGCAACACGTCTCGACCGGCGTGCGGCTGGTGCTGGTCGGTCGCGGACCCGACGAGCCACGGCTCCGCGACCAGGTGCAGCGCCTCGGGCTGGGTGACCGCGTCTCCTTCGAGATCGGCGTGAGCGACGCGAGGCTGCTGCAGCTCTACCGGGAGTCCCTCGGCGTCTACTTCGGTCCCTTCGACGAGGACTACGGCTACGTCACGATCGAGGGGTTCGCGGCGTCGCGACCGGTGATCACGCTGACCGACGCCGGCGGACCGCTCGAGTTCGTGCGCGACGACGAGACCGGGCTCGTGCGTCCCCCCGAGCCGGCGGCGATCGCCGAGGCGTTCGATCGCCTCTGGAACGATCGGGAGGGCGCCCGGCGCATGGGTTCGGCCGGCCACGCCCTCGTGCGCGCCGAGGTCCCGCGCTGGCCCGACATCGTCGCCCGGCTCCTCGACTGATGCGTGCCGCCCGGAGGGTCGTTCGGCGTGTGCGCGGCCGCGGCCCGGCGTCCGCGGGCGTCGCCGTGCAGCACGGCCGCGGCCCGGGCTCGCGCGGCGACGTGATCTTCGCAGGCCCGATGCCGCCGGCCCCCACCGGCGTCGCCACCTACGACCGAGCCGTGCTCGACGGCCTGCGGAGGATCGGCTTCACCGACCGCGTCCGGATGGACACGAGCTGGCCCGTGCTGGGCCAGGACGCCGGTCGGTTCCCGGGCTACCACCTCGGTGTCTTCCAGCTCGGCAACAACGTCGAGTTCCACCTCGAGGTGTATCGCGCCGCCTACCTCACGAGTGCGCTCGTCGTGCTGCACGATCTCGCGCTCGACGACTTCGTGCGTGGGCTCAAGGCCGCGGGCGATCCCCTCGGCTACATGGCGGGCCGGGAGGCCGCCCGGCTGCGCCACGAGCTCACCGACCCCGACGTGATCCGCAACGAGCCGCTGCGCGAGCCCTGGTGTGCCCATGTGGTGCGCCGCGCGCGCGGCGTCATCGTGCATTCCGACTTCGGCCGTCGCTATCTCGAGGACTTCGGATGCCGCACGCCCGTGTTCGTCGTGCCCCACCCCGTGATCGAGGAAGCCGGCGCCTTCGTTGCGGCGGCACCGAGGGCTCGCGAGCTCCGGGCGGGCGTCGGTGGCCCCGGCTTCCTCGTGGTGGCGCCCGGCGACATGAACGAGGCGAAGCAGCTCGAAGCCGTGGCGGCCGCCGGGGCGCGGCTCGCGGACGGCGTGCACGTGGCGATCGTGGGCCGCCGGATCGAGGGCTACGACGCCGAGTCCGCCGTCGAGGCCGCCGGGGCGGGGCGTCACGTGAGCGTCCACGCCGACGTCTCCGATGACGATTTCCGTGCATGGCTCGCCGCGGCAGACGCCGTCGTCGACCTGCGGTTCCCGCACCGCGGGGAGGTGAGCGGCTCTCTCAGCCGGGCGATGCAGGCGGGGGTGCCGTCGATCGTGAGTGCGACCGGCACCTACCTCGACGTGCCCGACGAGACGGTCCTACGCGTCGCCCCCGGACCCGCCGATCCGGCCGAGCTCGCCACCGTGCTCGCCGAACTCCGTGACGACGACGGGCTGCGCTCGCGGATCGGTGAGGCGGCGGCCGCGCACGTCGAGGGTCTGCGCGCCGGCGAGGCCACGGCCCGTGGCTACGAGTCGGCGATCACCGAGACGCTCGCGCTGGTTCGAGACCCGGCCCGCAAGGCCATGGCGATCTGGGGCAAGTCCCTCGTGGACGCGGGCATCACCGAGGACATGGTCGCGGAGGGGTTCGGCGTGGAGTACGCGCGGGCGTTGCGCGGGTTCGAGCCCGGCGCCTGGGTGGGGCCGGCGCAACAGAGCTTCGAACGATCGCCATAGCCGCGAGGCGAGGCCGCCGCACGCCCCGTTGCTAGACTCGTCGCCGCGCTGACCTGCGGATCCGCGGTTCGCGATCGCCCTCGAAGGAGCGCAGCCATCGCCACGACGACCGTCATCGAACGTACCTCCGAGTCGCCGCACCTGCACGTCGGGTCGCGGCTGCGCGAGCTGTGGGGGTATCGCGAGATCCTCGCGAACCTCGTGCGCAAGGAGCTGAAGGTCAAATACACGGCCTCGTTCCTCGGGGCGATCTGGTCGGTGCTGAACCCCATCGTCTTCCTCGCCGTGTTCTGGTTCGTGGCCGTCGTGCTCGGCAACCGGGTGCCCGACTTCCCGGTGTTCCTGGTCTCGGGGCTGCTGGCGTGGAACGTGTTCTCGGCGTCGCTGCTCTCGGGCTCGAGCGCCGTGATCGACAACGCGAACCTCGTCAAGAAGGTGGCCTTCCCGCGGGAGATCCTGCCGCTCGCCTCCGTCGGCGTCGCGCTGTTCGACTTCGTGCTGCAGACGGGTGTCCTGCTGGTGTACATCGTCGTGAGCGGGCACGGCATCGGGCCCGAGGCGATCGCGCTCTACCCGCTCGCCCTCGTCACGCTCATCGTGTTCACGACCGCGATCACCCTGTGGACCGCGGCGGTCAACGTCCGGTACCGCGACGTCGGGCACCTGCTCAACCTCGGCCTGCTCGTCTGGTTCTGGATGACGCCGATCGTCTACCAGGCGGCCCTCGTGCAGCAGACGATCGGCGATCGCGCGATCGCCGGCGTGAGCTCGTGGCACCTGTACCTCGCGAACCCGTTGACGCCGATCGTGCTCGGGTTCCAGCGGGCCCTCTACGGCGATCCGGTCCAGGACGGCGTGCAGGTGCTGCCGGACGTGTCGGCGGCCTGGCAGGCCGGGCTGCTCGCCCTGGTGCTCACGGCCTCGTTCGCCCTGCTGTACGGCGCCTGGCGCTCCTTCTTCCGGCGATCCGGCGACTTCGCGGAGGAGCTGTGACGGCGGCGATCGAGGTCCACGAGATCTCCAAGCGCTTCCGCCTGTACCGCGAGCGGCCGAGCAGCGTCAAGCAGCGCCTGCTCGTCACCAGGTCCAAGGCCGAGGATTTCTGGGCGCTGCGCGACGTGAGCTTCACGATCGAGGAGGGGTCCTCGCTCGGGCTGATCGGGCACAACGGCTCCGGGAAGACGACCCTGCTGAAGTGCATCGCCGGGATCCTGCGGCCCAGCGGGGGCACGATCCGCTCTCGCGGACGGATGGCGGCGCTCCTCGAACTCGGCGCCGGCTTCCACCCGGAGCTCACCGGCCGCGAGAACGTCTTCCTGAACGCCTCGTTCCTCGGGCTGTCGAGGCGTGACACCGAGCGGGTCTACGACGACATCGTGGGCTTCGCCGAGCTCGAGGACTTCATGGACAACCAGGTCAAGTTCTACTCCTCGGGCATGCTCGTGCGGCTCGGGTTCGCCGTCGCGGTGCACGTCGATCCCGAGATCCTGCTGATCGACGAGGTCCTCGCGGTCGGCGACGAGTCGTTCCAGCAACGGTGCATCGATCGCGTGCGACAGTTCCAGCGCGAGGGGCGCACGATCGTGCTCGTCACGCACGCGCTCGACACGGTGGTCGACGTCTGCGACGGAGCCGTGATGCTCGATCACGGGCTCCTGCACATGCGAGGCGAGCCGGCCGATGTCGTGCGGGAGCTGCGGCATCGCCTGCTGAGCCGCGACCCCGAGTTCGTGCCCGAGCAGGGAAGCCGCGAGGTCGAGGTCGCGGCGGTGAGTTTCGACTCGGGTGGCGACGGCAACGGCACGGTGTGGCCCGGCGCGGAGCTGACGATCGCCGTCGACGTGCAGGCCAACGCCCCCGTCCCCGATCTCGACGTCTCGTTCGCCGTGGTCTCCGCGTCGACGAATCACGCCGTCGTCGACGGACGAACCAGCGCCATGGGGCTCGAGCTCGGGCCCGTCGAGGGCAAGAAGCGTGTGGTGTTCCGGGTGCCGCCGGCGGAGTGGGTCGGTGGCAAGTACTTCGTCACCGTCGGACTCGAGTCGGCGGCGGGTGCGCCGTACCACATCCAGACCCAGCGATACCTGCTCCAGGTTCCCGACGACGTGCAGGTCCCGAAGCGACTCGATGTGGTGCCTGCCGCTACGGTGGAGGACCTGTGAACCCCAATCCGCCCGTCACCGATCCCGATGCGCACGACGCGCATCTCGCCGAACGTTCGGCAGCTCACCCCGCCCGGAGGAAGGACCGCACGATGCTGATCGGCCTCATCCTGCTTTCCGTGATCCTCGCGGCACTGGCGCAGCTCACGCTGAAGCACGGCATGAACCAGGTCGCCGCGAACACCGGGGAGCTGCAGTTGAACGCGCACTCCCTGAAAGACGTTGCCGGCACGCTGGCCGTGTGGGGCGGCCTGCTGCTCTTCGGATTGTCCGCCTTCGTGTGGCTCGCGGTGCTGTCGCGGGCGTCGCTGTCGTTCGCCTACCCCTTCGCCTCGCTGACCTACGCCCTCATCCTGCTCGCCGACCGGTTCGTGCTGCACGAGCAGATCCCGCCCCTGCGGTGGGCCGGCGTGTTCTTCATCATGGTGGGCATCGTGCTCGTGGCGCAGACCCCGCACCAGTGACCGTCACCGTCGAGCCGCGAGCCGCGGAGCTCGCCGTCGTGATCGTGAACTTCAATGCCGGAGACGATCTCGCCCGGTGCCTGGCGTCGATCAGCCGGCTCCGGGGCGATCTCGCGCTCGACGTCCTCGTGATCGACAACGCGTCGCACGACGGCTCGCACACCGAGGCGATCGCCACGCACCCGTGGGCACGGCTGATCGAGAACCCGACGAACCGGTACCTCTCGCCCGCATGGAACCAGGGCATCCGCGAGACGGCGGCCCCCTACGTGCTGCTGTTGAACCCCGACGTCGAGTGGTGGTCGGGCACCCTCGCCGACTACCTGCACGTCGCCCGGTCCCATCCGAGCGCCGGCATCGTCGGGCCGATGGTGCGCAACGCCGACGGCACGATCTACGAGAGCGGCCGGCCCTTCCCGAGCGTCGTCGACGCCGCGGGCCACGCGTTCCTCGGCTCGGTTCGGTCCGACAATCCGTTCACCCGGCGCTACCACATGGACGGGTGGGATCGCACGACGGAGCGGGCGGTCGACTGGGTGAGCGGATGCTGCATGCTCATCCCTCGCGCCGCGCTCGACGACGTGGGGTTCCTCGACGAGGGGTACCTGCTGTTCGGCGAGGAGCTCGACCTGGCGACCCGGATGCGGCGCTCGGGATGGTCGGTGCTCTACACGCCGACGGTCGAGATCGTGCACGAGATCGGGGTGTCGGGAAGCCGCGATCCGGCGATGCTGCGGATGCACTCCGACAGCATCTACCGCTACTACCGCACCCACCGGGCGAAGGGATGGCGGAGGGCGACCCTGCCGATCGCGTGGTCGGCTCTGCGGCTGCGGGCATCGATCGAGGCACGACGGGGGAGGGGCACACGATGAAGGCGGTGGTCCTGGTCGGCGGCGAGGGCACGCGCATGCGCCCACTGACCGAAACGGTCCCGAAGCCGTTGCTTCCCCTGATGGATCGGCACGCGCTCGACCACGTGCTCGATCACCTGGCCCGCCACGGCGTGCACGAGGTCGTGCTGTCCTCGCCGTATCTGGAGGACGTCTTCCAGCCCTTCATCGACGGGCGGCGCGGCGATCCCGCGATCACCTGGATCACCGAGACCCACGCGCTCGGTACCGGCGGGGCCATCGTCAACGCGCTGGGGGCCGTGGGTGGCGAACCGTTCTTCGCGCTCAACGGCGACATCCTCACCGACCTCGACCTGACCGCGATGCGATCGTTCCATGAGGAGGCGGGCACCGCGGTGACGATCGCGCTCCACCGCGTCGACGATGCCCGCGCGTTCGGCCTCGTCGCGACCGACGACGCCCGGCGGGTCCTCGAGTTCCGCGAGAAGCCCGACGAGCCGATCCCGGGCGACGTGAACGCCGGCACCTACCTGATCGACCCGGCCGTGCTCCGCCCCTGGACCCCGGGCGAGACGATCTCGATCGAGCGAGACATCTTCCCTGCGGTCATCGAGGCCGGTCACGCCGTCTTCGGGTTCGCCGCCGACGCCTATTGGCTCGACCTCGGGACGCCCGAGAAGTACCTCCAGGCGCACTTCGACATGTTCGAGGGACGGGTGCATGGCGTGACGTATCCGGCGCCCTGGGTGGCCGACGGCGCCCAGGTCGACCTGCGCTCGCACCTGGGCCGCTGGGTGGCGGTCGGGCCGGGAGCGTCGGTCGGCCCCGACGCCCAGGTCGACGACTCCGTGCTGCACGCCGGTGCGACGGTGGGTGCCGGCGCCCGGGTGACGGGATCCGTGCTCGCGGCTCGGGCCGTGGTCGGCGACGCGGCGACCGTCCGCTCGAGCGTGGTGGGCGAGGGGGCCTCGGTTCCGGCCGGCATGCAGCTCGTCGACGGACGAGTCTCGGCCGGCGAGGAGGCGACGGCGCCGTGACCCTGCTCGGCTCGCGCCGTCTCAACCGCGCCCCGGCCCCTGCCGATGCAGGCCGAGTGAGACCGACCGGGGGGTCGACCCGCACGAGCCTGGCCGCGGTGGCGCTCAGCGTCGCCGTGCTGTGGGGCGCGATGGCGCCGCCCGCGCTCGCGGCCGGCGAGG
>Ga0299913_10004611_pt1 | contig 11601 bp, 7 predicted proteins | sample RVTome_9_FD_201360 | JGI IMG/M metagenome (GOLD analysis project Ga0299913, IMG submission 201360) | Soil microbial communities from uranium-contaminated site in the Upper Colorado River Basin, Wyoming, United States - RVT155D38 (version 2) ... | reverse complement strand
CTACGAGCTCGACGCCCTGCTCTACCAGCAGCTGGGCGTGCGCCCGCCCGACGCGACACTCGAGGTCGGCTCGGCCGGGCACGCGGAGCAGACCGCGGCCGTCATGGTCCGGGCCGAAGACGTGCTCCGGGAGCACCGGCCGCGCGCCGTCGTGGTCATCGGCGACACCAACTCGACCCTGGGGTGCGCGCTCGCCGCGGCGAAGCTCCGCATCCCCGTGGTCCACGTCGAGGCCGGCCTGCGCGCCGACGACCCGCTCATGCCGGAGGAGATCAATCGGAGGGTGGTGGACGCCATCTCCCACGTCCTCTGCACTCCGTCGGCCCGGGCCACGCGAAGGGTCCGGGCGGAGCGGCCGGACGCGGTGGTCGCGGAGACCGGCGATGTGGCCTACGACTCCCTCCTGCGCCAGGCCGACCGCCTCCCGGTCCCTCCGCTGCCCGCCGGAGCGGGCGAGGGCCCCTTCTGCTTCGCCACCGTGCACCGCGCCGAGCTGACCGAGCGGCCGGCCGTGCTCCGGGAGCTTCTGGGAGCGCTGGCCGCTCTCGACCGCCCGGTGCTCCTCGCCCTCCATCCCCGTACCCGCGCGGCGCTCCAGGCCGCCGGCATCGAGCCGCACTTCGGCCCCGGCCTCACGGTGGTGCCGCCGGTGGGCTATCTGGAGAGCCTGGCCCTCGCCCGGGCGGCGGAGATGGTGTTCACGGACTCCGGCGGGCTCCAGCGCGAGGCCTACTGGCTGGGGACACCCTGCGTCACTCTGCGACGGGAGACGGAGTGGCTGGAGACGGTCGAGGAGGGCGCCAACATCCCGATCGACCCCACCGCCGCCGCGGCGGAGCTCGCCCGCGCGATCGGCGAGCACCGCCGCCGCTGGAGCGACGGCACCGCCTGGACGCGCACCGCCTACGGCTCGGGCGATGCGGCGTGCCGCATCGCGGCGGCGCTCGAGCCGCTGGTGCGCTGAGGTGCGCGCCATCGTGGTGTCCCGGGTGTACGCCGACCCGGCGACCAGGGGCAAGCTCAAGGCGCTCGCGGGGCTGGGCGTCTCCGTGACGGCGGTTGTTCCCGACCGCTGGACGCCGGTGGGCCTCGGGGCCGAGCAGCAGACCGCCTGGGGAGAAGAGGGCGCCCTGCGGACCGTCCCCATTCCGGTGCGGGGCGGCACCGCCCCGGGAGGCGACCCCACCTGGCACCGGCCGACGCTCAGGGGGCTCCTCACCGAGTTGCGCCCCGAGATCATACAGATAGAGGAGGAGCCCTGGACCCGGGTGGCGGGAACGGCCGCTGCGCTGGCCCGCCGTCTGCGGGTACCCTACGTCGTGCTCACGCGCGAGAGCCTCCGTGGGGCCTACGGCGCGCTCGGCCGCCTGCGGCGATCGCGCGTGCTGGGCCACGCACGGGGGCTGATCGGCGTCAACGAGCTGGCGGTCAAGCTCGTCGGACGGCAGCGCCCGACCCTGCCCGCGCGGGTCATCCCCCAGCTGGGCGTAGCGCTGCCGGTCCGGGCCGCACGCCCCGAGCGGAGCGGCCTCACCATCGGATTCTTCGGCCGGCTCATTCCGGAAAAGGGGCTGGACCTGCTGTTCCGGGCCTGCGTGAAGCTGGTGGGCCGCTGGACCATCAGCGTGGTGGGAACCGGCCCCGCCCAGGAGGAGCTGGAAGGGCTCGCCGAGCGGCTCGGCATCGCGGGGCGGGTCACCTGGTTCGGCGCGCTCCCTCGGCAGCGGGTCGACGAGGTCTGGTCCGGGCTGGACTGCGTCGTGCTCCCCTCCCGCACCGCGCCGGGCTGGGTGGAGGGCTCACCCCGGGCGGCGCTCGAGGCGATGGCGAACGGCGTGGTCGTGGTGGGCAGCACCGCCGGCGCGCTGCCCGAGACGGTCGGCACCGCCGGCGTGATCGTGCCGGAAGAAGACGTGGAGGCCATCGCCGCGGCGCTTCAGCGCCTGCACGACGATCCGGCCGAGCGCGGGCGACTGGCGGCCGAGGGCCGGCGCCGGGCGATGGAGGAGTACACCGACGCGGCGGTCGCGGCAAAGACCCTCCGGTTCTGGCGCGAGACCATCGCTGCAACCCCTTGACATCCTGTAACTTACGAGCGAACTTCAGGCCCCATGCACATCAGAGACCTGCGACGCTTCCGCCGCGCGCACGCGCGGGCGGGACTGCTGTTGGCCACACTCCTCACCGTAGCCCCGGCCGTCGTCGCGGCGCAGGTCCCGGTGCAGGTCCGGCCCGGGCAGCAATTGCCCTCGCCCGACCAGGCGCGCACCATGCTCGAGAACCAGCCCGATCTCGTGCGGCAGCTCCGCGACCGGCTGCAGGAGTCGGGTCTCACCGAGGACCAGATCCGCGCCCGTCTTCGCGCGGCAGGGTACCCCGAGAATTTCCTGGACCAGTACCTGTCGGGGGCCGACACCACGCTCGGCGTGCGGCCCGGGCCGAGGACCCTGGACGCCGTGACCGCGCTCGGCATCCTGTCGCCCCAGGAGCTCGACTCGCTCCAGCTCGCCGACTCAGCCTTTGCGGTGTCGGATTCGGTGCGACAGCTCCTCGATTCGCTGCGCTACCTCCACCAGGACTCGCTCCGCGCCGACTCGCTCGCCGATTCGCTGGAGTCCATCCGGCCGGGCGGGCTCGCCCTCTTCGGCGTGCAGACCTTCCGGCGGCTCTCCACCCAGTTCGAGCCGATGGACGCGGGGCCGGTGGACGAGAACTACCAGCTCGGTCCCGGCGACGCCATGGTCCTCATCCTGACCGGCGACGTCGAGCAGGCGCACATGCTCGAGGTGACCCGCGAGGGCTTCATCGTGATCCCCCAGGCCGGCCAGCTCCACGTCGCCAACCTGACCCTGGGGCAGCTGGAGGACCAGCTCTACACGCGGCTCGGCAAGGTGTACTCGGGCGTCCGGCGCGGCCCCAACGCCCGGACCCGGTTCCAGGTCTCGCTCGCCAAGCTGAGGAAGGTCCAGGTCTACGTCGCGGGAGACGTGGTGCGGCCCGGAGCCTATCAGGTCTCCGCGGCCGGCACCGTCCTCAACGCGCTCTATGCGGCGGGCGGCCCCACCACCAACGGCAGCTTCCGCCGGATCGACATTCGTCGGGGCGGCAAGCTGGTCGACAGCGTGGACGTGTACGACTACCTGACCCAGGGCATCAACCCGTCGCGCGTGCGGCTGCAGGCCGGCGACGTGGTCTTCGTGCCGGTGCACGGCGGGCTCGCCAAGGTGGCGGGCAAGGTCAAGCGTCCCGCGATCTACGAGCTCCGCCCCGACGAGACCCTGCGCGACCTCATCGCCCACGCCGGCGGCTTCGATCCCACCGCCTATCAGGCCAGGGTAACGATCCACCGGGTGCTGCCCCCCGCCTCGAGGGGCGCGGGCGGGCGGGCGCGGGTGGTGATCGCGGTGGGCGCGGACCAGTTCGTCGACGGGGAGGCCCCCGCGGTCCCGATGGCGCCGGGCGACTCGGTGACGGTGCACGGGGTGCCGGACCGGCTTCGGAACTTCGTAACCGTGCGCGGCAACGTCTGGGTCGAGGGCGAGGTCGGGCTCACTGCCGGGATGAAGCTGAGCGATGCCATCCGGCTGGCCGGCGGGCCCAAGCCGGACGTGTATCTCGGGCGGATCCTCGTCACCCGCGTGCGGGACGACTCCAGCATGATCCAGCTTCGCTCCTCGTTCCGGGACAGCACCGGGGCGGTGACCGACGACCTCGTGCTGGAGGACGAGGACGAGGTCCGGGTCTTCTCCCGGTCCACCTTCCGCCCCGAGCGCTACGTCGCCGTGGTGGGCGCGGTGCGCAAGCCCGGTCGGGTACCCTACCGCGAGGGGATGACGGTGCGGGACGCGGTGCTGCTGGCCGAGGGCCTGACGCCGGACGCCTGGCTCAAGGAGGCCGAGATCGCCCGGCTGGCGGAGGACTCGACACCGGGAGCCCTGGCCACGACCCTGCGGGTGCCGCTCGATTCGTCGTATATCTTCGGCCGCCGCCCCGGGGACCGCTACGCGGGGCCGCCGGGCCTGGCCGCGGCGGGCTCGGGATCGCCGGAGACCGAGCTCGAGCCCTACGACAACCTGCTCATCATGCGGCAGCCGGGCTGGGAGCTGCAGCGCAGCGTCGCCATCACCGGGCAGGTGCGCTTTCCCGGACGCTATTCCCTGCTGACCAAGACCGATCGGGTGAGCGATCTCGTCGGCCGGGCCGGCGGGCTCACCGAGGAGGCCTACGCGGAGGGCGTGCAGTTCTACCGGTCCTATACCGGAGGGCGGCCGACGGGCGGCGATCCCCTGTCGCCGGTCCTGGCGTCTCCCCGGCCGAACTACGCGCCCGGCCCCGGCCGCGGGCGGGACTCGGTGCGTCGCAGCGTCCCCGAGCGGGTCGGCATCGATCTCCCGCGGGCGCTGGACGACGCCTCCTTCCAGGACAACCTCGTGCTCATGGGCGGCGACTCGCTCCACATCCCCGAGTTCGATCCCGTCATCATGGTCCGGGGCGCCGTCAACTCGCCCGGCGCGGTTGCCTTCGAGCCGGGAAAGAACCTCGACTGGTACGTGGACCGGGCCGGCGGCTACACCCAGACGGGCGACCAGGGCCGAGCGTACGTGACCCAGCCCAACGGCGAGCGGGAGGGCGTGAAGCGCAAGCCGATCCTCTCCGACCGAGTGCCCCGGCCCAAGCCCGGTGCGGTGGTCTATGTGCCCACGAAGGTCATTCAGGAGGGACCCAGCACCCTGCCGGGCGTGCTGGCCACGGTAGCGCAGGTGCTGGGCGTGCTGACTACGATCGTCGTCGTCGCGACGCGGTAGCTAGACCCGGACCACCTCGACGTCGGCTTCGAGCTCGAGCTCGGGAACCCGGAAGTCGGGCACCATCCGGTGCAGCAGGGCGCGCAGCTGCTCGTCGCTCCAGCCGTGGCGGGCGCCGTCCACCAGCAGATCCACCACGGTGCTGAGCCCGATGGGGAGGGCGCCGTTCTTGGCCCGGAGCACCTTGGGGTGGTCGGTGGGGAGCGCGCTCTCCGAATCGAAGAACAGCTCCTCGTAGAGCTTCTCGCCGGGGCGGGTGCCGCTGAACCGAATCTCGATGTCGGAGCCGACCTCCAGACCCGACAGCCGGATGAGGTCGGTCGCGAGATCGAGGATCCTCACCGGCTCGCCCATGTCGAGCACGAACACCTCCCCGCCCTTCCCGATCGATCCCGCCTGCAGCACCAGCTGCACCGCCTCGGGGATGGTCATGAAATAGCGGCGCATCTCGGGATGGGTGACCGTCACCGGACCGCCGCTCTGGATCTGACGGAGGAACGTGGGGACCACGCTGCCCCGGCTCCCCAGCACGTTCCCGAACCGCACGGCCACGAAGTTCCGCCCGGTCGTCTCCGCGATCTCCTGCACGATCTGCTCGGCGACGCGCTTGGTGGCGCCCATGACGTTGGTGGGGCGCACGGCCTTGTCCGTGGAGATGAGCACCAGGTGCTCCACGCCGTACTCGGCCGAGAGCTCCGCGACGTTTCTGGTGCCCAGCACGTTGTTGGTGATCGCCTCGGCCACGTTCTCTTCCATCAGCGGCACGTGCTTGTGGGCCGCGGCATGGAACACGGCGTACGGCCGGTAGCGCTCGAACACCAGACGCATCCGCTCCCGGTCGCGCACGTCGCCGATGATGGGCACCGCGTCGAGGTTCGGGTAGCGCTCCGTCAGCTCCGCCATGACGTCGAAGATCGAGTTCTCGCCGTGCCCCATCACCAGCACCTGCGCCGGCTCCAGCCGCGCCAGCTGGCGGCAGAGCTCGCTCCCGATGGAGCCACCGGCGCCGGTGACGAGCACCGTCTCGCCCGTCGCGAGCACCCGCACCTGCTCCAGGTCGGTCTGGATCGGCTCCCGGCGCAGCAGGTCCTGGATCTCCACCTCGCGCAGCGAGGCGACGGCGACCCGGCCCGAGATGATGTCGAAGATGCCCGGCACGGTCCGGGTCTGGACCCCGGCCTCGATCGCCGCCTTCACCACCTGCCGCACCACGGCGCCCGTGGCGCGCGGCATGGCGATGATGACCTCCTCCACGTCGTAGCGCCGGACGAGGTCCTTGATCTGCGCCAGCGAGCCGTGCACCGGGAGGTCGCAGAGCCGGTGGCCGTGCTTGCTCCGGTCGTCGTCCACGAACCCCACGGGGTTGAGGCCGAGTTGCGGATGGCTGAGCAGCTCCTTGACGATGATCTCGCCCGCCGCGCCGGCACCCACGATGAGCACCCGGCGCGCCGTCTCCAGCTTCCGCCACTGGGTCCGGCGGCCCAGCAGACGGATGAACAGCCGCGGCAGGGCGACCGCGCCGGCGCTCAGGCAGCCGTCGATGAACAGGACGGAGAGCGGGACCCGGTAGGGTGTGACGCCGAGCCCCGGGAGGAGCGCGGCCCCGACCAGGCCCGAGATGGATGCCGAGATGGCGGTCGCCACCAGGATGTGCTCGAGCTCCGCCACGCCGGCGAAGCGCCAAAGGCGGCGGTACAGCCCGACGTAGAGCAGGACCGCGAGCTTGAGGGGGACGCTGACGACGATGTACGCCAGGGCGGTCTGCAGGTGAGCCGGACCCCAGTCAAACCCTTCGAACCGAACCACATAGGCCATCAGAGTGCAGAGGCCCAGCAGCACGGCGTCGAGCATGAACAGGTGGCGGTTCCGCAGGTCGCGCGGCAGGTGAAGGCTCATGTCGTTCCGAGGGATAGCGGGGCCCAGACCGATGTCAAGCCATTGCCAGAGCAGAGGTTATTCGACGAGTCAAGGCCCATTCGGCGTCCTTGTCGGTCCGTGGGGGTCGCGTCCTTCTGCGACGGTGCTGTCATCGTCGGGCCCTCGGGCCCGTACCTGACTCCAGCGTGCAAAGTTTGACAGCAGGGGCCCGGTGGCGCTGTGACGAGTGCCGCCCCGGCCCGACGCGCATCTCGTGGACTCACACTGCCATCTCTGCGTGACCGCGGCCTGACTACCCCCGGTCCGGACGTGCCCGACCCGTGTAGAGGATCGGCCGGTCGGCGCGGTCGGCGCCTTGGTGGAAGGGGCGTAAGTGCAACCTCCGTGCCCGGATGGACCTCGGAGGTTGGGAGGGGAGTCGAAGGTGGGATGGCCGCCCGCTTCCGGACGGCCGGCGGGGCATCAGCCCCTGCCGAATCCGAGCAGCCGCCAGGGGCGGCGGATATCGCGAGCGGCCGCTCGCTTCAGCCGGCGGAACTCGTCCAGCTCGTCGGCGGTGTCGGTCCGGCTGGCGCGGACGAAGGCCAGAAAAAACGCGAGCAGGGCGCCCAGGAGCGCCCCGGCGACCAGGGCGAGCACTCCCCGCAGGAGGAGCATCCGGGGGTCCGGAAGGGCGGGCGGCTCGGGGGCCTCCACCACCGTGATGACCGGAATGTCCCTGACCTCATCGATCCTGGCCTGCTCGTGGTTCTGCGCCAGCGCGCTCACTACTGCTTGCCGGATACTCACTTCCCGCTCGAGGCGATCCTGGCGGAACCGCAGCAGCGGAGAGGTCCCGAGGTCGCGATTGACCTCGAGGAACGCCTGGAGCCGGTTCTCCACCTGAAGCAGCTCCTCCTGGGCCTCCGCCAGCCGGACCTCGGTGAACTTGCGCTCGGCCGCGGCCTGTGACTGCCGGGTCGTGAGGTTGAACCGGTTCAGGAGGTCGAGGAGGCGCTGGGCGATCTGGGCGGACAGGTGGGGGTTGTGGGTCTCCACGCTGAAGACGACCACCCCGCTCGGCCGGTCGAGTTCGGCCTCGACCATGCCGCGGAACCGCCGCAGGGCCATCTCCTCCCGCTCCCCCCCGGTCTCCCCCTCGATCTCCAGGATCTCGATGAGCGTCCCGCTGACCTCACCCGTGTCGGTTGGAAACGTGTACTTGCTGTTGATCGTCTCGCTCAGGATACGCCTGGACTCCAGCAGCTCGATGTAGAAATCGGGGTTGGACCCCGCGTCGGCGGAGGGGAGCGCCACCCCGAACTGCGCGGCGATGCCGGCCAGGTTCGAGGGAAGGCGTTCGGACTGCGGGGTGAACGACGACTCCACCGTGTAGGTGCGGGGGAGGAGCAGGGTAGCCACCACGACCAGCAGGAAGAGGAGGAGCGAGCAGGCCATCACCAGAGCCCGCTGGGCCAGGACGATGTTGATCAGCCGGATGAGGGAAATCTCCGACCCGGCAGGCTCGGTCCCGCGGGGCAGGCGTTCGATCGCCTCCTGGCTGTCAGGCGTCATCGAGGGGCCGGGATCCTGGTCATGGGAGCGTGGGGTCGGGGGCGCCGGAGAACATCGGCCGGCGCCGTTCGATGGCAAGGTAGAGTACCGTGAGCACGACGATCCCCGCAAGCACGGCGAGTGGCGTGCCGATGCGGCCGGACTGGGCCAGCCACGCGAGGAGGCCGAGCCCGAGATTGACCAGGAGGACGGCGCCGGCGACCTGCGCGTGTGTGCTCCCCGCCCGCACCAGCCGCTGATACGCGTGGGACCGGTGGGCCTGGTACCAGCGCTCGCCCCGGGCCATCCTGCGCAACAGGGTGAGCGTGGCATCGAACAGGAAGACGCCGAGCACCACGATCCAGACCGGGAGCGACACGGCGCCGTTCCGATGGGAGAGCAGGGCCAGGGCGCCGAAGGTGTAGCCCAGGAACCCCGAGCCCACATCTCCCATGAAGATCCGCGCCGGCGCCCAGTTCCAGGCGAGAAAGCCCGCCGCCGCCGCCGCGACGAGGAACGCCGCCGCCGAGAGATCGGCCCGACCCGCGATCAGCAGCAGCGACCCGCCCACCAGGCCCGCGCTCCCCGCCTCGGCACCGGCCAGGCCGTCGATCCCGTCCATGAAGTTGTAGAGGTTGACCATCCACACGATCCAGAGCGCGCCGAGGATCGCGAGGGGGGCCGGCTCACCCCAGATCCAGCCGACCGCCCAGACGGCCGCGGCGGTGTGCACCAGGGCGCGGACCGGCGCGCTCAGGCCGCGCCGGTCGTCCAGCCAGCCCACCGCGGCCACGACCGCGCCGCCTCCGCCGAGCGCCCAGGCGACGCCTTCCGGTATCGCGCCCGCCGCGGCGAGGGCGACGAGTCCCGCGAGCGTGGCCAGCACGATGGCGAGGCCGCCGCCGCGGGGCGTGGGCGTGCGGTGCAGGCTCCGCTCGTTGGGCACGTCCAGCAGCGAGGAGCGGAGGGCGTAGCGGCGCACGAGACCGGTCAGGACCCACGACACGACCGCCGCGCCGAGCAGCACCACGACGAGGAGGGTCATGCGGCGGGCCGGCCCCCGGCGCTCCGGTACCAGGCGGCGGTGGCGCGAAGCCCTTCCTCGACGGAGTACGGCGGCTGGTACCCGGTCATGCGGGAAAGCTTCGATCCGTCCACCACCAGCGATCCGATCAGTCGATCGGCCTCCGCCGACGGGAGGAGCAGCCGCAGCAGACCCGGTGGGACCGGAACCAGCCGCGCCGACCGGCCGAGTGCGTGGCCGATCAGGCGAAGCAGCTCGGGCAGCGACAGCTCGCGCGCGTCGGTGACGAAGAAGGTGTGGCAGCCCTCGAGGGGATGCTCGAGCACCGCCCGCACGGCGGCCACCAGGTTTCCCACGTAGAGCAGGCTCCTGCGGTTGGAGATGGAGCCGAAGGGCAGCGGCATGCCCCGGTCCACCAGCGCCATGAGACGGCGCATGTTGCCCTTGACCTCGGGGCCGTAGACCAGCGGGAAGCGCAGCACCGACGCCTGGAGCCCGTGGCGCTCGGCGAGCGCGCGCATCACCTGCTCCGCCTCCAGCTTGCTCCGGCCGTAGGGGTCCACCGGCTCCGGCGGCGTCTCCTCCGTCCACGCCTCCGCGGTGCCCTCTCCCACCGCCTTCACGGTGCTGGCGAGCACGAGCTGCCGCACTCCCGCGCCGGCCGCCTCCTCGCCCAGCACCGCGGTCGCCTCGACGTTGGTCCGGCGGAACTCGGCCAGCGGGTCCGCCGCGGTCTCGCGCATGACGTGCACCCGTGCCGCCAGATGGACCACCGCATCCGCCCCGGCGACGGCGGCCCGCACCGCGGCACGGTCGAGCGGGTCAGCGACGGGCACCCGGTCCACACCGGGGACCGGATGCCGGCCGCCCTCCCGCGAGCTCCCGCGGACCCGCGCGCCGGCCTCGAGCAGTCCCAGGCAGAGCGGCCGGCCGATGAACCCGGTGGATCCGGTCACCAGGATCGTCCGCCCCGCCAGCGGACCGCCGACCTCAGGCAATCTTCCATCCGTGGGTCCGGAAGAACCGGAGCGCGGAGGCGAGGAAGAGCCGCACGTGGGCCTTTCCCTTCTTCGCCGCTTCGCCGCCGTGATGGACGATCCGCACCCTGCCGACGTAGGCGATCTGCGACCTGCGGCGGATCCGCATGCTGAGGTCGTAGTCCTCGAAGTACAGGAAGTAGTCGGGCGAGAACCCGCCCACCCCGGCCAGGACGTCCCGGCGCGCGAACATGAAGCAACCGCTGGCCAGCGGCACGTCGCGCACCACCTCGGCGTTCATGCGGTCGCGCAGCTCGTAGCGGTCGAGGAGGGGGCGGAACCGCCGCTTGACCCAGGCCGGCGCAAAGCCGCGGAGCATCAGCACCAGCACGCTGGGATAGCGGCGGCAGAGGTACTGGCGCTCACCCTCGGCGCCCCGCACTTCCGGCGCGAGCATCCCGACCTCGGGGTTCGCCCGGAGAAATCCGAGCGCCTCCACCAGGGCAGTCGGCTCCAGCAGCGCGTCCGGGTTGAGGATCAGGTGATAGTCCGCGCCCGAGCCTTCGAGCGCGATGTTGTGACCCCGGCCATACCCGACGTTGCCGTGGCCCCGGCGGACGGCGGCTTCGATGCCCCGCTCCGGCGGGAGCGCCGAGGCGACGGCACGGTCCAGGGTGTCGGGGTCGGGCGAGCCGTTGTCCACCACGGTCACGCGGACCTCCCCGAGCAGGCCCTCGTCCCTCGCGCGGGCGACCGCCACCCCGAGGGAGGCGAGCGTGCCGGCGAGCAGCGCGAGATCCGAGTGATAGACGACCACCCCGACGGACAGGCTGGGCGCCGCGACGGGATCCATGCGCGTCAGTCCTGCAGGGACGCGGGCGCGGTCGCCGGATCGCCGTACTGCCGCCGCACCCACTCCCGGTAGCTGCCGTCCATCACGCCGCGCCACCATGCCTCGTGCTCCAGGTACCAGGCCACCGTCTTCCGGAGCCCGGTCTCGAAGCTCTCCCGCGGCACGAAGCCGAGCTCCCGCTCCAGCTTCGCCGTGTCCACTGCGTAGCGGCGGTCGTGGCCGGGCCGGTCCTTGACGAAGGTGACGAGGCCGGAGACGGAGCCGCCCCGCGCGGCCGGGCTGGCGGGGAACCGGGCGGCCAGGGACGGGTCGGCGGCGAAGGCCTCGTCCACGAGGCGGCAGAGGAGCCGGACCACGTCCACGTTCCGCCACTCGTTCCTGCCCCCGACGTTGTAGGTCTCGCCCACGAGGCCGTCGAGCAGCACGCGCTCGATCGCCCGGCAGTGGTCGACGACGTAGAGCCAGTCGCGCACGTTTCCGCCGTCGCCGTATACCGGCAGCGGCCTCCCCTCGAGCGCGTTGACCAGCATC
>Ga0299913_10004610_pt1 | contig 11602 bp, 10 predicted proteins | sample RVTome_9_FD_201360 | JGI IMG/M metagenome (GOLD analysis project Ga0299913, IMG submission 201360) | Soil microbial communities from uranium-contaminated site in the Upper Colorado River Basin, Wyoming, United States - RVT155D38 (version 2) ... | reverse complement strand
AGACCCTCCACCTTCTCGAACATGTGTTCGACTCTAACGGCCACCACCGACAGTTCCGTTGTCATGTCTCAAGACATCGGTGACAGTTGGTGTATCAGGACTTCGGTGACGCTTCCGGGTCGGGGAGCGACGCACGTGGGACGCCGTTCGAGCCGCGAGGCATCCGACACGGATTGCTCCGCCGCCGGGAGTTTGGGGACGCTCGGGCGCGGTACTTTCCAGGGACGACACCGGAGGAAGGACCAGGGATGGCACAAGAGGGTCGTTACGACGTCCGCACGGAGATGCTCGGCGCACTCCTGGAGAAGCTGGAGGACGAGCAGTACCCGTCGAGCACGATGCTCGACATGATCGAGGAGATGCTGACTCCGGACGACGTCCCGGTCTACGCCGAGTCGTTGCTGAGCCGGATCCGCTCCGACCGGTTCCCCAGCGTCCCGATGATGGCGAGGCTGAAGGCCTTCACCTGAGGACCTACCTCAGAAGATGATGTCGCCGCGCTTGCGGCGGTCACGCAAGGTCTGGATCGCCTCGGCGAGGATGTCGGCGGCCTCCTTGTCGGAACGCCGCTCCTTCACATAGGCAAGGTGCGTCTTGTACGGCTCGATCTTCGGCGGCGGCGGCGGGTTGTCGCAGTCCTGGCTCGCCGGCAGGCCACACCGCGGGCAGTCCCAGGACTCCGGGATCTGTGCCTCGACGGCAAACGTGATCACCGACTGGTGCGCGTGTGCGCAGAAGTACACGACGGTCTGACGCGGAGCGGCCTCGCCGCGCTCCGCCTCGCCCATGGGTCCCGCACCGACACGGCTGCCACGAATGGCGTTTCCTCCACCACCAGCCACGCTATGCACTCCTCATCCGGTCGAAGCAGAACCCTGGGTCAGGTGCCGCTCTTGAGCAGTAGTCCGAGAGCGACTGTGCACGCGAACCAGATGATTCCGGCACCGACCGTGATCCGGTCCAGGTTCCGCTCTGCCACGGACGAACCCCCGAGCCCGCTGGACACACCTCCACCGAACATGTCGGACATGCCACCACCCCGGCCCTTGTGCAGCAGGACCAGCATGATGAGCAGGAGGCTCGTCAGGATGAGCAGAACAGTGAAGACGGTAGTCACGGTGGGAAAGCCTAACTCACGAGGTGGCGTCAGATGACAGGCATGTCGTAAAAGCGGCAGATGCCGCCGAACTCGTCGGCCTGGAGGCTGGCTCCACCGACGAGGCACCCGTCCACGTCGGCCTTCTCCATGATGCCGCCGACGTTCGCGGCCTTGACCGACCCTCCGTAGAGAACTCGTACCTTGGCCGCCGTGTCGTCCCCGTGCACCTCGGCGAGACGCGCCCTGATCGCACCGCACACCTCCTGGGCGTCGTCGGGCGTGGCCACCTCACCGGTGCCGATCGCCCAGACCGGCTCGTAGGCGATCACCAGGTCGGCCACCTGCTCCGCGGTGAGGCCGGCGAGAGAGCCGTCGACCTGCGCCAGCGTGTGCTCGACCTGGCGGCCCTCCTTGCGGATCTCGAGCCCCTCGCCCACGCACACGATCGGGGTCATCCCGGCCTCAATGGCCTTCGTCGCCTTGGCATTGACAACAGCGTCGTCCTCGGCGTGGTACTCCCGGCGCTCGGAGTGCCCGACGACGACGTAGGAGCAACCAAGCTTGGCAAGCATCCCGGCGGAGATCTCCCCGGTGTAGGCGCCGCTGTCGTGCTGCGACACGTCCTGCGCGCCGTACTTCACCTTGAGCCGGTCCCCGTCGACGAGCGTCTGCACGGACCGGATGTCGGTGTACGGCGGCACGACGACCACCTCGACCTTGGCGTAGTCGTGCTTCTTGTCCGACAGCGTCCACGCCAGCTTCTGGACCAGTACCACCGCCTCCTGGTGGTTCAGGTTCATCTTCCAGTTGCCGGCCATCAGGGGCACGCGCGTGTTCTTCGACAAGGTAGGTCGCTCTCTTCGGGGTGCTGTTCGGATCAGGACAGGACGTCGATGCCGGGCAGGCTCTTGCCCTCGAGGTACTCGAGGCTGGCGCCGCCGCCGGTCGAGATGTGACCGAAGGCCGCCTCGTCGAACCCGAGGGCACGGACCGCGGCAGCCGAGTCCCCGCCGCCGACGACCGACAACCCGTCGACCTTGGTCAACGCCTCAGCCACCGCCCGTGTGCCACCGGCGAACTCCGAGAACTCGAAGACACCCATGGGTCCGTTCCAGAAGACCGTGCGGGCGTCCGCCAGCGCCTCGGTGAACGCCTTCTCCGCGTCCGGTCCGATGTCGAGGCCGATCTTGTCCGCGGGGATCTGGTCGGCCGGTACGACGGACGCGGTGGCGGTGTCCTTGAACTCGTGGGCGACCCGGATGTCGGTCGGCAGCATGATCTGCACACCCGACTGCTCCGCCCTGCGGAGGTACTCACGACACACGTCGAGCTGGTCCTCCTCGAGCAGGCTCGTGCCGACCTCGTGCCCCTGCGCCTTGAGGAAGGTGAAGACCATCCCACCGCCGATGAGCAGCTTGTCGGCCTTGCCCAGCAGGTTGTCGATCACGCCGAGCTTGTCGGAGACCTTCGACCCGCCGAGCACGACGACGTAGGGCCGCTCCGGGTCCTCGGTGAGCCGGCGGAGGACGTCGATCTCCGCGGCGACCAGACCGCCCATGGCGTGAGGCAGCCGCTGCGCCACGTCGTACACCGACGCCTGCTTGCGGTGGACCACACCGAACCCGTCGCTGACGAACACGTCGGCCAGCGCGGCCAGCTCGTCGGCGAAGGCGCCGCGGACGGTGTCGTCCTTGCTGGTCTCGCCCTCGTTGAAGCGGACGTTCTCCAGCACGGCCACCTCAGCGTCGGCAAGGGCCGCAACGGTGGCCTTGGCGCTCTCCCCCACCGTGTCGGTGGCGAACGCGACGGCGCGGTCGAGCAGCTGACCGAGCCGGTCGGCGACCGGGGCGAGCGAGTACTTCGGGTCGGGGGAACCCGTCGGGCGACCGAGGTGGGCGGTCACGATGACGCGCGCGCCCTTCTCGGCGAGAGCCGAGATCGTCGGGACGCTCGCCCGGATGCGGCCGTCGTCGGTGATCACGTCCCCGTCGAGGGGGACGTTGAGGTCCGAGCGCACCAGGACCCGCTTGCCCCGGAGGTCGCCGAGGTCGTCGAGGTGAGCCATCGGGCTCAGAGGCTCTCGCCGACGTAGTCGACCAGGTCGACGAGGCGGTTGGAGTAACCCCACTCGTTGTCGTACCAGCCGAGGACCTTGACCTGGTTGCCGAACACCTTGGTCAACCCGGAGTCGAAGATGCACGACGCGGGGTCAGTGACGATGTCGGAGGAGACGATCGGCTCGTCGGTGTAGACGAGGTACCCCTTCAGTGGCCCCTCGGCTGCGGCCTTCACCGCGGCGTTGACCTCGTCGACGGTCACCTCACGGCTGAGCTCGACGGTGAGGTCGGTCGCGGATCCGGTGGGCAGCGGCACGCGCATCGCGTAGCCGTCGAGCTTGCCCTTCAGCTCGGGCAGGACGAGCCCGATCGCCTTCGCAGCGCCGGTGGAGGTCGGCACCATGTTGAGCGCCGCGGCACGGGCGCGGCGCAGGTCCTTGTGCGGGCCGTCCTGGAGGTTCTGGTCGGCCGTGTAGGCGTGGATGGTGGTCATCAGGCCCTTGACGATGCCGAACTCGTCGTTGATCGCCTTGGCCATCGGCGCGAGGCAGTTCGTGGTGCACGAGGCGTTGGAGATGACCGTGTGCGAGGCGGGGTCGTAGTCGGTGTGGTTGACCCCCATGACGACGGTGATGTCCTCGTTGGACGCCGGGGCGGAGATGATGACCTTCTTCGCGCCGGCGTCGATGTGCGCCTTCGCCTTGGTGGCGTCGGTGAAGAAGCCGGTGGACTCGATGACGACGTCCGCACCGAGGTCCTTCCAGGGCAGGTTGGCGGGGTCACGCTCCTCGAGGGCGGCGAAGCTCTTGCCACCCACGGAGATCGAGTCGCCCGTGGCCTGCACGTCGCCCTCGAGGCGACCCAGGATCGAGTCGTACTTCAGCAGGTGGGCGAGAGACTTGTTGTCGGTCAGGTCGTTCACCCCGACGATCTCGATGTCGGCGCCCGAGGCCTGGACGGCGCGGAAGAAGTTGCGGCCGATGCGGCCGAAGCCGTTGATGCCTACGCGAACAGTCACGAAAGGGACTCCCCATCTAGCGGTCAGTTCGGAGTGGCAGCCCCGGTCGGGGGCGCCTCGTCAACGACCCTACCGCCTGGCCCGGAGGGCGTGAAAAGCTCGTCCGCGGTACGTGCGGGTAACCGGCGCTACTGCTGCTCGGCGAGCATGTCGGGGGTCAGGGTCGACTCCGTGTCGGGGACGCCGAGCTCCTGGGCACGCTTGTCCGCCATGGCCAGGAGGCGGCGGATCCGCCCGGCGATCGCGTCCTTGGTGAGCGGCGGCTGGTGCAGCTGCCCGAGCTCCTCGAGCGAGGCCTGCTTGTGCTGCAGGCGCAGGTCACCGGCCATCTTCAGGTGGTCCGGGACCTCGTCGGCGAGGATCTCCAACGCCCTCTCGACCCGTGCGCCGGCCGCCACGGCAGCACGCGCGGAGCGCCGGAGGTTCGCATCGTCGAAGTTGGCCAGCCGGTTCGCGGTGGCGCGCACCTCGCGCCGCATGCGGCGTTCCTCCCACGCCATCAGGGACTCGTGCGCCCCCAGACGCGTGAGCAGGGCGCCGATGGCGTCCCCGTCGCGGATCACGACCCGGTCGACCCCGCGGACCTCGCGCGCCTTGGCGGGGATGCCCAGCCTGCGTGCGGCGCCCACGAGTGCGAGCGCGGCCTCGGGACCTGGACAGGTCACCTCGAGGGCTGAGGAGCGACCCGGCTCGGTGAGCGACCCGTGGGCGAGGAACGCCCCGCGCCAGGCGGCGACGGCGTCACAGCCGGCTCCGGAGACGACCTGCGGAGGGAGACCGCGCACCGGCCGGCCCCGCCCGTCGAGGAGGCCGGTCTGGCGGGCGAGCGCCTCGCCGTCGCGCACCACCCTGACCACGTAGCGGCTGCCCTTGCGGATGCCGTTGCCGGAGACCATCACGATGTCGGAGGTGTGGCCGTAGACCTCGGCGATGTCCTTGCGCAGGCGGCGTGCGGCGGCGCCGGTGTCCAGCTCGGCCTCCACGACGATCCGCCCGCTCACGATGTGGAGGCCGCCCGCGAAGCGAAGCATCGAGGAGACCTCGGACTTCCGGCAGCAGGACTTGGTCACCGTGGTGCCGGCCAGCTCTGCCTTGACCTGTGCCGTCATCGCCATGCGTCCGATCCTGCCACTTCTCGGTCCCTTCCACGAATGCTCGGGAGCCCCGTCGACCGCCCACGAGCCCGGCCTGCCCTGACAACCATCCTGGGCAAACCGGACGGCGTCACCTTATGCCTCGCCGAGGAACGCCGCATAGGCAACGGCCAACTTCTCCGGGTCGTGACGAGGGGAACCGTCGTCCGAGGCGACGTCGGCCACCACCAGGTCCGCACCGAAGGTCGCCGCGGTGCGGCGCAGATTGGTGAGATCGGTGACGGTGCGCTCGTCGACCACCACGACGTCGAGCTTGAGCTCCGGCGCGTAGCTGCCGAGGACCTCGAGGTGCGCCTCGGGCGAGTAACCGTCGGTCTCCCCCGTCTGCGGGACCAGGTTCAAGGTGACCGCACGGCGGGCGTTCGCCGTGGTCAGGGCCGTGCGGAGCTCGGGGACGAGCAGGTGCGGGATGACGCTGGTGAACCACGACCCCGGCCCCAGCACGATCCAGTCCGCGTCCCCCACGGCCTCGAGCACCTCGGGGCAGGCCGGCGGCTCGCTGGGCTCGAGGGCGATGGAGACGACCTGGCCGTGGGTGGAGGCGACCTCGACCTGTCCCCGCACCGTGCTCATCGCAGCGGGCGTGAGGGGTTCGGCGCCGCGCACGGACGCGGTGATGTCGATCGGGGCGACCGACATCGGGAGCACGCGCCCCTCGGCTCCGAGGAGCCGGGCGACCCAGGCGAGCCCGTCCACGTGGTCGCCGAGCAGCTCCCACAGCGCGACGATCAGGAGGTTGCCCATGGCGTGGTCGTGCATCGCGCCGCTGCTGGAGAAACGGTGCTGGAGCACCCCGGCCCAGGTCCGGCCCCACTCGTCGTCGCCGCACAACGCAGCGAGGGCCTGGCGAAGGTCCCCCGGCGGGAGCACGCCGAACTCCTCGCGGAGACGCCCCGAGGACCCTCCGTTGTCGGCCACCGTCACCACGGCGGTGACCTCGTCCACGACCCGGCGCAGTGCCGACAGGGACGCCGAGAGCCCGTGCCCCCCACCCAGTGCCACCACCCTCAGCGGCACCCGGCCGGGCGTGCCCACCTCACTCACGCCCGAGATCACGGTGCATCGGCCTCGCATCCAGCCCCCGCGCGCGCATCCGTGCGGCGATCTCCTCGGTCATCGCCACGCTCCGGTGCTTGCCGCCGGTGCAGCCCACGGCGATCGTCATGAACCGCTTGCCCTCACGGAGGTAGCCCTCGACCACGGTCTCCACGAGTCCGACGTACTGATCGAGGAACGCCTGCGCCTCCGGCCGCTCCTTCACGTAGCCGGCGACCTCGCTGTCCCGACCGGAGAGGTGTCGCAGCTCGGGGACCCAGTGCGGGTTGGGCAGGAAGCGCATGTCGGCGACCAGGTCGGCGTCCACGGGGATGCCGTACTTGAACCCGAAGCTGACGACGGTGGCCTTCAGCGAGGTGGTGTGCTCCGTGCCGAAGGCCGTGGCGACCTTGTCGGTCAGCTCGTGCACGTTGAGGTTCGAGGTGTCGATCACCACGTCGGCGTCCCCCCGCAGCGACGCGATGACCTGGCGTTCGCGGCGGAGACCGTCGAGCAGCCGCCCGCCCTCCTGGAGCGGGTGCGGCCGGCGTGCGGCCTCCTGGCGCCGGACGAGCACCTCGTCGTTCGCCTCGAGGAACAACAGCGTCGTACGCCGTCCGGTGCGGCCCTTCGCGAGCACCTCCTGCAGCGAGCCGAAGAACGAGCCGGAACGCACGTCGACGACCACCGCGATGGGCTGCAGCTCGCCCTGGGAGTCGTCCACGAGACGCACCACGTCGGGCACCAGCTGGGGCGGCAGGTTGTCGACCACGAAGAAGCCGAGGTCCTCCAGCTCCTTGGCGGCCGTGCTGCGGCCGGCACCCGTCATCCCGCTGACCACCACGAGCTCCCCCCGATGGCCGTCCTCCTGCACCGTCATCCTGGCTCCTCGCCCGCATCGAGCTCCGTCGAGATGATCTCTCCGGTCGCTGTGTTGACACCCACCGTCGTCGGGCCCGAGCGCCCCTCGCGCAGCGCATCGACCACTGCCTGGGCCGTGCGGGGGCCGAACCCGGGCACGGTCGCGATCTCGTCCACTGTGGCAGCGCGCAGCTTCTTCAACGACCCGAAGTGTCGCAGCAACGTCTTGCGACGCACCTCCCCGAGGCCACTGACGCCGTCGAGCGTGCTCTCCACCATCGTCTTGGAGCGCCGCGAGCGGTGGTGCGTGATCGCGAACCGGTGCGCCTCGTCACGGATGCGCTGCAGCAGGTAGAGGCCCTCGCTCGACCTGGGCAGGATCACCGGGTCCTCCTGCCCGGGGAGCCAGACCTCCTCGAGACGCTTGGCCAGGCCGCACACCGGCACGTCGTCGATGCCCAGCTCGTCCAGGGCGCGCTGGGCCGCCGCCACCTGGGGCGGGCCCCCGTCCACCACGACGAGGCCAGGCAGGTAGGCGAACTTCCTCGGTCGTCCGGTATCGGGGTCGATGAGCATCGGCCCCTCCTCGTCGCCCGGGACGCCGGACAGCTCGGGGTCCTGTGCCCGGTCGTCGAGCAGGCGCCGGAACCGTCGGGTGATCACCTCGTGCATCGAGGCGACGTCGTTCTGACCCTCCACACCGCGGACGACGAAACGGCGGTACTCGCTCTTGCGGACCAGTCCGTCCTCGAACACCACCATCGACCCGACGACCTCGGTGCCCTGGAGGTTCGAGATGTCGTAGCACTCGATGCGCAACGGGGCACCCGGCAGCCCGAGCGCCTGCTGGATCTCCTCCAGAGCACGGTTGCGGGTCGTCAGGTCGCTGGCCCGTTTGGTCTTGTGCAGGGCGAGTGCCTGGCCGGCGTTCCGGGCAACGGTCTCCTGCAGGGCCTTCTTGTCGCCGCGCTGGGGGACGCGCAGCGCGACGCGGGAGCCCCTCAGCTCCGTGAGCCACTGCTCCAGGGCAGGGGCGTCGTCGGGGACCGCGGGGACGAGCACCTCGCGGGGGATCGCGTCACCGAGCTCACCGTCGTACAGCTGCAGCAGGAAGCGCTCGACCAGCTCTCCGGTGTCGGCGTCCTCGGTCCGGTCCGCGACCCACCCTCGCTGTCCCCGGATCCGGCCGCCCCGGACGTAGAAGATCTGTACGGCTACCTCGAGGGGATCCTCCGCGAACGCGACCACGTCCGCGTCGGTGCCGTCGCCGAGCACGACCTGCTGCTTCTCCGTCGCCCGGTTGAGCGCACCGATGTCGTCGCGCAACCGGGCGGCCTTCTCGAAGTCCATCGCCTCCGACGCGGCGTACATATCCTTCTCGAGGCGCCTGACGAACCCCGTGGTCTGACCGGCCATGAAGTCGCAGAAGTCGTCGACGATCTCGCGGTGCTGCGCCGCGGTGACGTCGCCCACGCAGGGTGCCGCACACTTGTCGATGTAACCCAGCAGGCAGGGGCGGCCGATCTGCTGCGAGCGCTTGAACACCCCGTTGGAGCACGAGCGCATCGGGAAGACCCGGAGCAGCAGGTCGACGGTCTCCCGGATCGCCCACGCGTGCGAGTAGGGACCGAAGTAGCGCACCCCCTTCTTCTTCGCGCCGCGGCCGACCATGACCCGCGGGAACTCCTCGTTGAGGGTGACCGCGAGCCAGGGGTAGGACTTGTCGTCGCGGTACTTCACGTTGAAGCGGGGGTCGTACTCCTTGATCCAGGAGTACTCCAGCTGCAGCGCCTCGACCTCGGTGTTGACCACCGTCCACTCCACCGACGCCGCCGTGGTCACCATCGTCGCGGTACGCGGGTGCAGGTTGACGACGTCCTGGAAGTACGACGACAGCCGCGCGCGGAGGTTCTTCGCCTTGCCGACGTACACGACACGACGGTGCTCGTCGCGGAACCTGTAGACCCCCGGCGACGTGGGGATCGATCCCGGGGAGGGTCGGTAGGTCGACGGGTCTGCCACGTCCCAAACCCTACGTGGCGGTCCTCCGGGAACCACCCAGGTGACCCAGAGCAGACCGTCTAAGACCGCTCCCCGCAGGTCCGCCGGTAGGGCCTCTCAGGCAGGTAGGCGGACCATTCGTCCTCGCTGAGGTCACGGCCCACCACCGCGCACGCTTTCCGCAGCCACTCCCCTGGATCCAGGGGGTAGACAACCCCTCGGTGCTCACCCGCGACGGCCGTCACAGCGTCCTCGTTGACCCGTAAGAGGTAGGTGAACGCCTTCCGCTCCCTAGGGGATGCGGGAAGCGTTGCTCTCACGAGGCCGCGCTCGACGTCGTACAGCGTGACCATGCCCTCCCCACCGGTGCTGACCACGGTACGGCCGTCGGGGAGCCACTCCACCTGCTGAACGAAGTCCTGGTGCGCCCGGGCGGGCGGGTGCACCATCTGGCCGCCGGCGACGTCGAAAACGTAGACCAGGCCCGTGTGGACGCCCACCGCGACCTTGTCCCCCTGTGGGGAGAACGAGAGGTCGTAGGGGAACGCGTCCGGGCCCAGGGTCATCTCGCGGACCACATCGAGGGTCTGGGCGTCCAGTAGCTTGACTGCGCCGGGTGGTGACTCGTCGACGGCCGGGATCGTCATGCCCGCGGCGATGAGCGTGCGGTCGGGGCTCAGCTCGAGAGTCTGTACGGCGCCCCCCACCGGGACACGCTCGGGCGCGACCTCCCAGGTCGCCGTGTCGACCACGACGAGGTTTCCATCGTCGGGATCGAACTCGTGTCCGTCGGCGCACAGCAACAACCGAGAGTCGTCGGGCGTCCAGGCTGTGCACCAGACCGGTTCGGGCTTCCGCTCGCCGAACAACTCGATCTCCGGGAGAACAAGGCGTGCTACTACCTCGCGGGTGCGCGCGTCGAGGACGACCGTGCCGAACCCATAGGTCACCGCGACCATGGAGCGGTCGTGGCTGACCGAGACAGATGAGCCGAAGATGGACCCCATGTTCTCGCCGACGTAGACCTGGTCCACGATTCGCCCGGTGCGAGGGTCGAGGAAGGTCGCGGAGACCGCTCTCTGCTCACTCCACGCGTCGATCTCGTCCGGCGCCGGACGCGTCGGCGCAACGACGAGCTCGCCCTGGGTGACCTCCGCGGGGCGGTTGGAGATCCAGCTGTTCCCCAGGCCTCCTGTCGAGGAGGCGAAGCCCGACCCGTCGGTCATGTCCCAGGTGACGGCGGCACCGTCGTGCGACACGCTGACCAACCTCTCGCCCGCCGGGTCGACCGCGAGCCCCGCCACGCGCCCGACATGGCCGAGCTGGGTCTCTCTAGGCGTCCATTCCCCTGTCTGCCGATAGATGTCCCAGACCACCAAGGAACCGAACCGGTCTGCCGTCGCTGCCCAGTCACCACTAGGCGACACAGCGATGTCCTCCACGCCACTGGTGTGTACCCGGAGCACTTGCTGCTGCACCCCTCCCCGGTCGTACACCGTGACCGGGCCGTCGTCCCAGAGCTGTGCCAGGCCACCGCCCGGCAGCGGAATGAAGCCCACGGAGAGGACACCGGGCCGGTCCACCACCTCAACGCGGGACCGCTCGCCCGACTGCAGATCGAGGGTGACGGCGGGTTCCTGACTGCCGAAGGTCCAGCTAACAGCGCTCCCGGCGTCGTCAGCGATCGCCGACCACGTGTTCTGGTCGGTCCTCGTGACAGTCCGGAGACGATGCCTACCCAGCCGGCGGCCGGTCTCGAGGTCGAACTCGTGTACATGTGTCCGGCTGGCGCCGGCGTCGGTGCTCAGCGCCGTGACGAACAGGCTCCCGCCGTCCGGCGCGAACGCGAGGCCCTGCGGTTCTCCCCCGATCCGGTCGAAGCCCTCGAGCACCAGCAGGCTGGTACCGGACGCGTCGAACACCCCGATGCGGGGTGTCTCGTCGTCCTTCCACGACCAGGCCGCGACGAGGTCACGCGTGGCCGAGCCGGCAAGGTAGTCGAACTTGTGCCCCCATCGGAAGACCTCGGTCGGCGCCTCGTCCGAGCCCATAGGCCAAGTGAGGACCTCCGTCTGCATCGCGATGAACAACGTCCGACCCCGATCGGTGAGCACGACGTCCACAGGCTGGTTCGACAGCTGGAGCACCTGCGTCGCGCGACGGTGGGTGAGCAGGGTGTTCAGGAGGCCGTCCCTCGTCGCTGGCGTGTCCGCGGTCCGCCCCGCCTCCGCGGCGAGCAACAGGGAGAGGTCGATCGAGCCTACCGAGCGCGACAGCGCCGCGAGCCTGTTCGCGTCGGCCTCGGTGGAGGCTTCGGCGGCCTCCGTCGCCCGGTCCGCAGCCGCCTGCTGGTAGGAGATCGCGCCACCCGCTGCCA
>Ga0299913_10004609_pt1 | contig 11604 bp, 14 predicted proteins | sample RVTome_9_FD_201360 | JGI IMG/M metagenome (GOLD analysis project Ga0299913, IMG submission 201360) | Soil microbial communities from uranium-contaminated site in the Upper Colorado River Basin, Wyoming, United States - RVT155D38 (version 2) ... | reverse complement strand
GCACGCGAAGAGCACCAGTTAGCGGGCCGGCGTTGGCTTGCACGAGCCATGGTACATCCGACTACGAGCATCCAGACCATAGGACCGAGGCCTGGTAACGCAGCCACCCGGAGGACGCGCTCGTTGATAACCTCACCCCGTCGTCGAGTACTTGGCTAAATCCCGATGGCGACGATCGCGCAGCAGACAGCGATGGCCAACGAGACCGGAGCCCAGACTCGTTCGATCTTCGACCTAGACGCGAGGTTGGCGACCGTTCCCAACGTGAAGAAACCGGTCAACACCCACATCCCCGTTGCCCCGGTCGGAAGCCACTCCAAGTCGATCAGGTCCGCTGAGGCGAGCACGTAGAGAGCGATGAGGGGATAGACCACGATCGCTGCCAGGCCACTGGCAATCCGCAGCCGCGTGGGGAGCACCCCTTCACTCCGGCCACCCCAGGCTGCCTTGCCAAGCGGAGCGCCCAGGGCCAACGCGACTTGAAAGGCTGCCACGATCGTCACCAACACCACGGCGACAACGGCCGCAAATGTCATCGGCTATCGGCGTTTAGGCGGCAACTTCGAAGCAAACGTGTAGGGACCCGGTGGCTCGGGGCGAGGCCGTCGACCGAGAGGCGAATGCCCAGCATCCCGAACATTGCCGCGGTCCCGTTGATGTGGCATCGATGGTGGACGGCTGAGCTGCTCATCCAGGGCGTGTCCAGGGCTGGCTGAGCCCTGAGAGATGATCCAACCTCGTTAGAAGCTTTTCGAGCAGTGCCTCGAAGTTCTTCACCTCGGTGGGGCTGAACTCGTTGAGCATTGATTGGTAGACCGACAGGCTGGTGGTGAAGGCTTCGTCGATCAGGGCGCGCCCGGAGTCGGTAATGCCGAGTCTGATCGCCCTGCGATCCTCAGGATCTGGGCTGCGGTGGATGAATCCCTGCCGTTCGAGCCGATCGAGTTTGCCGGTCATGCCCGATTGTGAGGTTTGGAGCTGTTGGGCGACCTGGAGAGGGCTGAGTAGTACTGGTTCCGCTCGTCGCAGCAGGGCCAGCACCTCGTAGTCGCCTCGCCGCCGCAATCCGGAGGCGATAGCGGTCCTTTCCAGCAGCTCCTCGGCCAGACGTCCGCTCCATATCAGACTGTGAACGACTCCCAGACCAGTCAGGTCGTCACCGGGCCGTAGGCGCATCCAGCCATCAACGGTCTCTCGAGAGAAATTCAATCGGCTCACGGTCCTGATATTAACTTGCCAAATATTGTTCACACACATATAGTACGTCAACGAAGCACAGACCGCCAGGAATCGGATTCCTCCCGGTTTCCATCACTAGGGAGGCAAACGACCATGACAACCACGACTCCACCGCCCAGAGCCCCAACAACCAGACGGGCTCCGATGGAATCATTGAGGAAGACCGCCTTTTGGGCGGGCGTGCTCTATCTGCTCTCCTTTGTCTCGATCCCGACCCTCATCCTGTATGGCCCGGTGAAAGAGGCTGGCTACATCGCCGGTGCTGGCCCGGACACGGGCGTGCTCATCGGCGGCGTCCTGGAACTGATCGTGGGCCTCGCCGGCATCGGCACCGCCGTCGTCCTGTACAAGGTGTTGAAGCGGCAGAACCAAGCAGCCGCGCTGGGCCTCGTCGGCTCTCGAGTCCTCGAAGGCACCCTCCTCTTCGCCGGAGTCGCCAGCATCCTCACTGTCGTAGCCCTGCGGCAGGCCGGAGTCGGAGCAGAGGGATTGGTCATCGGCCAGGCGTTGGTCGGGCTCTATGACAAGACGTTCCTCGTCTCAGGAAGCCTCATCCCCGCCGTCAACGCCCTGTTGCTTGGCACCCTCCTGTACAAGTCGCGCCTAGTGCCCCGAGTCCTTCCGACCCTGGGACTCATCGGAGCGCCCCTGCTCATCGCCGGGACCATGGGCACGATGTTCGGCGCCTGGGAAGCGGTGTCGCCAGTGACGCTGCTCCTAACACTCCCCATCGCGACGTGGGAGTTTTCGCTGGGCGTCTACCTGGTCGTGAAAGGCTTCCGGCCCTCACGAATCACGGCTGGCATGGCCGCATGACAACCAACGACCTCGAGCATGAAGCCCTTCTCAATCTACGTGGAATGGAGACAACGAAATGACAGTACAAGCCCACCCCTACCCCGCTCGACTGAGCGTCGACTATCCGGAGAGTCTGAACAGGGTCTCCACCCTGTTCCGGCTCATCTGGGCAATCCCCATCTTCGTCATCCTCGCCTTGCTCACCGCTACGGCCAGTGACACCGTCACTGTGATAACCGACAGCGGCGCGGTTGTGTCCAGGATCACTACGACGGGCTTGGGGATCGCCGGCGGGCTGTTCATGGCGACGATGCTCATGATCGTCTTCCGGCAGCGATACCCACGCTGGTGGTTCGATTTCTCCCTCGCCCTCAACCGGTTCTCCAACCGTGTAGGTGCGTACATGGGACTTCTCACCGATCGGTATCCGTCAACCGAGTCGGAGCAGTCGGTGCACCTCGATCTCGACTACCCGAATGTGGCACAGGACCTCAGTCGGTGGATGCCGTTGGTGAAATGGCTGCTGGCCATCCCTCACTACATCGTGCTCGCGGTGCTCGGGGTGGGAGCGGTCTTCGCCATCTTCATCGCCTGGTTCGCCATCCTCATCACGGGCCGCTACCCCCGAGCCCTATTCGATTACGTGGTCGGGGTGGGGAGATGGGCCTTGCGAGTTCAGGCCTACTCCACCTTGCTGATCACCGACCGCTACCCCCCGTTCAGTCTCCGCTGAACCGAGCAAGGAACGAGACGACATGAACATGAACCCAATTGTCACCCCGGTAACTGACAAACCCTGGGAGAGCCCACCGTCGATCTCCTCGATGCCGAGTGCCGACAGTACAACCAAGCAGGCGATGGATCTGTTGAAAGTCTCAAGGGACAGCGCGTCACAACGTCAGGATGCTGGCCCGGTGGTGGATCTGCGCGACGACCTCGACGGCTACACGGTGAGTTTTACGTCGCTTCTCGCGGACATCGACGCGACGCCTTTCATGAAGGGGCTTCCGGACGACCGCTGCCAGTGCCCGCATTGGGGCTACGTCTTCAAGGGCAACATGACCGCTCGGTACGCCGACCGTGATGAGGTCTACGAGGCCGGCGACGCCTTCTATATCCCGCCCGGCCACATCCCGGTAGCGAACGAGCCCGGTACCGAGTTCGTGTGGTTCAGCCCCACCGAAGAGTTGCGCACGGCCGAGGCGGTCATGATCAAGAACATGCAGGAGTTGCAGAACGGCTCAACGCCTTGAGGCTCCGAACACGAAGGCAACGAGAGGATCAAACCGTGGGCCCAATTGCTACGCCGGTAGCTGACAGACCCGTGGAGAGCGCCGCGTCGATCTCCTCTGTGTCGCGGGGCGTCAAGATGCGAGCCATCGTCCAGGACGCATACGGCTCGAGCAGCGTGCTGCGGCTGGGAGTCATCGACCGGCCCGAGGTAGCGGCGAACGAAGTGCTCGTCGATGTCGCAGCGGCCGGGATGGACCGCGGTACCTGGCACTCCATGGCGGGCAAGCCATACCTGATGCGCATCATGGGTTTCGGGTTCCGGCGGCCCAAGAATCAGGTGCCCGGATTGGACGTCGCCGGCACGGTGGCAGCGGTCGGGTCTGAGGTGACCAGGTTCCAGCCCGGCGACGAGGTGTTCGGAATGAGTCGGGGCGCCTTCGGCGAATACGCCGCAGTACGAGAGGACAAGCTTGCCCAAAAGCCAGCCAACCTCACGTTCGAGCAGGCGGCGGTCGTCCCCATCTCCGGAGGGACCGCCATCCAGGCCATCTGTGACTCAGGACGGGTCCAAGCGGGACAGAAGGTCCTGATCATTGGGGCGTCAGGAGGAGTCGGCACATTTGCCGCGCAGTTGGCCAAAGCGTTCGGAGCAGAGGTCACCGGTGTCAGTAGCACTGGGAAGGTCGACCTGGTTCGCTCCATCGGCGCCGATCACGTCCTCGACTACACCCGAGACGATTACCTAACTGGCTCGAAGAAGTACGACTTGATCCTCGACATCGGCGGAAACAACAGTCTTTCGCGTCTGCGACGGGCACTGACTCCCAAGGGGACGCTGGTCATCGTCGGTGGTGAGGAGAAGGGCAGTGTCACCGGAGGTTTCGGCCGCCAGATCCGCGCCCTTGTCCTGTCGATGTTTGTGAGCCAACGGCTCACCATGCTCGCTTCCAAGGAGCGTTCCTCGGACTTGGAAGCGCTGCGCCCATTCCTCGAGACCGGGCAGGTGACTCCGATAATCGATCGGACCTACTCACTTCCCGAAGTACCCGATGCCATGAGGAATCTCGAAGCCGGGCAGGCAAGAGGGAAGATCGCCATTGCCGTTCAACTCGATTCAATGCAAGACGGAACACCGAAAACGAAAGTGCACTCCTGATGTCGCGCCGAAAAGGCGGACAATCCAAGAACCTTGGCGCTATCACCGCCGGGGACACCATCGGTTTCAAGGTCGGCCAGGACTCCGACGGCTCGATGCGCTCTTTGCATGTTCGGGAAATGGTCCTTCTCACCCGGCGCCAGCTTGCCGTGGGATCGGATTCATCGTGACCTCAGTGCCGACGACGCCCACCCGCGACGATGCGGGCGAGAAGGGCACATCCCGCCCAGACCCCCGACCAAGACAGCACATTGGTTTGATCGTTGCCGCTTCGCTGTTCATCGGACTTGTCGTTGGTCTCCTTCTTGTTGCCGCCCCGTTCATTCCAGCGGAGGAGAGCAAGGTCACGGGAGCGCTGTTGTGCGGATTCGCGTTTGGTTGGGCGACCTTGGCTGCTCTCTCGACGCGATTCAGCGATCAGCCTCAACGGTGGGCAGCGGTGCCCGCCCTGTTCATGGGGATCAGTGGTCTGCTCTTGTTGGCCTTCGGATCCTCGGTGCAAGGCGTTCTCAGTTGGATATGGCCCCCCGCACTCCTGGTCTTGGTGGTCTGGATGATTGTCCGCTCCCGTCAGCAGCTAAGAAGCGGAAGCCGGTGGTTGCTCTATCCGGTGTTCGGCGTGCTGCTCCTGGCGTCGGTCGGGGGCATCTACGAGACCGCGAGTGGAGCTTTGGACGCGAGCCCTTACCCGATGCCTGGCGAGCTCATCGACGTTGGCGGCCATCGCCTGCATCTCAGTTGCACTGGCTCGGGCAGCCCAACGGTGGTGCTTCAAGCTGGTGGGGGCGAAATGTCCTCGGCTTTTGGATGGATTGCCCCGGCCGTCGCTGGTGAAACCCGGGTTTGTGTATATGACCGCGCTGGTCGAGGTTGGAGCGAGCCGGCAGAAAGCCCCCAGGATGCGGCGCAGATATCGTCGGACCTCCACACTTTGCTGGAACGCGGAGACATTCCGGGCCCATATTTGCTCGCGGGCCATTCCTTCGGTGGCCTCTATGTGCTCACTTTTGCTGCTCTTTATCCCGACGACGTCTCCGGCCTCGTTCTGATCGATACCACAGCACCCGCTACAGGGGCCCCAGCGGAGGCGGCACCGGGGAGCAACGGCGGCTCTTACGACCTTCCGGGCCGGATCTCCGCGTTGCTGTCTTCCTCGGCCCGTATTGGTCTTGGTCGCCTGATCGCACTTGCCGACTACGGCTCGCTCCCGCCGCTGTCCCGCGATGAGATAAGAGCTAGCGCGGCGACTGCCAGTAATGCCAAGAGCACCCTCGACGAGTACATCCAGGCAGGCAAGTCGGCCGAGCAAGCCGCAACCCTCGCCGACTTCGCAGACAAGCCTCTTGTGGTGCTTACCGCGGGCGTCGGGAGTAGTGCTGCCTGGATGACGGCACGGGAAGACCTGGCCACCCTATCCACTAATAGCTCCCACCGTGTCATCGATGGCGCAACCCACGCAGGGCTGGTCCATGACGAGCAGTACGCAGCAGAAACGACACAGGCAATCCTCGAGGTGGTCTCGTCGATCCGGAACGACGAGCCGCTACCTAGATGATCCGCTCCCCGCAACGGCGTCGCGATCCAAGAAAGAGCGTAGACAAATGACCTCGATCCGAACGAGCGGTTTGACCAAGGACTTCGGCGATCTCAGAGCCGTGGACCACATCAACATGGATCTGCCTCGAGGCGGGATAGCTGGTTTCGTCGGTCCCAACGGGTCGGGCAAGAGCACCACGATCCGCATGCTGTTGGGTCTGATCGAGCCGACCAGCGGCGAAGCCGAGGTGCTCGGTCACTCGATCGAGAATCCATCCGCATACCTCCACCGGGTCGGCGGGTTGATCGAAGCACCTGCGTTCTATCCGTCCCTCACCGGTGAGGAGAACCTCTGGGTGTTCGCCGCATTGGGTGGATTTGGCCGGGGCCGCATCGCAGAGATGCTCGGGGTCGTGGGCCTCAGCGACCGTGGTGGGGACAAATATAAGAACTATTCGTTGGGGATGAAGCAGCGCCTCGGGATCGCTCTCGCCCTGCTTCCTGATCCTGATCTTCTGGTGCTCGACGAGCCCACCAACGGGTTGGACCCACAGGGGATCGTCGAGATCCGCAGCCTGCTCATGGACCTCGGTGCCGGCGGGAAGACCGTTTTCGTCTCGAGTCACCTCCTCGCTGAGATACAAGCGGCCTGTGACTCGATCGTGATGATCGACCATGGTGGTGTCGTCTTCGGCGGGTCGATGGTCGACCTGCTCAACCGCAACTCGCCCACCATCCGAGCTGCTGCGGAGAACGACACCGACACCGTCCGTCTCATCGAGTTGGCTACGAACGCAGGCTATTCCTCGACCAGGGTGAACGGAGCCATCGAGATCGACGCTCCCAGCGTTTGGGCACCAGACCTGAACCGCCTGGCCTGGCAGGCAGGCATCACCCTCAGAGAGCTCCAGGCCACCTCCGCCGACTTGGAACAGGCCTTCTTCGCCATGACCGGCAACAACAAGACAGGAACCGAATAATGCGTGCCTTTCGCTCGGAATGGGTCAAGCTCAGCAGACGCAACACGCTGCTCGGCTTCGGAGGAGCCATGGTTGGGTTCGCGGTGCTGTTCACGATCCTGGCGTTCGTCAACGCCGTCGGCGGGAACGTGGATCTCGATGGCGGCGAGGCCGAAGCTTTCGTTACCGCAGCCATGCTCTCGCTTCCCGAAGGCTCGGTGTTCGCCATTACCAGTGTCGGCGGCTTCCTCGGCATCATCGCCTTGGCTCTCTTCGCCTCCAACCTGGCCGGTGAGTTCAACAAGGGCACCATTCGCATGCTGTTCGTGACCGAGCCCAACCGACTGAAGCTGCTGGCCGGAAAAGTCGCCGCGTTGGTCTCGTTCGTGGCGGTCGGGGTGGCGGCGACGCTGGCAGCGACCATTGGCGTGGGTGCGTTGTTGGCTCCTGGCTCAGGAGTCGAAACGGCCGCCTGGTGGACATCTGACGGGTTGGCCGCCATCGGCTCCGCCTACGTGAACCTGACCGCGGCGGCGCTGGTGCCCGCACTGATCGCGGCCACCATTGCCGTGATCACCAGGTCCTCGGCGATCGCCATCTCGGTCGGCGCTGCCTGGTTCATCTTGGGCGAGGTGCTCCTCGGCACATTCTGGGACAGCCTCGCCGAGTGGGGCCCGGCTGCGGTCACCAACGCCCTTGCAGTCGGAGGTGCCGGCGGGGCGGGAGCTATGGGGGGAGCCGCGCCCGTCATTGCCTACGGCACCGCTGCAGCCCTCGCGGCCGGCTACGGCATCCTCAGCCTTGCCATCTCTGGGACGGTTCTGGCCAGGCGGGATGTGACGAGTTGATCCCGATGGCAAGCAGCTGTCAGGCAGTCGATACTCAGGCCAAGAAGTCCGTGTTGAACGAACACGACCCGCACGGCAGCAACCTGTCGCATCAGTAGATCGGACCAAAATGACATCAACGACAGGCGCGATCGACGCAACTGACAATCCGGCTTTGCCGAACCGGCCTTCGTCTCTCGGCGTCTCCCGGCGAAGGGTGGCGCTCACCGCGGGCATCGGCCTCCTGCTCATGGCGGTACTGGCTCCGCTCGCACACTTCGGCGTGCTCGAGAACCTGGTCGTGTCCGGGGACGCGGCGACGACGGTAGGGAACATCGTGGCTGACATGGGACTATTTCGTCTTGCCATCGCGACGCTCCTGGTCGTGACCTTCCTGGACATCGTGGTTGCCTGGGCGCTCTATGTCCTGATGAAGCCAGTGAACGGAAACCTCGCCGTCCTCGTCGGTTGGCTGCGCTTGGTTGCGCCCGCCGTGTTTGCCGTGGCGCTGGCGAACCTCCTCGACGTGGCAAATCTCCTCGGGAGCATTGAGTCATCGGTACTGTCGCCGGACCAAATCGGGGCGCAGGTGATGGCCTCGGTCGCGTCGTTCGGAAACGGCTGGGACATGAGCCTGGCCATCTTCGGTCTCCATCTAGTAGGCCTTGGGTACCTGCTTTTCAAGTCGGTGGACTTCCCCAGATTCCTCGGGGTGCTGGTGGTCGTAGCCGGTGGCGGATACCTGGCCGATACGTTCGCCAGGATCCTCGTCCCCGATTTCGAGTTCAGAATCAGCCTGTTCACCTTCGTGGGCGAGGCGCTGCTGATCTTCTGGCTCCTTTGGAGAGCCATGAAAGGGTTCCCCTCTGAAACTGAGCCCAATGGCGGACAGCCACGTCTGGCTGAGCCAAGCACGGTGGCGCCGTGAAGCCCATGGCCGGCAAAACTGTTTTGATCACCGGGGGGACCGGCGGGATCGGCAAGGCAGCAGCGATTGGCCTCGCCTCGATGGGCGCTCGGGTGGGCATCACCGGCCGGGATCAGGCACGGGCCGAGCGGGCCGCCACAGACATCGAAGCCGAGTCGGGCAATCCGGCGGTGGACGTATTCGTCGCCGACTTGTCATCACAAGCCGAAGTCCGGCGTATGGCGGGCGAGGTCCTCGCCGCCTACCCCCGACTCGATGTGCTGGTCAACAACGTCGGCGGGTTCTGGGCTCACCGCCACACCACAGTCGATGGGCTGGAGCACACCTTCGCGCTCAACCATCTGGCGCCATTTCTGCTGACCAGCCTCCTGCTGGAACGGCTCACGGACTCCGCGCCGGCTCGTGTCGTAACTGTGTCTTCCGGGGCCCAGTCGATGGGGAAGATCGACTTCGATGACCTGATGGGCGAACAGGACTACTCGGGCCAACGGGCATACAACCAATCGAAACTGGCCAACGTGATGTTCACCTACGAGCTCGCCAGGCGCCTCGAGGGGACCGGCGTCACCGCCACCGCCCTCCACCCCGGGATGACCAACACTGCGTTCAGTGCCGAAGATCCATCACGCTCGATGGCTCCCATCGTCTTCGCCGCCCGGCCGTTCATGAAGAGCCCCAAAAAGGGCGCCGGCACCGCCGTATACCTAGCCAGCTCGCCCAAAGTCGAGGGCGTCACCGGTCGGTATTTCGCCAACCGCAAGACCAAAAAGTCCCACGACGCTTCCTACGATGCAATGACCACCGGCCGCCTGTGGCAGGTCAGCGCCGACCTCGTCGGAATCCCAGGCGATCCGACACCGATCCGAACGAGGGCATCCTTTTGAACCTCGGAAACTACATTGTCCGGCGTCGTCTCCCGCGTCCGGTTTGGTCGTGACTACGCACCACCATGTAGAGGCATTTAAGTGCTGCCTGTTCGGTGGGGAAATGGCCTCGAGCTCGGGAGGCTCGCTGCATCCGTGCGTGGCATGACTCCAGCGCGTTGGTCGAGTAGATGACTGCGGATCTCGGGCGAGTAGTCCTAGAAGAGTCTCTTGGCTGTTAGGCGGCTGGTCTCCAAGGTGGTGGGTTGGCGGCGCTGATCTCCTTAGTCAGGATCATGTCGCCGAAGTCGTGGCGAGCCTGATCGACGACTTCTTGGTCGGGAAGGGGTTTGCAATACCAGGAGGTGCGATCTTCGGCTTCGACGAGATAGCGGCCATGACCTAGTTCCCGGATATTCCATGATGAGAGGTCGCGGGCTCGGGTGAGGTGTTGGTCGGTGAGGATCTGGATTCCGTGGGCGTCGGGTGTGTATCGGGAGAGGAGATGACGGTTGTAGCGGATGTCGGACTCGTGGAGTTCGGGGAGCTTCTGGCGCATGTCGATCTGGATCCAGCTTTGTGTCCATCTAGGTGCGGGTCGAACGAAGGCCAGATCGAGGTGCTGAGTCGGGATGTGGTCGAGGGCGCTGTGCACCGCCTCTAGACGTTGCTGCCAGGGGACTTGTGCGCCGATCTCCTGCATGGTGGCGTCCCCGCCGGGACCGAGGAACGCCATCCTGCCTCGCTTCTTGTTGAGTTGGTAGCGGGTGATGGCGGTGCGATTGTTGTGTATCAGCGATGAGCGCAGCATCGAGACCACATCAGCTTCAGGGGACACGGCGAGGGGGAAGTCCCCCAAGTAGACGATTGACTCTTCTCCGCCGGCGATGGTCCAGGCTACGGCGTGATCGACGATTTTCTCAGTGGCGTCGCCGGGAATATGCCAATGTGAGGTTCGATACTGGTCTGCGGTCACCGCGTCGAGGTCTTCGGCCCATGCCAGGAAGGCGGCCGGTGTCGGATCCTCCGTGGGCCAGTCTCCGACATACGTGGGTTTGGCGCCTGCGAGTCTTCCGGTAGCGCCCACATCCTCCAGGTTGGCGACCAGCCGTGGCATCCACTCTTCGAAGTCGCCTGGGCCGCCCAGGTCGCTGACCAGGAACACGATTCCGGTCGGGGTCTGGAAACCCCCCTCCGCAAACGTGCCGTCCGAGTCGTTGGGCACGTTAAGCGCCCGGCCGAAGTCATCGAGGCTGCAGTCGTCTGTGCGGAAGTGGATCCAAAAGTCAGACAATCCGGCGTCACGCATCGCCTTGCGTATGGACCGGGTATCAACTTCGACACCAATGTCACTCATCGTGGACGCATCCTGGCAGACCTGGTGTTCACGCTCGTATGACCAAGCCGAGACGCGATGATTCGCCGGGTGCACGCCCCGCTGATAAGCAGAGCCACGTGGGTGTGTCTGAGGTCATGCATTCGGACCGGCTCGCCCTCCGACTCCGCGACGGCCGCTTCCAGAACCGACGCCGAAAGGCGGCCCCGCTGGTCAATGGTTGAGGGTTGTGGCTGCTTGCAGCAGGGCAGAGTGGGTCAGGGCTTGGGGGAAGTTGCCTAGATACTGGTGCGTGTTGGGATCCATCTCCTCGCCGTAGAGACCGAGTTGGCCGCCGTACTCGAGGAGCTCTTCGAAGAGGGTTTCGGCTTGGGCGCGCTGGCCCGTCTGGGCGAGGGCCTGTACCAGCCAGAAGGAGCAGGGGAGGAAGGCGCCTTCGTTGCCGAGGAGGCCGTCTTGGCCCCGGTATCGGTAGAGGAGCGGCCCGCCTGCTCCCAGGCGGTTTCGGATGGCCCCGATGCTGCTGACGATCCGTGGCGAATCTCTCGGTTCGAATCCGGTCCAGGTGAGGAGCAGCACGGCGGCGTCGAGGTCGTCTGATCCGTAGGCGGCGGTGTAGGACCCGATGTCCGGGTCGAATCCGCGGACGCTGATCTCCTCTCTTAGGAGCTTGCGGCTGCCACGCCACACAGTCAGCTGGCGGGAGGACCATCCTCGCTTCTCGGCGAT
>Ga0299913_10004608_pt1 | contig 11605 bp, 9 predicted proteins | sample RVTome_9_FD_201360 | JGI IMG/M metagenome (GOLD analysis project Ga0299913, IMG submission 201360) | Soil microbial communities from uranium-contaminated site in the Upper Colorado River Basin, Wyoming, United States - RVT155D38 (version 2) ... | reverse complement strand
GACTACGCGCTCGAGTACGCCAAGACCCGCGAGACGATGGGCAAGCCGATCGCGCAGCACCAGCTGATCCAGGCGAAGCTCGCCGACATGGAGACCGAGACCGAGGCCGCGCGTGGGCTCCTCTATCGGTTCGGCCAGATGTGCGACGCGGGCATCGACGGCGCCGAGCTGACGAAGGCCTCCGCGCAGGCGAAGCTGAAGTGCGGGGACGTCGCGATGGCGGTCACGACCGACGCCGTCCAGATCCTCGGGGGCTATGGCTACATCAAGGAGTACCCCGTCGAGCGCTTCATGCGTGACGCGAAGATCACCCAGATCTACGAGGGGACGCAGGAGGTGCAGCGGCTCGTGATCGCCCGCGAGATGCTGCGCGAGACGCGCGCGTTCCTGCTCGCGGGCGTCGGCTGAACATGGACGCGGCCGGGGTCACGCGCTGGCTCGAGCGGTACGTGGCCGCGTGGAAGAGCGGCGACCCCGCCGAGATCGGCGACCTCTTCTCCGAGGAGGCCCGCTACCGCTACTACCCAGGCGACGAGCCGCTCGCCGGCCGCGACGCGATCGTCGCATCGTGGCTCGACCACGAGGACGAGCCGGGGACGTTCGAGGCGGCGTACGAGTGCTGGGCGCTCGACGGCGACCGCGCCGTCGCGGTGGGCACGAGCACGTACACCGCGCCCGAGCACAAGGTCTACGACAACGCGTTCCTGCTGGTCTTCGACGAGGACGGCCGCTGCGCCGACTTCGCCGAGCTCTACATCAAGCGTCCCTGAGGCGAAGCCTCAACGCCTCAGCTTCGTGCCGTCGACGACCTCGAAAGCCGAGCCGGGGACCCGGTGGAGCGTGTGCAGCTGCTCGTTCGACCACTTCGGGTGCGGCGCGCCGCCGACGTACCAGTCGGAGCCGTTGTCGGCGACGATCAGCCCGTACTCCTTCAACGCCTGGAGCACGATCCGCGCCTGGCGGGGAAAGCCCGCGATCGGGTAGTCCCGCTTCAGCCGCAGGCGCAGGCCCATCGGCGGCAGCGCCGGACTGGGATCGCTGCTCGCGTAGTGGCGCGCCGGCCAGACGTAGGCGCGGCGCGTCTTCGAGACGGTGAAGCGGAGCGCGTGGTCGATCCGGCCGCGCGCGACCTCCTCGTAGCGGGCGAGCCCGGGCAGGATCGGCAGCCCGGCGGCGTCGGCGGACGTCCAACCGGCGGGGCGGAGCGTGTTCTTCCGCAGGTCGAAGATCGCGCCCGAGCCGGCGCGCCAGCCGCCGTTCGCGGTCGGGCGGAGCGCGAAGAGCTCATACAGCCTGCAGGCGGCGCGGTCGACGATCAGGGCGTGCCGGTCGCCGTCGGCGTCGCGGCCGCCCTCGATCGCGACCGTCCGCGGGATCGGGTACGGGCCCTTGTCCGACTCGTCCCCGTACTGGAAGGCGACCCGTACCTTCGGCTGCGTGCCGCGAACGACCGTGATCGGGATCCCGATCAGGCCCCCTTCCCAGAGGCCGGAGCCGAAGTCGGCGTGCAGGTGGTCGTCGGCGCCGATCGAGGCGACGATCCGCGCCGAGCTCGCCGCCACGGGGAGGTGGTCGACGCGCTGGTTCCACGCGTTCGAGGCGGGGAAGACCGGGCAGCCGGGGGCCTGCGGCAGCCGCGAGGTCGTCGCGGCGCCGGCGGCGCCGGCGGCGACGACGATCGCGCCGGCGGCGGCGAGCAGGATGCGTCTCACGCAGGTCAGGATGCCCGCTCGGAGCGGGTCTTGCGTCTGTCCACAGTTTCCACAGGCGCGAGCGTGTCTTCCGGCAGCGTCACGAGTGGGTAGAGAGCCCGGATCTCGTCCACGAACGCGGCCAGCCGGTCGGCGATCCCGGCGTCCTTGATCTCGAGCACGTTCTCGGCGTTCAGCTCGCCCGAGTGGGAGAGGTTGAAGCTGCCGACGAAGCTGACGTCGTCCGCGACCGCGATCTTGGCGTGCATGAAGTCGTGCACCGTGTCGGGCGCCCACTTCGTCGACGGCTTGCCCGAGAAGCGGGCCGCCTCGAGGAAGCGCCGCAGCGCCGGCACTTTCCAGCTCGCGTTCCCGTTCAGCCGCCACTGGTAGAGCACGCCGTCGACCTGGGTGTCGTCGACGACTCCGGCCACGTCCACGACACCGTCCGAGCAGACCTCCGCCAGCGTGCCGAGGATCGGGCCGGAGCTGAGGACGGGCGAGGCGATCCGGATCCGGCGCTTCGCCTGGCCGATCCGCTTCGCGATCCGGTGCGCGAGCGCCTCGCCCTGCTCGGGTGTGAACCACGGCCGCACCTCGATCCCGCCGACGTCGACCGGCCGCGGCTCGACCGTGCCGCCGAGCACGCTCCCGTCCTCCCACAGCTGCTCGAAGTTGAGCCCGTACGCATGACCGAGCTCCTGGGAGTGCGCGATCACGACCACGTTCTCCTGCCGCGACCACGAGTCGTCGGTCCAGTTCATCGAGCCGGTCCAGACCGTCTCTCGGTCCCGCACGGCGTACTTGTGGTGCATCAGGTCGGGGATCCCCGCGACCGCGCGCGTCGGGATCGGCAGTGCCTCGAGCAGCTCGGGAACGGTCTGCGGCGGCGGTGGCACCGGGATCGGGCCTGGGTGCTCGACGTTGTAGACGAGCCGTACCGCGACGCCGCGCCCGTGCGCGCCGAGCAGCGCGGCCGTGACGATCTCGGCCGCCTCGTCGTGGAGGCGGATGTCGTAGAGCGCCAGCTCGAGCGTCCGCTCCGCGCTCCCCACGAGCTCGGCCACCTCCCGGGCGACGTCCACCGCGCTCTGGCCGCCGTCGCGGTAGAAGCGGAGCTCGATCACGCCTTGTCGGCGCGGAGCGACGCCTTGTGGGCGCGCTTCGCCGCCTGGTACTCCGCGAGCGCCTCCGGCGAGTCGACGTCTCCGAGCATCGCGTGATCGGGGACGAGCGGCGTCGCGAGCGCGAGCCCGAACCGCTTCGAGAGCACCGAGGCGAGCGCCTTCACCTTCATCTCGCCGAAGCCGGGGAGCGCCTCGAGCCGACGCTTCAGGTCGGCCGTGTCGGACGCATCGCCCCAGACGCGCGCTGCGTCGCCGCCGTACTCCTCCGCGACGACCGCGCACAGCTCCTGGACGCGCTTCGCCATGTTGCCGGGGAAGCGGTGGATCGCGGGCTTCGCACGAAACGCCTCCTCGAGCACCTGCGGGTCGGTCGCGGCGATCGCACCCGCGTCCAGCCCGCCGAGCCGCTGCTGCAGCTTCAGCGGCCCCGCGAACGCGGTCGGCACCGTCACCTGCTGGTCGAGGACGAAGCCGATCAGGAGCGCGAGCGGGTCGCGGCCGATCAGCGCGTCCGCCTCGGCGTTCCCGGTGAAGTGCAGCGCCTCGACCACGGTTCGATCCTAGCGCCGACGGGTACCCGTCCCGCATGCCCGATCCGATCGAGAAGACCGAAAAGCTCGTCGAGGAGGCCGAGCGGGGCCGCAGCGAGCGCACGCCCTGGCTCGTCTGGGGCGGGATGCACCTCGTCGTCGGCGCACTCGTGGCGGTCGTCCTCGCGATCGTGTTCACCGTCTATCTGCTGGCTTGAGGCCGCGCCGAGGAGTAGGGTCGCTCCGTCTCTTTCTCGACGCGGAGGTGGGTCATGGTGCTCGGACTGACCGGGGTCGGACGGGTCGCAGGGGCGTTGCTCGCCGCCACGGCGGTGCTCGCGACGGCCGCGGCCGCGGCTCCCTCCGACGGGGCGAGGACGCCCGCGCTCCAGTTCCTGGGGGAGCAGGTCTTCCCGACGGCGACACAGTTCGGAGGCACCGCGTTCGGCGGCCTCTCGGGCTTCGCCTACGACGAGCGCCGGGGCGTCTTCTACGCGCTCTCCGACGACCAAGTGGGCGCCCGCTTCTACACGCTTCGGATCGACGTCTCCGGTGGTGCCCCGGCCGTGCAAATCCTCGCCGTGACGACGCTCCGTGACGCCTCCGGCGAGCCGTTTGCGCCGTTCAGCCTAGATCCGGAGGGCCTGGCGCTGACGAAGGACGACACGCTCGTACTCACGTCGGAGGGGTTCGCGAACAGCCTGATCGACCCGTGGGTCCGCGAGTTCGGCCTCGACGGCCGCCAGCTGAGCGTCCTGCCGGTGCCGCCCGCGTTCCTGCCGATCGCCGGCGCGACGCGCGGCGTCCGTCAGAACCTCGGCTTCGAGAGCGCCGGGACGTCGCCGAACGGCCGCTTCCTCTTCACCGGCACCGAGGCCGCGCTCGTCCAGGACGGACCGCCGGCAACGGTCGCCGCGGGCAGCCCCGCGCGCCTGCTCCGCTACAACCTGCAGACGCAGACGCTCGATCGCCAATACGTCTACTGGACCGACCCGATCGCCGAACCACCCGTGCCCGCGACTCAGTTCGCGGTCAGCGGCCTGGTGGAGCTGCTGCCGCTGAACAACCAGTTCCTGCTTGCGATGGAGCGGTCGTTCTCCGTGGGCGCGCCCGGGACGGGCAACACGATCAGGCTCTATCGCGTCGCCCTCCCGGGTGCCGACGACGTCAACGGCTTCGACAGCGTCGCCACGCTGCTCGGGGACGTCCGGGCTGCCTCGAAGACGCTCCTGCTCGACCTCGACGCGCTCGGGATCCCGCTCGACAACCTCGAGGGGATGGCATTCGGGCCCGACCTGCCCGACGGGCGCCGCTCGCTCGTTCTCGTCAGCGACAACAACTTCGCGCCGGCGCAGTTCACGCAGTTCCTGCTCTTCGCGGTCCCGCCGGGGTAGGCGCGGGCCGCAGACCGTCCTAGACTCGCTGCATGGTCAGGAAGACCGTGACGCTGGTCTTCTGTGACGTCACCGACTCGACGCCGCTCGGCGAGCGGCTCGACTCGGAGGCGCTGCGGGGCGTCTGGTCGCGCTACCACGAGACCGCGCGCGAGGTGCTCGAGCGCCACGGCGGCACGATCGAGAAGTTCGTCGGCGACGCGGTCCTGGCCGTCTTCGGGATCCCAATCGTCCACGAGGACGACGCGCTGCGGGCCGTCCGCGCGGCCGCCGAGCTACGCGACGAGCTCGCACGGCTGAACGACGAGCTCGAGCGCGAGTTCGGCGTCCGCATCGGCGTCCGCACCGGCGTCAACACCGGCGAGGTCTTCGCCGGCGACCCGTCCCAGGGCGACCCGTTCGCGACGGGCGACGCGGTCGTCGTCGCGAAGCGGCTCGAGGCGTTGGCCGGGCCCGGCGAGATCCTCGTCGGCGACGCGACGATGCGGCTCGTCCGCGACGCGGTCACCGCCGAGCCGCTGCCCGGCCTCGCCCTGAAGGGGAAGACGGAGCTCGTCGACGCCTGGCGGCTGCTCGCAGTCGATCCCGACGCGAGCGGCGTCGCGCGCCGCCTCGACTCGCCGCTCGTCGGCCGCGGCGCCGAGCTCGAGCGGCTGCGCGCCGAGCTCGAGCGCGCGGCCGCCGAGCGCGCGTGCCGCGTCGTCACGATCGTCGGCGAGCCGGGAGTCGGCAAGTCGCGGCTGGCCGTCGAGCTCACGGCGGGCACGGGCGCGCTCGTGCTCGAGGGCCGCTGCCTGCCGTACGGGCACGGGATCACGTACTGGCCGCTCGTCGAGATGACCCGCCGGCTCGACCTCGACGCGGCCCTGGCCGGCCAGCCCGACGCCGAGCTCGTTTGCGGCCGGCTGCTCGAGGCGACCGGCCGGGCCGAGCCGCGCTCGCGCAGCGACGAGCTCTACTGGGCCGTGCGCCGCCTGCTGGAGACGCTCGCGCGCGACCGCCCGGTGATCGCCGTCCTCGACGACGTGCAGTGGGCGGAGCCGGCGTTCCTCGACCTCGTCGAGTACCTCGCCGGCTGGAGCCGCGACGGCCCCGTGCTCGTCTGCTGCCTCGCGCGGCCGGACCTCACGGAGGTCAGGCCGTCGTGGGCGGCGATCGGAACGACGATCGAGCTGGCGCCACTGGGGCGCGACGACTCCCGGCAGCTGCTCGAGAATCTCGCCGGCCCGCTCGATCCCGAGGCGGCCGAGGCGGTCGGGCGCGCGACGGGCGGCAACCCGCTCTTCCTCGAGGAGATGCTGCGCATGCTCGTCGAGGACGGCGTGCTCGTCGAGCGCGACGGCGTGCTGGAGCCGCTCGCGGAGGTCGGGACGCTCCGAGTCCCCGAGACCGTGCAGGCGGTGCTCGCCGCCCGGCTCGACCTGCTCGGCGCGGAGGAGCTCGCCGTCCTGCAGCGGGCGGCCGTGATCGGCCAGGTCTTCTGGTGGGGCGCCGTCGCCGACCTGAGCCCGCCCGAGGAGGCGCAGGCGGTGCCGGGACGGCTGCAGGCCCTCGTCCGGAAGGGGCTCGTCCGGCCCGACCGCCGGACCTTCGCGGGGGAGGACGGCTTCCGCTTCGGCCACATCCTGATCCGCGACGCCGCCTACGACTCGATGCCGAAGCGCCTCCGGGCCGAGCTGCACGAGCGCTTCGCGGGCTGGGTCGAGGAGCGGGCGGGCGACGGGCCCGAGCTGGACGAGATCGTCGGGCAACACCGCGAGCAGGCCTATCGGCTCCGGATCGAGCTCGGCCCGGCGGGCCTGGCGGAGCGAGAGCTGGCCGAGCGGGCTGCGTCTGCGCTCGCCCGGGCCGGTCGCCGCGCCCTCGCGCGCGACGACGCGCACGCAGCCGTCAGCCTCCTGACGCGAGCCGCGGCACTGCGGCCCGGCGACCCCGCCCTCCTCGTCGAGCTCGCGGAGGCGCACTTCGAAACCGGGGATCTGACGGAGGCCGAGCGCAGCAACGGCGAGGCCGCGGCGGCCGCGCGCCGGTCGGGCGACGCCCGTAGCGGGCTGGCCGCGCAGCTCTCGTCGAGGATGATCGGCCTGCTCGTCCGGTCCGAGGGCGGTGCCGACGAGATCGCAGCCGAGGTCAACCGCGCCCTGCCGACGTTCGAGCAGGCGGGCGACGACGCGACGGTCGCGCGTCTGCTGTCCCGCCTCGCCGCCGCCTACTGGTGGCGCTGCCGCGTCGTGCCGATGGAGGCGACGCTCGAGCGCGCGCTCGAGCATGCGAGGCGCGCCGGCGACGACCGCCAGCGTGCGGACATCGCGGTCCGGCTCGGCATCGCCGCGGTCGTGGGGCCGCTGCCGGTACCGGATGCACGGGCCCGCCTGGACCGGCTGCTCGCCGAGACCGCCGAGGAGACCGCCGCCAGGGGCTTGCTCCTCGTCTCGTCGGGCCTGCTCGCGGCGATGGCGGGCGACGTGGCGGACGCGCGGCAGCGGTGTGCCGAGGGGCGACGGATCCTCGCCGCCCTCGGCCGGACGGTGGGCGCCGCGAGGATCACGACCTGGACGAGCGCGGTCGAGTTCTTCGCAGGCGACCCGGCGGCGGCCGAGCGAGAGCTCCGGCCGGCGCTCGCTTGCCTCGAAGAGGCGGGCGAGCTCGCGAACCTCGCCTCGCTCGCCGCGCAGCTCGCGGAGACGCTGCACGCGCAGGGCCACCACGACGAGGCGCTCGCTGCCTCGACGACGAGCGAGGCCGCCGCATCCGAGGACGACGTCCACGCGCAGATCGCGTGGCGCGCCGCGCGCGCCAAGGCTCTGGCGAGCCTGGGGCGGCGTGCGGACGCGGAGGCCGTCGCGCGCGCGGCGGTCGACCTCGCGGCGACGACCGACTCGCCGGTGCTGGCCGCCGACGCGATGCTCGCTCTCGCCACCGCGCTCGGCGGCGGCGACGAAGGCCGCGCGGTCGCCTGCAGGGCGCTCGCGCTCTACGAGGAGAAGGGAAGCGTCGTCGCGGCGGAGCGCGCCCGCGCGCTCACGGCGACGGGGGCACGTACAGCGTCGACGCCTGGCTGAGCTCGGCGTCGCCCAGCTCCCGCAGCGCGATCGAATCGACCCGCGGCGCCACGCCCGGGTACGGCGACGCCTCGTAGACGACCAGGCCGTGCGCCTGGGGATACGAGTCCCGCAGTGCGGTCACGAGCGTGTCCCGCGACGCGACGACGCCGACCTGCCAGAGAACGAGCGACGCCCGCCGCTCCACCGCCGGCCGGCGGCGGATGAAGTCGCTCGCCTCGTAGGTCTGGAGCCCGGCAGCGGCGGGGTCGACTCCGAGGTCCGCGAACAGGCAGTCGAGGGACGACACGCCGGGCAGCATCCGCGCCTCGATCCCTTCCCGGCGCGCGCGCCTGATCGCCTCGCCCGACGGCGCGACGAACACCCCCGGGTGGCCGTAGAACGCGGCGCAGACACGTTCGCCCTTGCGCGCCGGAGCGAGGATCGTCTCGGTCATCCGCTCGTACGCTTCGTGCCCGGGACCACTCTCCCCGTAGCAGTCCGCGAGCGAGGTCGCCCCCGGGCAGAGCTCGAGGATCTCGCGCTCCGTCAGGACGTCGCCCGCCAGGAAGAACACCCGGCCGGCCGCCGCGATCGCCGCGCGCGCCTCGACCGTCAGCTGTGCCGGGCCGATCCCGGTGCCGACGACGAGGAGCGACCCCGACCCTAGAACGGCCAGACGATCCGCCAGCGGTACCCCTCGGTCTGTCCCGCGGCCTCGAGGTGCGCCTCGATCTCCTCCGCGCTTCCCTCCCTCAGCAGTCGTGCCGCCTCTTCCCCCAATGTGCCACTTGCCTCCAGCTTGGCGATGAAGCCCTCGAGCGCTGCTCGTTGATAGCCCGCATCGCGAAGCGCGTCGAAGAACGCCTGCAGCTGCTGCCCTATCTCCTCGCTTGGCCCGTCGGTGCTCATCTGCGGACTCCCGGTCGTTGGTTCGTGGCTGACGCTACAAGCGTTCCACGGGCGAGTCAACGCTCGCTAGGCTGGGCCCATGGATCCGCTCGCGCCGTTCTCGTCCAAGACGCGCGAGTGGTTCGAGCGGGCGTTCGCCGGGCCGACGCCGGCGCAGCAGCACGGCTGGCCCGCGATCGCGACCGGCGGCAACGTCCTGATCCAGGCGCCGACCGGCTCGGGCAAGACGCTCGCCGCCTTCCTCTACGGGATCGACCGGCTCGACGCGACGCCCGGCGCGGGGCTGCGCCTGCTCTACGTCTCGCCCCTGAAGGCGCTCAACTACGACGTGGAGCGCAACCTGCGCGGCCCGCTCGCGGGGATCCGCTCCGAGCTCCGCGTCGGCGTCCGGACCGGCGACACTTCGCCGAAGGAGCGGCGGGAGCTCGTGAAGGAACCGCCGGACATCCTGATCACGACCCCCGAGTCGCTCTTCCTGATGCTGACCTCGCAGGCGCGCGAGACACTGCGCGGCCTCGAGACGGTGATCCTCGACGAGGTGCACGCGGTCGCGGGGACGAAGCGCGGCGCGCACCTCGCACTCTCGCTCGAGCGGCTCGACGCGCTGCTCGAGCGGCCGGCGCAGCGGATCGGCCTCTCGGCGACGCAGCGCCCGCTCGAGGAGATCGGCCGCTTCGTCTCCGGCAACCGCCCGATCCAGCTCGTCGACGCGGGCACGCGCAAGCCGCTCGACCTCGAGGTCGTCGTCCCGCTCGAGGACATGCGCGAGCCGGGCGAGGGCGGCTCGATCTGGCCCTCGATCTACCCGGCCGTGCTCGAGCTCGTGCGGGCGCACCGCTCGACGATCGTCTTCGTCAACAACCGGCGCCTCGCCGAGCGGCTCGCGGTGCGCTTGAACGAGCTGGCGGAAGAGGAGATCGCGCGGGCCCACCACGGCTCGCTCGCGCGCGACCAGCGCGTCCTGATCGAGGAGGACCTGAAGGCGGGCCGGATCCCGTGCCTCGTCGCCACCTCCAGCCTCGAGCTCGGGATCGACATGGGCGCTCTCGACCTCGTGATCCAGGTCGAGAGCCCGAAGTCGGTGGCGCGCGGACTGCAGCGCATCGGCCGCGCCGGCCACGAGCTCGGCTCGACTTCGAAGGGCCGCATCTTTCCCAAGTTCCGCGCCGACCTGCTCGAGTCGGCGGTCGTCGCGCGCGCGATGCGCGAGGGCGAGATCGAGGAGACGAAGATCCCGCGCAACCCGCTCGACGTGCTCGCCCAGCAGATCGTCGCGATCGTCGCCGAGGAGGAGATCGAGGTGGCCGAGCTGCACCGGCTCGTCCGCGGCGCCTACCCCTTCGCCGAGCTCTCGCTCGCACAGCTCGAGAACGTGCTCGACATGCTCGCCGGCCGCTACCCCTCCGACGAGTTCGCCGAGCTGCGGCCGCGGATCGTCTGGGACCGGACCGCGGGCGTGATCCGCGGCCGCACGGGCGCGCGGCGGCTCGCGGTCACGAACGCGGGCACGATCCCCGACCGGGGTCTCTTCGGCGTCCACCTGGTCGACGGCGGCGGCCGGGTCGGCGAGCTCGACGAGGAGATGGTCTACGAGGCGCGGCAGGGGCAGACGTTCATGCTCGGGGCCTCGACGTGGCGGATCGAGGAGATCACCCGCGACCGCGTGCTCGTCTCGCCGGCGCCGGGCGTCCCGGGCGCCGTCCCGTTCTGGAAGGGCGAGGGCGTCGGCCGCCCCTTCGAGCTGGGGGAGAAGATCGGCCGCGCCTCGCGCGAGCTCGTCGGACGCTCGGACGAGAGCGCGCTCGCGCTCCTGCGCGACGACTACCACCTCGACCCCCGCGCGGCGCAGAACCTGCTCACGTTCCTGCGCGAGCAGGCGGCGGCCACCGGCGTCGTCCCCTCCGACCGCACGATCGTCGTCGAGCGCTTCCGCGACGAGATCGGCGACTGGCGCGTCTGCATCCTGACGCCGTTCGGCGGCCGTGTGCACGCGCCCTGGGGCATGGCCCTCGCGGCCCGGCTGCGCGACTCGTTCGGGCTCGAGGCGCAGTCGATCTGGTCGGACGACGGGATCGCCCTGCACCTGCCCGAGGCGGACGCGCCGCCGGCCCTCGCCGACCTCCTGATCGGGCCGGACGAGATCGAGGAGCTCGTCGTCGGCGAGGTCGGCCAGAGCGCCCTCTTCGGCGCCCGCTTCCGCGAGAACGCCGCCCGCGCGCTCCTGATCCCGCGCCGCCGCCCCGGCCAGCGGACGCCGCTCTGGCAGCAGCGGCTGAAGGCGCAGAACCTGCTCCAGGTCGCGCGCAAGTACGGCTCGTTCCCGATCGTGCTCGAGACCTACCGCGAGTGCCTTCAGGACGTCTTCGACCTGCCCGCGCTGAAGCACGTCCTGCGCGGCCTGCAGACGCGCGAGCTCGACCTGATCGAAGTGGAGACGGCGTCTGCATCCCCCTTCGCGAGCTCGCTCCTCTTCGACTACATCGCGACCTATATGTACGAGGACGACACACCCCCGGCCGAGCGGCGGGCGCAGGCGCTCTCCCTCGACCGCGACCTGCTGCGCGAGCTGCTCGGGCAGGACGAGCTGCGCGAGCTGATCGACGCCGACGCGCTCGCCGAGGTGGAGCGGCAGCTGCGCGGCGACCCGCGCGACCCGGACGAGCTCCACGACGTCCTCCGCCGGCGCGGCGACCTCGCGCCCGGCGAGTACGACGAGGCGCAGGCCGCGATCCTGCTCGCCGAGCGCCGCGCGCTCGCGGTGCGGATCGCCGGCGGGGAGCGGCTGATCGCAGCCGAGGACTCGGGCCGCTACCGCGACGCGCTCGGCGTGATGCCGCCCGGCGGCCTGCCCGAGGCGTTCCTGGAGGGCGGCCCCGGCTCGCTGCGCGCGCTCGTGCTCCGGTCCGCGAA
>Ga0299913_10004607_pt1 | contig 11608 bp, 11 predicted proteins | sample RVTome_9_FD_201360 | JGI IMG/M metagenome (GOLD analysis project Ga0299913, IMG submission 201360) | Soil microbial communities from uranium-contaminated site in the Upper Colorado River Basin, Wyoming, United States - RVT155D38 (version 2) ... | reverse complement strand
CCACGTCGCTGTCCAACGGCGCGCGGGCGATGATGCGGCTGCTACCCGGCATCCACTGGTAATGCGCTACGCGCCCGTGAGTGGCGATGAGTGCTGTGGCACTCATCGCCACTCACGGGGAGCGCCTGCGCTCCATGAACACGGTGTCGCGCCAGCGGCCGGCGAGCTGGCCGATCCGCTCGCGCACCCCGATCGTGCGGAACCCGGCCGAGCGGTGCAGCGCGATGCTGGCCCGGTTCTCGGGGAAGATCGAGGTCTGCAGCGTCCACAGGCCACCATCGTCGGCCGCGCCGACCTGGCGGTGCAGCAGGGCCTTGCCGACCCCACGCCCACGCGTGGCGGCGTCCACGTACACCGTGGTCTCGCCGACGCCGGCGTAGCACTCCCTGGACGACACCGCGGCCAGCGCGGCCCAGCCGACCACGCGGCCGTCCAGCTCGGCGACCCAGCGGTGGTCGGGCAGCCAGCGCCGTTCGAGCTCCTCGCGCTCGGGCACCGCGGTCTCGAAGGTGGCGTCGCCGGTCTCGATGCCCTCGCGGTAGATGCGGCGCACGGCGGGGAAGTCGCGCGCCCGCATCGGCCGCACGTCCACGTCGGACGGCAGGTCGGACGGGCAGCACGGCCGCGAGGCGAGCGTGCCCATCACGATGTCCGCGGCCTGCGGCAGGCCGGTGCAGCACGCCTCGTTGACGGTCACCACGGTGGCCGTGCCCCTGCGGCGCAGCCGCACGAAGCCGACGTCGGCGAGCCGGCGCACGTGGTGTGAGCAGGTGGACTGCCCGATGCCGACGCGTTCGACCAGCTCGCCGACGGTCAGCCCGTCCGGCGCGATCGCCACCGCGTACAGCACCCGCACCCTCGTCGGATCGGCCAGGCAGGCGAACCAGCTCGCATAGGTGGCGGCCTCCCGATGGCCGAGCATCGTCGTCACCCCGCCCATTATCTATCAACGTCGATAGTTGCGGCCGTCCATCGACGTCGGTAGATTGATCGACGCTGGTCGATTAATCTCCGCGACGTGCATCGCCTGCGACGGCGGAGGATCCACCGAGCCACGGAGGCCGCCATGACCGATCTTGCCGAGCACGTGCGCGAGCGCTACGCCGCGGCCGCGCGGGCCGCGACCACCGGCGGTGCCGCCAGCTGCTGCGGCGCCGCGACCGCGCCCGACGGCACGGCGGCACTGCACGGCGGCACGGCGGCCTCGCCCGACGGCACGGCGGCCTCGTGCTGCGGCGACCAGGCTCGCCAGGCGGCGGACTTTGGCAGCGGGCTGTACTCCACCGCGGAGCGTGACGAGCTGCCCGAGGCGGCCGTGCTGGCGAGCCTCGGCTGCGGCAACCCGCTCGCCGTCGCGGAGCTCGACGAGGGCGAGACGGTGCTCGACCTCGGCTCCGGTGGCGGCATCGACGTGCTGCTCTCGGCGCGGCGGGTCGGCGCCACCGGCAGGGCGATCGGCGTCGACTTCACCGACGAGATGCTCGAGCTGGCCAGGCGCAACGCGGCCGAGGCCGGTGTGCCCAACGTGGAGTTCGTCAGGGGCGGCATCGAGAACCTGCCGCTGCCGGACGCCAGCGTGGACGTGGTGATCTCCAACTGCGTGATCAACCTGTCGACCGACAAGCCGGCCGTGTTCCGCGAGATCGAGCGCGTGCTACGCCCCGGCGGCCGGATCGGGATCACCGACGTGGTGGCCGAGGACCACCTGTCGGCGGCCGACCGCGCCGAACGCGGCGAGTACGTCGGCTGCATCGCCGGTGCGCTGTCCGTCGGTGAGTACCGCGAGCAGCTCGCCGCACGCGGGTTCGCCGACGTGCGCATCACGCTCACCCACCCCGTCGCCGACGGCATGCACTCGGCGATCGTGAAGGCCGTCAAGCCACCGGCCTGACGGCCGCCGAACCCGGTGTGGTGGACTTTCCATCGATGAGCGTCGATACCAGGGGGCCGGCCGTCCGTGAGCGGCTCGCCCGCCCGCTGGTCGCCGAGGCGTTGGGCACCGCGCTGCTGGTCGCGGCCGTCGTCGGCTCGGGCATCATGGCCCAGCGCCTCGCGCCGTCGGACCATGCGATGCAACTGCTCGCCAACGCGGTGGCCACGGTCGCCGTGCTCGGCGTGCTGATCGCGCTGCTCGGGCCGATCTCGGGCGCCCACTTCAACCCCGCGGTGACCCTCGCCGAGGCGATGGTGCGCCGCGCCGGTCCGTTGCGGGCGGTCGGCTACGTGTCGGCGCAGCTGGCCGGTGGCTGCGCGGGCACCGTGCTCGCACACGCCATGTTCGGCCTGCCGGCGGTGGCCACCGGCGGCGCGGTGCGCACCGGGGCGGGGCTGTGGCTCGGCGAGGTGGTCGCGACCGCCGGGCTGGTGCTCACGATCCAGCTGCTGGTCGCGAGCGGGCGCGCAGGAGCGGTCGCGCTCGCGGTGCCGGCGTGGATCCTCGGCGCGTACTGGTTCACCTCGTCCACCTCGTTCGCCAACCCCGCGGTCACCGTCGGCCGGGCGCTCACCGACACGTTCGCCGGCATCGCGCCGTCGTCGGTGCCGGCGTTCCTGCTCGCGCAGCTGGCCGGCGGCGCGCTGGGCGTGGCGATCGCCGTCTTCCTGGGAGGCCGCCGACCGTGACCCCGACCGTGCTGTTCGTCTGCGTACACAACGCCGGGCGGTCCCAGCTGGCCGCCGCGCTGCTCGCGCACCACGCGCTCGGCAGGGTCGAGGTGCGCTCCGCCGGCTCGGCGCCGGCCGACGCGGTGAACCCGGCCGCCGTCGCCGCGCTCGCGGAGTGGGGGCTGGACATCTCCGCCGGCGTGCCGCGCCGGCTGTCCACCGACGACGTGGTCGAGGCCGACATCGTGGTCACGATGGGCTGCGGGGACAGCTGCCCGGTCTTCCCAGGTAAGCGCTACCTGGACTGGCAGCTGGACGACCCGGCCGGCAAGGACGTGGCCGCCGTTCGGCCGATCCGGGACGAGATCGACCGGCTGGTGCGGCGGTTGCTCGCCGAACTGCTGGACGGCTGACCCCGGCCGTGCGGCAAGCTGGAGGGCGTGAGCACAGCCACCCAGCTCCGGCAGCCGGCGCATCGGGTCAGCGAACGCGCCATCGCCTGGTGGACGATCCGGGCCGTGATCGGTTGGCTGGTGGTGCTGCCGCCGGCGATCCTCTCGCTGCTGCTCGTGGGCGGCGCCGGCGTCGGCGCGGTGGTCGGCGTCGTGGCGCTGGTGCTGGTCGCGGCGGCCCATGTGACGGTGATGCCGCGCTGGCGCTACCGCGTGCACCGCTGGGAGGCCACCGGGGACGCCGTGTACACCCAGGCCGGCTGGTTGACCCAGGAGTGGCGGGTGGCGCCGATGTCGCGCATCCAGACCGTCGACACCCAGCGCGGGCCGCTGCAGCAGCTGCTCAGGCTGGCCACCGTCACGGTGACCACGGCGTCGGCCGCCGGGCCGCTGCACATCGAGGGGCTCGACGCGCGGCTGGCCAGCGAACTGGTCGGGCAGCTCACCGCGACCACCCAGGCCACCCCGGGCGATGCCACATGAGCGAGCCCCCCGCCGGACCGCCCGGTTGGCCGGCCAGCGGACCGGCGACCGGGCCACCCGGTTGGCCGGCTAGCCGACCGCCGGCCGGGCCACCCGGTTGGCCCCCGGCCGGGCCACCGCCCGGGCCTCCGAGCTGGCCCCCCACCGGACCTCCGGCCGGCCAGCCCGGTTGGCCGGCTGGCGGGGTGGCTGGTGGGCCGCCGGGTGGTGCGGGTGGTGGCGACGGGTGGAGCCGGCTCGACGCGAGGATGCTGGCCGTGGCGCCGGCCCAGGAGGTCGTGCGGTTCATCCCGCTGCTGATCGTCGCGGTGATCGCCGGTGGTGGCGGCAACCGGCCGTTCTGGGTGCTCGCCACGCTCGCCGCGGTCATCGGCGTCGGCGTGCTGCGGTGGATCACCACCAGGTACCGGCTCACCGCCGAGCGCATCGAGCTGACCAGCGGGCTGCTGTTCCGCAAGCACCGGTCGGTGCCGCGCGACCGGGTGCGCACCGTCGACGTGATGGCCAAGCCGCTGCACCGGGTGTTCGGCCTCAGCGTGCTGCGCGTCGGCACCGGGCAGCATGAGCCGGGCAACGACGGCGAGCTCGCGCTGGACGCCGTGAGCGCCGCGGAGTCGGAGCGGCTGCGCGCCATGCTGCTGGACCGCTCGACCGCGGATCCATCCACTATGGGCACTCTGGTGGCCGCCGGAACGGCAGCACCGGGCGCCGCTGGCGTGCCGGCCGTCTCGACCGCCGAGGCCGCTCCCGCCGCCGAGCAGGAGCTCGCGAGCCTGCGCTGGGCGTGGCTGCGGTTCGCGCCGCTGACCGTGCTCGGCGTGGCGTCGGTCGGCGCGGTGGCCGGCGGTGTCTGGCAGCTGCTGGCCGAGGCCGGGGTCGACATCGAGGACGTCGGCACCGTGCGCAGCCTGCTCGACTGGCTGACCGCACGGCCGGTGGGCATCGCCGTCCTGGCGGTCGTCGGGTCGCTGCTGTTCGTCGGGGCGCTCGGCGCGCTGGCCCTGTACGTCCAGGCGTGGTGGGGCTACCGGTTGACCCGCCGGCCGGACGGCACGCTGCGGGTCAACCGCGGGCTGCTGACCAGGCGGTCGGTGTCGCTGGAGGAGCGCCGGCTGCGCGGCGTCCACGTGAGCGAGCCCCTGCTGCTGCGCGCCGGGCGCGGCGCCCGGCTGAGCGCGGTGGCCACCGGGACCCGGGGTGGCGACCGCAGCAGCCTGCTGCCGCCGGCGCCACGCTCGGAGGCGCATCGGGTCGGCGCGGCCGTGCTCCGCGAGCCGCAGCCCTCGACCCTGTGGCCGTTGCGCCGGCATCCGCCCGCCGCGCTGCGCCGGCGGCTCATCCGCTCCGTGCTGCCCGCCGTGGTGCTGACCGCCGGGCTCGCCGCCGCCGACGGCCTTGGCACGGCGCCGTCCTGGCCATGGGTGCTCGCCGCCGCGGTGCTGCTGCCGGTGTCCGTGCTGCTCGGCGTCGACCGGTACCGCAACCTCGGCCACGACCTTGGCGAGCGCCACCTCGTGGTTCGCGGCGGCTCGCTGGTGCGCCAGACGGTCGCGCTGCGCCGCTCCGGCGTCATCGGCTGGCGGGTCTCGCGGTCGGTGTTCCAGCGCCGGGCCGGCCTGGCGACGGCGACCGCGGTGACCGCGGCCGGCGCCGGCGCGTACCCGGTGCTCGACGTCGACCTGGAGTCCGCCGCCTGGCTCGTCGACTCGAACCTCAGCTGACGGCTTGGGGGCCTAGCTGCCGAGCGGCCAGGTGTGCACGGGCTCGTTGGTGTGCATGTGCTGCGCGTAGCGCTTGGTCATCTCGCGCAGCGCGCCGGACCGGTCGAGGTGGCGCTCCTCCTCCAGCCGGCGCACCACGTCCACCTGCCAGGTCGAGCCGTTCCGGTGCGTCAGGCAGCGCTGCTCGATGATGTCGAGCAGCCGTTCCCGGTCCTCCGGCTCGACGCCCCACGCCTCCAGCCCGCGGTGGGCCATCGGCAGCAGCCGGCGCAGCACGAGCTCGGTCGCCGGCACCTCACCGAGCCCCGGCCAGTACAGCTTGGCTTCGATGCCGTGCCTCGCCGCGCAGTGGAAGTTCTCCTCGGCGGCCGAGAAGGACATCTGCGTCCAGATCGGACGGTCCTGGTCGGCCAGCGCGCGCACCAGCCCGAAGTAGAACGCGCCGTTGGCCATCACGTCCACCACGGTCGGTCCGGCCGGCAGCACCCGGTTCTCCACGCGCAGGTGTGGGCGGCCGCGCACCACGTCGTAGATCGGCCGGTTCCACCGGTAGATCGTGCCGTTGTGCAGCCGCAGCTCCCCCAGCTCCGGGGTGTCGCCGCGCTCCAGCACCGCGACCGGGTCCTCCACCTCGCACAGTGGCAGCAGCGCGGAGAAGTACCGCACGTTCTCCTCGAACAGGTCGAAGATGGAGGTGATCCACCGCTCACCGAACCACACCCGCGGCCGCACGCCCTGCGCCTTCAGCTCGTCCGGCCGGGTGTCGGTGGCCTGCTCGAACAGCGCGATCCTGGTCTCGGCCCACAACTGCTTGCCGAACAGGAACGGCGAGTTCGCGCCGATCGCGATCTGCAGTCCGGCGACGGCCTGGCTGGCGTTCCAGTACCTGGCGAACGTGTCGGGCGCGACCTGCAGGTGGAACTGGACGCTCGTGCACGCGCTCTCCGGCGCGACCGAGTCGGCCTGGGTGAGGAGCCGCTCCTCGCCCACGATCGCGATCTCCAGGTCCTCCCCGCGGGCGGCGAAGATCTGCTCGTTGAGCAGCGCGTAGCGCGGGTTGGACGAGAGCGTTTCGATGCTCATGTGCCGCTGCTGCAGCGTGGGCAGGATGCCGATCATCAGGATGTGCGACCCGATGCCGTTGGCCTTGTCCTCGGCGGCGTTCAGGCTGCTGCGCACGCCGTCCTCGAACGCGACGAGGCCACCGGTCGACAGCCGCTGCGGCGGCAGGTTGATCTCGATGTTGAACTGCCCGAGCTCGGTCTGGAACGCCGGGTCCGCGATGGCGTCCAGCACCTCGGCGTTCTTCATCGCGGGATCGCCGGCCTCGTCGACCAGGTTCAGCTCGATCTCCAGGCCGGCCATCGGCCGTTCGAAGTCGAACCGGGCCTCGGCCAGCATCCGCGCGAAGGTGTCCAGGCAGCGGCGGACCTTCTGCCGGAACCGCTGCCGGTCCTCGCGGGTGAAGACGGTTGCCTCGACGTCCTTTCCCATGCGGCAAGCCTTGCCCCTCACGCCGCCGGCCGCAATCGTGCATGCCGATCATTACCCCACGGCGCACCTGGCGTCCGGGTGCGCACGCGACCGCCGCCACCACCGGGATGGATGGCGGGCGGCGTCGCGTTGCGGCGGGCCGGCTACTCGTGCGGGTTGTCGACGAAGTCTCCACGCAGCGGGATGTCGTCGGCACGCGCCGGGTCCTGCGCGTAGACGGTGCCCTCGGCGATCGACTCGGCGAGCGCGCCCATGATCGTGTAGGCGGTGCGGACGAGCATGCCCGCGCTCTTCTGCCCGATGCCACCGCGGAACTCGACCAGCACGCTGCTCGCGCCGAGCAGCCCGTACGCGTTGCGCGCGATGCCGCGCGGCAGCGTGCCCGGGTACTGGCTGACCTCGGCGAAGCCGTAGTGCGACAGCGTGTCGTTGATGACCACACAGGTCTGCCTGGACAGCGCGAGCGCATCGGCCGGCACCCCGGCCGCGCTCGGCCAGAAGATCGACGTGGTGATCAGGTCGCCGTCGTCGCTGACGTAGGAGCCCTGGTGGTGGAAGTCGACCACGAAGCTGGGCTGGTACCGCGCGAACGCCCGCTGCACGGCCGCGGCCTCGGGCACCGGGTTCACCTCGGGCGCGACGGCCGGGTCGTGCCAGCGGTTGACGTCGAAGCCGACGCCGGGCGTGCAGAACGCGCCGGCGCAGTCCGGGTCGTGGTTCTGCCGCTGGAACCGCTCCGAGCCGTCCGGGTTGACCTTCGGCACGACCAGCAGCGTGATCCGGCTCAGGATCGCGTTCCAGCCGGCGCCGCCGCCGTTGCCGAGGCGGCCGAGCAGCTGCAGCGCAGCCTCGGTGCCGAGCGGCTCGTTGCCGTGCTGCTGGGTGATGTAGAGGACCTTGGTCGGGCCGGTGCCGACGCGGGCCAGGTACAGGTCGCGGCCCTCGTTGGACTGGCCGATGACCTCCAGCGAGACCCTGCCGTGCGACGACCGCTCGATCCGTCGCAGGGCGGTGACCATCTCGTCGTAGCTGTGCAGCCGTTCGAGGCTGACGTGCTGCCGCTCCTGCACCCATGGCCCGTTCGGGATGGTCTGCGGGGCGGCGGTCGCGGTGGGCGCGGTCGCCGTGATGGCTGCGACCGCTGCTGCTGTTACCAGGATGTGGCGTCGCATAGCCCTACCCTGACCCTTTGGCGCGGCAGGCGCCAGTCAGCGGCGGCGCCGGTCAGGGGTGGCCGAGCAGGGTGACGGTCAGCGGCTTGGCCTCCTCGTCGATCAGCACCCGCGCGCCGAGCGGTGTGCCGAGCCGGATCTCGTGCTCGTCGCCGCGCCACGACAGCTGCGACTCGCACGGCGTGCCCGCCGGCACCGGCGCCTTGTCCGCGACCAGCAGCCGCCTCGTCCCGATTACCACGGCGGTGGGCGATTCGGTGACCACGGACTCGTGCCGGTAGACCGGAAGATCCGAACATGGCCGCCCGGGGGTCAGCAGCTGCACCGTCAGCACGCCGCCGTCGACGCTGATCTTTGCGTGCTGGAACGGCAGCAGCTCGCGGCGCTCTGCTTCCCTCAATGGGGCCTCCCGCAACGGGCCGTTCCACCGCCGGAAGGCGTAGCCGTCCGCGGCCGGCCAGCCAACAGTTCCCGCCCCGCCGTCCAGGTGGAACAGCCACGTCGGCATGGACTGATTGCCGCGATCGGTCAGGTACGGTGCCGTACCCAGCTCGACGCGCACGATCCGCACCGCGGGCACCGCGGACACCACGGGCACTGTGGACACCGCGGGCGCCGGGGACACCGGGGGCGCCGCAGTGGCGGCGCTCGCGTCGCGGCGCAACTCGTCGAGCGCGGCATCGGCGGTGATGGCCGGCACCATGACCGAGCCGTCGGGCAGCTCGACGGTCACCGTCTCCGGCGCCGCGGGCAGCGCGGCCGCCAGCTCGAAGTTGCCGGCCATCGCCGCCATCTTGGCTTCGCCCGTGGCGAACCCGCCCGTGTTGGGGCCACGGGAGAACAGCACCAGCGGCCGGGGCTTGCGGTCCACCGGGAACGTTTGCCAGGCCGCCAGGGCCGCCTGGTGTGCGGCGGCGATCTCCGTGTCGTCGGTCGGCCCGTGCGCCTCCGGCCCGAAGGCGGCCGGGACTTCGTAGTCCGGTTCGGGCGGCGTGCCGCACGCCGCGACCAGCGCCAGCGGGACGAGCACGACGGCGAACACGCGGCGACGGCGCATGGTGCACTCCCCTGGGTCGACGACGACCGCATTCCAGGGTCCGGCGGTCGGGTCTCGTCCAGGGCGGCACCCCGGTCACAAGTCGGCCGCGGCTGCCTGGCGCGTGGCTCGGCGGCAGCCGCCGGGCATGCGGCTCGGCGGTGGCGCCGCGGCCGTCCGGGTCAGCGGCGGCGCCGGCGGGTGCCGAAGATGCCACGGGTGATCTCCCTGCCGAGCGCGCTCGCGGCCGACCGGAAGAACGACCGGACGGCGGGGTTGCCGAGCACCTTCTCCGCCGTCGACGGCTCGTCGCGCTCCCGCTCGCGGCGCGGCCCGCCCGGCGGCGGCGCCGGCTGACCGGGCGCCGGCTGACCGGGCGCCGGCGGCTGCTCCTGCTCGGCGGCGATCTTCTGCCCGAGCTTCTCGTAGGCCGACTCCCGGTCGACCGTCTGCCCGTACTTCCCGTTGAGCTCCGACCCGGCCGCGGCCTGCTTGATCGCGTCGGGGCCGATGGTGTCCATCAGCGACCGCGGCGCGCGCAGCCTCGTCCACGCCACCGGTGTCGGCGCGCCCCGCTCGCTGAGCACGGTGACCACTGCCTCGCCGGTGCCCAGCGCGGTGAGCGCCTTCCCCAGCTCGTAGTGCGGGGTGGTGGGGTAGGTCTTGACGGTCTTGGCGAGCGCCTCCTGGTCCCTCGGGGTGAACGCGCGCAGCGCGTGCTGCACCCGCGCGCCGAGCTGGGACAGCACCTCGTCCGGCACGTCGGTCGGCAGCTGGGTGCAGAAGAACACCCCGACGCCCTTGGACCGGATCAGCTTGACGGTCTGCTCGATCTGGTCGAGGAACGCCTTGGACGCGTCGGCGAACAGCAGGTGCGCCTCGTCGAAGAAGAACACCAGCTTGGGCTTGTCCAGGTCGCCGGCCTCGGGCAGCGTCTCGAACAGCTCGGCGAGCAGCCACATGAGGAACGTGGAGAACAGCCGCGGCTTCGACGCCAGCTCACCGACCTCCAGCAGGCTGATCGCGCCCCTGCCGTCCACGGTGCGCATCAGGTCGGCCGGCTCGAACTCGGGCTCGCCGAAGAACTCGTCACCGCCGGCGGCCTCCAGGTTGACCAGCGCGCGCAGGATCACACCCGCCGTCGCGGGCGAGACGCCGCCGATGCCCTTGAGGTCGGCCTTGCCGTCGTCGCTGGTCAGGTACTGGATCACCGCGCGCAGGTCCTTGATGTCCAGCAGCGGCAGGCCCTTGCCGTCGGCCCAGTGGAAGATCAGCCCGAGGGTGGACTCCTGGGTGTCGTTGAGCCCGAGCACCTTCGCCAGCAGGATCGGCCCGAAGCCGGTAATGGTCGCCCTGACCGGGACGCCGAGGCCGCTGGTGCCGAGCGACAGGAACTGGGCGCCGAACCCGGCCGGCTGCCAGTCGTCGCCCGTGTCCGCGGACCGCTGGGTGATCTTGTCATTGCCCTGGCCGGGGCGGCTGAGGCCGGACAGGTCGCCCTTGACGTCGGCGAGCAGGGTCGGCACCCCGGCCGCGCTGAGCTGCTCGGCCATCAGCTGCAGGGTCTTGGTCTTGCCGGTGCCCGTGGCGCCGGCGACGAGGCCGTGCCGGTTGAGCGTGGCCAGCGGGATCCGCACGCGTGCCGCGGGGTCCGCCCTGCCGTCCACCAGCACGGTGCCCAGTTCGAGCGCAGCGCCCTCGGTCGCGTAGCCGGCCGCGATCTCCCGCGCGGCCGCCCCCTGCTCGTTGTCGCTCATGACCGATCACCCTAATGGCCACCCGCGGGCACAAGGAGATCGGCGGCGGCGCGCTAGGGTCGCGCACGTGACCGATCGGCTGGTGTGGATCGACTGCGAGATGACCGGGCTTGACCTGGGCAAGGACGCCCTGATCGAGATCGCGGCCCTGGTCACCGACGGCCAGCTGAACGTGCTCGGCGCCGGAGTCGACCTGGTCATCCACGCCGACGACGAGCTGCTCGGGTCGATGGTCGACGTGGTCCGCGACATGCACGCCAAGTCCGGGCTCACCGAGGCCGTGCGCCGCTCCACGGTGACGCTGGCCGAGGCCGAGCGCGCGGTGCTCGAGTACGTCAGGCAGTGGGTGCCCGAGCCGCGCACCGCGCCGCTGGCCGGCAACTCGATCGCCACCGACCGCGGCTTCATCTCGCGGGACATGCCGGCCCTCGACGCGCACCTGCACTACCGGATGGTCGACGTCTCCTCCGTCAAGGAGCTGTGCCGGCGCTGGTACCCGCGGATCTACTTCGCCCAGCCCGGCAAGGGCCTGTCCCACCGAGCGCTCGCCGACATCCGCGAGTCCATCCGCGAGCTGGTCTACTACCGGCGCACCGCTTTCGTGCCGCTTCCCGGCCCGAGCAGCGAGCAGGCGCAGGCCGCCGCGGCCGAGATCGCCGCGGACACCACGATCGGCGGCCCGCCCCCGCGGGCCCGTTGACGGCCATACCGTTTCATCGCTGCCCCGGCGGCAAGCTACGATTGCTCGTCGCGGCCTCGGCCGCGGCACGATGGTGGGTGTAGCTCAGCAGGTAGAGCACCGGGTTGTGGTCCCGGGTGTCGCGGGTTCAAGTCCCGTCACTCACCCCACGAAGTAGCAGGACAGGGGCCCGGTCGTCAGTCACGACGA
>Ga0299913_10004606_pt1 | contig 11610 bp, 5 predicted proteins | sample RVTome_9_FD_201360 | JGI IMG/M metagenome (GOLD analysis project Ga0299913, IMG submission 201360) | Soil microbial communities from uranium-contaminated site in the Upper Colorado River Basin, Wyoming, United States - RVT155D38 (version 2) ... | reverse complement strand
GTCGTGGGCGCTTGCGCGGTCGCGCCGACGAACGGGGTCACCGTGTAGCCGGTGATCGCGCTGCCGCCGTCGCTGCCCGGCTCCGTCCAGCTCACGATCGCGGACTTCGAGTCGGCCACCGCCGTCGCGGCGGTCGGCGCCGACGGTACGACCGCACCGGTCGGGGTCACTGCGTTCGAGGCGGCCGACTCCGGCCCCGTGCCGCCCAGGTTCGCCGCCCGCACGCGGAACGTGTACGACGTGCCGGCGGTGAGGCCCGTGACGGTCTTGCTCGTGGCCGGGGGCGCCCCCGTGACCATCGTCGGCGTCTGCGCGGTCGACCCGATGTACGGCGTCACCACGTAGGAATCGGGAGCTCCCCCGCTCGACGGCGCGGTCCATGACACCTGCGCCGAGGCCTGGGCCGCCGTCGCGCTCACGCCCATCGGCGCGCCGGGTGCAGGCGCGGGCTCGAAGAGCACGTCGACCAAGTAGTCGCCCGCGTTGAACGAACTCGTCGGGAACCCGCTCGTGGCGCCATAGCGGTACACGCCGTTGACGCTGACGTCGTTGGACAGGGCGTGCAGCGGCGGGTTGTCAACGCCGGAGGCGAAGCCGCCGCTGGTCACCGAGTAGTGCCCGTTGGGCGCGAGATAGGTCGCCACGTAGGTCGTGCCGGCGGTCAGCGCGACCGGGCTCGAGAACAACGCGTGCTGCCAGCCGGTGGCGGACTCGTTGGTGAACGTCGCCTCCGCGAGCAGCGTCCCACCGGCAGTCCACAGCGCACCGACGTGCGTGCCGACGTTGGCCGCGGCCTTGTAGAAGCGGACGCCGGTGGCCGTGCCCGCCGAGTCGGTGCGGAACTTGACGCCGAGGGTCACCGCGTCGCTGTCACCGGCGTCGGCGGTCGCGGGCGCCGTGAAGTCGCGGATCGTGAACTCCGGCGTGACCGCCGCGGAAGCGTCGGAGGCAGGGCTCGCCCCGATCGCGTTGACGGCCTTGACGCGGAACGTGTAGGCCGTGCCGTTGTCCAGCCCGGTGATCGTCTTGCTCGTGGACGATGCGCCCACGTCGACCGGCGACTGCGCGGTCGCCCCGATGTAGGGGGTCACGGTGTAGCCGGTGATCGGGCTGTCCCCGTCGCTGCTCGGCTCGGTCCAGCTCACCAGCGCGGACTTGGTGGCGGGCCGCGCCCGCACGTCCGTCGGCTTCGTCGGCACGACCGCGGCCGCGGGCGTCACCGGGTTGGACTGGGCGGACGCCGGCCCGTTCCCGTTGGCGTTGCCCGCCCGGACGGTGAACGTGTAGGTGGCGCCGGTGGTCAGCCCGGTGATCTTCTTTTCGGTCGCCAGCGGCGTGCCCGAGATCGTCGTGGGCGCTTGCGGCGCCGAGCCGATGTAGGGCGTGATCGTGTACGACGTGACCGGACCGCCGCTCGCAGGCGCCGACCAGGACACGTGCGCCGAGCTCGTGCCGCCCGACTCGGCCGTGACGCCGGTGACCTGCCCGGGCGCCGGGACCGCGTAGAGGACGTCAACCCAGTAGTTGGTCCCCTGGTAGCTGTTGGACGGGAACGTGCTGGTCGTGCTGTAGGCGTAGACGCCGTTGCCGCTCGTCCCGTTCGCGATGGTGTGCAGCGGCCCGTTGTCGACGGCATCGTCGAGACCGCGGCGCGAGGACGAGTAGTGACCCTGCGGCGCGAAGTACGAGGCGACGTAGGTGGTGCCGGCCGTCACCGCGACCGGGCTCGAGAACGTGACCGACTGCCAGCCGGAATCCGACTCGCCGGTGAACGTCGCCTCCGCCAGGCGGGTCCCGCTCGCCGACCACAGGCTCCCGATGTGCGTACCGATGTTGGCCGCCGACTTGTAGAAGCGGACACCGGTGATCGAGCCGCTGTGGTCGGCTTTGAACTTGACGCCCAGCTCGAGGGCATCGCCCTCGCCGGAGTCAGCCGTGGCCGGCGTCGCGAAGTCGAAGATGGTCGCCTGCGGGATCGCCGCGCCGGACGTGGCCGGAGGACTCGTCCCGGCGGCGTTGGTCGCGGTGACTCTGAACGTGTAGCTCGTGCCGTTCGCCAGTCCGGTGACGGTCGCCGCCGTTGTGGCCGCGCCTACCTGCATCGGCGTCTGCGGCGTGCTGCCGACGTACGGAGTCACCGTGTAGCCGGTGATCGCGCTGTCGCCGTCGGACTGGGGGGCCGTCCACGTCACGCGCGCCGACTGCGACGCGGGCTGCGCGGCGACGGACCGTGGCACCGAGGGCGCCACCGCGGTGAGCGGGGTCACGGGATTGGAGGCGGCGGAGGCCGGGCCCGCGCCGTTGGGGTTGAGGGCCTCGACCCGGAACGTGTAAGTCGTCCCGGTGGTCAGCCCGGTGATCGTGGTGGTCGTCACCGGCGGCGACCCGGTGATCGTCGTCGAGGGCTGCGCGGTCGAGCCGACGTACGGCGTGATCCGGTAGGAGGTCACCGCGCCGCCGCTCGCGGGCGCCGACCATGTGACGTTCGCCGAGGTGAGGCCCCCAGAGGTCGCGCTGACGCCCGTCACGGTGCCGGGCACGGCAGCGGGCGAGTAGATCACGTCGACCCAGTAGTTGGTGCCGCCGAAGGTGCTGGTGGGGAAGCCGGACTCGCCGTAGCGGTACACGCCGTTCCCGGTCGTGCCGGCGTTGCGGAGCGCGTGCAGCGGCGGGCTGTCGACGACCGCGCCGCCGTTCGGGCCGGGCGCGGGTGCGTTGTAGAAGTACGCGGCGGTGGCCGAGAAGTGCCCGTTGGGGGCGTAGTAGGACGCGACGTAGGTGGTGTTGGGTTGCACCGCGACCGGGCTGCTGAACGTCACCGTCTGCCAGCCGGACCCCGACTCGCCGGTGAACGTCGCCTGCGCCAGCGGCTCGCCGGACTCCGACCACAGCGTGCCCACGTGGGTGCCGGTGTTGGTCGACGCCTTGTAGAAGCGCAGCCCTGAGACGGTGCCGAACTTGTCGGACTTGAACTTCAAGCCGACTTCGGCCGGCGTCGGGTCCGCGGAGTCGCGATCGTCGACCGGTACCGTCGTGTTCGGGCCCCACAGCGAGCAGGGGCACGACACGTTCAGGTTGGTGCCGGTGCTGGCCGAGCCGAGGTTGCCGCTGTCGTCGACCGCGCGCACCTTGAGCGTCGTGGACGGGTTGCCGTGCGCCAACCACGTGTACGACCAGCTCGTGGTGCCGGTCGCAGGGTGCCAGGTGGTGCCGCCGTCGGTCGACAGCTCGATACCCGCGACGCGGCCGCCGCCCCCGTCGGAGGCGGTGCCGGAGATCGTGACCTCCGTCCCGTCCGCCACCGTCCCAGGGGAGCCGGTGATCGCCGCCGTCGGCGCCGTGTTGTCCGTCGAGGCGGACGCCGCGGTCAGGCCGGCCGGCAACGTCACCGGCTGCACGCCCATGTCGGCGAACAGGTTGACCGTCGCCTGGCGCATGTTCTGATCGATCGTCGAGTCGTCGTGGTAATTGTCGAGCCCCCAGGCCCACTGCACCGTGCCGGCGCCGAACACCCGCGCGCCGCTGGGCGCGCGGTAGAGCGTCATGTTGTGCGTCGCTGTGGTGTCGAACTTCGTGGTGCTGCCGTAGTCGGTGAACGACTCGACACCGCTGACCGTCGTCGCGGAAACCTTGAAGGCGCCCGCAGGGCGGAAGCCGTTGTCGGCGTCCGCGTCCCACTCGTAGCCCAGGGTGTCGGGAGCCAGGGTCATGCTCTGGCCGGAGGTCAGCCCGGCGCCCGTGTTGCGCCACAGCCGCAGCAGGCGGTAGGCGGCGGGCACCACGATCCGCGCGGTCCCGGAGTTGACGACGAACGACTGGCCGGTGAGCGCGTTCTCCGGCGTGACGCCATCGGCGGGCACGGCGAAGCGCGGGTCGCGCCAGGTCCCGGTCCACGCCACCGGGTCCTGCTGCTCGGTGAAGTGCGTGTCCTTGTAGGAGACGAGCGTGCGGTTGGCCGTGGCGGCGCCCGCGATGCTCGGCTCGAAGCGCGTCTTCCAGAACATCTCGTTGCCGCTGAAGAAGGCCAGGTTGACGCCGGCGTCCCTGGCGTTTTCGACATTGGTGCGCTGCGTCTTGGACCAGTACTCGTCGTGGCCGCTGGAGATGAAGAGCTTGTGGTTCAGCAGCAGCGGCCCACGCGCGTGCGTGTCGACACTCGAGATGTAGCTGACGTCGTAGCCGCTGGCCTCGAGGAAGCGGATCATCGAGTACTCCGCGCCGCCAAACAGCGATGACGGCTGGCTGTCCTGCTCGCTGTTGTTGGGCCGGTTATAGGAGACCTTGTAGGCCGCCTTGTACCCCAGCGGGTTGCCCGCCGGGCAGACCGCGTCGCAGGTGTAGAGGCTGTTGCCGCCGTAGCGGCTGTACGCCTGCCACGTCGAGTCGGAGGTCTGGTAGACGATCTTCGAGCTCGCCGCGTCGTCGCGGACGACGAACACGATGTGGCTCTCAACGTTCGGGTCGCTGTTGCGGACCAGGTGCGCGATGTAGACGCCCGACACCGCGTCGCTGGGCACCGTCCACGTGCGGGACACCGCCCAGTTGCCGCAGTCGATCAGGCCCGTGCTCGCCTCGGTCTGGCAGGCCGGCTGGGTCGACGCGCCCGTCGGCGCGAGGTTCGAGGCGACCTTGCGCGCGCCGTCACCACCGTAGTAGCCCAGGCGCAGGATGTCGATGTGGTATGCGGCCGTCGACGTCGACTTGATCTTGAAGCTGACTGTCTCGCCCTTGTCGACGCTCATCTGCGTGGCGTAGCCCTGCAGCGAGTCGTCTCCGGCCTTGTCGATCTCCCAGTCGTCCGGCGGCGTGCCCGCCTTCGTGTTCTCGCACGCGACCGGGCTGACGACCGGCGTGTCACACGGGGCGGCGAGCGAGGTCGCGGGCGCCGCGGCCATGGCGACGAGGGTCGCCGCGATGACGAGACATCCGACGATCAGGCGCTGAGACGGGGCGCGCATCTACCGATCAACGCACGAGACTCCCGCTGGCTCGCGGATGATCTTTGGGGGACCCCCGCGCGTGAGCGCGGCAGAAGTGCACCGGCCACTGCGCCGTTGATCTGCCGTGAGCGACGTCCGCACGAACGCCGAGCTCACCGAGGCCTCGACCGTGGGGCTGCGCTGGGTGAGCGTCGCCCGCGTGACCGGTGAGCTCCTGATGCTGGGGTCGATGGTCGTGCTCGCGCGTCTGATCCCACCGAGCGCGTTCGGCATGTTCGCGATCGCCGTGCTCGTCCAGGAGCTTGCGACGACGATCCCCAGTGAGGGCGTCGGGACGGCGCTCGTCCAGCGCCGGAGCATCAACCGGAAGCACCTCCAGGCGGGTCTCGCACTCGGCCTCGTGATCGGCGCGGCACTCGCGGTCATGGCGCTGATCCTCGCCGTAATCGTCGTCGAGCCGATCTTCGGAGCCCAGACGGCGACGCTGGTGGCCGTGTCCGCGCCGTTCTTCTTCCTCGGCGCGCTGACCGCACCCCCGATCGCGGTCCTGCGCCGGAGGCTCGACTTCCGGCGTCTCTCGATCCTCGACGCCACGAACACGATCGTCCGCTCGACCACCTCGGTCCTCCTCGCCGCCATCGCGGGCCTCGACGCCGGCGCGCTGGTGATCGGCGCCCTCGCGGGCGTCGCGGCCATGTGCCTGCTCGCGCTGATCTTCGCCCCGGTTCCGCTCCCGCGCCTGCATCGCCAGGCCGCGCGCGAGCTCCTCAACTATGGCGGCCCGGCCTCGTTCGCCTGCGTCTGCTGGGCGGGCTTCCGCAACGGCGACTACGCGATCGTCGGCGCGCGGCTCGGCCCGTCGGCGGCCGGTCTCTACTGGCGCGGCTTCCAGCTCGCGGTCGAGTACCAGCGCAAGATCAGCAACATCATGACGCAGGTCGCCTTCCCCGTCCTCGCCCGCACGGCGGGCACCGACGAGCTGTTCGTCCTGCGCCGCAGGATGGTGCGGATGCTCGCGATGACGGTCTTCCCGCTCCTGCTGGGCCTGGTGCTGCTCGCGCCGGTCGTCGTCCCCTGGCTCTTCGGCCCCGCCTGGGAGCCGGCCGTCCTGCCGACCCAGCTGCTCGCCGGTGCCGGCGCGGCCACTGTGGTGATCGATGCCGTCGGCACGGTCTTCATGGCCACGGGCCGGGCTCGTGCGCTGCTCGGCTTCGGCGTGGCGCACTTCGTCGTCTACATCGCGGTCGTGCTCGTCGCGTCCAACTGGGGCGTGACGGGCGTGGCGATCGCGGCGTCGGGCGTCCATCTCGTGTTCGTCGTCGTGGCCTACCGGATGCTCCTGCACGGCCGCACGGAGAAGACGCTGCGATTCCTCTGGCAGGACCTCTCGGCCGCCGTGGTGTGCTGCGCGGCGATGGCGGCGGCGGCCTGGCCGCTCGAGCTCGCGCTCCAGGGCGCGGGCGCCCACGCCATCGTGCACGTGGTCGTCGTGGGCGTCGTGGGCGGCGCCGTCTACCTGACCGCGCTTCGGCTCTGGTTCGCGGACGCGTGGAGCGACCTCTCCGCCCTCCTGCGCCGGGTGCTGCCCGTCCCGCGGCTGCGCGCGAAAGTCCCGGCATTTGCGCGGCGTTGAGTTGACGATGCCTACCGTCAGCGTCGTCATCCCCTGTTACAAGTACGGTCGCTTTCTGCCGGGTTGCGTGCGCAGCGTTCTCGACCAGGAGGGCGTCGACGTCCGCGTGCTGATCATCGACGATGCCTCGCCCGACGACAGCGCGCAGGTCGCGCTCCGGCTCGCCGCCGAGGACGAGCGCGTCGAGGCCCGCGTCCACGAGGTCAACCAGGGCCACATCGCGACGTACAACGAAGGGCTGCTCGAGTGGGCCGACGGGGACTACTCGGTCCTGATCTCGGCCGACGACCTGATGACGCCCGGCTCACTTGCCCGCGCGACCGCCGTCATGGAGGCCGACCCGGCCATCGGGTTCGTCTACGGCCATGCGGCGTGGTGGCGAGACGACCAGCCGCTGCCGACCCCGCGCGTCGACGTCAAGGGAGTGCAGCGGTGGTCCGGGCTCGAGTGGCTCGGGATCATGTGCCGGCTCGGCCACAACGTGATCTCCTCACCCGAGGTGGTCGTCCGCACGTCGGTGCAGCAGGCGATCGGCGGCTACCGGCCCCAGCTGCCCCATACCGGAGACGCCGAGATGTGGATGCGGTTCGCGGTGCACTCCGACGTCGCCTACGTCAAGGGCGTCGATCAGGCCTACTACCGCATCCACGCCGAGCAGATGACCAACGATCGCGTGACCTACCTCGACCTCGTCCAGCGCAAGGCCGCTTACGACATGCTCTTCGACGCCTACGGCGACCGGGTCCCGAACGCCGGCCGACTGCGCCGGCGGGCCGGACGGAAGCTGGCCAAAGAGGCCCTCTGGCGGGCGTGCCGCGCCTACGAGCGCCGGCGCATGGACATCACGCCGATCACTGAGCTGGTCGAGTTCGCGCACAGCGCGTACCCGCACACCGCCCGCCTGCCAGAGTACTGGGGCCTGCGCTGGCGCGAGAAGGTGGGGCCGGAGGTATGTCCCTACCTCCAGCCGTTGATGGTGTCCGCGGTGCATCGCCGCGTCCGCTCCGAGCTGTGGTGGCGGCGCTGGGCCCGTGAGGGCGTCTGAAAAGCAGGCATCAAAGCGCACCGCGCGCCGCAGCGCATCGCGCTGGACGCGCGGCGGCGAGCGGCCTCGAGCAGCGCGCGCAGGAACGGCCCGGCGATCAGATAGCCGCTCGGGCTCGACCAGGGCGGGCGGCTCGACCAGGGCGGGCAGGCCGGCATGCGACACGAGCACCATCAGCGCCCGCGATCGCGCGCAGCGCTTCGATGCTGATCCGACGCTCGTGGTGCGTGACCGAAGCGCCCGGTACGGAGTGCCGGGAGTAGAGGTCTCCTCGCTCCGGGGTCGCCGCGGGCCTTACGCCGCGCGCGGGATCTGCGCGATGGTGAAGTCCCGGTCGTTGCCCTTGCCGGGCGCCGCTTCGACGACCTCGGCCCCGAGCCGGACCGGCTGCCCGGAGGAGCTCAGCGAGGTGTGCGCGGCCTCGAGGATCCTCACGATCTCGACGCCGAGCGGCGCATGGGACCGCGGCTGCGACCCGGTCTCGACCGCGCGCGCGAAGTCGGCGAGCTCGAGGCCGAGCGGCTCGGCCGCGTCCAGGCGCGGCGCCACCATGTCACCGGAGCGGTAGGTCAGCTGGTACTCGCCGAAGTCCTTCGGCTCGGTGAAGTCGAAGCCGCGGTCGTAGAGGCGGACGGCGCCGTCGGTCGCCGCGTCGTCGTAGACGACCATGCGCTTGCTGCCGACCACGATCGTCTGGCGCACCTTGTGCGGTGCCAGCCACGACAGCTGCACATTCGCGGTCGGTCCGCGATCGAAGGACAGAGTGATGAACGCGGTCTCCGGAACCCCGTTCTGAAACACGGTCGAGCCGGAGGCGGAGACCATCGTGACCGGTCGGTCGATCCAGTAGAGCAGGATCGAGAGATCGTGCGGCGCGAGGTCGTTGACGACCCCGTCGGGCTGGTAGATGCCGAGGTTCATCCGCGACGAGGTGACGAAGTAGATCTCGCCGAGCTCGCCCGAGTCGATGAGCTCCCGGACCTTGTTGACCGCAGGGCTGTAGAGGAAGGTGTGCCCCGGCATCAGCGTCAATCCCCGGCTCGCCGCGAGCTCCACGAGCTCCTCGGCCTGGGCGACGGAGGTGGCCAGCGGCTTCTCGACGAGCACGTGCTTGCCGGCCTCGAGCGCACGCTTGACGAGCGCGTGGTGCGTCGCGGGCGGTGTCGCGATCGAGACGGCGTCGACGGAGGGATCCGACAGCGCCTCGTCGAGGTTCGCGGTGGTCCGGACCCCCGGATAGCGCGCGCTGAACTTCGCAGCACGCTCAGGGTTCATCTCGCACAGCCCCCAGAGCTCGAGCTCAGCGCGTTCCATCACGTTTCGGACGATGTTGGGGCCCCAGTATCCGTAGCCCACGACCGCAAGCTTGATCACGACGTTCTCCTTTTGTCGCTCAATGAACGAGCCGGCGGGCTGCTCGCTTTCGCGGGGGAAGTTCGGCCGATTTTCAGCCCACCCCGCGTCAGTCGTCGGACGGAACCAGGGCTCCGATCCGTTGCTGTGTCATGGAGATCGCGAAGGCCCTGATCCTCGCCGGCAGCGGGAGCGAGGACTGCACCTGGCCGGTGGTGTCCGGATCGAGGCACCTGTTCCCGATCGCGAACCGGCCGATCCTCTTCCACAACCTGGAGGCACTGCGCACCGCAGGGATCCTGGAGGCGACGATCCTGGCCGAGCCCGAGGCGGGCGAGGCGATCAAGCGCGCGGTCGGTGACGGGAGCAACTGGGATCTGTCGGTGCGCCACGCCGCGTGGCGCTCGTCCGACGGCCTGCTCGGCGCGCTGGCCGCCGGCCGCGACTTCCTCCGCGACGAGCCGGTGCTCGTCGAGCACGGCGACGCGCTCCTGCGCGAGCGCATGCGCGTGCACGTGTCAGCCTTTGCGCGCGAGCGGCTCGACGCCCTTGCGCTGCGCCTCGAGCAGGCCGCGCCGGAGGCGCCAGAGCTCACCCCGGGCTACCTGTTCAGCACGCGCGCGGTCTCGATGCTGCTCGACAACCACGACGACGTCGCCAACCCGGTCGCCGGGCTGCGGGCCGGCGGCGGGCGCGTCCGCGTGCAGAGCGTCGACGGCTGCCTGCCGTGTCACGGCAACCTCGACGCGCTGATCGAGAGCAACCGCCGCATGCTCGAGAGCCAGACCCTCGACGTGGCTCCAGGGTCCCTCGACGACAGCACCGTCCACGGCGCGGTCGAGGTCCATCCCACCGCCAAGGTCCGCCGCAGCCTGCTGCGCGGCCCGGTGGTCATCGGGCCCGGCGCCACGGTGACCGACGCCTACATCGGGCCCTACACGTCGATCGGCGCAGGGGTGGTCGTCGAAGCGTCCGAGATCGAACACTCGATCGTGCTGCCGGACGCGGCGCTGCGCTTCGTCGGCAGCCGGCTGGAGTCGAGCGTGATCGGGCGCGGCGCGCGCGTCGTGCGCGGCTTCGCCCTCCCCGCCGCCATGCGCGTCTCGCTCGGCGACGGCGCCGAAGTGGTCCTCAGATAGCGCGCACGCGCAGGAGGCGCGGCCGCGCGGCGTCCTGGACCACGCGCTCGACGATCCGCACGACGGTGGTGCCGGCGTCGTCCCAGGACGTCCCCTGGACGCTCGCCGCGGCCGCCTCGGCGACCCGCTGGCGCTCGGCGAGCGGGCGCTCGACGATCTCGCACAGCTTCGCGGCCAGCTCGAACGGCGTCGCGGGCGCATAAGCGACGTGCTCGTTGTCGAGCACCACGCGGTTCTGCTCGCCGTCGTTGACCACCGGGATGCAGCCGGCCGCCAGCATCTCGTGCGGGACGAGCGACACGTTGGTCGCCGACAGCACGAGCCCCGCGAGCGAGCGGTTGTACATCGCGTTGAGCTGCTCTTGGGTGCAGACACCGTGATTGGCGGCCGCGAACGGCAGTCCCTTGGCGTCCCAGCCGTAGATGTTGATGTCGATCTCGGGATGGCGCTTGGCGAAGAGGTCGAGCGCCATCACGGCGAGCTGGTGGGCCCGGCGCGGCGTCCGCGGGCGCGAGTAGAAGCACACGCCCGTGCGCTGCTCGGGGCCGACCGTGGAGTCGAGCGCATACGTCAGATCGCGTCCGAAGTCGAAGTGGTCGGCGGGCACGCCGTAGTCGCGCCGCAAGCGCTCGGACAGCCAGCGACCGGCCGTCACGTGGTGGAAGCCGAACCGGTACGTCGCCTCGGCCAGGAGCGACTCGCTCCCCGCCGGGTAGAAGAACGGCTCGAAGTCCTGGACGAGGTAGAAGCGCGCGCCCCGCGCGGGCGAGGCGAGGACCGGATACGCGGTCTCCCAGGCCGTCGCGAAGATGCCATGGGCGTCCTCGATGCCGTCGGCGACGTCGCGCACCTCGGCGTTGACCCAAGGCCACCACGACCGGATGGTCTCCTCGTGCTGCTCGAGCGCCCAGCCGTGCTCGTCCTGCAAGTAGACGATGCAGCGATGGCCGGCGTGCTCGAGCGCCGAGACGAGCCGGAACATCGTCGTGTGGCCGCCCGAGCCGGGACCCGGCGGAGCGCAGATCCACGCGATCGTGAGCGGCTCGCCCGGCGCGGCGTGCAGCGGCGCCGGCAGCGTCCAGCCTGCCGCCGCGATCTCCGCCGCACGCTCGAGGTCCGCGCTGGCGATAGGCAGCCGCGCGCTGCCCGGCGGCGAGATGCGGTTCGCGACGCGACCGGCCACGCGCGCGCTGATGCCCGCGTAGCCCTCGGAGCGCAGCAGCCGCCGCGTCTGGCGGATGCGCTCGAGCGGACCCGGCGCGCTCACGCCGCCACGGCTCCCACGTGCGCGGCGAGGCAGTCGATCACGTGGCCCTGCTCCTCGTCCGTGAGCCCTGCGAACAGCGGCAGCATCAGCGACTCGCGCGTGGCCGCCTCGGTGTGGGGGAGGTCGGCGGGGGTGCCGGCGTAGGACCGCTCCTCGTGGATGGCCATCACGCCGCGGCGCGTCGGGACGCCGTCGCGGAGGAGGCGCCGCATCAGCTCGTTGCGTGTGAGCGG
>Ga0299913_10004605_pt1 | contig 11612 bp, 12 predicted proteins | sample RVTome_9_FD_201360 | JGI IMG/M metagenome (GOLD analysis project Ga0299913, IMG submission 201360) | Soil microbial communities from uranium-contaminated site in the Upper Colorado River Basin, Wyoming, United States - RVT155D38 (version 2) ... | reverse complement strand
GCAGCACGTCTGCGGCTCGCCGGCCGCGACGGGCACGACCGTGGCGTCGCCGGGGTAACTGGCGACGAACTCGACGATCGCTTCGGTCACGAGCGGGAGGTCGACGGCCAGCAACAGGACCGGCCCGGTGTAGCCCTGCGCCGCCAGGGCGTCAGCGCCGGCGACGAGCGCCGCCAGGGGCCCCTGACCCGGTTCGGGCTCGGCCACGGCGGCCAACGAGCTCCGCCCCGGGCCGACTTCGAGCGCCGGCTGGCACACGGCGGCGAGGACACGCGCCGACCGGTCGGCGAGCCGCTCCCCGGCCAGGCGCAGCTCGGCCTTGTCGACGCCGAGGCGTCGGCTCGCGCCGCCGGTCAGCAGCAGGCCTGCCGTCATCACAAACCGACGGTAACGTGCGCGACTCGTGGACGCCGACGAGGTACGCCGCCGAGTCCACGACGCGCGTGTCGGACGGCTGGCGACGGTACGGCCGGACGGCCGTCCCCACCTCGTGCCGATCTGCTTCGCCGTTGTGGGCGACACCATCGTGTCGACCGTCGACGACAAACCGAAGGTCACCACCAGCCTCCAGCGGCTCAGGAACATCGCCGCCAACCCGAACGTCACGCTGCTCGTCGACTACTACGACGAGGACTGGGCCCAGGTGTGGTGGGCCCGGGTCGACGGCACCGCCCGCGTCGTCGAGGACGGCGCCGAGCGTGACGCCGCCGTCGCCGCACTGCACGGCAAGTACGACCAGTACGACGTCATCGGGCAGTCCGGTCCCGCCGTCGTGATCGACGCCACCGACTGGCGGGGCTGGGCCTACTCGGGCTGAACGGCTTGGGCGAGCACCGTCAGAGAGCGGTCGGGTGATGCGGCTGGTACAGCTGCATGCTGACCCCGCCGGGCAGGTTCATGACCGTGGCGATCCCGAACCCTTCGTCGGCGGGCGGGCCCCGGAACTCGATTCCCTTGGCCGAGAGCTCCTTCATCGTTGTCTCGATGTCGTCGCACATGAACGACAGCGCATGGTGGGTGCCACCGTCCGACGGGTGGACGCCGACCTCGGCCGGCGGGAGGTTGAAGATCAGCCAGCCGCCGCCGGCGTCGACGTGCTCGAAGCCGAAGACGTCGCGGAACACGTCGCGGAGGTCGCCGGCCTCCGGTGTGTAGATGAGGCAGTGAGCTCCGGTGATCGCCACCGCGTCCTCCGATCGGGCTAGTCGGCAGCGCCCACGCTCGCGACGGCTTCGATACCGCCACGGCGGAGGGCGTCCATCTCCTCGGCCGTCTGCTCGTCCTCGGCCATCAGACCCTCGAGGTCGGCATCGGCGAAACCGAGCACGCCCATGTCGGCGAACGCCTTCTGGATCCGCGGTCCCCAGAGGCCGATGTCGCGCAGCGTCGGCACGATCCGCGTGAACAAGTACGAACGGAACATGATCTGGATCTCGCTGTTCTGCACGAACTCGAGCACCTCCTCGACCGGCAGCTCGAGCGTCTGCCACACCTCTTCACCCAGGAAGCGGTCGCGCATCCGGTAGCAGGCGTCGACGCAGAACTCCTCACGCTCATCCCGCTCGGCTTGGGTGAGCTGGGGGTAGTAGTCGCGCAGCGCCAGCCGACCGAAGGCAACGTGGCGCGCCTCGTCCTGCATGACGTAGGCGTTGAGGCTCTTGGCCAACGGCTCCTGCGCCTGGTTGCGGATCAGCCCGAACGCGGCGAGCGCGAGCCCCTCGATGAGCACCTGCATCGCCAGGTACGTCATGTCCCAGCGACGGTCGGAGATGGCGTCGTCGAGGAGCGACTTGAGATTTGGGTTGAGGGGGTAGGCGAGCTCGAGCTTCTCGTACAGGTAGCGCGAGTACACCTCGACGTGACGGGCCTCGTCGATCACCTGCGTGGCGGCATAGAACTTGGCGTCGACGCTCGGCACGGTCTGCACGATCTTCGCCGTGCAGATGAGGGCACCCTGCTCGCCGTGCATGAACTGCGAGAACTGCCACGACGCCATGTGGCGGCGCACGGTGGCGCGCTCCTTGGCGTTCATCTTCTCCCAGCTGGGCGAGCCGAAGATCGGGACGTACTCGTCGTCGAAGCCCATCGGATTGTCGAGGTCGACGTCGATGGACCAGTCGAGGCGGTCCTTGGCCCTCCACTGCTTGCGCGTCCCCTTGTCGTAGAGCCGCAGCAGGTCGTCGCGGCCGCCGTCATACTCGAAGTCAAACGACGTCGTGGCCGGGCTCTCGATATCCCAGCCGCTCTCGGTCGGTCGCGTGTACACGCTCATGGACGGCTCCTCCGCTGGTGTTGCGTCAGTGGTACCCCGGATTCGTCGCCGGCGCACGCGGGGATGGGTCGGCACCACCTAGATCCCGGGCCAAGTCGACCCAAAATGCGCGGCGGGCAGCTCACCGCCCAGGGGCGATCCCGACGCTGCGACGTAGTCGGGCGCGGTGAACCGCACCGGATCAGCGCGTCGGCCGGGCCTGCGGGTCGGGTCGCAGCTCGTACGCGACCACGACCCAGCGCCCATCACGATGGTCGAGGCGCACCTCGTTGCGTACGCTGGTGCCGTCGCGCGATTCGACGCGGGTCCGCGCCACCGCCGTCGTCGGCGACGCCGCCACCTCCTCGATCTCGACCTGGGCGGCGATGCCGCGCAGCTCGGGACGCCCCTCGTAGGCGGCACGCTTGGCGGCGAGGAACTCGTGCTTGGCCAGGCCGTCGTGCAGCTCGTTGCCCGACAGCGACCACAGCGTCTCGAAGTCGAAGTGGTCCCACGCCAGCTCGTAGGCCAGCGCCACCTCGCCGGGGGACGGCCCGGGCTCGTGCGCCACGACGACCACGAAAGCGAGGATCAGCGCCACGAGGGCGATCGCGATCGCGGCGGTGAGCACGCCTCCCCCTTCAGCCGCCGGGCTGTGGGGTGGTGGGTGGGGGGTCGGGGGGGCCGCTCGGGGCGACGCCCTCGATCTGGCCCGCCAGCGCGAGGTCCTGCTGGGTGATGCCACCCTCGCTGTGCGTCGACAGCGTGAGGTGGACGGTGCGCCAGCGGATGTCGATGTCGGGATGATGGTCGGCGGCCTCGGCCAGGTCGGCGACCCGGGTAACGAACGAGATGGCGTCGGGAAAGGAGGCCAGCTCGAACGACTTCCGGATGGAGTCGCCGTCGCGAGCCCAGCCGGGGATCCCGGCCAGTCCCTGTTCGATCTCGGCGTCGGACAGCGGGGGCATCTCTCCATTCTCGCGGCCCGCCGGCCGGCGGCACACACGGACCCCTAGACGTACGAACAGGTGTTCGATAGCCTGGTTCCGTGAGCGCCCGCGACCGACTGCGCTGGCAGGTCGTCGACACCGATGGTGCCCCGGCGCCGGGTGCGGTCGAGCAGCCGGCGCTGTTCGAGACCCCACCCGAGCGCGAGATCGGCACCGGCGAGTTCCGCGGCCTCGAGTTCCTCCACGTGCAGGCCAAGCGCATCATCAACGAGGTGCCGACCACCAGCCCGGTGCCCTTCCGCTTCACGATCAACGCGTACCGGGGATGCTCCATGTCGTGCACCTACTGCCAGGCCGGCGACACGCGCGTTCTCATGGCCGACGGCTGCACCAAGCTCCTGGCCGACGTCCGGCGCGGCGATCGCGTGTATGGCACCGAGCGTCACCGCGCCTACCGCGAGTACGTCGTCACCGAGGTGCGCGATCAGTGGTCGACGGTCAAGCGCGCCCACCGGGTGGCGCTGGTCGACGGCACCGAGCTCGTCGCCAGCGGTGACCATCGGTACCTCTCGACACGCGGCTGGAGACACGTCGCCCAGCTGACCGACCGCGACGAGCTCGTCACGATCGAGCGCGGACCAACGCCGGTGAGCGCGGTCAAGGATCTCGAGGTCGAGCTCCCGATGTTCGACATCACGACGGGAACCGGCGACTTCATCGCCAACGGTGTGGTCAGCCACAACTGCTTCGCCCGACCAACACACGAGTACCTGAATCTGAACATGGCCGACGACTGGGAAAGCGTCATCGTCGTGAAGCTGAACGCGGTCGAGCGGCTGCGGGCCGAGGTGTCGCCCAAGCGGTGGCGGGGCGAGCACATCGCGATGGGTACGAACACCGACCCCTACCAGCGGGCCGAGGGCAAGTACCGGCTGACGCGCGGCCTCATCGAAGTACTCGCGAGGGAGCGGAACCCGTTCTCGATCCTCACGAAGGGCACGCTGGTGCTGCGCGACCTCGACGTCCTCGTCGAAGCGGCGCAGCGCACGTCGGTCAGCCTCAACTTCTCGATCGGCACCCTCGACGAGAGCGTGTGGAAGGCGACCGAGCCCGGCACGCCCCATCCCCGCAAGCGGGTCGAGGCGGTGGCCAAGCTCAACGAGGCCGGCGTGCCGTGCGGCGTGCTGGTGGCGCCGATCCTGCCCGGGCTGTCCGACTCGGCCGAGCAGCTCGACGAGGTCGTCGGCGCCTGCGTGGCGGCCGGCGCCACGTCGATCTCGTCGGTGCTCCTGCACCTGCGACCCGGCGTGCGCGAGCACTACCTGGGCTGGCTCGAGCAGCACGATCCCGATCTCCTCGCCCGCCATCACGCGCTGTACCGCCGCGCCTACGCCCCGGCGGCGGAACGGGACCGCATTGCCCAGCTCGTCCAGGACCTCATCGCCAAGCACCGCCGGCGCCGGTAGGTCCGGCGGGGTGAAACACTCCCTCCATGCCCAAGACCGGTCCCTCCCCCACCGGCATCGACGTGGCGCGCGAGGCCGGGATCGCGCTCACCTGGCCCGACGGCACGGTCACCCGCTACGGGCTCGAGGAGCTGCGGGTGAGCTGCCCGTGCGCCGAGTGCCGCGGCCTGCGCGAGCGCGGCCAGACACCGTGGCCTCGCCCGTCGTCACCGCAGCCGTTGCGCATCGAGGACGCCGAGCTCGTCGGCGCCTGGGGGATGACGCTGCACTGGAACGACGGGCACGGCACCGGCATCTTCTCGTGGGAGTTCCTGAAGGCGTGGCACGAGCACCCCAACGGCGAGGAAGCCGAGACGACGCCGTGAACTCGAGGCGGGAGCAGGCCGCACCCGCATCTATTCTGGCGCCGTGACCTGCCCGTCCTGCGGGGCCGAGACACCGGCGGGCGCACGGTTCTGCCCGTCCTGCGGGCACACACTCGTGAGCCGGCCCGACGAGCGCCGCGTGGCCACGGTCCTCTTCGCCGACCTGGTCGGCTTCACCACGTTCTCGGAGTCGGCCGACCCCGAGCACGTCAAGAACCTCGTCGACCGGTGCTTCGAGCGCCTGGTCGAAGACGTCGACGCGTTCGGCGGGCGGGTCGACAAGATCGTCGGCGACTCGATCGTCGCCCTCTTCGGCGCCCCGGTCGCCCACGAGGACGACGCCGAACGCGCCGTGCGAGCCGGGCTCCAGATGCAACAGACGCTGAGCGGCCTGCGCGAGCAGCACCAGATCGGTGCCGAGATCCGGGTCGGGGTCAACACGGGGGAAGTGCTCGTGGGAGCCCTGCGCGCCGGCGGCGACTACACCGCGATGGGCGACGCGGTCAACATCGCCAGCCGCCTCCAGACCACCGCCCAGCCCGGCCAGGTGCTCGTCGGCCCGGCGACCTACGAGGCCACTCGGGGCCACATCCACTACGAGTCGGTCGGCGCGCTGAACGTCAAAGGACGGGAGGAGACGGTCGACGCGTGGCTGGCCGTCACCACGCTGGCGCCGCCCGGCCAGCGACCGACGCGCAGCCGGTCGCCGCTCGTGGGCCGCGACGCCGAGGTCGACGTGCTCAGCACCCTGCTGCGCACGACCGTGCAGCGCCGGCGGGCTCACCTTCTCCTCCTTACTGGTGAAGCCGGCGTCGGGAAGACGCGACTGGCCCGCGAGCTCGGTCAGATCGCGACCGACGACCATGGTGCCAACGTGCTGCTCGGTCACTGTGTTCCGTACGGCGAGGCGAACGTCTGGTACCCGGTGGCACAGGCGCTCCAAGACGCCTGCGGGGTCGAGGACGACGACTCGGCCGAGCAGCTGCGCAACCGGGTGCGCGCCCGCGTCGCCGAGGCCACCGACCTCGACGATCACACGCCCGAGGTCACCCGTCTCGTCGAAGGGCTCCTCTACGTCATGGGCCAGACCGGTCCCGGCGAGGGCGTCGACCCGGCGCGCGCCCGCGACGAGGCCCTCCGTTCGGTGCAGGCGTTCCTCGAGGCGCTGGCCCACGAGCGGCCGCTCATCCTCGGGCTCGCCGACTTGCACTGGGCCGACGACCTGGTGCTCGAGCTCGTCGACCGCCTCATGGCGCGGTTCCGGGGTCTGCCGTTCGTGCTCGCCGCCACCGCCCGACCCGAGCTCGACGAGCGGTGGTACCCGCGGCCGGGCCGCCACAACTCCGTCTTCGTCAACCTCGACCCGCTCGACGACGAGGTCGGCGCCCAGCTCGCCCGCACGCTGCTCGGACCCGACGCCGAGGACGAGCTGGTGGCGATGGTCGTCGAGCGCAGTGGCGGCAACCCGTTCTTCATCGAGGAGCTCGTCGCCGTCGTCAGCGAGTCGGAGCCGTCGACCACCACCGACACCGAAGGCCAGCTCCCGGGGACGCTGCGGGGGCTGATCTCGGCCCGCATCGACGCGCTCCCGCCGGCCGAACGCGCCACGCTCGAGGACTGCGCCGTCATCGGGTCCGCCGGTCCGATCGAGCTGGTCTCGGCGCTGGCGGCGGCACGCGACGACGGCGAGCCCCAGCTGGCTCCGCTCGCCGAGCGTGACCTGCTCGAGCTCGAGCGCAACGAGTACCGGTTCAAGACGGACGTCGTCCGAGAGGTCGCGTACAACACGCTCACGAAGGCGGCGCGGGCCCGGCGCCACGCTGCCCTCAGCCACCATCTGGCGGCCCGGGCGACGAAGACCGGCCGCATCGAGGAAGTGCTGGAGCAGCTGGCGCACCACTACGGCGCCGCCGCCGAGCTCGTCGACGAGCTCGGGCCGATCGAAGACGTGCCCGCCGACCTGGGCGAGAAGGCGGTCGAGTTCCTCGAGCAGGCGGCGTTGCGAGCGGCCCAGCAGGAGACGTGGCCGGTCAGCCGCCGGCTGGTGACGATGGCGCTGAACGTGACGCGCCCCGGCGACGACGAGCGGCGCCTGCGCCTTCTCCTGCGCCGGGCCCGCGCTCGCACCGAGCTGCGCGATCTCAATGGCGCCCGGGAGGACCTGACTCAGGCCACCGTGCTCGCCGAGGAGCAGGGCGACGAGCGGGCGGTGGCGCGCGCCATGACGATCCGGGGTGACGTCGAGGTGAAGGAGAACGACGCCGCCGCGTCGCTGGCCACGCTGGCCCAAGCCGTCGAGCGGTGGCGCGCCCTCGGCGACGAGGCCGGCCTGGGCGACGCCCTACGGCTCCAGGGCATGACCGAGCTGTTCCGGGGGGAGCTCGACCCCGCCGACAAGATGATCTCCGAGGCGCTCGCCTGCTTCCGGTCGGTGCACGACCGGCGGGGTGAGGCGGCGGCGCTCCAGAACCTGGCCTGGATCTCCTTCTACCGGGGCGACCTCAGCGACTCCGAGGAACGGCTCAACGAGTCGGCCACCGCGTTCGCCGAGGTCGGCGACTGGGGCGGCCTCGGCTGGGCGCTCGGGCTCCTCGCGTGGGTCCGCTTCCAACAAGGGCTCCTCGAGGAGTCGGAGCGTCTGGCGACCGACGTGCTCGCCGAGTCGCGCGACCTCGGCAACCGGTGGGCGTCGGGGATCATGCAGGTCCTCCTGGCCAACATCGCGCTGTGGCGAGGGCGTACGGACGATTCCATCGCGCGGGCACGCGAGGCGCGTGCCGTCTTCCGCGAGATCGACGATCCCTGGGGCGAGATCCAGTCGTGCGCGCCGCTGGCCCGCGCGCTGGCTTGCACCGGGTGCCTCGGCGAGGCCGAGCGCGTGCTCGACGACATGGACCAGCTCGGCGCCGACGTGGCCGACAACGCGATCAGCCAGTTTCCCGCCATCGTGCGAACGAGCGTGGCGCTCCACACCGGACGCCCTCAGGCGCAATCGGTGGTCGCCACCGACACCGTCACGCGGCGCGCCTCGGAGGCGCTGTTGGTCGAGCAGGGTTTCCTGCGCGGGCTCACCGCGCTCCAGACCGGCGACGTCAAGAACGCCGTTGCCAGACTTGAGGAGGCGCGCGAGGGACTTTCGATCCGCGGCCCGTTGGCGGCGAGCGGCGCCGCCCTGGCGCTCGCCTACGCCGCCGCCGGCTGCCCCGACCGGGCGCTGGCGGTACTGGAGGAGGTGGACCGCGAGGCGGTCACGTACCTCGACCGGCTCCAGGCGGCGCTGGCGCACGGGTTCGCGCTGGCCCAGCAGGGCGACGCCGCCGGCGCCGAGCAGGCGCTGTGGCGGGCGGGCGAGATCGCCGACCGCACCGAGTCCGGGCTCGACCAGGCCCTGGCCCGGCTGGCGCGGGCGCACGGGTGGGCGGCGCTGGGCCGGTCGGACGCCGCCGAAGTCCGGGCCGAGGCGCGGGCCGCGCTCGACGAGCTCGGCATCGACACTCCCGGCTGGGACACCGCCTTCCGCCTGGCCGCCACGGGCGCCGGCTAACCCCCTTGTTTGGTCACTAGTACCGACTAGAGGGCCGTTCCGCGCCCAATCAGTGGAACGGCACGCATCCGGTCCAGGACCCGGTCGCAGGCGACGCCGTCGGCAAAGTTGGGTGCGATCTGCTCGCCGGTGACGACCGCGTCGCGCACGTCGGCCGCCCAGTTGCGCATCCCGGCCAGGTGACGGTCGCCGTCGTTCGCCGGTCCTTCGACCTCCTCGCGGGTCCCGTCGTGAAGGCGGACCGTGATGCGCTGGTCGGCCACGCACTCGAGCACGCCGGCGGTGCCGGTGACCACGAAGCGCGGGGCGAGCGTGGCCGTGGCGGCAAAGGTGCTGTCGAGGACCACGGATGCGCCCGACTCGAGCGTGAGCACTGCGGTGAGGCCGTCCTCGACGTCGACGGCGTGCGAAGCGCCGTCACCGTCGCGGTGCTCGGGAACGGCGAGGTGACGCCGGGCAACGACGTCATCGATCTCGCCCAGGAGCCAACGCACGGCGTCGACCATGTGCGACACGCCGGCGCCGATCCAACCGCCGCCCTTCGATCGCTCGAACAACCATCCGAACGGCCGCGGTGGCACGCGGGCACCGGCGCTGATGTGCGTCCACACTGCATGCTCGGAGCGACCGATCACCCCCTCGACCAGCAGCTGTCGCAGCAGGGCGCGCGTGGGGTCGCGGCGGAACTCGAAGTTGACGAAGTGCAGGACGTCTGCCGCTTCGGCGGCCGCAAGCAGGTCGTCCGACTCGTCGGCATCCAATCCGAACGGCTTGTCGCACAGCACGGCGTGACCGGCCTCGATGGCGGCTCGAACGTGACGCCCGTGCAGGAACGGTGGCGAATGCACGGCGACCAGATCGACATCGGACCGGCGACACAACGCCAGCGCGGCATCGTCGTCACGTGGCGAGACGACGTCGACGACTTCGCAGCCGTCCGTGCCGCCGAACACGGGCGCGACGACGCGGGCGCCGAACCCGGTGCCGATGACGCCGACCCGCACGGTCATTCGGCGGCGGTCCCCGGACCGAGGTCCATCGCCGGCTCCTCGATATCGAGCAGCTCGATGAAGTAGTGCCCGATCGGACCGATGCTGAACGCGAACACGACGGTGCCGATGCCGACGTCGCCGCCGAGTCCCCAACCAATGACCAGTGCCGTCGCTTCGAGGCCGGTGCGCACCAACCAGATTGGATGCCCCCGGGCGGCGATGCCGGTCATGAGCCCGTCGCGCGGCCCGGGGCCGAGCCCGGCGCTGATGTACAGACCCATCCCCAAGCCGGTCACGACGATGCCGCCCGTCAGGTAGAGCCACCGGACGGCGAGGGCATCGGGAGCGGGGAGCAGCCACACCCCGAGGTCGATGAGCGCGCCGACGGTGAGGGCGTTGATCACGGTGCCGACGCCGAGGCGCTGCCGCAGCGGGATCCAGAGCAGGAGGATCGCCAAGCCCACCAGGATCACGACCGTCCCGATCGACAGGCCGGTCTGGCGGGCGATGCCTTGATGCAGCACATCGAAGGGACTGATGCCGAGGCGCGCCTCCAGCGTGAGCGCGATGCCGATGCCGAGGAGCACGATGCCGACGGCCAAGCGCGACCCGGCGTTGTCGATCATGCCGATGACCGCAGCCGCGCTGACGACTCGTAGTCGAGGTACATGGTCACGTGGGGTTGCGTCCGCAGGATCGAGGCCGGGCACTCGGTCGACACCGGGTCCTCGAGTGCCCGCCGCGCCGGCTCCGCCTTCCGGGCCTCGGGCACGACGGCCAGCACGCGCCGGGCGCGCAGCAGCGCCGGGATCGTGACCGTGATCGCGGTTGGCGGGACGGCGTCGACCGACGGGAAGTGCCCCTCCCCCACCTGCTGGCGGCGCGACGCCTCGTCGAGCTCGACGACCTTGACATCGAGCGGGTCGTCGAAGTCGGCGACGGGCGGGTCGTTGAAGGCCAGGTGCCCGTTCTCGCCCACGCCGAGGCAGCACAGGTCGAGAGGATGATCGGCGAGGAGAGCGGCGTAGCGGCGGGCTTCGACCTCAGGATCCGGCGCGGCGCCGTCGAGGTAGTGGAAACGACCAACGCCGAGCGCGTCCGCCACTCGCTCGCGCATGTATCGGGCGAAGCTCGCCGGGTGGGCGGCGTCCACCCCGATGTATTCGTCCATGTGGAAGCCCACCACCCGCGACCAGTCGACCCTCTCATCATGGAGTGCGGCGAGGAACCCAAGCTGGGAATTTCCGGACGCGAACATGACGCGCGCAGGGTTTCGCCGCTCGAGCGCGTCGTTCACGGCTGTGGCCGCGTCCGTCGCGACCGCACGCGCCAACTCCTCGCCGGCCGGCAGGACGCGGACGTCCACGACTACTGGAATGCCGTCGGCGAGGGTTGCTCCCCGAGTGTCGGCGCGAAGACGGCGCCGTGGCGCGCTTCGACCCCACCGACGGTCATCGCCACCTGGTTGAGGCTGGCGTCGTCGTACCCGCCCACCGAGCCCTGATACGCCGCCTCGAGGATGCCCTCGGCGTCGAACAGCACCCGAACACCGCTTTGCTCGTCGGCGATTGCACCCAGCAACACATCGAACCTGCTCGTGTCGGCGACGGTCACGGGGCCGGCGCCGGCGTCCTCGATCACGCTCTGGAGCAGGCGGGCATGCTCCTCGTGGTGGGTGCGGAACAGTTCGGCGCGCTCCACCACCGCGTCGGTCGTGAGCACGCCCGACTCGAGGACGGCGTCATACGCCTCGAGGGCACCGAGCTCGATCGCTGATGCGGCCTGGAGCACATCGATGTCGGCGTCCGACGGTGAGCTGGCGCGGCCGCCGTCGGTGCCCGGTGTCGCCGCCGGATCATCGTCGTCGTCGCCGGTGCAGGCCGCCACGATGGCCGTGGTCACGACGGTCAGGCCGCCCACCCGGAGGAACTCGCGCCGTCCGAGCATCAGATCGGGAACTGGTCGGGCTTCACGGCGGCGTCGGTGCGCTCGAAGCTGGGAACGAGCTCGGTGATGGGGGTGCCGAGCAGGGTCCCGGCGGCGA
>Ga0299913_10004604_pt1 | contig 11614 bp, 9 predicted proteins | sample RVTome_9_FD_201360 | JGI IMG/M metagenome (GOLD analysis project Ga0299913, IMG submission 201360) | Soil microbial communities from uranium-contaminated site in the Upper Colorado River Basin, Wyoming, United States - RVT155D38 (version 2) ... | reverse complement strand
ATGAAGGCCTTGGGGCCTTCCCAGAAGTCCTCGGTCTGCGCGAGCTCGATCATCGATTCGCCGGAAAGCCGGAAGCCGGTCTCATCGTCGGCGTCGACGGTGAGGAGCGACAGCTCGCGGCTCTTGCGCACGGCCAGCGGCGCGTTGACGATGATGCGCTCCGCGAGCTCCTTGGCGCGATCGAACGCTTGACCCGGCTCGCAAAGGTCGTTCACGAGGCCGAAGTGATAGGCGCGCTCGGCCGAGATCGGGTCGCCCGTCATGATCATCTCGAGGGCGATCGGACGGGGCAGCACTCGCGGGAGTCGGAACAGGGCGCCGGCCGCGGCGACGAGCGACCGCTTCACCTCGGGGACACCGAAGCGAGATTGGGTCGAGGCCACGATCAAGTCGCACGCCAGCGCGATCTCGCACCCGCCGGCGAGCGCCGGTCCGTCGATGGCCGCGATGAGCGGCTTGACGCGCTTGCGCTGGACGAGACCGGCGAAGCCACCCCGAGGGGTCTGCAGCTCCCCGGCCTTCCCCGCGTTGATCGCTTTGAGGTCGGCGCCGGCCGAGAACACCGGGCCGTTGTGGGTGAGAACTCCGGCCCAGGCCCCGTCGTCCTCCTCGAGGCGATCTATGGCCGCCTCCATCCCCTTGGCAACGTCGCCGTTCACGGCGTTGCGCGCCTCCGGACGGTTGAGGGTCAACACCGCGACCCGTCCCTGGAGCTCGTAGTCGACCATTTCGTCAACCTAACCCGGTACTCTTCGCGGGAGCGATTCAGGGGGAAAGCCAGCGTTGGGTGACGATGCCGAGCACTTTCAGTGCCCGTACTGCAGCTCGTTCGACGTCGACCGCCTCTACCTCGCTTCCTTGCGTCTCGACTCGTGCGCGTGCCTCACCTGTGGTGCCCGGTGGGATGAAGACGCCGCCAGCGGCGAGTTCCGCGGCCGATCGAGCCCTTCGTCGGTCATGACCCCGCGCGACTCCTGACCCCAAACCCGGTGCCGGTCGTCCCGGTCTTCGATCTCGACGGCACGTTGCTCGACTCGGATGCTGCCCTGGTCGCGCCATTTGTTGCGCTCGGCGTGCCGCCGGAGGAGATCACGTTCGGACACACGCTCGCCGTCGAGTGCGACCGGCTCGGTCTCGACGTCGACGACTACCTCGCGCTGTACGACGATCAGCTCGCCCTTCCGTACGACGGCGTGGAGGAGCTCGTCGCGCAACTCGAAGCTCGGAACGACCGCTGGGCGGTCTGCTCCAACAAGCATCCGCTCGGCGGCACCGCCGAGCTCGCCCGGCTCGGCTGGACACCCGACGTCGCGATGTTCGCCGACAGCTTCGACGGTCCGAAGCAACTCGGTCCAGTACTCCAGGCGATCGGCCTGCAACCCGACGACGTGATCTTCGTCGGGGACACCGACCACGATCGGCGCTGTGCGCACGACGCCGGTTGTGCTTTCGCGCTCGCCGGCTGGAACCCGCGAGCCTCAGCTGTCGCCGGCGACCTCGTCCTCGGACGACCCGCCGATCTCTTGCGCCACCTCGGCTGATTCTGCTGCCTCGGCGGGCATCGGAGGGGGCGGTGGAATGCGCGGAGGGGGCGGCACCGGCTTCGGCTTCGGAGGACGACGCGTGCGTGGTGCGTCGCTCGGCTCGATGCCGAACGCGGCCGCCACCTGAGGGAGCCGGGACGCCAGCTTCTTCGCGTTCGCCACGAGCTCCTCACTCGGCTGCTCCGGAAGCGACTGCGGCTTCACGGCCAGGCGAACGGGCGAGAAGGCGGTTGCGTCGAGCACCGCCGCCCACCGATCTGCCGGCGCGTCCGCGGTGAGCGACGCGCACGCGCCCTCGGCGAGCCTGGTTGTCAGTGCGGGGTCGAGGATCACGCCGGCCTTCGGCGGGCGTGAGCTCAACCGAAGCGCACGCACGACGCGTCCCTGATCCAGCGCCGCCGTGAGCTCGGCGACCCACGCAGCCTGCTCGGCATCGACTCGTTTGGTCAACGCCTCGCGCAGCTGGGTCGCGAGCGCGCGCGTCTCGTCGTCACGTGCCGCGCTGTCGGCCGCAACCACGACCGAACGCAGATCGCGGAGGTCGATCTCGTCGACGTCGGCCATCGCGGCTTCGGCCTTGTCGCGCCACTCAGCCGTTCGCAACCGTGGGCGCAGCTTCTCGGCGATGGCCAGGAGCTCATCGCCGTTGATCGCGGGTTCACCTGTCGCCACCCGGCTGGCGTTCTCCTTGTCGATGGCTTGACGCACGGCCGGGATGTCTCCGGCCAGCACCTGCTCGGCGATCGGGCGATGCTCCGGCGGCAGCTCCTCGAGCACCGCAGCGCGATGGACCCTGCCCGGTCGCAGACGCTTCGGTTTCGGCTTCGACGGTTCGTCGGGACGAGCCCGTGGCGGCCGGCGCTCCGCTGAGCGCGCCGGACGTTCCGAACGATCCTCGGGACGGCCTTTCGGGCGCCCCCCGTCCTCACCGGGCTTCCGTGGCGAACGGTCTGATCGACCCGGGCGACCAGGTCGATCCGGGCGGTCGCCGCGCTCACGGCGACCGCCGTGTTCGCCACCCTCGCCGCGACCGCGGCTGTCTCGTCGGTCTCCCTTGGGGCGCGACGTCAGCGTCGACGTGACGAGCTGTTCGTCTCGCTTGGGTTGGCCGATGATCTCGATCCGCTCGGCCTCGTTGCGCTTCTTCTCTTGCTTCGGGGCGATCGACGTGATGCTGACACCGTCGAGGTCGAAATCCGCCTCGGCCCGCATGACGTCGCCCACCTTCGCGCCGGGCGGTACCAGGTCGGCGGCAACGACCCCACGGGGCTCACGGGCGCCGGCAGCTCGCCACGTCCAAGAGCCGTCGTCACGCGCGCTCGTGAGCTCGACTTCGATCCTGCGGGACATGTCCCTTACAAGCTAGTGCGGGCTGGTTTAGGCCGGTGCGGTGCCCTTGGAGACCGCGAACTTCGAGACCACCCAGGGCACACGGGGCAGGAAGCCGAGCTTGTCGAAGCAGGCAGCCGCACCGCGCGCCCGGCTGACCTCGAACGCCTCGATCGCGGCGTGCGCGGTCACGACGACGACCGCCGAGTCAGGGCATCGGCGACGCAGCATCGGCAACGTCGACAAGCCATCGCGCTTCGGCATCATCAGATCGAGGATGACGACGTCGGGGCAGTGGACGCCCGCGACCTCGAGGCACTCGTCGCCGTCGGCCGCCTCGAAGACCTCTGCACCTTCGCGTTCGAATGCGGTGCGGAACAGCAGACGGATGTCCGGCTCGTCGTCGCAGATGAGAACGCGCATTGCTTGGGTCCCCTCCCCGAAGTCGGAGGGTACAGCCAATCCCGAGCCGCGCAAGAGGGCGAGGGTGTTACTCGCTGTTTCCGGTGTTTGGCTTCGATGCCCGCTTTGCCGGAGTTGCCTTGGCCGTTGACTTCGTCACTGGCGTCGACGTTGCCGCGCTCGTCGCGGGCGCTGGCTTCGGCCGTCCGGCTTCTTCCTCTGCGCGCTTCTTGAGCAGCAGCACGGCTTCGGCGAAGCCGTCTGCGATGTCCCACACGTCGGGGACGAGCTCGCGGCAGGCGATCACACCGAAGTCGACGTGACCCATGTTGGAGAGCACGGTGAGGTTGAGACCAGCACCCTCGAGCAGCGGGCCGAACGGGTACACGCCCGCGACCTGCGCGCCCGCGGTGTAGAGCGGGATCGGGGGACCGGGCACGTTCGACACGATGAGGTTGTGCACTGGGCGGTGGCGATCGGCCAAGTTCAAGTTGGAGTACAGGCGCATCGCGCGGTTGAAGAGCGTCGGCGGGATGAACTGCGCGAAGTCCTGAAGGAGGTCCGCGCCGATGGCGTTCTGCATCTCCTTGGCTTCGCTCGTCTCCGCGTGGATGGTGCGCAGTTGCTCGACCGGGTCGTCGATCTGCACCGGCAGCCGCACGAACATCGTCGACACTTGGTTGGTGCCTTCACTGTCGGTCTTGCCGTGCACTGACACCGGCACGCTGCACACCAGCGGTGTGTCAGGAAGGTCGTCGTGGGCGATGAGGTACTGGCGCAGCGTGTGCGTGCATGCGGCGAGCACGACATCGTTCACGGTCGTGCCGAACGTCGACTTGATCTGGCGCATGTCGTCGAGGGCGGCCTTGCCGAATGCCACCGTTCGATGCGGTGTGATCGCGCCCGACCACTTCACCTTCGGAGCGGTGAAGGGGAGCGCCGCGCTCGGGCGATCGGTGCCAGATGCCTCGCGCTGGCGGGCCACGATGCTGCTCACGGAGCGAGCCGTGCGGCCCAGCACCTTGGCCATCGTGCGTGGCCGGCTGGCGACGCCTTGGACGGCGCGGACCATCAACTCGAGATCGCTCGGAACGGCCTCACCACGCCACGGCTCCTCCGGCGGCTCCGGATCGGGGGCGTTCGGTTCGAGGTCGAACAGGTTTGCCATCAAGTCGGCGCCGGTCACCCCGTCGATCGCCGCGTGGTGCATCTTCGTCACGAACCCGACCTTGCCGTCGTCGAGGCCCTCGATCAGCGTGAGCTCCCACAGCGGGCGGGTGCGGTCGAGCGGGTGGCTGGCGATGTCGGCGACGATCTCCGCGAGCTCGCGCATGGTTCCAGGAGGGCGCACCGCGACGCGATGGATGTGCGACTCGAGATCGAAGTCAGGGTCCTCGATCCAGACCGGATGGCCGAGGTTGAACGGCACCGTGACCAGGCGGCGCCGGAACGGCTCCAGCAGGTGCATGCGGTTGCGGAGCACCTCGATCATGCGCTCGTAGGAGAAGCCCTCACCCGAACTGGGGTCGAGGATGATCGTGCCCACCACGTGGGCCAGCTGCGAGGGCGTCTCCATGTAGAGGAACGACGCGTCCATTCCGCTGAGCGGTTTCATTCCGAGCTCCTTCGAGGGCAATCAAGAGAGATTCTGTGAGCCGGCCCGCCAGACCTGCTCATTCGGGCAACCCGACGGCGGCGGCTCGGCTGTTGATGCCGATGTTGCGGCGCCACTGGCGAATGAGGTGCCGGTCGTGGCCGTTGGTGAGATAGGCGAAGGACAGCCCCGTCGCGGGGTCGGCCCACGCCAGCTGGCCCCCGGCGCCGTCGTGGCCGAACGTGCCCGAGCTGTTGCCGTGACCGAATCCCCGGCGGGGGCCGAGGCCGTCGTCGCCGGCGAGCACCAACCCGATCGTGCGGCGGGTCGGGATGCCGCCGGCAAGTGCGTCCTCGAACGTGTTGCGCACGTCGGTGGTGGCGATCGTGAGCCACTTGGGATCCCACAGCTCGCCGGGGTTGTGCAGCAGCGCTTGATAGAAGCGCGCGATGTCGGAGGCCGTCGAGACCGCACCGCCGCCGGGCACGCCGACCGCCAGGCTGTCGGGCTCGTTGAACCCCATGAGGGCCGCCTCGGTGACCTCGCCGAGATCGATCCCCGGCACGCCGAGCACGGCCTGCCACTCCTCCGGCGTCGGCTCCTGCCCTGTGTGCACGAGCGGCGCGATGTCGCCCTGCTGCTCGCGAGGCACGCCGAGGGCAAGGTGCGTGAGACCGAGGGGCTCGAGCACCCGGCGACGGATGGCCTCGGTGTGATCGACACCATCGGCGCGTGCGATCAGCTCGGCCAGCACCCAGTGGGCCGACGTGGCGTGGTACTCGAACCGCGTCCCGGGCTCCCAGTTGAGGCGCCAGGTCGCGAAGGCCGCGAGGCGGGCCTCTCGCATCAACCACTTCGGCGGTCCCAGAGGTGCTCGCGGGAAGCCGGACGTGTGCAGGAGGACCTGCTCGACCGTCACGATGTCCTTGCCGTTCTCACCGAACTCCGGAATGTGCTCGGCCACGCGGTCCTCGAGCCGAATCGAACCCTCCGCGAGGAGCTGCCACACCGCAGAGGCCACCAGTGCCTTGGTGCACGAGAAGATGACGTAGCGGGTGTCGTCACCGGCGACCGGATCCCCGAGCGTCACGGACTCCACGACGTCGCCGTTCTCCGCGATGGCGAGCTGGCACGATGGCACGATGCCCTCATCCACCTCCCTCCGGGCCCGGTCGATCAGGGCGGCGAGGGCATTCGCGTTGATCATCGGTGCGATACTCGCGCCCCGGGGGAGGAGGTGCACGTGGAGCGATTGTCGGGCCTCGATGCGAGCTTTCTCTACAACGAGACTCCGACGCTGCACATGCACACGTTGAAGTACACGGTGCTCGACGTTTCCACCGTGCCGGGGGGCTACGACTTCGAGCGTTTCCAGCACGAGCTCGACCGCCGGTTGCACCTGCTGCCGGCGTTCCGCCGCCGCATCGTCCCGGTTCCGGGGCAGTTGCACCATCCGGTGTGGATCGAGGATCCCGACTTCGACCTCGCGTACCACGTGCGGCGGATCGGCGTGCCGCCGCCCGGTGGGCGCGAACAGATGGACGAGGTGATCGCGGACATCGCGTCGTGGCAACTCGACCGCAGCCGGCCACTGTGGGAGATCTGGATGCTGGAAGGCCTCGAGGGCGGACGTGTCGGCTTTCTCGCCAAGGTCCATCACTCCGTCGCCGACGGCGTCGCCGCCGCGGCGATGCTCGCCAACGTCATGACGACATCGCTCGACGACGTCGACCCGCCGCCGCCGATCGAAGCGTGGCGAGGCGAGGAGCCGCCGACGCGGTGGCGGCTCCTCATCGACGCAGTGCGCGATCTCCTGCTGCGTATCGCGCAGCTCCCCGGACTCCTCCGGCGAACCGCGCAGGGCGTCAAGCGGGTGTCGGCACATCGGAAGTCCGCATCGGTCGCGACGCCTCGCCCGATCCTCGACACCGCACGCACTCCGTTCAACGGCTCACTCACCCCGCACCGATCATTCGCCACGGCCACGCTGCCATTGGCCGATGTGAAAGAGGCGAAGTCCGCCTTCGCGGTGACGATCAACGACATCGTGCTGGCGATGGTGGCGGGCTCGCTTCGCGCGTGGCTCGACAAGCGCGGCGCCCTGCCGGATCGCGCGCTGGTGGCGGGCGTTCCGGTGTCGACCGATGACCCCGAGGCGATCCGCCGCCTCGGAGGCAACAAGGTCTCGAACATGTTCACGACGCTCGCGACCGACGTCGCGGATCCCGTCGAGCGACTGCGAGCCATTCACGACGTCACGAGTGCGGCCAAGGAGATGCACAACATGCTCGGCGCCGACATGCTCGCCGACTGGAGCGAGTACACCCCGCCCCGGCCGTACTCGTTCTTCATGCGCCAGTACAGCCGGTTCGGGCTCGCGGAGAAGGTCCGGCCGCCGATCAACGTCGTGGTGTCGAACGTTCCAGGGCCGCGCGAACCGCTCTACGTCGCGGGAGCCCGGATGGAGGGCATCTACTCGGTCGGTCCGATCCTCGAGGGCATCGGCCTGAATGTGACGGTCTGGAGCTACTGCGATCAACTCAACGTCGGCGTGATCGCGTGCCGCGAGCACATCGCCGACCCGCACGAGATCACCGACGGCATGGCCGACGCGTTGGACGAGTTGCTGACCATCGGCCGGTCGGCCGACATGCACATCCCTTCCTGAGAACCGCCGTAATCTCTTCCAGCGTGGCGATGCTCGACGACGCAGCTCCCTCTGACCTGACCGTCCATCCGGTCGGCGGGCCCCCACTTCCACTGGGCGAGCGGCTGCTCCTCCCCGGCCGCGGCACGACGTTCGTGCGTCGGGTCCAAGGGCCGCCGGACGCTCCGACGCTGCTGTTGTTGCACGGTTGGATGGCGAGCGGCGGCCTCAACTGGTTCCGCGTGTTCGATCCACTCGGCGAGCACTTCAACGTGATCGCCGTCGACATGCGCGGGCACGGCCGGGGAATTCGCAACGGCCGGCGATTCCGGCTGGCCGACTGCGCCGACGACGCCGCAGCGACCCTCGACGAGCTCGGCGCCGGCCCGGTCATCGCCGTCGGCTACTCGCTCGGCGGGCCCGTCGCGCAACTGCTGTGGCGGCGTCACCCCGAGAAGGTCGAGGGCCTGGTGCTGTGCTCGACTGCGCACCGGCTCATGCCCGGGGTTCGCGAGCAGTGGATCTTCACGACGATGATGGCCGTCGCCGCTGGCAGCACCCGGCTCGGACAGATCGCGACCAAGGTGCCCGTGCGGCGTGTGCAACGGCTCCTGCCGGTCGCAACCGAGCAACGTCCGTCGAGCATCCGGGCGTGGGCCCGCGCCGAGATGCGGCGCCACAGCTCGCGCATGGTGATGGAAGCCGGGATTGCGATGAGCAACTACCGCGCCAAATGGATCGACACGATCGACGTACCGACGTCGGTCCTGATCACGACGAAGGACCGCGCGATTCCGGCGCTCGCGCAAGCGCAGATGGCCCTCGCCATTCCCAGCGCCGCGATCCACACGGTCCTCGACGGACACCTCATCTGCGCCAAGCCAGCCTTCGCCGCACCGCTGCTGCGCGCCTGCCTGGACGTCGCCAACCGCGTCCGTCCATGAGCGGGCCGCTCGCCGGCGTCAGGGTCGTCGAGCTCGCCAGCATCGGGCCGATCCCGTTCTGCGGGATGGTCCTGTCCGACATGGGGTGCGACGTCGTGCGCGTCGACAAGCTCGCGGATGCGGCGCTGGCGGATCCATCGCGGGCGGCCGGCGCCGTGCTCGATCGCGGGCGACGCTCGATCGCGGTCGATCTCAAGTCGGACGGCGGCCGGGAGATCGTTCTGCGGCTGGTCGACAGTGCCGACGTCCTCATCGAGGGCTACCGGCCCGGGGTCGCCGAACGCCTCGGCGTCGGTCCCGCGGATTGCCGCGCCCGCAACTCCCGCCTCGTGTACGGGCGGATGACCGGCTGGGGACGGGAGGGCCCGCTGGCGGACCGGGCCGGACACGACATCGACTACATCGCGCTGGCTGGCGCGCTCGCCGCTTTCGGGAAGGCGGGCGGGCCGCCCGTGCCGCCGCTGAACATCGTCGGCGACTTCGGGGGTGGGGGATTGCTGCTCGCCTACGGCATCGCCTGCGCGCTGGTCGAGGCAAGCCGCAGCGGCAAGGGTCAGGTCGTCGACGCCGCGATGGTCGACGGCACCGCGATGCTCATGGCGCCCTTCTACGCGGCGCGGCAGATCGGCTTCTGGAGCGACGAGCGCGGCACCAACATGCTCGACACCGGCGCGCCCTTCTACGACACCTACGAGTGTGCGGACGGCGGCTACGTCGCCGTCGGCGCCATCGAGCCGCAGTTCTATGCCGAGCTGCTCGATGGTCTCGGGCTCGATGCGAACGCCCTGCCCAACCGCGACGACCGAGAGAAGTGGGACGACCTCCGTGTGATCTTCGCCAAGTGCTTCGGTGCTCGCACGCGCGACGAATGGGCCGAGGCGTTCGCCGGGCGCGACGCCTGTGTCGCACCGGTGCTCTCCTTGGCGGAGGCGCCGGAGCACCCGCACAACGTCGCTCGGGCGACGTTCGTCGAGGTCGACGGCGTGCGCCATCCGGCACCCGCGCCCCGGCTCGACCGCACTCCCGGTGCGCTCGCGGTGAAGGCGTGCTACGCCGGCCAACACACCGACGACGTGCTCGACGAACTCGGGTATGCCCGCGACGAAGCGGCCGAGCTTCGAGCTCGGGGCGCGATCTTCTGACGCTAGGCCGCGAACTCAGATGGCGGTGATCGCTCGAGCAACGGCGTGCCGTCGGCGCGTGTCACGATGAAAGTGCCGGGCTGGTCGCCCGGGATCACGTTGATGATCCCCTTATGGATCTGTTTGTGGTGGCGGTTGCAGCCGAACACGAGGTTCGCGAGATCCGTTGGGCCGCCGTTCTCCCACCACACGACGTGGTGCACGTCGCACCAGCGTGGCTTGCACTTGCACCCCGGAACGATGCAGCCGCCGTCGCGGGCGATGAGCGCCCGACGTTGAGCGTCGCTCGCGGTGTACGAGAGCCGGCCAACGTCGATCGGAACGGAGCCTGCCTTCATGACGACTCGGCCGACTGCGCTGTCGCACAACCAGCGCTGCAGAACGTCTTGCGGCACGGGCGTGCCGCCCTCGAGCTCCGCTCGCGCTGACGGGTCGCCGGCGGCGGCCTCGGCGTCGCAGACCACGATGATCTGGGTCTTGCGGGCCGTGGTGCGGATCGTGACGGGCGTGCCGTCGTCGACCTCGGGATCGCCGGCCATCGACGATCTCCGAGCCATTTCCAGCTGCGCCGCGGCGTAGCGTTGCGATGCGGTCCGGTTGCGCTCTTCGTCAGTGGCATCCGCCGCATGGTCACGCCACCAGATCTCTTCGTAGCGGGCTTCGAGCTCTGCCAAGTACTCGACGCTGTCCTCAAGATCAAGCTCGCCATCGACGCGGTGGCGCCCATCGAGCATGGACGACACGTGCCACTCGCTGGGGCGCTCCTTTGGCTGGTCGGGACCGTCAGGGTCGGCAAGGAACTTCCAGCGGGCAACGGCGTGGGCGAAGTCGTCGGCTTCCAGCGCCGTGGCGTGTCGCAACAACAGCGCCTCGTCGCGCATGAATGCTTCGAGGGTCCGCGGGTTGAGCGCCGTGGCCATCACCCGCACGTGGTCATACGTGATTGCACCGGTCGCAAGTGCCTCGGCAAACGCCGGCATGTAGCGCAGATGCTTCCCCAGCCACACCAGTGCACCGGCGGTCTTGCGGCCTACGGCGGTGTTGTGCGCGATCCAGGCTCGAGCATCGACGGCAGCGTCGGCGACATACGCGTTGCGCTGGTCCAACTCGAGCGTGCTCGCCAGGACCGCAGCGTCGACGCGAGCGCGCACCTGCATCAAATTCTTCAGGTGCGCCCGCAACTCGCCGTCGTCGAGGGCGCGCGGCTCATCCATCAGCAGCGCATCAATCGACTCGACCAGGGCAGCGGGCATTGTCCACCTTCACATCGCGAACCTGCGGGGAAGGGAGCAACCGCTCCGAGGATCCACACTTCCGATCTGGAGGGGGATCGTACACCCGTTCGATGCCTTACGCAAGACGCTATGGAAGAAATTCCTTGTCCAGCACTGAACCGAGCCCGGAGGATGCCGGGCGCGCTGCCTCGGTGAGTACAGCGAATCAGTTGGATGGTCGACACATCCGGAAACGGCACATAGCGGATGCCTGGCGAGATGGCTACTGGACCGGTTCTGTTGGGCACACGCCGCCGCTTAAGCCACCCTCAATGGGCGAGGCGTCCGCATCGCTGAGGACCATCACGATGCATCCTTCGAACGACTGTGGTGGCGACGTCGGCGGACATGTCGTATCTCGACAACCTCCTGCACCTCCACCCGAGTCCAACATGTCGATGCCGCTCACGATGATGAGCCACGCCGGTTGACTCACGATGGGAGGGCCGGAAATCAGTTCATGGTTGGGGGGTGGCCCTTGCACAGCGGTGTTGGTGGACGTCAGCAGCCCGAAGCGGACGATGGTCGTGGCTCCCGGTTGGTCTGTGCCCTGGCCGAATTCGGCGTGGCGAAACGTCGAGAGGATGTCGTCGGCGCTGGTAGCTGGTTGCAGGGTCGCGGGAGCGGGATCGACCTTGAAGTTGCCGAGCGCGGGGCTTTCAGGGGCGTAGCCGGGACTGAAGTAGGTCGAATGGAGCCGCCACTCAGGACTATCGTTTGATTCGGGCGAGCTCGCTG
>Ga0299913_10004603_pt1 | contig 11616 bp, 10 predicted proteins | sample RVTome_9_FD_201360 | JGI IMG/M metagenome (GOLD analysis project Ga0299913, IMG submission 201360) | Soil microbial communities from uranium-contaminated site in the Upper Colorado River Basin, Wyoming, United States - RVT155D38 (version 2) ... | reverse complement strand
TCGTCGCCGACGGGATCACCGCCGAGGTCGAGCGCCAGATCGGCATCTACGAGGCCGGGGGGAAGGTCGTGCAGCAGACGCTCCACTTCGACCCGCAGAAGGGGACGATCGCGCCGCTCCGTTCCAAGGAGGAAGCGCACGACTACCGCTACTTCCCCGAGCCCGATCTCGTGGCGATCGAGCCCCCCACCGAGCTCGTCGACAGGGCCCGCGCCGAGGTGAGCGAGCTTCCCGGCGCCCGCATCCGCCGGCTGGAGCAGGAGGTTGACTTCGACCTCGCCTACGGCCTCGTCACGAGCGGGCGCGACGCGCTCTACGCGCGCGTCCCCGGAGACGACCGGCGCGCCGTCGCCAACGTGCTGATGAACCAGCTGGCCGCGGCCGACGTCGACCCGGCGAAGGTGAACGGCGAGGAGCTCGGCAAGCTGATCGAGGCCCGCGAGACGATTCCGCGCCAGGCGTTGCTCGACGCGCTGGCCGCGAGCTCGGACGCGGGCTTCTCGGCCGACCGCTACCTGAGCGAGACCACGGTGTCCGACGCGTCCGCGCTCGACCCGGTGATCGACGGCATCCTGGCCGCCAACCCCGGCCAGGTCGAGGCCTACCGGGGCGGCAAGGAGGGCCTCCTCGGTTTCTTCGTCGGGCAGGTGATGAAGGAGACGCAGGGCAAGGCCGACCCGCGCGCGGTGAACGAGCGGCTGCGGGAGAAGCTCGGGGCGTGAGCGCCGAGCCGGTTCGCCTCCTGTGGGAGCGGATGGAGGCGCGGGACTGGGACGCCGTCGCCGAGCAGCTCCACCCCGACGTGGTCGTCGACTGGCCGAACACGGCTGAGCGGATGCGCGGTCGCGACAACTACCTCGCCGTCCAGCGCGAGTACCCGGAGGGCTGGCACATCGAGGTCCTGCGGATCGTGGACGGGGGCAACCACGTGGTCTCCGAGGTCCGCGTCGACCACGAAAGGAAGCGGTTCTTCGTCTGCTCCTTCTTCGAGCTGGCCGGGGAGCGGATCGTCCGTGCGGTCGAGTACTGGTCGGAGGGCGAGCCGCTCCAGCCCCCCGCCTGGCGCGCCCCGTGGACGGAGCCGCTCTGAGCGGCATCGCGATCCGCGCGGCGGAGCCGGGCGACCACGCGCGCGTGCTCGCGGTGGTGGACGAGTGGTGGGGAGGGAGGCGCATGGTGGACATGCTTACGCGGCTCTTCTTCGTCCACTTCTGCGACACCTCGTTCGTCGCGGAGCGAGACGGCGAGCTGGCCGGGTTCCTGGTGGGCCTCCTGTCGCAGAGCGAGCCGCAGGCCGCCTACGTCCACTTCGCCGGCGTGAGCCCGGCCGAGCGGGGGACGGGGCTCGGCCGGGAGCTCTACGAGCGCTTCTTCGCGGTCGCCCGCGCCGCCGGGAGGACGCGCGTGAGCTGCGTCACCTCGACCGCGAACACCGGCTCCGTCGCCTTCCACACGGCGATCGGGTTCGAGCCGAGCGAGCCGCAGCTCGGCTACGACGGCCCCGGCGAGGACCGGATCGTCCTCACGCGCTCGCTGTAGCCGGCTCGTCCGCCGGGGGTGGAGGAGCGCCGACTTCCCGCAGCCGGACGGGCCCACGATCGCCACGAACTCGCCGGGCTCGATCGTCGGGTCCATCCCGGTGAGCGCCTGGATGCGCCCCTCCTCGAAGCTCGTGCGGAGGCCGCGGCCGGCGATGGCGGGCTCACTCCCGAGGTTGGCGGCGTCGAGGATCTCGAACCGCCCGCCCGCCTCGTGGCCGCATCCGTAGTCCGCCGTACGGCGAATCGGCGTCTGCACCGACGTGAGCGCGGCGCCTCCGGGCCACCATCCCAGAGGACAAGGAGGACGTGACGGCCGTCACCGAGACCGCCAGAGCTTCCGGGCCGCCCGCGCCGGGGCTGACGACTGCGGAGGCGCGTCTCCGGCTGGCCGAGGCCGGGCCCAACGCGCTCGCCGAGGCGAGGCCGCCCTCGCACGTCCGGCGCTTCGTGGCCAACCTCGTCCATCTCTTCGCGCTGCTCCTCTGGGCCGGGGCGGCGCTCGCCCTCCTCGGGGGCCTCCCCGAGCTCTCGGCCGCGATCGCGACCGTGATCCTCGTCAACGCGGCCTTCGCGTTCGTTCAGGAGTACCGGGCGGAGAAGGCCGTCGAGGCGCTCCGGGACATGCTTCCCGTCCGCGTCCGGGTGCGGCGCGACGGCCTCACGACCGAGATCCCCAACGAGGAGGTCGTTCCCGGCGACGTCCTCCTCCTCGCCCCCGGGGACAAGGTCGCCGCCGACGCCGACCTCCTGGCCGCGGCGGAGCTCAGGATCGACGAGGCGACGCTGACGGGGGAGTCGTACCCGGTCGTTCCGGCCGGCCGCGTGTTCGCAGGCACCTACGTCACCGCTGGCGCCGGCGAGGGGCGCGTGACCGAGACGGGGATGGCGACGAGGTTCGGGCAGATCGCCGGCCTCGCCCAGCGGACGACGCACGAGCGCAGCCCGCTCGAGCGGGAGCTCGACCGCGTGACGCACCTCGTCGCGGCGCTCTCGCTCGGGATCGGCGCGCTCTTCTTCGTGGTCGCCGGCTTCCTGGGAATGAGCCTGGGCGACCGCTTCGTCTTCGCGGTGGGCGTCATGGTCGCGCTCGTCCCGGAGGGGCTCCTCCCGACCGTCACGCTCTCGCTCGCCATCGCCACGCAGCGGATGGCCCGCCGCAACGCGCTCGTCCGCCGTCTCTCGGCCGTCGAGACCCTCGGCGAGACGACCGTCATCTGCACGGACAAGACCGGCACCCTCACCGAGGACGAGATGACCGCCGTCCGCGTCTGGACGCCGGCGGGCGCCGTCGAGGTGGAGGGGGCGGGCTACGAGCCGTTCGGCCGCTTCCGGTCGGAGGGGAGGGTCGTCGACCCCGCGCCGTTTCGCGAGCTCCTTCGCGCCGCGCTCCTGTGCAACGACACGCGCCTCGCAGCGGGCGAGAGCGGCCCGACCGTCGTGGGCGACCCGACCGAGGCGGCGCTCGTCGTCCTCGCAGAGAAGGGAGGTCTGCGCCACGAGCAGGAGGTGGCGCGCTACCCGCGGCTCACAGAGCTGCCCTTCAGCTCGGAGCGCCGGCGGATGACGACCATCCACCTCACGCCCGGCGGCCGGACGGCGTACGTCAAGGGCGCGGTCGAGGCGATGCTCCCCCGCACGACGCTCTCGCCGGCCGAGCGGGCCGAGGCCGAGGAGGCCGCGGCGGCGATGGAGCACGAGGCGCTGCGCGTCCTCGCGGTCGCCCGGCGGGACCTGCCTCCGGACCGCGGCGCCGGCGCCGACGAGGTCGAGCGCGGGCTCGAGCTGCTCGGGCTGGTCGGGATGATCGATCCGCCTCGCCCGGAGGTCCCGGAGGCCGTCGAGCGCTGCCGGCGGGCCGGCATCCGCGTCCTTATGGTCACCGGCGACGCCGCGCGCACCGCGGCCGCGATCGCGCGGACGATCGGGCTCGCCGCGGAGCCGCATGTGATCGTCGGCACCGAGCTCGCCCGCATGGACGACGCCGAGCTCCTGCGGAGGCTGACCGAGCGGGACGTCGTGTTCGCGCGCATCGACCCCGAGGAGAAGCTGCGCCTCGCCCGCGTCCTCCACGGCTCGGGCGAGGTGGTGGCCATGACCGGGGACGGTGTCAACGACGCCCCGGCCCTCAAGGAGGCCGACATCGGGATCGCCATGGGCCGGACCGGCACGGAGGTCGCCAAGGAGGCGGCGGACATGATCCTGCTCGACGACAACTTCGCCTCCGTGGTGGCGGCCGTGGAGGAGGGGCGGGCGGTCTACGACGACATCCGCCGCTTCGCCGGCTACCACTTCTGCTCGAACGTCGGCGAGCTGACCCCGTTCCTGGTCTGGGGGGTGACGGGCGGCGCCGTCCCGCTGCCGCTCGTCGTCATGCAGGTGCTGGCGATCGACCTCGGAACCGACATGCTCCCCGCGATCGCGCTGGGCACGGAGCGGGCCGAGCCCGGGACGATGGACCGCCCGCCCCGGCCCGGCTCGGAGCGGCTCCTCAGCCGCGCGGTCCTCGGCAGGGTCTTCGGCTGGATCGGCCCGCTCGAGGGCCTTGCCGCGATGACGAGCTTCCTCCTCGCCTACGCCCTCGCCGGCTGGCGCCCCTGGGAGGCGCTCGCCGACTCCGGCGACCTGTACGTCCAGGCGACGACGATGACGATGGCCGGAATCGTGATGGCGCAGGTCGGGGCGGGGCTCGCCTGGAGGACGAACCGCCGCTCGGTCTTCGCGGTCGGGCTCTTCTCGAATCGGCTGCTCCTCGCCGGGATCGCCGTCGAGGTGGCGATGATCGCCGTCCTCGCCTACACGCCCGGGCTCGCAGCCGCCTTCCACATGGCGCCGCTGTCGCCCTGGCTCTGGGTCTCCCTGCTCCTCTGGCCCCCGCTCGTGCTCGGGGCCGAGGAGGCCCGGAAGGCGTTCATGCGCCGCCGCGAGCGCTGAGCGCCGCCGCCGCTCGTTCGAGGGGCGGCGGCTCTCGCTACGCCGCCATGTTCGCGAGGGCCCAGGCGAGAAGCGGGAGCGCCGCGGCGGAGTAGAGCGCGAAGAGCCAAAGCCAGAATCTCTGCAGCATGGGTGCCTCCCTTCGGGTGAGCCGGTGTGGATGCCACCCAGGCTGCCCGCCCGGCCCGGCCGGGACAAGGGAGCGGGCTCGACCGGGCGGGTTCGGTTATCCAGAACGACGAGCGGCCGCCTCGCGGCGGCCGCTCGCTGCTTGCGTGACGGGAGCTCTTACTCCTGCGTCTGCGGGTTGAACTCCGCCCCGCCGGTGCGCTCCTTCTTCACGAAGTTCTCCTTCATGTCGAGGAACCACGTCCCGAACGGGATGTCGCTCGCGTAGATGTTGTCCTTGTACCAGTAGGCCGACCAGATGCTGCCGTTGTCGGTCGAGTCGAAGTACGCGATCTCCTCCGGGTCCTCCACGTCCGTGAAGTCGATGACCGTGAGGCCCCCGCCGTACCAGGCCGAGACCATCAGGTCCTTCTTGTCCGTCGGCACGTTGTTGAACATGTGCGCCGAGCAGTAGGCCCCGCCCTGGTCGCGCGGGATGTTGAACGAGCTGCGCAGAGCGCCGGTCGTTCGGTCGTGGTACCAGAGCTGACCGCTGCCGGTTCCGTCGAAGCAGTGCCCGACGATGATCTCGTCACCGAAGATGACGGTCTGCTCGTCCCGGGAGAACAGGGCCGAGTGGTAGAACTGCACCTGCGGCTGATCCGTCTCCCACTCCGGGTTGAGCGTGTCCGGGCTCCACGGATCCGAGATGTCCCACACCTGCCCAACGCTCGAGCATGCCGCCGCTGCCTGCATGAGGCTCAGGTCGACCTCGATGTCGTGGCAGCCGCGCATCGGGTTGAACGCCGGCGGCGGCAGGAACACGGGATCCTCGTTGAACGTCGGAATGTCGATCGGGACTTCCTTGACCCCGCCGGAGCGCTCGGGCTTCTTCGGATCGACAGACGCGATCGAGAGGATCTCGTGCAGCGGGTTGTGCGTGTCCGACGGGTCGTCACGCGGCCCGCAGTCCGGCCCGGAGCGCAGCGGGTACGACGCTACGTAGATGGCCACCGGCTTGTTCTTCCCGGTGGGCACGCCCGTGTGCGTGTGCGAGCCGCACTTGATGTAGATCGCCGTGGCCGGCTGCAGGCGGGTGAACCCGTCCGCGTCGGCGGGCGTCGAGAGGATCTCCTTCAGGCTGAACACCCGGAGGCCCTCCCAGCCGGTCTCGAGCGTCGCGGGCACGGCCGGAACCGCGCCGCACTCCGAGCTCGTCAGCACCTCGTCCACCGAGATGACGAGGGCGTCGCCCCAGATCGAGGGATCGCCCTGCTGCCCGCGGCAGAAGACGTCCTTGATCAGGCGCGGATGCTTCGGCCTCGAGATGTCGAAGATCCGGAACCCGTTGTAGTTCCCGGCGATCATCAGCCCGCCCTTGAACGCGAAGTCGGACTGCGTCGCGGGGCTCGACCGCGCGGAGAACGCGTTGACCACGATGTCGTCGGCCTCGTACGGCGGATCCTGCGCCGAGGCGACTGTGGCCTGAAGGCCGCCGACCAGTAGGGTCACCGCGGCCACGACGAGGAATCTCCTCATCAACCCACCACCTCCCAGGGTTGCTTGTACGGCGGGGCGATCCTAGACCGCCTCGCCCGGAGAGTCCAGTGCGGCTACTTGACCCGCGGCGACCGAACGAAGCCCGCGTAAAGGAGCACCGCCGCCAGCGCGACGAAGGCAGCCGTCTCGGCGACGCCCAGGCCGGCGAGCCCGCTGCCGGCCGCCGCGACCGCGACCCCTGCGATCACCAGCGCGTTCCCGAGCGGCCGCCGCCGGATGGTCAGGAGCGCCACGGCGATCACGGCGAGCGTCCCGAGGCTGTTGCCGAGCACGGCGAGCACCCTCGCCGGCCAGACGTCGAGGTGCTCCTGGGCCTCGGGAATGGAGCCGCCGGCGACCGGCGCCGTCAGCGGCACCGCGATCGCGACGCCGACGGCGAGCCCCGCGTAGACGAGGCCGACCGGCGCGGCCCACCGCCTGCCGGCGAGGAGCAGCGACCCGACGCCGAGCAGGGCGGCGGTGAGCAGGCCGCCGAAGAGGTAGTAGACGCGGAACACGGCGTCGTTCCAGCCGGAGGCCGCGCCCCAGGCGAGCGCGGCCGAGGCGACCGCGTAGGCGCCGAGGCCGGCGGCCCAGGCGACGAGCTGCCGCTCGCGCCGCTCGCGCCACCGCCCGAGGAGCCCGCCGGCGAGCCGGAGCGAGAGCAGGGCGGCGCCGAACGCTAGGAGCGCTTCCATCTGTGCGCGTCAGTTAACCTCAGGGCGGATGCCGGAGAAGCGCTATCTCGTCACTCCAGGGCCGACCCCCGTGCCTCCCGAGGTGCTCGCGGCGACCGCCCTGCCGATGATCCACCACCGCTCGGCCGACTTCCGCGAGGCCTTCATCCGCGTTCTCGAAGGGCTGCGCACCGTGTACCGGACCGAGAGCGACGTGCTCCTCTTCACCTCGGCCGGCACCGCCGCGATGGAGTCTGCCGTCGCCAACGTCTGCTCGCCCGGCGACCGCGTCCTCTGCGTCTCCCACGGCTACTTCGGCGAGCGCTGGGCGGCGATCGCCGAGCTCTACGGCCTCGACGTCGAGCACATGCGCTACGAGTGGGGCGAGCTGCCGAGCCCGGACGAGGTCGGCGCGCGCCTCGAGGAGATCGGCGGCGCGAAGGTCGTCTACCTCACCCACTCGGACACCTCGACCGGGGGCGTCGCCGACGTGCAGGCCACCGCCGAGCGGATCGCCGGCTCCGGCGCGCTCATCGCCGTCGACGCTATCTCCAGCCTTGCCGCGGTTCCGCTCGAGACCGACGAGTGGGGCCTGGACGTCGTCCTCACGAGCTCGCACAAGGCGCTCATGTGCCCCGCCGGCCTCGCCTTCGCGGCGGTCTCGCCGGCGGCCCTCGAGGCGACCGAGACGGCCTCGCTCCCGCGCTACTACATGGACTGGCAGCGGGCGATCGCCACGCAGGCGAAGGGCGAGACGCCGTTTTCGACGGCGATCTCGCTCGTCCGCGGGCTCGACGTCGCCCTCGAGCTGATCCTCGCCGACGGGCTCGAGACGGCGCACGAGCGTCACCTGCGCCTGGGGCGGGCGGCCCGCGCGGGCGTGAAGGCGATGGGACTCGAGCTGTTCTCTCCCGACCTCGACAGCTCCGCCGTCGTCACGGCGATCCGCATGCCGGAGGCCGTCGACGGCCAGGCTGTCGTCGCCTCGATGCGCGAGCGCTCGGGGGTCACGATCATCGGCGGCCAGGGCCAGCTTCGTGGCAAGATCGTCCGCTTCGGCCACATCGGCTACGTCGACGTCAACGACGTCGCCGCCGCGCTCGCCGCGCTCGAGCGCGCCCTCGTCGAGGCCGGCGCCGATGTGGAGCGCGGGACGGCGATCCCCGCCGCGCTCGAGGCGCACGCAGAGCCAGTCGCAGCGTGAGGGTCCTCATCCGGGAGACGATTGCGGAGGCGGGAATCGACCTCCTGCGAGAGCGATTCGACGTCGACGTCGAGCCGGCCGGCGACCTGGCCGCCACGATCGGCGAGTACGACGCCATCATCATCCGCAGCGGGACGAAGCTGACGGCCGACCTGATCGAGCGCGCCGACCGGCTCAAGGTGATCGGGCGGGCCGGCGTGGGCGTGGACAACGTCGACCTGGCCGCCGCCTCGAAGCGCGGGATCGTCGTCGCCAACGCTCCGCAGTCCACGGTCGTCTCGGCGGCCGAGCACACGCTCGGGCTCCTGCTCGCACTGACGCGCCAGATCCCGCAGGCCCACGGCGCCCTCAAGGAGGGCCGCTGGGACCGCTCCCGCTTCGCCGGCATGGAGCTCGCCGACAAGACCATGGGCCTGATCGGCTTCGGCCGGATTGGCCAGCAGGTCGCGCGCCGCGCGCGCGGGTTCGAGATGCGCGTGCGTGCGTTCGACCCGTACGTCGCGCCCGAGCGCTTCCGCGAGCTCGGCGTCGAGCGCGCGGAGTCGCTCGAGTCGCTCGTCGCCGACGCGGATTTCGTCTCCGTCCACGCGACGCTCACGCCGGATACGCGGGGGCTGATCGGCCGCGAGCAGATCGGCCTCATGAAGGACGGGGTGCGGATCGTCAACGTCTCGCGCGGCGAGCTCGTCGACGAGGACGCGCTGCTGGAGGCGCTCGAGAGCGGCAAGGTCGCCGGCGCCGCGCTCGACGTCTTCGCGGAGGAGCCCTACTCGGGGCCGCTGCTCGGCCTCCCCAACATCGTCGTCACGCCGCACCTGGCCGCCTCGACGCAGGAGGCGCAGGACCGCGCCGGCGTCATCGTCGCCGAGCAGGTTGCAGCCGCGCTCGACGGCGGCGTCGTCACGAACGCCCTCAACGTGCCGGCGGTGGACGCCGAGGACTTCGACGCGCTCGGCCCGTACGTCCCGCTGGCCGCCAACCTCGGCGCGCTCGCCATCGAGCTCGCCGGCGGGACGGCCGACCGCCTCGACTTCAAGTACCTCGGCGAGCTCGCCGACCGGGACACGCGCCTCCTGACGGTCGCGGCGCTCAACGGCGCCTTCCGCGGCCGCGTCGAGCAGCCGGTGAACTACGTCAACGCGCCGCTCGTGGCCCAGGAGCGCGGCATCGAGGTCCGCGAGGAGCGCCGGCGCGCCTCCCGGCACTTCAAGAGCCTGATGACGGTGACCGCCGTGGCCGGCGGCCAGGAGCTCGTCGTCGGGGGGACGATCACGGGCCGCGACGACGAGCCGCGACTCGTGCGCGCGCTCGGCTACGACATCGAGATCGCGATCGAGCCGATCATGCTCTTCGTCGTCAACGACGACCGGCCGGGCCGCATCGGGCGGCTGGGGACGATCCTCGGCGAGGCCGACATCAACATCGCCAACATGGCCGTCTCCCGGAACCGTCCGCGCTCGCGCGCGCTGATGGTGCTCACGCTCGACAGCCCGATCACCCCGGAGGTGCTCGAGCGGATCCGCTCGGAGCCGGGGCTGCTCGACCCGCACGCCATCGCCCTCGAGCGAGGAGATGACGGCGAGCCCGCCTAGCTGGCCCGAGCCGGTCCAACGGGTGGCCGCGGTGCTGCGCGAGGCGCGCGTCGAGGCGCGCGTCGAGGAGTTCGGCGAGGGTACCCCGACCGCCGCCGACGCCTCGGCCGCGACGGGCGCGCCGATCGAGAGCATCGTCAAGTCGCTCGTCTTCGCCGGCGACGGCCGGCCGATTCTCGTCATGGTGCCGGGCGACCGTCGGGCCGATACCGCGAAGGTGGCAGCGGCAGCCGGCTGCGAGCGGGTCAAGGCGGTCGGCATGGACGTCGTCGAGCGGCTGACCGGCTTCCCGCCGGGAGGCGTCGCGCCGTTCCCGCTGCCGGGCTTCGACACCGTTCTGATCGAGCAGGCGCTCTTCGGCCACGAGGTCGTCTGGATCGGCGCAGGCTCGACTCGCCACATGGCCGCGGTCGCGCCGGCCGACCTGGCGCGCCTGGCCCGCGCCCGCCCTGCTGCGGTCACCGTGGAGTAACCTTCGAGCCATGAAAGAGACCGAGAAGATCTGGATGAACGGCGAGTTCGTGGACTGGGCCGACGCGAAGATCCACGTCGGCGCGCACGGGCTCCACTACGGCTCGGGCGTGTTCGAGGGCATCCGCTGCTACGAGACGGACGCGGGCCCGGCCGTCTTTCAGCTGACGCCCCATCTGAAGCGGATGCACCAGTCGGCGAAGCTCCTCGACATGGTGATTCCCTATTCGGTGGAGGAGCTTCGAGAGGTCACGCACGAGCTGATCGCGGTCAACGGGCTCAGCGAGTGCTACCTGCGCCCGATCGCCTTCTACGGCTACGGCGAGCTGGGCGTCCACCCGGGGTCGAACCCGGTGGACGTCGTGCTGATGACGTGGCCGTGGGGCGCCTACCTGGGCGAGGAGGCGCTGGAGAAGGGGATCCGCGCGACGGTCTCCTCCTGGAAGCGCATCGGTCCCAACACCGTCCCGCACGTCGCCAAGGCGACCGGCATCTACCTCAACTCGATGCTCGCGGTCATGGAGGCGACCCGCGCGGGGTACGAGGAGGCGATCCTCCTTACCGACGACGGGTATGTGGCGGACGGCTCCGGCGAGAACATCTTCGTCGTCAGGGACGAGGTCATCTCCACGCCGGACCTCTCGGCCTCGATCCTCCAGGGGATCACGCGCCAGGCCGTCATCGAGATCGCGCAGACGCTCGGGTACGCGGTTCACGAGCGGCAGCTGATCCGCTCCGACCTCTACCTCGCCGACGAGCTCTTCATGTGCGGCACCGCCGCCGAAGTGACGCCCGTCCGTTCGGTGGACGACCACGAGATCGGCGATCCGGGGCCCGTGACGAAGGCGATCCAGGAGGTGTTCTTCGCCGCCGTCCGCGGCCGCGACGAGCGGTTCACGCGGTGGCTGGAGTACGCGGAGAAGACCCCGGCCGCGCCGGGATCCTGAGCTCGCCGAGTGCCCGCCCGGACCCGCCGCCTCGCTCCCGCGGCGCGTTGCCGGCTCGGGTCGTGGGCCGGCGCCCGCTCTCCGAAGCCGACCGGCCTCCCGTGATGCACGGACGGGGGTCGGCACGGTTTCGGCACAGTTCCGTGTCCCACGCGCGCGGACTTCCGCGGTAGGCTCGGAGCCAACGGGTCGGGGAGGTGGGTCTCCCTCTTCACGGGCGCGCGTGAAGATCCCGGGGGGCGGCGCCGGGGGCTCCGGCCGAGTTGCGATACTCCCCGCGTGGCGGACGGCTCGGCCCGCATGGTCTTCCTCGGCTTCGGCAAGTACGCGCGCGCGGACAAGATCTACGCGCTCGAGCCGATCCGCGGCGACGAGCGCGGAGGCGGGAGGCGGACGCTCGTCTGGGTCGACGGAATCGCAGACCCGATCGTCGCCTCGCGGACCGAGCGCACGATCCTCCACGACATGGGCCAGGACGCCGCCGCCGGCTCGAAGCTGCTGGACGACGCGCTCGCCTTCGCCGAGCGCATCGCCGAGGACGCGGAGAAGGGGCGCGTCGACCTCGGCGACCTCGGGCGGCGCGCGCGCAAGCTGCTCGAGGCGAGC
>Ga0299913_10004602_pt1 | contig 11617 bp, 11 predicted proteins | sample RVTome_9_FD_201360 | JGI IMG/M metagenome (GOLD analysis project Ga0299913, IMG submission 201360) | Soil microbial communities from uranium-contaminated site in the Upper Colorado River Basin, Wyoming, United States - RVT155D38 (version 2) ... | reverse complement strand
CGAAGCGCGGACGGATCATCAATATCGCGTCTGTCATCGGAATCATGGGCAACGCCGGCCAGGCCAACTATGCGGCGGCCAAAGCCGGGCTTATCGGCTTCTCGAAATCGCTCGCCCGCGAGGTCGGCTCGCGTGCTATCACGGTAAACGTCGTCGCACCCGGTTTCATCGACACCGACATGACACGCGTGCTGGGCGACGAACAGCGCGGGACGATGCTGGCGCAAATACCCCTGGGGAGGCTTGGACTGACCACGGATGTTGCGGCTGCGGTGACCTTCCTGGCTTCGGATGCGGCGGCGTATATCACCGGCGAGACATTGCATGTCAACGGCGGCATGCTCATGGCGTAGCTCCTGCCGATGGCTGGTGATTCGGCTATGGCAGGCTGCGCGAGGTCAGCTGGTAAGTACTTGAATCTGAGGAAAACAAGGGCTGCAGCGCCGGTCTTTCCGCAGCCTGCGGCGGTGTCCGCCGCGGATTGTAGATTGCCACATGGCTTTCACTTACAATACCGTCCCGCAGCGTTGCCGGGGACGTGTATTATCAAGAACTTACATTTCTGTAAACGGCGCCGCGTCACACAGAAGTTCGCCGCATCAGAGCGACTGGCCGGGACATGACGGACACCGGATGACCGGCGGAGCTACCGGTTTTTTTTTCGAGTCACTTCCTGAGGAGAAGCGATCACTATGAGCAGTATTGAAGAACAAGTTAAAAGCATCGTTGCTGAACAGTTGGGGGTGAAAGAGGAAGAAGTGACAAACGACGCATCTTTCGTCGACGACCTTGGCGCCGATTCGCTGGACACGGTTGAACTGGTTATGGCTCTCGAAGAGGAATTCGAAACGGAAATCCCGGATGAAGAAGCGGAAAAGATCACGACGGTGCAACAGGCCATCGATTTCGTGACTGCTCGCCGCAGCGAATCCTGAAGTTCATGCATGGGCGCGGTGACAAGCCGCGCCCGTTCTCGGTGGCATCGAAAGCATTGGCAGTCCTGCCAGGACCATCGATTATTTGGATAAATTCTTGAGCAAACGACGCGTCGTTGTCAGCGGCATGGGCCTTATTTCCCCCGTTGGCAATCAACTGGAAAAGGCCTGGCAGAACGTTTGCGAGGGCCGTTCGGGCATCCGGCCGATCAAGGCCTTCGATGCCAGCATGTTCAGTACCCGGATTGCCGGTGAAGTAACGGACTTCGACGTGTCCAGATACCTGCCCCCGCGCGATGCACGAAGGATGGATACGTTCATGCATTACGGCATTGCTGCGTGTTCGGACGCGCTGCACGACTCCGGGCTCGAAGTAAACGCTGAGAACGGATCTCGCGCAGGCGTTGCCATGGGCGCGGGCATCGGCGGACTGCAGACGATTGAACTCAACCACCGCAAATACCTGGATGCGGGGCCGCGCAAGATATCGCCGTTCTTCATCCCCGGCAGCATCATCAATATGGTGTCCGGGCATGTCAGCATGATGCACGGCATAACAGGTCCGAATCTTGCGATCGTCACCGCTTGCACGACGTCGACGCATTGCATCGGCATTGGGGCGCGCATGGTGGCATACGGCGATGCCGACATCATGCTGGCGGGGGGCGCCGAATACGCCACGACTCCGCTCTCCATCGGTGGATTCTGTTCAGCACGCGCCATGTCCACGCGGAATGACGATCCCGAAAAGGCCAGCAGACCCTTCGATGTCGGGCGGGATGGCTTCGTCCTGAGCGACGGCGCAGGCTGCCTCGTGCTGGAAGAGTACGAGCACGCTAAAGCGCGTGGAGCACGCATTTATGCGGAACTGATCGGCTTCGGCATGAGCGGCGATGCCTATCACATCACGCTGCCGCCAGCGGACGGGGAGGGGGCAAGGAAATGCATGGTGGCTGCGATGAACGATGCCGGAATCAATCCCTCCGACATCGACTATCTCAATGCACACGGCACGTCGACTCCAGCGGGAGACATCGGCGAGACTGTCGGGATCAAGCGCGCCTTTGGCGATGCTGCCGGGAAGCTCGCGGTCAGCTCCACGAAATCCGTCACCGGACATCTCCTGGGCGCTGCCGGAGCGGCCGAGGCCATCTTTTCGATTCTCGCAATTCGCGATCAGGTGCTGCCACCCACAATCAATCTCGAAACTCCTGATGCGGAATGCGATCTTGACTACGTTCCGAATGAAGCGCGGGACGCCAGCGTGGATGTAGTGATGTCCAATTCGTTCGGTTTCGGAGGAACCAACGGCAGCCTGGTGTTTCGCAGGCCCGCCTGAACAAAAACGCGTGCACCGGCCAGAAAAGAATCAAAGCACGCGCGGAAGCACCCTCATTGGCGCAATAGCGGTTGTTGCCGCCATTGCCGCCGTCACCGCGATCGCAGTCGGATGGCAGGTCACGCGATTCCTGGACACTGCTGCTGACGTACCGGCGGATGGCCTGACCTTCGAGATCGCTCCCGGCACTGCGTTCGTAGCGGTCAGCAACGAACTAGCCGCGCAAGGAGTCATCAGCCATCCGCTGGTTTTCCGCTGGTATGCGCGCCTGACCGGCGAAGCGAACAGAGTCCACGCGGGGGAATACGTACTGGAACCCGGCATTACGCCGGCGCAACTTCTGCGAAAATTCGTTGCAGGCGATGTGCGTCTTTATTCCTTCACTATCGTGGAAGGCTGGACGCACTATAATCTCATCAGCGGGCTTCGCCGTCACGGGGCAGTCGAGCAAAGCCTCGGCGACGACGACTGGCAGGATTTGCTGCAGACGTTAGGGTCGGACGCAACGCATCCCGAAGGTTTGTTTCTGCCAGAGACGTATCGCTTCCCGAAAGGGACGAAAGACACGGAGATTCTGCGCCGCGCGTACCAGATGATGACCGAGACGCTGCGAGAAGAGTGGCGTTCGCGAGCTGACGATCTGCCGCTGTCGGATCCTTACGAGGCCCTCATCCTGGCGTCGATCGTGGAGCGGGAAACTGCCCGGGAAGATGAACGGGCCAGGATCGCCGGTGTGTTCGTCAGGCGCTTGCAAAAAGGCATGCGTCTGCAAACGGACCCGACCGTCATCTACGGCATCGGCCCAGACTTCGACGGCAACCTGACGCGGCGCGACTTGCAGACTCACACCGATTACAACACCTATATGCGTTCCGGCCTGCCGCCGACGCCTATTGCCTTGCCCGGAAGAGCGTCGATTCACGCGGCACTGAACCCGGCACCGGGACCTGAGCTTTACTTTGTCGCCACAGGGCTGAGTGACGGCAGCCACAAGTTTTCCGAGACCAAGGCCGAACACGACGCCGCCGTCACCGAATATCTCGCGCGCCTGCGGAATGCGCGCCGCGAACGTGAAAACGATGGATCGCGGTAAGTTCATAACCGTGGAGGGCGGTGAAGGAGTCGGAAAGTCGACGAACATCGACCTGGTTTGCGACCTGATCCGGCAGAGCGGTCATGCGGTACTGCAGACACGCGAACCGGGCGGCACCCCGATAGCGGAGCGCATACGTGCGTTGCTCCTCGAGCATGGCGATGAAGCGCTGCCGGATGATGCGGAGCTGCTGCTCTTTTTTGCCGCGCGATCGCTGCACATCAACAATGTCATTCGTCCCGCGATCGAGGCAGGCACATGGGTAGTGTGCGACCGGTTCACCGACGCCACCCGCGCTTACCAGGGTGGCGGCCGCGGCCTCGACGCGGCCAGGATCGAGACTCTGGCGGAATGGGTACATGGAGACATGCAGCCGGAGCTGACCATACTCCTGGACGCGCCGGCCGGGGTGGGCAGGGAGCGGGCGGAAAGCCGTGGCAAAGCCGATCGCCTGGAAACGGAGCAGGCGGCCTTTCACGATCGAGTCAGGCAGGCCTATCTCAAACAGGCCGCCGCGGAACCGGAGCGATTCCAGGTCATCGACGCAAGCGAGCCGCTGCCCCATGTGCAGGCACAAATTGCCAGGGCGATGCTGCGGGTTCTCAGTTAGATGTTGCCTCAAATGAACCTTATAAGATCTTGAAAGATAACATATCAATGTCGTGGCTTCAGCCGATGGCGGAAGCATGGACCCGCGCCGCGCAACATGGCCGGCCGGCGCACGCCGTGTTGCTCGCCGGTGTGCCTGGTGTCGGCAAGCGCGCCGCTGCCTCCTGGCTGGCAAGGCAGCGCCTGGGGATCGGCCCGCAGACTGCGATTCCCGAATATCCGCCCGCCGTCCCGGAACACCCGGACCTCTACTGGATCCGCCCGCCTGAAGGCAAGCAGGCGATTCTCATCGAGCAAATCCGCGAACTCGTGGCCGATCTCGGCCTGACCAGCTACGAGGGCGCGGCGAAAGTCGCTGTCCTCGAACCCGCCAATGCGATGACTCCGAACGCGGCCAACAGCCTGCTGAAGACTCTGGAGGAGCCGCACGGCGATACACTGCTGCTGCTCATCGCCGATCGCTTGCGGGGCCTGCCGGCGACGATTCTGAGCCGCTGCCAGCGCATCACTATCGCCACTCCTCCTGAAAGCGCAAGTCTCGAATGGCTCGAGCGCCTGCAACCCGGAGCGGACTGGCGGGCCGCTTTGCGCGAGGCAGGGCGCGCCCCGCTTGCGGCGATCGAGGCGCGCGAACGCCTCGACGTGACGAACGCAATGCTGCGGGATTTTGCCGGGATTGCAGAACGCCGCCTGTCACCGATCGAAGTGGCTTCACGCTGGACCAGATACGAGCCCGAATTCGTCCTCGGCTGGATTGCCCGCCAGGTTCAGCAATATATCCATCGGGCCAGCGGCACACATCAACTTCACATCGGCGGAGCGTCCTCGGGAGGCATGGTCACGGAATCTGTGCTGAACCGCATAGACAGACGAAATCTGTTCTGCTATCTAGACACGATCAACCGCCTGCGGAGCCAGTCGGCTGGCGCTTTCAGCGTGCAGCTTGCGTTCGAGAGCCTGCTGATCGACTGGGCCGAAGGCTTGCGGAATTGCAACAATAAATTTATCCGGGGAGGCCTGCTGCCGATTCCGGATGGCAAGGTAAGAACGTGATGACAAAACCAGGACTCCTTACACTGACGATAAAGGACAAGAGCGCCCTGTACCTCGCGTACATGCCTTTTGTCGTAAACGGCGGTCTCTTCATACCCACGAACAGTTCATACCGCCTCGGCGACGAAGTGTTCATGCTGCTGAACCTGATGGGCGAAGAGGAAAAGATACCGGTTGCCGGCACCGTCATCTGGATGACGCCCCAGGGTGCCCAAGGCAAGCGAACTGCTGGAATCGGCGTGCAGTTCAGCGACCAGGATCAGGGCAACACGCAGAAAAAAATCGAGAACTATCTTGCCGGCGCCCTCGGCGGCGACAAACCCACGCATACGATGTGAGCGCTAGCGCGGCGCCACTCCAGCCGGCGAGACCTTCATGAACGGCACGGCGGATCAGCGAAACTCCACGTAACCTGTGCAGAGTTTCCCTAGCGCTGTCCCGAACTGATTCCGCCCCGCAGGACGTACACGTCGTAACCCCTTTCGCTCAGGATATATGCACCGGCGGAACTGCGCCTGCCGGTATCGCAGCACACGACGTATTTCTTCTTCGGATCGAGCATATTGAGCTTCAGACGAATGAAATACAGCGGGATATTGATGGCGCCGTCGTAATGCTGATTCTCAAATTCGCTGGGAAGTCTCACGTCCAGCCAATCGCCACCGTTGCGTATGATCTCCTCGGCTTCACTGATACTGACCCAGTCGAGCATCGGCTCGTTGAGCAAGCGTTTGAAGTCTTCTTTGCCAAGCCGCATCACGGCGCCGTCGGTGATCATGGTTACGGTGGCGTTTCGTTTCGCGTCGGATATCAAAGCTTCTTCTCCGAACGTGTTTCCGACCGATAATTCGGCCAGTTTGATACCCTCCTTGTTCAGTGGCGTTTCGCGGGTAACGAGGCATTTGCCACGAGTAAGAACGTAGAAATAATCGCCCTCGGCGCCTTGTTTCAGGACCACGTCGCCTGCCTTGTAATTGATCTGCTGCATGCGCATGAAAATCGCCTGGATATTGGCGGGTGGAATTTTGTGAAATGCCTTCGTCTGCAACAGCATCGTCATCCAGTCGTCGTTGCCGACGCTGGCGCCGCCTTGCAAATCCGAAACCTCGTAGGAGCCGGTCTGGTCCCAGGTCAGCATGACGTCCAGCAAGTCGCTGTCGATCGAAATGTATTGCACGCGATCGCGGGCCCGGGCGGTCACTCGCCGCGGAAACATCGGCGAAACCGGATTTCTCGCGCTCTCGGTACGGCCCTCGATAACCTCTTGCACCTGTCCCTGATCGACGAGTTCCAGTGATCCGGACACAACGTATACCGTACGTTTTTCCGCGTCGCCTTCCTTGAACAGTATCTGTTGCGGCGACAGCTCCCGAATCTGCACCTTTCTCGCCAGTGCAGCGAGGTTATCCCGCTTGAGTCCATCCAGAGGCGAAAAGCTTTTGAGCAGTTCAGTGTCCAGCTGCCCGTCCTTCATTTTTCATCCTGTAATGCTCGAAATTCCTGCGTTCCAGTGGCCCCTTCTTTTACGGGGACGTCGCCGGCAGGCCAAAAACAATCCTGGACGCCGCTTGTTCGGTGTACCCCTTCGCTGCTCTGGCCAAGGCGCCATTCTACCTTTTACCTGTCCGCTTCCGATACCGCCAGTGTGCGGCATCGTGAAGCGGTGCACATTTCCCGATTGCAGCCGAGTCTTCAAAGTTCCGACCAGCCGGCGTGCGGACGAAAACGCTCGCCGTATTTGTCCTCGAGGTGTCGCAGAGATTCCTGCACATCGTCGATGCCCCGGTCCCTCGCGTATTTGAGCGGTCCGCCGCGAAATGGCGCAAAGCCGGTACCGAAAATCACGCCGGCGTCGAGCAAGTCTGCATCGGCTACCACGCCTTCGTGCAGGCACGCCACCGCTTCATTGACCAGCGGCAATATCAGCCGGTCCTGGATGTTGTCCGGCGTCGCGCCGGCCGACTCGTTGTCGTTCTTGACGGCCTTGCCACCGTCCCAGTCATAAAAACCCTTGCCCGATTTGCGTCCCAGTGCGCCTTTCTCGACCATTTCCGAAAGCTGCGGCGGGACCGGCCTGTCGAAGGCTTGGCCGAGGACCCTGGAAACGTTCAATGCCACATCGATGCCGACGCTGTCCAGCAGTTCGATCGGACCCATCGGCATGCCGAAGTCTTCCGCGGCGCGATCGATCTCCGCCAGGGCCACCCCGCCTTCGGCCAGGTACATTGCCTCCGCCATGTAGGGCCCCAGTACGCGGTTGACGACGAAACCCGGAGAACTCCTGCATTCGAGGGGGAACTTGCCGATCGTTTTGACGAAAGCAAAAGCTGCGTCCATTACGTCCGGGGAAGTGTCCTCGCAGCGAATCACTTCGACCAGAGGCAGCTTCGCGACCGGGTTGAAGAAATGCAGTCCGATGAACCGCTGCGGTTGTTCGAGCACGGTGCGCAATTCCTCGAGGCGGATACTGGATGTGTTCGTCGCAAGCAGTGCGTCGGCTTTCATCGAGGCTTGCAACTTTGCATACAGCTCTTTTTTTGCGTCGGCATCCTCGAATATCGCTTCAATGATCAAATCGGCGTTGGCGGCGCCGCTGGCTTCCGCATCCGCCCTCAGCCGCCCCGACGTCTCTTGCCGCTTTCTTTCGTCGCGGATATTTTTTTCGAAAAGCTTTGCAGCCCGCTCGATGGCAGGGCGGATGTATTCCGGCCCGCGGTCCTGCAAGCTGACCTCGAATCCCTTGAGCGCGCACCAGGCGGCGATATCGCCGCCCATGACTCCTGCGCCGACGACGTGCACACGTTCCGCGCGGCTCGACGGCTTGCCTCCCTGCGATTTCAGACGATTCTGCAGAAAGAACACACGCACGAGATTGCGCGAGGTTTCTCCGCACATCAGCGTCGCGATGGAGCGGGCTTCAGCCTCGTATCCCCCGTGCTCGGATGCGCCGTGGCGAGCCCATAAATCGACGATCGCATACGGCGCCGGATAGTGTTCCGGTCGAGCCCGCGCGGACACTTCTTTGCGCAACGCTCGCGCGATAAACGGTCGAACCGGAGGCAGATTCAACAAGCGGTCGGCGAGGGGAGCCTGTGCGGGTTGGCGCGCTGAAGCGATCATCTCCCTCGCCGCGTGCTTCCAGTTGTCCGGCGCCACGATCCGGTCGACCAGGTTTTGCTGTCGGGCCTTCGCAGGCGTTATCGGCTGACCGGACAGCATCAGCTTCATCGCCGCGCGTACGCCACAGGTGCGCACCGCGCGGACGGTGCCGCCGAAACCGGGATGAATGCCGAGCTGAACTTCGGGAAGCCCGAGTATGGCTTTATCCGTCTGCAGGACGAGGCGATAGTCGCAGGCCAGCGCGAGTTCCAGGCCACCGCCCAGCGCGAACCCGTTGATGGCGGCAACCGTCGGACAGCGCAAGGCTGCAAGCTCGCTCAGTACCTGTTGGCCCAGCCGTATCAATTCATAGGCCTGATCCGGGTTCTCGATCTTTGTGAATTCGTTGATATCGGCGCCCATGATAAAGCCATTGGCCTTGCCGGAATGGACCACGACTCCTCGAGGGGGATCGCGCCTGTAGGGCCCAATGATCTCGGCCAGTTCGCTCAGTACCTCTTTTGACAACACGTTTGCGCTGCCGTCAGCCTTGTCGACGCAAAGCCAATGTATGCCGATGTTGTCCGTCTCCACGCGCCAGTGTTCCATCGTCATTCAATCCACCTCGAAATCGCAGATGAGAGGCAAGTGATCCGACAGCCGCACCGTAGGTACGTCGAACCCGGTCACCGTAATTCCGTCCTGGTACAGAATGAAGTCCAGTTCCTTTCGTGGCGAGCGGCTCGGATAAGAGGGAAGATGCCGGGTGTTTGCGCTCTTCAATCCTGCCGCACGCATGAAGAGGTAGATCTCGTTCTCGCCCCAGAACGTGTTGAAGTCCCCGGCAACGATCACCGGCTTCTCGGTGACGTTGATAAGGTCGTAAAGTTTCCTGAGCTGCAGATGCCTGTGGCGGTACTTAAGCGAGAGATGAACGAGAAATACCGCGAACCGTTCCAGTTCCAGTTCAATTATGAGTCGCTTGATACCGGTGTCGAAATAATGGAATGTCTCGCCGTGTATGCTAGGGGACGCGAGAAAGGCATTGCCCTGTTTGCGAATAATCGGTAAGAGCTGATTGATCGACCTCTCGCCATATTTGATCTCATAGGAGGTATTGAGCCCCAGGTCGGACGCGATCTTTTTCGCCTGGTTGACCCGGCGACTGCGGATCGAACCCGTGTCGACTTCTATGAGGCCCACTATGTCCGGTTTCGCCGCACGGATAAATGCAGTGATTTCCGGCAGGACACTCTGATTGCCGAGAATGTAGCCGGCGCCCGGAAGCGGCATGTGCATCGATGCGCCGGCGCCGACGGCGTAGCGGATGTTATAGAGAAGAAGTCGCATGATTATCGAATAGCTGTCCGAGTCTTGGCCGGTAGCGACAGCGCCTTCCGGCGCGAGGACGATTACGATACAGAAAGCTCCCGGGGTCTGCCCGGCACAAATATCCTGAGCTGCAATGTGCCACAGTGAGGGCGTCTTTTTGTGCTTTTGTGATGCCTGGGCGCCGAAAATGCTGCTCCGGTGCAGGCGCCGCCGTGCCGCGGCTGGTCAGCTCATCCCCCGATTCGCTAGACTAGGCTTCTCTGCGGTCGAATACTCCCGACAGCAAGCGGCAGACGGGGATCGAAGCAATGTATGAGAATAATCCAATCAAGGTTTTTGTGACCCACAGCTTCACCGAAGACGAGGACTATCTCAGGTTTTTCGAGTTCCTCGAGGGGGTGGACCGGTTTTTCTATATCAATTGCAGCAAACCGCAAAATGTTCCGGCAAAAGGCGGTCTGGACGCGATCAAGGAAGAGTTGATCGCGCAGATAAAGGAGGCCGAAGCAGTCGTGGTACTGGCAAGTCAGTACAGCCAGGAAGCCGACCTCATCCGGTTTCAGATGGACGTTGCCGAGGCTAACGAACTGCCGATCATTGCGGTGCGGCCTTTCGGCGGCGTGACGGAAACGCCGGAGGAAGTCATCGAACGCTCCAACGAACACGTCGAATGGAACTCGCGGGAGCTGGCGGACGCGCTGCGCAGACAGGCACGGCTGGAGGACACGGCGCGCTGGGATGTGATCGATTTTCCATAAAACAATCTGTTAGGTCGGATTCTTAATTGAATTTCTACTAAAGGAGCCCCCGGGCAACCGACCACTCCCGGCATCCGGACATTGCAGCCTCCGCAGCAAAAGCCGCTCATCATCGCCCACCGAGGCGCTTCCGCGTATTTGCCGGAACACACCCTTGCGGCGAAGGCCCTGGCATTCGGCATGGGTGCGGATTATCTCGAACAAGACGTCGTGGCCACGCGCGACGACCGCCTGGTCGTTCTCCACGATATCCATCTTGAGCGGGTTAGCGATGTCGCCGCGCGGTTTCCGTCGCGACACCGCGATGATGGACGTTTTTATGTGCGGGACTTTGACCTCGGCGAACTGAGGACGCTAAATGTCCATGAGCGTCGCAACGCGCGCGGGTCAGCGGTGTTTGGCAGGCGTTTCCCGACAGAACTGGGTGGCTTCCGCATTCCGACCCTGGAAGAGGAAATCGAAATGATCCGGGGCCTGGCAGTATCGACTGGCCGCGCGGTGGGCATATATCCGGAAATAAAAGCTCCCGCCTGGCACAGGAAGGAGGGCATCGATATTTCGCCGCTCGTGCTGCGGGTTCTTGAGGCGCAGGGGTTCTGCAAGCGCAGTGACCCGGTGTTTCTGCAATGTTTCGACGCCGGTGAGTTGCGCCGGGTGCGGCAGGAACTGCGCTCTGATCTCAAGCTCGTGCAACTGATTGGCGAAAACGGCGGCGGCGAGGCGGGCACGGATTATGAAGAGTTGCAGAGGCCCGCGGGACTGCGGCAAATCGCGAGATATGCGGACGGCATTGGTCCCGCGCTCGGGCAGCTGTACACGCTGGCGGACATCGATGGCCACCCTGTATCGAGCGGCCTGGTGAGCGCGGCCCATGCCGCAGGGCTGGTAGTGCACCCGTACACGTTTCGCGCCGACGCCCTCGCGAACGGCTTCGGCGACTATCGGGAAATGGTCGATTGGTTCGTCACCGCACTGAAGATCGATGGCATGTTCACCGATTTTCCGGATCTGACGCGGCTGGCCACAGCGCGCGCGGCGTTCTAGTGCGTTACAGCGGAGCTCGAGCCATAATGAGAATTCCGCTTAAGAACATTCCACAAGTCATTATCTCCTAAGCGAGTTTTTATCCGAGGATGCCGTTGCCCTCCGCCGGACGGCGCGGCCGGCGGGCCGGATTGAGAACCCGGTCCTGTTCCCGCGCGCCGAAGCGCCTAACCTAGAAGGTTGCCGGCTCATAGCGGATTGCTGCAATGCTTCTCGACATGCCCGACATTCTGATATTTGCGACAGTAACCGGGTTTCTCGCGGGCTGGCTCCTGGCCAGGCTCGGGAGTTATGTCAGTTCCCGTGTCAAGGCGGCGGAGCGCGATCCGCGTGACGCAAGAATTCGATCCCTGGA
>Ga0299913_10004601_pt1 | contig 11618 bp, 6 predicted proteins | sample RVTome_9_FD_201360 | JGI IMG/M metagenome (GOLD analysis project Ga0299913, IMG submission 201360) | Soil microbial communities from uranium-contaminated site in the Upper Colorado River Basin, Wyoming, United States - RVT155D38 (version 2) ... | reverse complement strand
CCGCCCCCGCACCCTCGGCACGAGGCGACGCGAGCCGGGCCGCGCCTCGCCGCGGGCTGGGCAGCCTCGCCCTCGCCCTGGCGTTCGCGGCGCTGCTCGCGGCGCTCAGCCTGGTCGTGTGGCGGCAGAGCCGCGCGCTGGAATCGCTGCGCGCCCTCGAGTCCGTCCGCCGCGAGCGGGCGCTGGCGCAGGCGGAGCGATTCGAGCTGGCGCGCGAGATCCAGTACCTGGAGAGCCGAGGCCGCGTGGAGCCGTACGCGAGCGAGCGACTCGGGCTGCACGTGCCCACCGGATCGGATGAGCTGGTGCTCCTGCGCATCGACGAGCCCGGCGAGCCCGATCCCGAGGGGGAGTCGTGAGCCTCTTCGGGCGCCGCGGCGAGGGCGCGTCGGTCGGCGGGTCGCGCCGGGCCGGCGGGTCGCGCCGGGTCGGCGGAGGGAGCACTCCGGCGCGCCGGGGACGCCGCCGCGGCGAGTGCGCGTCGGCCGGGGGGTCGCGCCGGGTCGGCGGTGGGGGCGCGCCCGCGGGCCGTCCGGGGCGGCGCGGCGGCGGGGACGCGCCGGTGGGGCGGCTGCGGCGCGTGGCCCTGCTGTTCGGACTGGTTGGGGCGGCGGGGGCGGTAGGGGCGCGCGTGGCGCAGCTCCAAGTCGTGCAGGCCGACGACTGGCGGGCACGCGCGGAGGGCCAGCACGCCGCCCGCAGGCCGCTGCCGGCCCCACGCGGGGCCATCTACGACCGCGAGGGCGTCCCGCTGGCGGTCAGTCAGGAAGCTTTTCGCATCTCCGTGGCTCCGCGCGAGCTGCGGGATCCGGACGGGACGGCGGATGCCCTGGTGGAGGCCTTGGGTGTCAGCCGTCGGCGCGCACGCCGCGCCGTGGACCCGCAACGGACCTGGGTGGTTCTGCCCGGGCGTTACGGCGCCCCCGCCCTGGAGCGCCTCGCCGACGTGCGGGGCGTGCACTTCGAGCGCGTGCTGGAGCGGTTCCATCCGCACGGCGAGCTCGGGCTCGAGGTCCTGGGTCGCCTCTCCGGCGACGGGCGCCCGCTCGGGGGCGTGGAGCAGGAGTTGGATACGCTCCTGCGCGGACAGGTGGGGTCCGCGGTGGTCCGGCGCGACGCGACGGGGCGTGCCATCCCCGGCGTGGAGCTGCGCGTGGCGGAGCCGGTGGCCGGCCACGACGTGGTCCTGACGATCGACGTCGACCTCCAGGAGATCGCACACGAGGCGTTGCGCGACGCGGTGCGCGAGAACGAGGCGCGGGGGGGCGACCTGCTCCTCATCGACCCCTGGAGCGGCGACATCCTGGCGGCCGCCAGCCGGCAGCGCGACGGCAACCGCCACTGGACCGGCGTGACCGATCCCTACGAGCCGGGCTCCACGCTCAAGCCGTTCACGATCGCCGCGCTGCTCGAGGGCGGCCGTGCCGAGATGGAAGACAGCGTGTTCGCGGAGAACGGCGTGTACACGGCCCGCGGGCGGACCATCCGCGACGTGCACGGCTACGGCTGGCTGAGCGTCCACGACGCGCTCCGCTACTCCTCGAACGTCGCGCTCGCGAAGCTGTCGGGCCGCCTGGAGCGGGGGGAGCAGTACGGGGGGCTGCGCGACTTCGGCTTCGGCTCGCCGACCGGCGTGCCCTACCCGTCGGAGGCCGCGGGGACGCTGAGGCGACCCGGCGGCTGGTCCGCCTACACGCAAGCCAGCCTCGCGATCGGCTACGAGGTCGCGGTCACGCCGCTCCAGCTGGCGATGGCCTACGCGGCGCTCGCGAACGGCGGGACCCTGGTGGAGCCGCGCCTGCTGCGGGAGGTGCGCCGGGTGGACGGCAAGACGATCCGCGCGATCGACCGCAACCGCCTGCGCCGGGTGGTCGACGAGGGCGTGGCGGAGCAGATCGGCGAGGCGCTCGCGGACGTCGTGCGGGACGGCACGGGGACGCGCGCCTCCCTCGGCGACTTCACGGTCGCCGGCAAGACGGGCACCGCCCGCCGGACCGCGGGCGGGGCGTACCGAACGGGGGCCTACACCGCGACGTTCGTCGGCTTCTTCCCGGCGGTGGACCCCCAGCTCGTGGTCCTCGTCAAGCTGGACGAGCCGCGCGGCGGAGCCTACTACGGCGGCGCGACCGCGGCGCCGGTGTCGCGGGAGACGCTCGCGGCGCTGCTGGCCGCGCGCGCGGCGCCGATCGACCGCCGCCCGCTCGCCCGCACCGCCGAGGCGTGGACCGCCGACGGCGTGCGCGTGGTGACGGCGATCCCCTCGGGCCCGCGGCAGAGCGCCGAAGCCGGAGCGGGGCGCGAGGGGGACAGAGCGGGGATCGGCGCGGACGGAATGGAGAGCGCCGGGGCCGGGCCGGCGGGCGCGGGGGACCGGACCGGCGCGGCCGCCGACGGCACGGCGAGCCCGTTCGTCCTCGCGCTGGACCGGGCGCCGCAGCCGCTCCGGGAGCTCCCCGCGGGCGTGCCGGTGCCGGACGTCGCCGGCCTGTCGATCCGCGACGCCGCGCGACGCCTCCATGCGGTCGGGCTCACGGTCGTCGTCGAGGGCACGGGCGCCGTGCGCGAGACGAGCCCGCGGGCCGGACAGACCGCCGACCCCGAGGAGCCCGTGCGCGTCATCGGAGGGCCGGGTCGGTGACGGCGCCGTACCGGCTCGACGCGGTGGTCGAGCGGCTGGAGGCGCGCGGCCTTCTGCGCGGGCGCGTTGGAGGGGACGCGGAGCTCGGCGGCATCGCCGAGGACAGCCGCACGGTCGAGCCGGGCGACCTGTTCTGCGCGTGGAAGGGGACCGGCGCGGACGGGCACGACTTCGCCGGCGCGGCCGTATCGGCGGGCGCCGCGGCGCTGCTCGTGGAGCGCGAGCTCGACGCCGGCGTGCCGCAGTTGGTGGTAGGAGACGGCCGCCGCGCGGCGGCGCACGCGGCGGCGGTGGCGTTCGGGGATCCGGCCGACGGCCTCACCCTGGTCGGCGTCACGGGCACCAACGGCAAGAGCACGACGGTCGCCGTCCTGCGCCACCTCCTCGGGGAGGGGGCGGCCTCCCTGGGCACGCTGGGCGCGCGCGGAGAGGGCGGCGCCCTGCTGCTCGAGTCGGCGCTCACGACCCCCGGGCCGGTCGGGCTGGCGCGCACCCTCTCGGCGCTCGTCGATCGCGGCATCACGGCGGTTGCGATGGAGGTGTCCTCGCACGCCCTCGACCAGGGCCGCGCCGACGCGCTGGCGTTCGACGTCGCGGCGTTCACGAACCTGTCGCGCGACCACCTCGACTACCACGGGTCGGAGGAGGCCTACCTGGCCGCGAAGCTGCGCCTGCTCGACCTCCTGCGCCCGCAGGGCATCGCGGTCTACAACGCCGACGAGCCGGCCTGGGCGCCGGTCGAGGAACACGCCGGCAGGCTGCTCTCCTACAGCGTCTCGGCGGTGAGCGCGTCGGTGTGCGCCGAGGACGTCTCGTACCACGACGACGGCGCGGATTTTCGCTTCGCGACGCCGGCGGGGGGGTGGCCGATCGGCCTGCCCCTGCTCGGTGCGTTCAACGTGGAGAACGCGCTCGCCGCGGGCACCTGCGCGCTGGCCCTGGGCCGCTCCGGGAAGGACATCGCGGCGCGGCTGGAGACGGTGCCGCAGACGCCCGGCCGCCTGGAGCGGATCGCGTCCGTCCCCTGCCCGGTGCTGCGCGACTACGCCCACACGCCCGAGGCCCTGGAGCGGGCGCTGGAGGCGCTCCGGCCGATCGCGCGCGGCCGATTGATCGTCGTTTTCGGCGCCGGCGGCGACCGCGACCGCGGCAAGCGGGCCGAGATGGGCCGGGTCGTCCAGCGCGCGGCGGACGTGGCCATCGTGACGTCCGACAATCCGCGTACCGAGGACCCGGAGCGGATCCTGGACGACATCTCCGCCGGCATGGAGCCCGGCTACCTGCGCGAGGTGGACCGCCGCGAGGCCATCCGCGAAGCGCTGGAGCGGGCCCGGCCCGGCGACCTGGTCCTGCTCGCCGGCAAGGGCCACGAGACCTACCAGATCCTCGGCACCGAGACCGTGCCCTTCGACGAGAAGGACGTCGTGCGGGAGCTGCTCGAGGCCAGGGTCGCGGAGAACCCGGGACCGCTGCCGAGCGGGGCCGGCGGGGGGGAGCGGTGAGCGCGTTCTGGACCCGCGCACGCGTGGAGGACGCGCTGGCCACGCCGCCGGCCCGCTCCGCGGAGCGGGAACGGGCGTACTCCGCGGTCGAGACGGACACCCGCACGCTGGGCCCAGGGGCGCTGTTCGTGGCGCTGCGCGGCGAGCGGTTCGACGGGCACGACTTCCTTCCAGAAGCGGTGGCGCGGGACGTGGGGGGTGTGGTGGTGGACCACCGCTTCTGGAAGGGGCGTGCCGGCGAGGCGCCCGCGGGGCCGGACTACTGGGTCGTCGAGGACACGCTCGCCGCGCTGGGCCGGCTGGGCCGTGCGCGCCGCCGGGCGCTGCCGGCCCGGGTCTGCGCGATCACGGGCACGAACGGCAAGACGACGACGAAGGACATGGCGCGCGCGGTCCTGGCGACCCGCTACCGGGTGCACGCCACCGCGGCGAACCTGAACAACCTGGTGGGCACGCCGAAGACGCTGCTGTCGGCGCCGGACGACGTCGAGGTGCTCGTGGTCGAGGTGGGCACCAACGCGCCGGGCGAGATCGCCCGGCTGGGCGCGGTCACGGAGCCGGACGCGGCGATCGTCACGACGGTCGCGGAGGGGCACCTCGAGGGCCTCGGGGATGTGGAGGGGGTGATGCGGGAGAAGCTCGCCCTCGTGGAGTCCCTCCGCGCCGGCGGCACGGCGTTCGTAGGCGAGGAGCCGCCGGAGCTGGCGGAGCGCGCGCGCGAGCTGACGGATCGCGTACGCGTGGCGGGCTGGACGGACCGGTCGGACGCGCCGCTGCGCGCCCGCCGGGTGGAGATCGACGTGGATGGGCGGTCCCGGTTCCTGTGGGGGGAGCGGGAGGTGCGGATGCGGTACCGGGGCCGCCACCACGTGCGCAGCGCGCTGCTCGCGCTGGGCGTAGGCGTCGACTGGGAGGTGGACGCGGAAGCCGCCGTCGGGGCGCTGGAACGGCTGGAGCCGCCCGCGTTGCGCACCCAGCTCGTGCGCTACGGGGACCTGCGCGTGCTCGCGGACTGCTACAACGCGAACCCGTCGAGCACCGAGGCTGCCGCCGGCCTGCTTGCCGAGCTGCCGCGGGGCGGGGGACGCGTCGCGGTGCTCGGGACGATGCTCGAGCTGGGCCCGGGCGCGCCCGAACTGCACGAGCGCACGGCGCGCCGCGTCGCGGACCTGGACATCGACCTGGTCGTCGCCACCGGCGCGTTCGCGCGCGCCTTCGAAGGCGTCGCCGGGTCCGTAGAGGTCATCGGGGAGGAGGATCCCATGCGCGCCGGCCGCCTGCTGGCGGAGCGGCTGCGCGGGGACGAAGTGGTGCTGTTGAAGGGCTCGCGCGGCGTCGCGTTGGAGCGACTGCTGCCGCTGCTCGAATCCGTGGGTCGGGGTGGGTCGGTGGAAGTCAACGGGGAGAGGGGAGTGCAGTACTGATGCTCTTCCACTGGCTCGCCCCGCTCGCGGATCGGCACATCGTGTTCAACCTGTTCCGCTACATCACGTTTCGCGCGGGGATGGCGGCGGCGACCGCGATCCTCCTGTCGTTCGTGCTTGGACCGCCCGTGATCCGGTGGCTCCAGCGGCTGCGCGTGGGCCAGATCGTCCGCGACGACGGTCCGCAGACCCACCTCGGCAAGGCGGGAACGCCGACGATGGGGGGGCTGCTACTCGTGGGCTCGACGCTGATCGGCACGCTGCTGTGGGCCGACCTCACGACCCCGTTCACGCTGCTCGCGCTGGGCGTGACGGTCGGCACGTGCGCGATCGGCTTCCTCGACGACTACCTGAAGGTCATCCGGCGGAGGACGGAAGGGCTGGTGGGTCGGTACAAGATCCTCGGACAGGGGGGACTTGGCCTGCTCGTGGGTGTCTACCTGATGAGTCGGCCCATCAGCCCGTTCCCCGCCGAAGCGACGCAGGTTCCGTTTCTCGCCGACCACGCGCTGGTCATGTGGAAGGCGCTGTACGTGCCGTGGGTGATGCTGGTGATCACCGGCAGCTCCAACGCGGTCAACCTGAGCGACGGGCTGGACGGGCTGGCCGCCGGCCTGGGCGCGATCGCGGCCGCGACCTTCGCGGTGCTGGCGTACCTCATGGGGCGCGCGGACGCGTCGGCCTACCTGGGCCTCCTGTACCTGCCGGGCGCCGGCGAGCTCGGGATCTTCTGCGCCGCCCTCGCGGGGGCCGCGCTCGGCTTCCTGTGGTTCAACGCCCACCCGGCCGACGTCTTCATGGGGGACACGGGCTCGCTCGCGCTCGGGGGCGCTTTCGGGATCATCGGCGTGCTGCTCAAGGCCGAGTTCCTGCTGGCGATGGTCGGCGCCGTCTTCGTCGCCGAGGCGCTCAGCGTGATGGCGCAGGTGAGCTGGTTCAAGTGGACCGCGCGCACGACCGGGCGCGGCCGCCGGCTCCTGAAGATGGCTCCGCTGCACCACCACTTCGAGAAGGTCGGGTGGGACGAGAGCAAGATCATCGCGCGCTTCTGGATCCTGGGCGTGCTGTCGAGCCTGTTCGCCCTCAGCAGCTTGAAGATCCGGTGATGGCGCACCCCGACTTCGCGGCCGGCCCCGCACGGGTCGGCGTCCTCGGCCTCGCGCGCTCGGGCCGCGCCGCGGCGCGCCTGGCGTTGCGCCAGGGACGGGAGGTGTTCGCGTCCGACGCCGGGGACACGCCCGAGCTGGTGGCCGCGGCCCGGGAGATCCGCGCGCTGGGCGGGGAGGCCGAGGTGGGCGCGCACACCGCCGCGCGGCTGGGCGCGTGCGACCTGATCGTCGTGAGCCCGGGCATCCCGCCGACGGCCCCGATCCTCTCCGATCCCGCGCTGGCCGGCGTGCCGCGCGTCTCGGAGCTCGAGTTCAGCTACCGCGCGCTCGCCGGGCGGGTGGTCGCGGTCACCGGCACGAACGGCAAATCGACGACCACCGCGCTCACCTCGCAGCTGCTCGCGGCCGCCGGCATCGACGCGCCGGCCGCCGGCAACATCGGCTCGCCCCTCGGCGAGGTCGCCCTGCGCGCGGAGCAGCCCGCCTGGGTCGTCGTCGAGGCCAGCTCTTTCCAGCTCGCCGACGTCGACGCCTTCGCGCCGGCCATCGGCGCGGTGACGAACCTGTCGCCGGACCACCTCGACCGGTACCCGGGCGTCGCGGCGTACTACGCCGACAAGCGGAACCTCTTCCGCAACGCCGGGCCGGACAGCCGCTGGATCCTCAACGCCGAGGATCCGGACGTGCTGGAGCTGGCGGGAGACGCGGCGGGGGAGCGGAGCTTCGTGCGCGTGGAGAGCCGGCCGGAGACGCCGCGCGAGCGGGGTGCCTGGCTGGAGCGGAACGGACAGCTCGTGCTGCGGGGTGAGAGGGGGGAGCAGCAGTTGGTCCCGCAGCACGAGCTCCCGCTCCTGGGGGTGCACAACGTCGCCAACGCGCTGTTCGCGGCGGTGGCCGCGGACCTGGTGGGCGCGCCGCTGGACGCGATCCGCGCGGGCCTGCGCGCGGCCCGCCCGCTCGCCCACCGGCTGGAGACGGTGGCGGTGCGCGACGGCGTGCGCTGGATCGACGACTCGAAGGCGACCAACGTCGCCTCGGCGCGTGTGGCGATCCTGAGCTTGCCCGGGCCCGGGATCGTCCTGCTCGGCGGCGTGCACAAGAACGAGCCGTACACGGCCCTGATCCCGGCGCTCCGGGAGCGCGCGCGGGTCGTGCTGGCGTACGGCGCGGCGGCCGACCTGATCGAGGCGGATCTGGCGGGCCGGGTCGATGTCGAGCGGCCCGCGGGCGGGTTCGAGGACGTGCTCGCCCGCGCCGAGGAGCTGGCCCGGCCGGGCGACGCCGTGCTGCTCGCGCCGGCCTGCTCCAGCTACGACATGTTCCGCGACTACGAGGAGCGCGGCGAGCGCTTCGCGCGTTACGCCCGCGGGGAGCGGCCGGCGTGAGCGCGCGCGCAATCGCCTTCGCCCGCGAGCGCGTCCGGCAGGGCGTGGACGCGCTGAGCACCGAGCGGCCCGAGCCGGCCGCCCCGGGCGGCTGGGAGGGGCCCGCGCTCCTGCTCATCACCCTCGCCCTGCTGGCGTTCGGCCTGGTGATGGTGTACAGCGCGAGCGCGGTCCTCGCGCAGTCCCGGGGCCTGCCCGACTACCACTTCGTGGTGCGGCAGGCGCTCGGGGGGGCGGCGGGGCTCCTGGCGCTTGTGGTGTGCGCGCACGTCCGCCCGGGCCTGCTGCGCGTCCTCGCGTGGCCGATCCTCGCGTTGGCGGGCGCGCTGCTGCTGGCGACGGTCCTGCCCGCCACCGAGTCGATCGCGCCGCGCGTGAACGGCGCGCGCCGCTGGCTCACCCTGGGACCGGTGACGGTCCAGCCGGTCGAGTTCGCCAAGCTCGCGGTGATCGTCTGGACCGCCGCGCTGGCGGTGCGCAAGCGTGACCTGCTGCGCAGCCTCAGCCGTGGCCTGACGCCGTTCCTCCTGGTGTGGGGCGCCTTCGCGCTGCTCCTCATCGCGCAGCCCGACTACTCGTCGGCGGCGCTGCTCGTGATGCTCGCCTCGCTCGTCGTCTTCGCGGCCGGCGGACGCCCGGCCCACTTCGTTGCGCTCGCCGTCGTGGGCACGCCGCTGGCGCTCCATCAGATCAGCGGCGCCGCGTACCGCATGGGGCGCGTCGCGGCGTTCCTGGACCCCGCGGGCGACACGGCCGGCGTCGCGTACCAGATCAACCAGGCGCTGATCGCGATCGGCAGCGGCGGCTGGTTCGGGCGCGGGGTCGGGCGGGGACAGCAGAAGTTCGGGTTCCTCCCCGAGCCGCACAACGACTTCCTGTTCGCCATGATCGGCGAGGAGTGGGGTCTCCTGGGCAGCGTGGCGGTCCTGTGCGCGTTCGTCGCCTTCGCGCTGATCGGGTACCGCATCGCGCGCCGGTCGACCGGCCCCTTCGAGGCGCTGCTCGCGATCGGGCTGACCAACCTGATCGTCGTGCAGGCGCTGCTGCACATGGCCGTGAACCTCGCGCTCGTGCCCACGACCGGCCTCACGCTGCCGTTCCTGTCGTATGGCCGCTCGAGCCTGATCGTCTGCCTTGCGGCGGCGGGCCTGCTGATCTCGCTCGCGCGCTCGGCGGAGGAGGGCGTCAGGACCCGCCAGCGGCGCGCCGAGGCCGAGGTCCGCCGGCAGGCGGCCGCGCGGCGCGGGCGGCGCGCGGGGGTGGCGGCGTGACGCGCGTGCTCTGGGCGGGGGTGGCGCCGTGACGCGCGGGTTGGTGGCGGGGGTGGCGCCGTGACGCGCGTGCTGCTGGCCGGCGGGGGCACGGGCGGGCATCTCTATCCGGCGCTCGCGATCGAGGCGGCGATGCGGTCCCTCCGGTCCGACCTGGAGGCGCACTTCGTCGGCGCGCGGCGCGGCATCGAGGCGCGCGTGCTGCCGCAGCGCGGCGTGCCCCACACGCTGCTCCCGATCGAGCCCCTGCGCCGCGACCGGCCGTGGCGCAACTGGCGGCTCGTGCCGGCGCTCCTGCGTAGCGTGCTGGCCGTGCGCGCGCTGTGCGCCCGCTTCCGCCCGCACGTCTTCGTCGGCACGGGCGGCTACGCGAGCGCGCCGGCGGCGCTCGTCGCGCACCTGCGCGGCGTGCCCGTCGTGCTCCAGGAACAGAACGCCTACCCGGGCCTCGTGACGCGGCTGATGGCGCCCCGGGCGCGCCAGATCCACCTCGGCTTTCCCGAGGCCCGCGCGCACCTCAAGCCGGGCCCCCGCACCGAGGTCCTGGACAGCGGCACGCCGGTGCGCACCCCCGATGGAGATCCGGACCGCGCGGGCGCCCGCGCGGCGCTGGGGCTCCCGCCGGAGGGGACGGTCGTGCTGGTGACCGGCGGCAGCCAGGGCGCGCAGCCCATCAACGAGGCCCTGTGCGCGGCGGTCGCCGCGGTGGCGCGGGGCGATCTGCCGGACCCGCCTCAGGGCCTGCTGATCCTCTGGGCCACGGGACCCGCGCACCTGGAGTCCGTGCGCGCGAGCCTGGCCCAGGCGGGGTCGCCGGCCTGGGTACGCGTGGAGGGCTACCTCGACGACATGCCCGCGGCGCTGGCCTCGGCTGACCTCGCGGTCTCGCGGGCGGGCGCCAGCACGACCGGCGAGTTCCTGGCGTGGGGCATCCCGTCGATCCTGGTGCCGCTGCCCTCCGCCGCCGCGGACCACCAGCGCATCAACGCCGTCGCGCTGGCCGAGGTCGGCGCGGCGCGGGTGCTGGCGCAGTCCGACCTGTCGGCCGCGAGCCTGTGGCGCGAGATGATGGAGCTCGCCTCGGACCGCCCGGCGCGCGACCACATCGCCGAGCGGGCCCGCGAGCGCGCGCGCCCGCGGGCGGCCCACGCCATCGCGACCCGCGTCCTGGCGCTGGCGGACGGCGCGCGCGACCCGGCCGGGGGCATGGGCGCGCGGGATCCCGCGGACGCCGCCGGCGCGCCGCCGAGGGGCTCCGGGTCGGGGGCCGCCGCGTCGCGCGGGGCGGGGGACGCGGGCGGCCCGCCCGCGTCCGGAGCCGACGCCGAGGGGGTGGACCTGGTCGCCCTGGCGCGCACCGGGCCGATCCACCTCATCGGCGTCGCCGGCGCCGGCATGTCCGTCCTCGCCGAGCTGATCCTGCGCAGCGGGGGCGCGGTGTCCGGCTGCGACCTGCGGCCCGGCGCGGTGGGGAAGGCGCTCCGGGACCGCGGCGCGCGCGTGGAGCAGGGGCACGACCCGTCGCACGTGGACGGCGCCGTCGCGGTCGTCACGACCGCCGCCGTGCCCGCCGACCACCCCGAGCTGGAGCGGGCCCGCGCGCGCGGCATCCCCGTCATGAAGCGGGCGCTGGCGCTCGGCTCGCTGGTCAACCGCGGCACCGTCGTGGGGGTCGCCGGGACGCACGGCAAGACCACCACGACCGCGATGACCGCCGCGATCCTGGACGCGGCCGGCCTCGATCCCACCGCGATGGTCGGGGGGCGGATCGACGCCTGGGGCGGCGGCCTGCGGCTGGGCGGCGGCGACCTGTTCGTGGTCGAGGCGGACGAGTACGACCGGTCGTTCCACGCGCTGCGGCCGACCATCGCGGTCGTCACCAACGTCGAGGCCGACCACCTCGACACCTACGGCTCCCTGGCGGAGGTCGAGGAGGCGTTCGACCGCTACGTCGCGACGCTGCCCGCGGACGGGCTCCTGGCGGCGTGCGCGGACGACCCCGGCGCCCGCCGCCTGGTGGCGCGGCACCCCGACCTTCCCGTGCGCACCTTCGGCACCGCGGAGGGCGCCGACCTGCGCGCCGTGGACGTGAGGCCCGGGCCGGACGGCTCCACCTTCCGCGTCGCGGAGGATGGCCGCGACGTGGGCCAGTTCGCGCTGCGCGTGCCGGGCCTGCACAACGTCCGCAACGCCCTCGGCGCCGTCGCGGCCGCGCGCCACCTGGGCGCCGGCGTGGACGCCGCGCGGGCGGCGCTGGCGCGCTTCGCGGGCGTGGACCGGCGCTTCCAG
>Ga0299913_10004600_pt1 | contig 11618 bp, 11 predicted proteins | sample RVTome_9_FD_201360 | JGI IMG/M metagenome (GOLD analysis project Ga0299913, IMG submission 201360) | Soil microbial communities from uranium-contaminated site in the Upper Colorado River Basin, Wyoming, United States - RVT155D38 (version 2) ... | reverse complement strand
CCGCTCCGTCAGGAACGACGCTCGGCGAATTGCTCAAAGAAAAGATGTCGGGCGGCGGCGATTAGCAGAAAAGACTGGCCCGGACCACCCGGTCCGGGCTATATTTCTTTTATAATCGCCGAGTTACGCGGACAGGTATCAGATACAACAAGCGAAGCGTGTTATGACCAAATCTGAACTCATCGAAATGATCTCAAGGAAGCAGAAGCATCTCCCGGCGAAAGACGTAGAGCTTGCAGTCAAACATCTGCTCGATCTGATGAGTGACGCGTTGGCGCGGGGGGAGCGCATTGAAATTCGCGGGTTCGGCAGCTTTTCGCTGCATTTCCGCCCGCCGCGCATAGGCCGAAATCCGAAAACGGGAGAGGCCGTTGCTCTCTCCGGCAAGTACGTCCCGCATTTCAAGCCCGGCAAAGATCTGCGGGAACGTGTCAACGGCAGCCGCGAATTTCCAATCAAGAACTGAACGCGGCTGCTGGGTGCCTGGCACCCGGAGGGACGAATGTTCAAGAGAATCGGTGCAGTTCTGCTGGTCCTGCTCATCCTCGGTCTGATGCTGGTGTTCACTCGGCTGAATCCGGGCACCATCGTCGTAGATCTCGCGGTAGGCACGGTGGAATCATCGATCCCGCTGGCGTTTACCGTGGCGTTTGCGGCAGGCTGGCTGTTCGGCTGCCTCTGTATGGCGTTTGTGGCCGCCAGGCTGATCACCGAAAGGCGGCGGTTACGGCGCGCGCTGCGCAACACGGAAGTCGAGGTCAGCAGCCTGCGCAACCTGCCCCTTTCCGATGCCGACTGAGTCCACATTTCTTCTTGCCGGACTTTTTTTGCTGCTGGCGGCTGCCGGCTGGGCACTCGGCCGCTTCGGTGAGCGCGAGGAGCGCCAACGGGCGCCTCCGCCGCTCAATATCGACTACCTCAAAGGCCTGAATTTCCTGCTCAACGAGCAGACCGACCAGGCACTGGAACATTTTCTCAAGATGGTCAGGGTCGATGACAAAACCATCGAAACCCATTTCGCCCTCGGCAGTCTCTTTCGCAGACGCGGGGAAGTCGATCGCGCCATCCGCATTCACCAGAACATCATTGCGCGACCGGACCTGGCGTCCGAACAGCGCGATCAGGCGCTCTTTTCGCTCGCGAAGGACTACCTGCGAGCAGGCCTGCTGGATCGTGCCGAGAAGCTGTTCGTGCGCCTCTCGCAGGGTTCCCGCTACCAGGTCGAAGCGTTCGAGCAACTGTGTCGCATCTATGAGCAGGAGCGGGAGTGGCAACGTGCGATAGAGGCCGGGCAGAAGCTTGAAGTGTTGAGCGGCAAGTCGCTGGCGCTCCAGATTGCGCATTACTACTGCGAGCTCGCCGAACAGGCCGCCTCGAAGAAGGACTACTCGGCGGCCAGGGCATTTGTCAAGAAGGCCCAGAGCGGCCGCCCGAGGACGCTGCGGGGCGCACTGACCCGCGCGGAAATCGCACAGGCAACGCAAGACACCAAAACGGCTCTGCGGCTCTATCACCGGATAATCGATGAAAGCACCTACCTCATTACCGAAGCGCTGCCGAAGCTGGTCGAGATCCATTCGCGGGAAGGCTCTGTCGGCGAGCTGGAGCGCGATCTGCGCGCCATGCTCGGCAAGAGTCCCGACATGACGACGGACGTAGCATACACGGCCATCGTCAACAACATCGGCGGCATCGCGGTGATCGATGAGTGTGTTGAGCACTACATGCTCAACGAGCCCACCCTGAGTGACTTCATCGACTTGCAGCGCATGGACGAGGCCGAAAGCAGCGAGCGCGATGCAGCATTGGCTAAAGTACGTTCCGCACTCAGCCGTCTGGCGGCCTCGACACCGCGCTACAAATGCACGGAATGCGGTTTCTCCAGTCAGCGTCTGCTCTGGCAATGCCCAAGTTGCAAGAACTGGGAGACGCAGCGGCCGTTTTCACGCGTGCAATTCGATTCGCTCCTGCAGCGCAGCGTGGCGGTAATGTAGCGCTTGCGATAGTGGCCGCCCGCAGTCGCGGACTCCTGCAGGGCGACATTTGCCTTCGGTTGTCGTCGCGACCCCCACAGTCTTCAAGCGCGTCCGAGACAGACGCGACTCAGTTCCCCCGTCGTGGTCGCCCGCAATGGCGGGCTCCTACAGCGCTCGACTCCGGCAAATCGCGCGCTGTAGGAGCCCGCCATTGCGGGCGACACCGAATCTGGCGAAGCATTTCCCTTCAAACACTCCACATTCGGCAGCGGCACACCTTCCGCTCCAGGATTAATCTCCCCGATCGAATCACGTCGCCAGGGCCACTCTTCTTCGAGTGGTTCGGCGGCTGGCAGGGAAGATCCATTTGTCAGGAGCAGGATATGAAAAACATGAAGTATTGCTTGTCATTGTTCGTTCTCTTTTTCGCCGGGGCTGTTCTCGCCGGCCCCGTGGATGTGAACAGCGCGGATGCTGCGACATTGTCGGCGGAGCTGCAGGGGATCGGTATGTCAAAAGCGGTGGCGATCGTCGAATACCGGGAGACGAACGGTCCCTTCAAGAGCCCGGACGATCTGATTCTGGTGAAGGGAATCGGAGAGCGAACGGTCGAGATCAACCGTGAGAACATTCTCGTCCGGCCCCAGGATGCATCCGGTCACTGACCAGCGACGATCTGATTTCTGTGCCGGGCGCCCGGCCCAGATTTTTTTCCGGAATACCGAGCCACCGTCATGCCGGATGACGCTGTACTCCCGCGCTTCCGCCAGATTGTTTATCATCCGGGCTGCTTACACGTTTGGAGATTTCCATTGGCCCAGCCCATCCGATCTGCCGTATTTCCCGTCGCCGGACGCGGTACCCGCTTTCTGCCCGCCACCAAAGCCAGCCCCAAGGAAATGCTGCCGGTCGTGGACAAACCACTGATCCAGTACGCCGTCGAGGAGGCAATCGCAGCGGGTGCCACGAAGCTCGTTTTCGTCACAGGAAGCTCGAAGCGGGCAATCGAGGATCACTTCGATTCCGACCCGGAGCTGGAAAAAGCCCTGTCGGGCTCGGGCAAGGAAGAACTGCTGCGGTCGATCCAGCGCATCGTGCCACCCGGGGTATCCTGTATTTACATTCGGCAGGGCGAGCCCCTGGGCCTCGGCCACGCCGTCCTCTGTGCGCGTCCGGCGATTGGCGACGAGCCGTTTTTCGTGCACCTGGCGGACGACCTGATTGCCGGCGATCCCTCCTGCCTGACGCAGATGTCAGGCGAGTACCAGCGGCACGGCGGTAGCGTCATTGCGGTCGAAACGGTACCCGAAGAGGACACGTCCAGCTACGGGATCGTCGCGGTCACCGACGATCCCGCAGCAGGCGCACAGAGGATCTCGCGGATCGTGGAGAAGCCCAAGCCCGCCGATGCGCCATCGACCCTCGCGGTGGTGGGCCGCTACCTGCTGGCGCCCGGCATATTCGACAAACTCGAACGGACGACGCGCGGCGCGGGTGGCGAGATCCAGCTCACGGATGCGATTGCCGACATGCTGGAGGAGTCGCCGGTGTATGCCTATGCCTTTCGCGGAGAGCGTTTCGACTGCGGCAACAAGCTTGGTTATCTGAAAGCCTCGGTGGCTTACGGTCTGGCGCATCCTGAGATCGGCGGCGCGTTTCGCAAGCACCTGCGGAACATCCTGTAAACCGCGCATTCGCGGACTGCCGTCCATTTACCCCACGACTATCCCACGACCAGCCGCCGCAGCCAGTCCACCAGCACCGTCGGCAATAACTCCGGCCGCGGGAGCATGGCGAAATGCTTTGCGCCGAACATGGCCGGCAGGTAGTTGGCAGCCTGACGGTCGATTGTGAGGCAAAACGGCGAGATTCCCTGAAGCTTCGATTCGTTCACCGCCTGGCGCATGTCCTCGACGCCGTATCGACCATCGTAGTGGTCGACATCGTTCGGTTTGCCGTCAGACAACAGCAATAGCAGCCTGTGCTCGGCGACCTGACGCATCAGCACGGCGCTGACATGCCGCAACGCGGCGCCGGCGCGAGTGTATCGCTCGGGTTCCAGGGCGGCGATTCGGAGAGCCACGTCATTGTCGTAACGCTCGTCGAAACGCTTGATCTCACGCACGGTAACCCCGTGAGCCCCCTCTCCGGAAAATGAATGCACCGAATAGGGTTCCGCCAGGCCCTCCAGTGCAATGCAGACCAGAAGCAGGGCTTCGCGTTCCACATCGATCACGCGGCGGTTTGCCGAGACCCAGCCGTCGGTCGAGCCGCTGGTGTCAATGAGCAGGGAAATCGCCATGTTTCGCCGTGCGGCCCGGCGCGTTTCGTAAAGGCCGTCGGCCATCGGCAATCCCGCCCGAAAGTCCGCATAACCGTCGATGTAGGCGCCCAGGTCCACTTCGTCGCCCTCGAGCTGCATGCGAAGCCGCACACGCTGCGAACGCAACATTTCGAAACGCCTCCGGATAGCGGTGAGCATTGCATGGTGCTCTTCGAGCGTCCGGTCGACCCAGTGTTGCGGGCCCGGTGGCGCACGCAACGACCTCACGGTTGCAGCGGCGTCGCGATAGGCGCTGATGCGGAAGTCCCACTCCGGATAACTGATACGAGATCCGCCCTCCGCAGCAACCGCCGCTTCGGACTTCGAGCGTGCGTCCGGCGGATCGTCGGAAAGCAGGACTTCCTTCGGGCGACCTGGTGTCGACACCAGCCTCGCTTCAGGGAGTTCCGACATGGAGTCCGCGAACTCCTCCGCGGCGGTCTGCTCGTCCCGGTCCGTTGGCCGCTGGGCGCCCATAGGGTCTTCGATATGCTCCTCGGGCTGGGCAGACTGGATCATCCAGGCGCCCGGCTCCTGATCGTCCTCGTCGTCGTCGGCTTCTCGCACTTCCGGCCGGCGCTCCAGCCGAGCGCCTCTGGGCGAGGTTGCATCGTCCTCGCTCTTGTCGCTTTCGCTGTCACGTGTCGCAGTGACCGCGTGCTTCGTCCGGCCGGGTACACGCAGTTCGCCGGTCCAAAGGTCCTTGTACAGCGGACTGGTCCCCGGCAGCCCCTCCGGGGAAAGCGTTGCCGCCGCCTCAACGGCGATACTCGCGGATTCCGCAGGTGTGGCCGTCAGCGGAAATTCAGGCAAGCCACGGATGCAATCAGACTCGAGGATACGCCGCACCAGCATTTCGAGCGGGCGTCTCCGTGGCGCGAAGAGTTGAAGGGCCGGCCGCGAGGACAATGCCTGTCGGCGCAACGCATTGACGGGTTCGTGCATGCCCGGCAGGGATCGGGCCAGTTGTTCGTCGGCAGCTTGTGCTTCGAGCAGCAAGTAGAGATCGCGCTGCAATGGACTGCAGCTGCCAAGGTCCCCCCGAGCACTTCCACGCGACGCCCGGGTTGCTTGCTGCAACGCCATGGTTCGAAGTAACTGGAGAATTGTTTCGTCATCCCCGGCGCTGAGATTTGCGGGCAGCCAGATGCTGGCGCCGTCGGTAGCCGGCACGGCCTGCGCGAGGCGAGGCCGGTCGTGGCGCTCGAAAAGCCTTTTGAGCAGGGTGGTCGGAGCCGGCTTTTGCGCGATACGAATCGGATAACTGACCCCGACCGCTGCTGCGATCAGAAAATCGAGCCGACGCGCGACATCGGACAGGGAGAGCGGCAAGCGGGCCGCGGAGGGCGCCCTGCGTCGACGCCAGAGATCCTGCATGAACACGGTCGCATGACGCGCCGCATCCGTGATGAGGTCCTCAGCTTCGGCCACGAGTCAGGCGAACGTCGCGTCGACCAGGTCGCGCATGGCGTCGACGAGTGATGCGTCGTCCGAGAGGGGGGAGACCAGCGCCGCGTAGCATGCCTCTCGCACGTCGATGCCGCTGGCGATCAAGCGACCGGCGGCAATCAGCAGCCGCGTGCTGGGCACCTCGTCGAGTCCGCGGTCCTTGAGCTTGCGCAAGCGGTGCCCGAGCGAGACCAGGGTGTGGGCCGTGGCATGATCGGTCCCGCCCTCGTGCGCCACGATAGAAGCTTCGAGATCGAGTGGCGGAAAGTCGAAATCGAGCGCGACGAAACGCTGGCGTGTGCTGGGCTTCAGGTCTTTCAGCATCCGCTGATAGCCGGGATTGTACGAAATGACGAGCTGGAAACCAGGAGCCGCCTCAATGACTTCGCCAGTCTTGTCGATAGGCAGAATGCGCCGGTAATCCGTCAGCGCATGCAGTACGACCACAGTGTCCTGCCGTGCTTCGACAACTTCGTCGAGGTAGCAGATGGCGCCTTCGCGTGCCGCCCTGGTGAGGGGCCCGTCCTGCCAGACGGTGCCGTCGTGAAGTATCAGAAAGCGGCCGATAAGGTCGCTGGCGGTCAGGTCGTCGTGACAGGAAATAGTGACGAGAGGGCGCTCCAGTCGCCAGGCCATGTGCTCGACGAAGCGGGTCTTGCCGCATCCGGTAGGGCCTTTGAGCATCACGGCCAGTCGTCCCGCATGACAACGGCTGAAGATGCTGACCTCGTTGCCGAGCGGGACGTAGTACGGCTCGTCGTCCACGGGCCGCACGGCCGCTGCTTCCGCGGAGACGCTGCCCGACATCAGCTGCCCTGCGTCGCAGTCTCGCCGGCTGTACGGAGAGCCGGCGTCCCTTCATCGACCGCCTCGAACCTCGGCGCATAACGGAAAAAGTCGATGATGAAGAAAATCACACCCAAGGTGAAAATGGTTGAAGTAATGATGAGCATCAGGAAATGCACCTGGATCTTGAGCTGGGTGTCGAGATAACCGAGACCGAGAATGCGCTCCAGATAGACCTGTCCGATGCCGGCAGTCGCGAAGGACAGGGTCATGCCGAACATCCCCGCGAGCTGCATCCAGAACGCGGCATAGCCGAGCAGCGTGCCTTCTTCGGGTCGGCCGCGGGTGAGTCTCGGCAGAGAGTACGTGATCATCGCCATCACGATCATTGCGTAGGCGCCGAAGAACGCGGCGTGTCCGTGCATCGCGGTGATCAGCGTGCCGTGCGTCCACTTGTTCACGCTTGGCCAGGTGTGTGCGAGCCCGAGAAGGCCCGCCCCGAACATGGTGAACAGCGCACTACCGACCGTCCAGTGCAGCGCCAGAGTGTTGGGATGCGAAAAACCCGAGCGGCGCATGGCGTAGTAGGCGTACATGGCCATGGCGACGAGGGCGACCGGCTCGAGTGCGCTGAAGAAGCCACCGATTGGCAGCCAGTAATGAGGCACGCCGACCCAGTAGTAGTGATGCGCCGTACCCAGGATACCGGCGAAGAACACTAATCCGACGATGACGTAAAGCCATTTGTCCATGACTTCGCGGTCGGCGCCCGAAAGTCGGATGAGGAGGTACGCGAGGAATCCGCCCTGAATCATCTCCCAGACGCCCTCCACCCACAGGTGAATGGTCCACCATCGATAAAAAATGGAAATCGTGTAATTTTCATAGTGCAGCAGAGCTGGCAGATAGAGCACGGCTGCGCTCGCGAGACCCAGAATGAGTACGCCTTCGGTGGTTGTGAATCGTCCGGACTGCTTTATCGTGCGACCGATGTTGTACAGGAACATCAGCATCACGACGACGATGGTTATCTTGTGCGGCAACGGCTGTTCGAGAAGCTTGTTGCCGGTACCGTAGCGGAAAAGATACCCGATGACCGCGGTCACGCCCATGAGAGTCCACAGCATGAGCTGTATATAGGCGAGCTTCACACTGTAGATTTCCGTCCGTGACTCGGACGACACCATCCAGTACGTCGCCCCCATGAAGCCTGTAAGGACCCAGACGATGAGGAGATTCGTGTGTATAACCTTCGTAACGTCGAAGGGCAGGATGTAGAGGAGGGGATCCGGACCCAGGTATTTGGCGGCAGACAGAAGGCCGAACAGCAGCTGCAGACCGAATAGCACCATCGCGACGGCGAAGTACCAGTAGGCAACGGATTGGGATTTATAACGCATTGCAGCTCTCCGTCTGGTTCACTTTCGTTGCGGCACGCAACGAGGGGCACGCCCGATCATCGCGGCGATTCACGAATACCCGCCTAGCGCAAGCTGGTCAGGTACGCCACGAGGTGGTCGATTTGTTCGTCCGTCAGGTCTTCGCCGTAGGTGCTGGGCATGAAGGAAGTTCCGCCAGCGGAATACATCGCGCCGGATGCCAGGTAGGCGCTGGGGCGCGTAATGGATTCGCGGATGAACGACTCCACCTCCTGCGCGTCGCCCCGATAGTCGGGTGACTGGATTATGGCGAGGGCCCGGCTCCCGACCCCGGCAAGTGTCGGTCCTGCCATGTTGACGCCGGGGGCAACCGAGTGACAGGCATTGCACGCCGGCACGGCTGTCAGGAACAGGGCTTCGCCCTGCGCAACCGGGTTGCTCTGGGCCGTGACGGGCCTTGCGCCGGGGGGCAGTCGCGAGGCCGCGCCTGCCTCCGAGGGCTGGCTTTGTTGCAGGGACGTCAGGGCCGTGCCCGGGATGGAAGAGCCGGTTACGAGGATCGGACGCGGTGGCCAGCCCTGATTGTCGACTTCGCTGACCCAGTCGAGGAACGCGATGAGATCGGTAATATCCTCGTCAGAAAGATTCTGTTTTGGCATCAGGCGCCGATGAGTCTCCTCGTCGTAAAAATCCGCCGGGTTCTTCATGTACGCCTGCAGGTAGGCATCGCCGCGCAGTTTCGTGATCTTGGTGAGATCCGGTGCGTAGTAAGCGCCTTCGCCAAAGAGGGTATGGCAATTGATGCAGTTGTTGTCGTGCCAGACGTCCTTGCCCCGGCTGACCTCGGGCGTAATGTTCTGGGCGTTGGTCAATTCCGGAAACTGGCGGTGGCTGTCGGCGGTCAGTACAAGAAACGCTAGCGCGGCCATGCCGGTGCAAGCGATGGCGAAATGCCGGGACTGTCTCTTGTTCAATCCGAAGCCCCTTCAGGTCAGACGCCGATTCCGTCGAAGTAGCGAAGGCTGATATAGCCGGCATAAACGATGCCGACGATCATCAGTAAAACGACGGCGTACGCCAGAATTCTCACGGATTTCGCCAGGGCGTTTTCCATCGTTGCTCCCGCTGGATGTGTCAGGACGACACGGATGCAGTCTGCCACTTTTTGGTGCAAGTCTCCAGAACAGGCGGAGACGGGAGCGTGCTGTTGCAGTTGACGTTCAACCGTCAGAGATGGAGGTGGCTCCCCGGGCCGGACTCGAACCAGCGACCAATTGATTAACAGTCAATCGCTCTACCAACTGAGCTACCGGGGAATCGTGCGCGGATGTGCAACCTCTGGCAGGGGTGGCATTCTGGTCCAGCATGTAAACCAAGTCAAGGGAAGGACAGTCACGCAAAAAGCGCATTTCCGCCGGACTTTCTGCTGTCATGCTGGTACCAGGGCTTTGCGAATTCGCGCGACGGCTTCCTTCAGTTCATCGAGCGAACAGGCAAAGGAAATCCTTACGTGGCCCGGAGCCCCGAAGGCACTGCCGGGTACCACCGCCACATCCGCCTCGCTCAGGAGCCATGCAACGAACTCCGCATCTCCCGCAAGGCCCAGCGTCTCCAGGACTTTCGTCACGCGGGGAAATGCGTAAAAGGCGCCATCGGTCTTGCGGCATTCGAATCCCGGGATGTCGTTGAGGGCGCCGACGACGTATTCGTGTCGTTCGCGGTAGGCTGCGCACATTTCGGCGACGCACGACTGGTCGCCATTGAGAGCCGCCAGAGCCGCAGCCTGCGAGACGCTGCAGGGATTGGACGTGCTTTGGCTTTGTATGGTCTTCATGGCGGATACGATCTCGACCGGGCCGCCCGCGTAGCCGATGCGCCACCCGGTCATGGCATAACATTTCGACACGCCGTTGATGGTAACGGTGCGATCGTAGAGCTCCGGACAGGCTTCCGCGAAACTGCAGAAGGGCGTTCCGGCCCAGTAGATATGTTCGTAGATCTCGTCAGTCGCAATGACGATTTGCGGATGCCCTTTCAGCACCTCACCGAGCTCGATCAGTTGCTGCCGGGAATAGCACGCGCCGGTGGGGTTGGATGGGCTGTTGAGAAACAGGAAACGGGTACGCGGCGTGATTGCCGCTTCCAGTTGCTCCGGAGAAATGCGGAACCCCCTCTCGATATCGGTGTCGATAACCACCGGCTCGCCGTCTGCAAGTCTGACCATGTCCGGGTAGGACACCCAGTAGGGAGCCGGCACGATCGCTTCGTCGCCGGGTCCGAGAAGCGCCTGGCATGCGTTGAAGCAGGTTTGCTTCGCGCCTCCGGACACCAGGATCTGGGCGGGGTCGTAGTGCAGGGCGTTGTCGCGCGCGAACTTTCGTTGAATTGCGAGCTTGAGTTCCAGGGTGCCGTCGACCGGTGTATAGCGGGTCTGGCCGTCGTCGATCGCTTTCTTCCCGGCGTCGCGAATGTGCCGGGGCGTGGGGAAGTCCGGTTCGCCGGCGCCCAGACTCAGAATATCGCGACCGGCGGCGCGCAGCTCGGCGGCGAGTGCGACCACAGCGCCGGTCGGCGACGGCCTGACTCGAGCCATCCGTTTTGAAACTGCTACACTCACGAGCTTGCCTCCATGAAACCGTCGCGAATGTTACGTCAATCAACGAACCTGCCCAAGAAAACGGTGGTCGACGACCGCGACCGCCTGACGCTTGTCTCGAAATACAGCCCGGCCGGCGACCAGGAGGTCGCCATTGCCGGTCTGGTCGAGGGGCTCAATGACGGCCTCGCGCGCCAGACGCTTCTGGGCGTCACCGGTTCGGGCAAGACCTTCACCATGGCCAGCGTAATCCAGGAGGTGCAACGGCCCGCGATCATTCTGGCACCCAACAAGACCCTTGCTGCGCAGTTGTACGGCGAGATGCGCGAGTACTTTCCCCGCAATGCCGTCGAGTATTTCGTTTCGTACTACGACTACTACCAGCCGGAGGCTTACGTCCCGAGTTCGGATACGTACATAGAAAAAGACGCCTCGATCAACCAGCACATTGAGCAGATGCGTCTGTCGGCGACCAAGGCACTGATCGAGCGCGGGGACGCCATCATCGTGGCGACCGTTTCCGCAATCTACGGGCTGGGCGACCCGGAAGCGTACTTCAGTATGGTTCTGCATCTCGATCGTGGCGAGCGCATCGACCAGCGACAGATCCTGCGTCGGCTGGCGGAGATGCAGTACAAAAGAAACGAGCTCGATCTGTCGCAGGGCAACTACCGCGTGCGCGGCGATGTAATCGACGTTTTTCCCGCAGAGTCCGAGCGCGACGCCGTTCGCATCGAGCTGTTCGACGACGAGGTCGAGTCCCTGTCGTACTTCGACCCTTTGACGGGCGAGGTGCTGCGGCGGGTGCCGCGGCTCACGATTTTTCCGAAGACGCACTACGTGACCCCGAGGGAGCGCCTTCTGGCCGCGGTAGACGACATCGGAATCGAGCTCGAGCAGCGGCTCGATTACCTCAGAAAAGCAAACAAACTTCTTGAAGCTCAACGACTTGAACAGAGAACTTTATTTGATTTGGAGATGATTCGGGAGCTTGGTTATTGCCAGGGCATCGAAAACTACTCCCGCTATCTGTCGGGACGGGGCGAGGGCGAGCCTCCTCCCTGCCTGTTCGACTACGTGCCGGACAATGCACTGCTGATCATCGATGA
>Ga0299913_10004599_pt1 | contig 11618 bp, 5 predicted proteins | sample RVTome_9_FD_201360 | JGI IMG/M metagenome (GOLD analysis project Ga0299913, IMG submission 201360) | Soil microbial communities from uranium-contaminated site in the Upper Colorado River Basin, Wyoming, United States - RVT155D38 (version 2) ... | reverse complement strand
AGACCACGGTGCCCACCGGTACGCCGGGCGCCGTGGTCGTCGGGTCGGATGGCAGAGCGACGACGATCCGACTCTTGCTCCCCGATGCCGTTGCTCCCGAGATGATCGGCATCTCCGCCGACCCCCGGGTGCTCGGGTTCGGACTTCAACACCTCGACATCGAGCTGGTCGACACACCCTCATAGCGTGCACCGCCGCAGGGCGGCTGCAATCATCGGGGCTTGGACACATAGGGGCAACGGACGCCGCGCATGAGAACCGGAAGCAAGATCTGGCTGACTGCCGTCGGCCTGGTGTTCTTCTACCTCCTCTTGGGACTCGCCCTCCGCTACCCGCTGGGCCAGTCGCCGCTGCCTCTCTCCGGGGACGAGCACCACTACATGACACAGGCTCACTCGCTGCTCAGCGATAGAGACCTGGTGGTGGAAGACAACTACGAGCGAGAAGAGTATCGGCAGTTCTTCTCCGGGACGCTGACGCCCGACCAGTGGAATCTGATGGGCACTGACGGCTACTCGGGTCACTCCCCCGGTACCGGGATCCTCGTAACTCCCGGGTGGTGGCTGGCGGGATGGGCAGGCGTTCTCGCCACGCTGGCTGTGACCATAGGGCTGGCCTTCGCCGCCTCCGCCATGACCCTGGCCCGTCTCGCTGGCCAGCTCTCCGACCGGGCACTTCTCTTGCTCGCGGGCGGATTCGCCTCGTTGCCGGTTCTGGCGTTCTCCCACACCCTCTATCCCGAGTCAATCATGATCCTGCTGACCGCTGTACTGGCCTTGCTCATCATCTCCCATCTCCAAGCCATCGCCACCCACCGTCGTCGTATCACCGGCATGGCGGCCATCGGGCTCGCCGCCCTGGCGATCGGCCTGCACCCCAAGTACCTCGCAATGCACCTCGGGGTCCTCGTCTTCGTCGGCGGCTTCGAGCTGCACGACCGCGCCCAGCGGCGGCCCGGAGCGTCATACGTCTCGGTCGGGCTCTACGCCGCGGTCTCCATTGCGCTGGTGACCTTCTTCTCCTGGTCCCACGACGCAATGTGGGATACGTTCCACCCGATGGGCTGGTGGCCGAGCGTGAGCTACGTCTTCGGGGTGGACGGCGGGCGGGCGGTGGTCCAGTTCGTCGACCTGTTCCTGGGCAGTCAACTCGGGCTCTTCGTGCTCGTGCCTCTCACCATGGTCTCGGTCGCCGGCCTGGTGCGAGCACTCACGCGAGGTTCGAGCCCGGATCGCCGCTTCACGCTGTTCGCGACGATTCTCGTCGGAACGATCGCCGGGTTCGCCGCCTTCTCCGAGGCGTGGTGGGGTGGAGACAGCCCGATAGGCAGATATGCCGCTCCGTTGGTGTCCCTGCTCCTGATCGTTGGGGTCCACAGCGCCATGGCGGGACCGCTGCCCGCACCCAGGCGAGCCGGCATGGTCGTGCTCCTCGTCCTCGGGCTCGTGCAGAGTGTCGCCTACGCCGCATTCCCGTTGGCCTTCAAGCCGGGGCCGGCGGGCGCTGGGATCCTGACCATCGTGGCGGAGAAGGTGCCAGGAATGGGCGACGTCGGCCTCTGGTTCTGGACCGCCGCCGCGGAGGTAACACCTTGGAGCCTCGCCCCCTGGGTCCTGCCGCTCGGTCTCACCGTCTATTGGTACGGGATACCCCCGAGACGCCGCTCGGACAATGCGACCCTCATTCGCGATCTACCGTCTGGAGCCACGGTGCAAGATCCTTCACCGGCAGGCACTTCGGCGGAAAACGCGGAATGACCTGATCGCCGGGTACCTGAGCCGCAACAGAGAGCGCCAGTAGCGGGATACGATCACCGGACGGCCCAGCGGTCCCCGACCACTTATCCGAACACGATGGTTGCGGGCAGGGGCATCCGATCAGCAGAAAGACATGAGGAAGAATCAACGCCAGAGCCGCGGTCCGACTCACGAAGGAACCCGGTCGGCTGGCGCGAACGCTACGCCCGAACGTGAGGTCCAGGACGTTGCCGCAGCCAAGGAGGGCGCTCCGACGATCGCCCTCCTGGATGTGACTGGATCCCTGGTTCTGGGTGTTGCCCTGGCTGTATCCCAGCCGGTCTTGGATATCCGATCCCGCAATCTCACATCAAGTGTGAGCTGCTCCGGAGATACTCGTGCATCGGGGTGAGGCTCTGAGACAGACCAGCAGCGGATGACTGTACGTCCCGAATGAAACTGCAAAAGAGCCAAGACGCGGTCGATGTCGGTGCTCCCAAAGGTACGTCCAAGCGAATCGCGAGCCCTGACGTCATCGGGTCTTTGATCCTCGTTGTCTCCCTCGCAATGTCGCAACCCGTGCTCGACCTTCTCTCGAGGAATCTCCCATTCTTCACCGCTCATGAGGCATCGGCCCTGGATGTCGTGGGCCTAGCACTCTTGTTGGCAGTGGCTGTTCCATTTCTCGTCGCACTGCCGCTCGCTGCGCTGGTGAGACTGGCTCCACGCACCGGCGTGGGCCTCTACGCACTCAGCCTGGGAGTCCTTACCGCGAGCGTGGTCCTGCAGTTCCTCGAGAGGATGATGAGCTCGACCGGCCTCGCGGTTCTCCTCGCCTCGGTCATCGGAGCGCTCCTCGCGTTCGCGTGCCTCCGGATCGAAGCGCTCCAGACCAGCCTGCGGTGGGGGACTCTGGTGCCGGGGGCCGTCCTCGGTCTGTTTCTCGTGTTCTCGCCCGGCTCCCAGTTGGTATTCGCCGCCGACGCAGCACCTCCGGACAGCGCCGTCATCGGCAATCCTGCGCCGGTGGTGATATTGGTACTGGACGAGCTGCCGGTGCAGAGCCTGATGGACGCCAAAGGGGACATCGATGCAACCCGATATCCCGGCTTTGCTCGGCTCCTGGAGGACTTCACCTGGTTTCGAAATACGGTGACCATGCACCACAACACCTCACACGTGCTGCCAATGCTTCTTTCCGGAGGCTCCTACCGTCCTGACACTGAGCTTTCGAGCAACGGTTACCCGAACAATCTCTTCACGTTGCTTGGTGAGAGCTACAACGTCTGGGCACACGAGGAAGTCACTGCGATGTGCGATCCCGAGGTATGCCGGGATCAGCCTCGCCCCAGCACCACGGAACGATGGCAACTCCTGCTCAACGACACCACCATCGTTGCGGCCCACATGCTCCTTCCGGAGGAAGCCACCGCGGGCCTGCCCCCGGTGGACGCTGCGTGGGCGGGATTCGGAGATCTCGCGCCTGAGCAAGATGCCGGCTCTCTCGAAGACTCGGACGATGCCAGAGAGCCCGACTTTGACGACTTTCTCGAGTCCCTGGAGAGCATGGATGCCCACTCATTGCGGTACTTCCATTACATGGCGCCTCATCATCCCTGGAGGTCGCTGCCTGGCGGTCTGCTCTACCCGGGTGACGTCGGAATACCACATCGAACCGCAGAGTGGGGCGATGATCAGCATGTCGTCGATCGAGCGCACCAACGCCATCTCTTGCAGACGGGCTACGTCGATGGTCAGATCGGGCAGTTCCTCGACGTTTTACGTGAGACCCCTGCTTACGAAGACTCACTGATCCTCGTAATGGCCGATCACGGTATCGCCTTCACCGCGGGCGGCTATTTCCGCGGCGGGACCAACGAGAACATCGAGGAGGTCGGCTTCGTTCCGCTCTTCGTCAAGACTCCGGGCCAAGTAAGAGGGCGCATCGACGAGCGTCCGGCGAGCCTTCATGACGTCTTGCCCACCGTCGTCGATGCCTTCGAGATCGAGTCGGCATGGTCGATGGCAGGTATTTCCCTGCTCGAGGACCAGCCTGACCTTGACCGCCGGCGAGTGTTTGAAGGGTTGGACAGGATCGAGCTACCGCCCCGGCACGAGCCCGTAGACGACGCCCTGGCTCGAAAGGTAGCCCTTTTCGGGGCCGGACAAGGATGGGACCCGGTGTACAACTTCGAGAGGTACGGCGACCTGGTCGGCGAGACCATCACGTCGTTGGCACTGGAAGAAGAGCCTGCTGAGGTGGAGCTCATCGATCCTGGGCGCTATGGCAATGTCGATCCTGCGACCGGAGCCGTGCCGGCGTTGGTCCGAGCTTCGATCCGGTCCGCCACAGTCACTGCCGATACCTGGCTTGCGGTTGCAGTGAACGGGACGGTAGCCACCACTGGGCGAGTCCACAGTTGGACTCCGGACGGTGCCGATTTCAGTGCAATCGTGCCGCCGGAGTCCTTTGTTATGGGCGACAACGAAGTCACCCTCTACAGGATCGAGGAGACCGCTAGAGGGCCTTTCCTGCACTTACTCACCCGAGGCTGAAGAGCCCTGTCTGCCCGATTGGCGTCGGACTCGTATCGATTTTGGGCAACGGATCTCGGATCTATCCCATGGTGACTATTTGGCCCATGAGCGATTCTTGATAGAGCCTGATACAGGTGAGTCCGGACTCGGGGGTTCAGAGGTCAGGAGTCAGGTCGACGAGCCAGGTATCGCCAATTCGGCGCACCCTCGAACTGGCAGGCAGGTCGGAAATGATCTCCGCGATGCGGTCGAAGCCAAAGGTTCGATCATCAGACAGGTCCGACCCGTGCAGGACCACGAAACGTATGCCGAGGACGGCCATCTCGCGCAACGCGTCGTGGGACGGGAATGACATCATGGTCCCGATCGAGTTCATGTATCCAGGCGGGACGTCTCCCGAGTACCCGTTGAAGCGAGGCCGCCAGTCACCGATGCTGGCAAGCAGACGAGGACCCTCGATGATCGCGAATTCGGCATCGAAGGTCTGACGCATGGGCAGTTCGACCACCGCACCGTCACCTTCGTTCAACAGGGCTGCGTTGAGGCTCGAAGGGGCAGGGACCGGAACGTTCATTGGCTCCACGTACATTTCGACCAACACGGCCGAACTCGCAATGGCGAGGATCAGGATTCTTGCTTCAAACGACCGTCGGCGAACAACCCGGCCAAGAAACCAGGCCGCCAGCAACGATGCCGTCAGTAGCGCGGGCACGGCGAGCCGGGAGACAGCACGCATGGCATCGAACCCGGGGACGTACTCGCGCAGAAAGTGAAGCGGTAAGGGGACCCCGAATAGTCGCGGGCCGATCGCAATCGACACGGCGACTGTCCCGGCCAGAATCATCCACCACATCTCGATCTGTTTTCGCTCCAGTCGAGCACCGTCGCGCCGCTGAGCCAGGGAGCCGGTTAACAATGAGCCGGCCCCGCCCAGAGCGAGAACCGGAATCACAAAGCCCATGAAAAAGCCGTGCTCGACAGGGCCCGTGTCGCGTCGTGCGGTTGCCCAGTCCGACAGTCCCGAATAGACCACCGAGCCCGGCGCGGGGGTTAGGAAGTCCAATGGCCTCAACTCGAATCCGGTGGGATCACGGACGAACGAGACGTCGGTCTGATAGGAGGAGTACAGGTACGCCAGTGGCCCCAAGACGACGGCACTGATAGCGGCGGCGACCCCGACCGATCTCCACCAGGCTCTGTCGGGCCATCGGCGACGCACCAAGTCGGCGATCACTATCACTCCCATGCACACGAACCAGATCGCCCCGTAATAGAAGGCAGCAGTGGTGAGGAGACAGGTACAGACTCCCAACCACACGCCATCGCGGACTCGGCGTCGATCCAGCATCCGAAACAGTGCGAGAAAGGCCAACGGAAAAAACCCGAGGGCGAGCAACTGGAGATGCGACTGATGCATGAAGACATAGCCAGAGAAGGAAAACGACACAGCCGCGATCAGAGCCGGGAAGGCGCCGACGAGACGAAGCGCCAGTCGATGTGTTGCCAGGAAGCAGAACAGAGAAAGCCCCAGCGAGGTCAGGCTGTATGCGAGGACTGGGTTACCACTCAGCGCCACCACCAGGCCGAATCCCGGCATCAGCGGCAGCATCAGCTCGGTGTACTTCAAAGCATTCCCGAAAGGGTGAAAGATGTTGCCCTGGAAGAACCTGCCCGCCTCGTTGACGATGGCGTGTGTCTCCCAAGAGAGAATCCAAGTGTTGAGTGCCGGGTCCCCCAGGTTCCAGGGCAGCATGTGCAACGAATCGAGGGTGGGCTGATACATGAGGGTGACGAGCAGCACACCCACACCTGCGAGCATCAGGGTTGAGCCAAACCGATGATCACTCGAGGCCACCAGGTCTGTGGTTGCCGTACTCGTGAGCTCCGATCCAGTCACCAGGGCATTGTCGCCCATCGTCTAACGATGAACCGCCATTGTCTCCTGTAGCCTGCGGGCTTCCGAGTCACCACCGCTTTGGAGTACCCGTGTTCATGTCACAGTTCCAACCTGAACGCAGCGGTGGAATCCATGCGTGAAAGTGGCTCGGTGGCTCCCGATGCGAGGGTTCCGGTGTCGGAGCATGGCACTGATGCCACCCCGACACTGAACCGTGTGGCCGCCTGGATGCGGCTGTTGACTCTCGACCCGTCTCAGTTTCTGTTCGTCCTTGGGGCTTCGGGCCTTCTGGCCCTTTCTCTCATCGGCTTGCCCCTGGCGATCCTCGGGATATTCCGACCCTGGATCGTCTTCGTCCCCACAGTGATCGTCTGGGCTCTCCTCGCCAACTTCGGACTGAAGATCGCCCGATTACGGACGACGAGGGCAACGATGGTGACTTCGACCGTGGCGCTGGTCGTAGCCGTTGCCTTCTCGGTGTTCACCGCCGCCAATTCGAGTGAGCATTTGTTCACCGACCGGGATCCCGGTGTGTACTTCGTCACCGGTCGATGGCTCGCAGCGCACGGCGACCTCTTCTACACGACCGGGCTCCCTGAGTCAGTGTCAGAGACTTCCGAGCGTCGTTGGCCCCAGGGCGTCCACGGCACGCCCGCCAACGTTGGCTACTTCCAGTTCCAGCATGCCCCGGCCGTGACGCTGGCCGTCGGGAAATGGGTCGGCGGCGACTGGCTCATGTTCCGGACCATGTCCATGGTTGCTGGCATCGCACTCTTGGGGGTCTACGTCCTCGGCTCGAATCTGGCGGGGCCGGTATTTGGTCTGATACCAGTCTTCGTGGCGGCGCTACACCCTGCCTTCGTTCACGTAGCGAAGGATGGCTATTCAGAGTTCCTCGCAATGGTTTTCGCGATAGCCGCTCTGTGGATGTGGCGCCGAGCGAACACCAAGGGTCGGCTCGGCTTTTTCTCCACAGGTGTACTGCTCGGGGCCCCGACATTGGCGCGTATCGATGGCTGGCTGGTCGGGCTCGGATTTCTCGCTGGAGTTCTCTACCTGGTAACGGTCAGCTCTCGCGGAGGACCTCGGCGCACAGAAATCGCCTGGATGCTCGCAGGGTATTTGTTCACCGCAGGGCTCGGACTTCTGGATCTTCTGCTCAGGTCCCCCGAATATCTCGAGGATCTCGCCTCCTCAGCCGTTCCAATGATGCTCGCCTTTGCCGCTGCGGGCGTCGCCGTCCTCTTCGGGTCCAAGCCGATCCCGCTCCTCCAACGCCTGGGAGGAAAGATCCGACACACAATCCCGCTGCTGATCAGCATCGGGCTCGTAGTCGCTGGGGTTTACGGGCTCTTCATTCGCCCGATCACCGAGGTCGCAACGACCAACCAGCCGATTTCGATCGTTGCCGGGCTCCAGGAGCGGGAAGGCGTGCCAATCCAACCTGAACGAATGTATGACGAGATGAGTCTCGAATGGCAGGCGAGGTATCAGGGCTATGTCCCCATCTCGTTTGCCTTAATTGCTGTTGGAGTCGCTGCATACGCCATTCTGAAGCGTGCGGACTCCCGCGTACCCATCCTCCTTACGTTGCTTGCCGTGTCCGCCGTTTACTTCTGGCGGCCGTCGATCACACCGGATCATCTCTGGGCGATGAGACGCTTCGTTTCGGTGGTTCTTCCGCTCGGGTTCATCGTCACGGCGGTCGGGGCGCGGCTGATGTTGCGACTGTTGCGCCGTCAATCGTGGGCTTCCTTGGGACTCGCGGTCGTCCTTTCACTCGCTCTTGCCCACTCCGCGATCGTGGGATGGCCTTTGGCCGCCATCCGAACTCAGGTTGGCCTATCACAAGTCGTGGAACAGGTATGCAGCCATCTCGGGCCGGACTCGGTGGTTCTTGCTGCCGGGCAGATGCGGAGGCTCGCCGGCGCGGTGCGAACCGGCTGCGATGTTCCCGTCACCTCATCAGAGGACGCCAGCATCGTCGAGCAAGTGGTCGAGGCCGGGTTTGAGCCCGTGATAATCGCACCGGCCGAACAGTGTGGGCCTGCATCGTTGGGGTCAATCGCCCAGTCTTACGAATTTCCCGAACGGACGCTTACCGAGACTCCGGATGAGCCAGAGGAAGCGAGCGTGCGGTTGACGCTTACCGATCCGACAATGGCCGACGACCCTGAGCTCGTCGCCAAAATTCCCGCCGGAGCCGACGCCGTATTGCTGGTGGAGATGGACACCAGTTGGACTCCCGCGTCAGGTTCCTCAGTCGTCGCGGCCTTGGGTGGCTATCGCGAAGGCATGTGGCTCGAATACCGACCATCTGGCATCGTCGAGTTATGGATCACAACCGATGAAGGCCAGACCGGGACCGTGGCCTCACCCCGAGTAGACGACGGCCACAGTCGTGTGATCGGTGGCTACGTCGACGATGGGGTGCTCTACGCAACTTGCGGCGGTCAGGTTACGACTTCGCGACCCCTGACCGCAGACCCACTGGTCAGTGGCACCGATGTCGAACAGACCCCGGTACATGCCGGAGATCACGGAAATCAGGAGTTCGTCGGTGACGTGGAAGTGATCTCGGCCGAAGTCGACGATGACCTAGTGGGCGAGGACGGCTGACGCCAGGTGGCGTCCTCGATTCAGACTGCGAAAATGCGACAGGCCAGGCCAAACCGTTGGGGAGAGCGTGAATGAGTCCATTCGGATCGAGAAGGAAGATCGCGGAGCTCGCGAGAGCCGTAAGAGAGTTGGCTAGCCATCTCGAAGAGTTGGAGGGACGCATTGCCGACCGAGCCCCCGCCAGTGAGGTTGAACGGCTCAACCATGCTTTCGACATGATCGCCGATCAGGTTCCCCGCTCCGAGATCGAGAGACTCAATCACGCATTCGTCCTGATAGGCGATCTAGCCCGCCGATCTGAGGCAGAACACAGAGAGATCGAGGCAACACAGCGAGAGATTTCGGATACGGGTTCGGTTCTCTCGGACCTCACCTCGGGTTTGGGTCGAGTCTCTCATGACATGACCTGGCAGTCAGAACGAATGAACAGGCTCCTCGAAGCCGCCGAAGCGGCCCTGTCCGACTCGCCGCACGCCGAAAGAACCGAGCACCTTGCCAGGCGGCTCCAATCTCGATTCGACGCTCTTTATCATCGCTTCGAGAGCCTTTATCGCGGCTCCCGCCAGGAGATAAAAGCTCGCTTGGAGCTCTATCTCGACCTCTTGGACTTGGAGTACCTGCGCGAAATCGGCCCTGCCGTCGACTTGGGAGCCGGCCGGGGCGAATGGGTGGAGTTCTTAAATGGCCTCGGCTTTGATGTATATGGGGTCGATGCCAACGAGGAGATGATCGGCGCCGCCGCCGAACTTGGCCTTGAAATCCGGGTCGATGACATCCTGAACCATCTTCGGTCCCTGGACCAGAACAGCCTTGGGATGGTTTCCATGTTCCACGTAGCCGAGCATCTCGAATTTGAAGTGCTCGTCAGTGTCATCCGTGCCGCGTTCCTCGCACTCGCCAACGGAGGCGCCTTGGTAATCGAGACGCCAAACCCCACCAACCTCCGGGTAGGTGCCGCGGGCTTCTATCTGGACCCGACCCACCTCAAACCCCTTCACCCCACGCTTCTTCGGTTCTTGTATGCCGAGAGCGGGTTCACGAGGATTACCACTCACTATCTCGACCAAGGTGATCAGGAGCCGGCATTGGAAGTGCCCAAGGCAATGCACGGAGATCCAGCCGGACTGAGATTGGTCGACTTCCTGAACCAAAACCTCCTGAGCCCCCTCGACTATGTCGTCGTTGGGTACAAACCATGACCCACGATCCCGACGTCATTGCCGACCCGAATCTGGGTGCGATGCGCACAGCCGTGATTACCTCGGCGGGTACCGCCACCATCGACGCGGTGAATGCTCTCGAAGCGAGCACCAAGTCCAACTGGCCCGCTGCTGACCTCAAGATCCTGGCCTCGGCACGCGTCGGTTCTACACCCGAGCATTGGGACACCACGGATGTCGAAGAGGTACATGGGACAGAGTTCGTTGTTTCGCGAATCTTGAGTGAGGCGGATCAAGTCGCTCTGGGACTCCCCAGGTTCCTGGCCGCCCTATTGGAGGAGTACGAGGCATGTGTGTTCATTGGGCCGGAGTTGCTCTTGGTGCGTCCGCCAACCGAACTGCTCGACTCTGCAGCCAACCTGGGAACAGCAGTAGTGGTGCCCGGCACCGTCACACCTGTCTACTCACTGACACCATCCCTCGGTCCCATCGAGGCGGGGCCGTTTCTGCCCGACGCTCGCGTCGTTGCGGTCAGCAAGGTGAGCAAACCGTTTCTGGACGACTGGGCCAACACACTGGAGGAGGCAGTCCTCGACGTGGATCAACGCTCGATCGCCTGGGCTTCCGACACGTTCGTCCGTCGATCGATCGCCAGGTCTGATGTCGAAGTTGAGGGCGAGCATACGTTCCTCCACTGGCCCGACTACGCAGCAGTCGAAGCAGGCAGGGCGACTGGCACTAGCGCAGCGATCATCGCCTGTGACGCCCTTTTCACGTCAGCCCGCGAGTTGGATCTATCCGATGATCCAGAAGTGGCTTGGAGCATGCTGGTGCACCGAGTGCACGACTCACGGCCGGTGGAGCCGTTCCTGAGATTGATCGAGTCCAGCCAGGCACTGCGCGAGACCCATCCGGAAGAGACCCCCTTCGACCGGCTCCGAGCTGACATCTGGCGGGCGGTGGATCCCTTTGGTCGGAGGTGGGCGGCAGACGCAACTGACGACTTCGTTGCATGGCTGTTCGAGGAGAACAGTGCCGGATGCACGCGAGTCGCCGACTTACTGGTCAACTCAGACCGGGAACTCTCGAAGGAGTTCTTCAACACCCGACTCGACCCCACCCCCTTCAAGAAGTGGGTCGAGGAGCGGGGTCGGCTATGGCTCGGCTTCGATCCCTTCGATAGGTCATATACACCACGACTCAGCGAGGAGGTCGATGAGGAGTTGATCCGTCCTCTGGCCAACGCCTTTCGGTGGCGTTGGAACACTCTCAAGTCATTGATCCCTGGATATACAAGGAGGGAGACGATGCGTCTGGAGCAGGCGTATCTGGGTCCTGATCCGGGTGTGACCAGAGGCGTGGCGCCCCCGCGCCATGTTCCCGTGACTCGGGACACGCCACTCTGGGGCACCGCTCCGCGGGCACTCAACCTGCTCGGGCCGTTTCGATCCGAGAGCGGGTTAGGGCAAGCGGCGCGAGCGAGTCTCGAGGCGGTTCGGCTGCTGGGCCGACCCTTCACCCATATCGACACCACGGAGAAGTATCCCTCGCGCAACTCGGTCGACGTTGGCCTGTCCTACTCAACCTACGGCCAGCTCGGAGACGTGAACCTGATCCACAGCAACGCCGACGAGATGATCACTCTTGCTCCCGGGGCTTTCAAACACC
>Ga0299913_10004598_pt1 | contig 11619 bp, 11 predicted proteins | sample RVTome_9_FD_201360 | JGI IMG/M metagenome (GOLD analysis project Ga0299913, IMG submission 201360) | Soil microbial communities from uranium-contaminated site in the Upper Colorado River Basin, Wyoming, United States - RVT155D38 (version 2) ... | reverse complement strand
TGGTGCTCGTGGCCGTTGACGACCTGCTGTTCAGCTCGAAAATCCGCGCGACGGCGAGTCAGGCCGGCGTCGATGTCAGCTTCGCACGGTCGCGCGGCGAGATCCTCGACCAGGCGCGCGCGCTGAAGCCAGGGCTCGTCATCTTCGATCTGAACAGCGGCAAGACGGATCCCGTCGGCACCATCGCGGCGCTGAAGAAGGACCCGGAGCTCGCGTCGATTCGCGCGATCGGCTTCGCCTCCCACGTCCATACAGAGCTCATTGCCGCCGCCCGCGACGCTGGTGCCGACCAGGTGCTGCCGCGGTCGGCGTTTGCGGGCAATCTCGCGGAGATTCTGCTCTCCACCGGACCCGCGGATCGCTGAAAGCCCCCTCATCGGCTTCATCGGAGCCAGAGGTACACGACTGCCACAAGCGCCACGAGCAGAGCGCCGATAATCCACCAGAGGGCGCCCGCTCGGGCTTCCTCCTCGATGGGCAGCATCTCGACGCCCCGCTCGGCCGGCCGAGGGCGCGCGACGGTGCTGTCGGCGGCGTGCCCTTCCAGCTGACCGACGCAGCGCCGCAGCTCGGCGGCGAGCTTCGCGGCGCTGTCGGTCCGACGTTCCCGGTCTGGCACCAGCACACGCGACAGCACGACGTCGACCATCTTCGGCAGCTCGGCATTGAGCGTACGGGGCGGCGGCGGCGCTGTCCGCACAATCTGATCCAGCGTCATGGCGGGACCGGCCGCCAGGTATGGATTGACGCCGGTCAGCATCTCGTACACGACGATCCCGATCGAAAAGAGATCCGTACGGGCATCCAGCCGTTCACCGAGCACCTGCTCGGGAGACATGTAGGCGAGAATCGGGAGTGCGTCGGCGCCGACGCTGTGCGGAGAGGCGGCGGCGAGCGCCCGGGTCTGACCGCCGCGCGTCCAGAGCGAGAGGCCGAACTCGAGCACCTTGACGCTGCCCTTCGCGGTTTCGAGGATGGTGTCGGGACGGATGTCCTTGTGCACGACACCGCGCGCGTGTCCCTCCGCGAGTGCATCGGCCGCCTGCGCCGCGAGCTCGAGCGCGTGACCGCTGTTCATCGGGCCACGCGCCATCAGCTGGCGCAACGTCGTCCCCTGGACGAACTCGTAGGCGAAGTACGGCCGGCCGTCGTGGTAGCCGGCGTCGAAGAGCGCGGCGATGTTGGGATGCGACAATGCCGCCGCGGCGCGCGCATCGTCGATCAGCCGCCGGTGCCGCTGCCCCTCGACGAAGGCGGGGGGCGCCAGCTTGAGCGCGACGGTCCGGCCGTACTTGGTGTCGCGCGCGCGGTAGACCTCGCCGAGCCCGCCCTCCCCGACCCGCTCGAGCAGGTTGTAGTGCGCGACGGTTCCGAGGTCACCTGTCACCGATCACGGCCACCGCGGCATCCCGTCAGCGCGCCGAGGGGCGCGAAGGCCTCAGCTCCAGGCGGCTGGGCAGCGTGCGGGCGGGCATCCGCAGGAGATCGAGCACTACGGCGGCGATGTCATCCGGCTGGATCTTCCAGTCGGCCGCGCCCGCCGCGCCGCGTCCGCTGAACCCCGTGGCGACGGAACCCGGCAGGATGCAGCTCACACGGATCTGCTCGTGCCGGACATCCTGCATCAGGGCTTCCGAAAACGCGTTCAGACCGGCCTTCGAGGCGCAGTACGCGGCCCCGCCGGCAAATGGCGCCGTGCTCGCGAGACTGCTGATGTTGATGATCCATCCGCCGCCGCGCGTCCGCAGGTGCGGAATCGCCGCCCGACAGCAGTAGAAGACGGCGCTCAGGTTCGTGTCGAGCGTGGTTCGCCAGGCGTCGATCGACGTGTCGGCGACGTTGCTGAACACACCGACCCCGGCGTTGTTGACCAGCACGTCGAGGGCGCCGAACCGCCCGACGGTCTGCTGGACCGCGCGGTCCGCCTCGTCCGGGTGCTGCACGTCCGCCTGCACGGCCATCGCGCGCGCTCCGAGCCGGTGCCGGGCGTCCTCCAGATCGGCGGCCGTACGGCCCCCGATGGCCACGGCCGCCCCCTCGCGCACCAGCGCATGGGCGACGGCATAGCCGATACCGCGCGAGCCGCCCGTGACGAGCGCCACACGCCCCGACAGCATTCCGCCTGCCGCTGGAGACGTCGTACTCATCCCAGTAGAATAGTCGACTCGAATGTCATTCATTGCGATCGTCGGTGCGGGCCCTGTTGGCGGCGCACTGGCGCACAGGCTCGCGGCGCGTGATCGCGTACGCCAGGTCAGGCTGATCGATCCGGATCACCGGGTCGCCGAGGGCAAGGCACTCGACATCCTGCAGTCGGGGCCGGTGGAGGGGTTCGGCACGCGTGTGACAGCCGCTCCGGACATCGAAGCCGCGGCAGGCGCGTGTGTCGTCGTGATCGCGGACCCCGCGGCCGGCGACGGCTCGTTCGACGGCGAGGCCGGGCTGGCGCTGGTGCGGCGCATCGCCAGGCTGGAACAGGACGCGCCGCTGCTGTTTGCGACCGCCGGCGCGCGGGTCCTGATGACGCGCGCCATCGCGGAGCTGCACGTTCCCGCCCGCCGCGTGATCGGATCCGCGCCGATGGCGTTCGAATCCGCAGCGCGTGCGCTGACCGGACTGGCGTTGAATGGCTCGGGCGCGGACGTGCAGTTGCTCGTCGTGGGGATCCCGCCCGAGGCGGCAGTGGTCGCGTGGGAGGAGGCGAGCGCGTTCGGCCAGCCGGTTCGCGAGATGATTCCGCCGCACCAGCTCCTCACGATTTCGGCGCAGCTTGCCCGTCTCTGGCCCCCTGGACCCCAGACGCTGGCGTCCGCCGCGGCGCGAATTGCCGAGGCGGTGGGGGCAGGAGGGCGACGGCGGTTCACGTGCTTCGTTGCGCTCGAGCAGCCCCCCACGCGGGGAACGGTCGTCGCCATGCCGGTGGAGGTCGGCGCGGGGGGGATCGTGCGAGTACTGGAGCCGAAGCTGTCGCGTCAGGAGCAGACGCTGCTCGAGAACGGCGCGGGGCGGGGCACAGCCGCGCCTGGCACTGGTGCCTGAGCCTAGGCGCCTGCGGCGCAGAACGGGCGCAGGCAGGCAGCTCAGCTCACCGCTTCCCTGACATGCAGCGCCACGCCTCCCGCGAACTCTGCCATCGCCTGGCGCAGGATCAGCCGGCCCCGGTGCAGCCGCGACTTCAGCGTCTGCGGCTTCACGCGCAGCAGTGCGCTGGCCTCCTCAGTCGAGAGGCCCTGGATATCCCGCAGAACCACGGGGATTCGATAGACCTCGGGAAGCCTGGTGAGCGCCTGCACCAGCCGCTCCCGCATTTCACGCCGCAGCACGTGATCGTCGGCGAGCGAGGACCAGTCCGCCGGGTCCTGGGGCGCACGCATGGTCGAGTCGGCCGCCGCCGGCTCGTGGCGCGGCTGCTCTGCGAGCCGCCCCGCGCGCCCGGTGCGCAGCCGCGACATGGCGGTGTTGAACGTGATGCGGTAAATCCACGACGACAGGGCCGCGTCGCCGCGAAAGGCATCGATTTTCCGGAAGACCTTCATGAGGACGTCCTGCGTGACTTCCTCGGCGTCTTCCCAGTTCTTCATGTACCGAAAGGCGAGCTGGTGGATACGTGGACCGTAGGCGGACGAAAGCTCAGCCACGGCCGACGCGTCTCCGGCCTGCATCCGTCCCACGAGCTCGTGCTCGCCGCCATCATTCCGCATTGCTGGGGCCTCCGTATCCGGTGTGAACACCGTACGGAGCCGGGTTATTCCGCGAAGTTCGACGAGCTGTCACAGTCTGGCGAAGTGACTGCAAAGGCTGAGCTTATGGCTGCGGCACCGGGAGCGGAACAGCCGACGAGGCCGGAAGCACCTCGGCGGGCGGCTCGACGGGCTCGCGCCCGAACACCGCCGCAAAGGCGGCCACAACTGCGTCCTCCACCGCCCTCAGGGGGACCTCACGGCCGAGCAGCCGCCCGAGCGACGTCACGCCCTTGCCGGTGATGCCACAGGGGACGATCAGGTCGAAGTGGGCGAGGTTGGTGGCCACGTTGAAGGCGAACCCATGGCTCGTGATCCAGCGGGAAACCCGCACACCAATCGCAGCGAGCTTGCTGCCGCCGACCCACGCGCCGGTCAGGCCCGGGACGCGGGAGGCGCGAATCCCGAAGGTGGCGGCCGTGGCCATCATCACCTCCTCCAGATCGCGCACGTACCGATGCACATCACAGCGGTCGGGCCGCAGGTCGAGAATCGGGTACCCGACGAGCTGCCCCGGCCCGTGATACGTCACATCCCCGCCACGGCCCGCTTCGTGCACCTCGATGCCAGCCTGCCTGAGCATATCCGGCGCCGCCAGCACGTGCGACCGGTCGCCCCTGACGTGCGCGCCGAGCGTGATGACCGGCGGATGCTCGAGGAGCAGCAGCTGATCGGGGACCTCCCCGGCCTTGCGCAGCTGCACCAGCCGGTCCTGCAACCTCAGCCCTTCGCTGTACGCCACCCGTCCAAGCCGGCGCACCTCGAGCACCATGCGTCCTCCACGGGTTCAAAGTCCTAGGTCGAGCACGTCGCACTCTGCACGTTACACGCTGCACGTCGGCTCGTGCGCGTGCGGCGCTCGCGCAGCCTCAGATCCACCCCTCATCGAACCGCTCGAGCCGTTCCTTCACGAACGTCAGGAACCGACCGGCCTCCGCACCATCGATGAGCCGATGGTCGTGGCCGAGCGTCAGGAAACACACCGGCCGGATGGCGATGGCATCGTCGATGACGACGGGGCGCTTCTCGATCGCGCCGACGCCGAGGATCGCGACCTGAGGCTGGTTGATCAGCGGCAGCCCGTACACCGCACCGAAGATCCCGGGGTTCGTGATGGTGAACGTGCCATGCTGAACGTCGTCGGGGCTGAGCTTCTTCGCGCGCGCGCGGTGCGCGAGGTCGTCGATGGCGCGGCTCAGGCCGAGCAGGTTCTTCTCGTCCGCACGGTGTATCACCGGCACGATGAGGCCGCTCTCGAGCGCGACGGCAATCCCGAGGTTGATGTCCTTCTTGTAGATAATCCGATCGCCGTCGATTGACGCGTTGACGATCGGAAACTGACGGAGCGCGTCCACGACGACCTTCGCGATGAGCGCGGTGTAGGTCAGCTTGGCACCGGCGGCCTCGTACTCGGCGCGCCGCTTCTCGCGGAGCGCAGCCAGACGGCCGAAGGTCACCTCGTAGACCGAGTACACGTGCGGCGAGGTGCGCGCGCTGAGCACCATGTGCTCCGCGATCTTCTTCCGCATCACGCTCATCGGCTCGATGCGCACGTTCTCGCCAGGCCGGTACGCGGGCGTCGGCCGCGCCTCGGCACCCGCCCGGGAGGCGGGCTCACCCGCGAGGCGTCCGGCTTCCAGGAACCCGAGGATGTCCTGCTTCGTGACGCGCCCGCCGATCCCGGTTCCCTGGATCTGCCCGATGTCGACGTCGTGCTCCCGGGCGATCCGGCGGACAAGGGGAGACGATTTCTGCCGGCGTAGCGCGTCGGCCGATACCGGTTCGTCCGTGCTGCCGCCCTCGCCGCCCTGCAGCGCGCCCTCGGCGGTCTCGGGCTGCCCCACGGCAGCCGCAGGTACTTCCGCGGCCGCTTGCGTGCGACCCGGTTCTCCTGCCGGCGGTTCCGCCTCCGTCGGCGCGCTCGCGTCCCGCTCGCCCGCGGCCGTTCCGCCGATGACCGCGACGACGCTGTTGACGGGGACCGTCTCCCCTTCCCTCACGCGGATAGCAGTCAGAATGCCGGCCGCCGGCGACGGAATCTCGGCGTCCACCTTGTCGGTCGAGATCTCGAAGAGCGGCTCGTCCCGATCGACCGGGTCGCCGACCTTCTTGATCCACCGGACGACGGTGCCTTCGGCGATCGATTCCCCCATCTGGGGCATGACGACATCAGGCATAGGGAGCTCCGACGCCAGCTGGCAGCGATCAGCTATGACCGTTCGGCTGACTGCGGCCGTACGTCGCACGCAGCACGTTGCACCAGCTCATAACCGATAGCTGGAAGCTGACAGCTGATCCGCGTTTCCTACGCATGTATCGCGGCGCCGTGCGCCGCATGCGCCGCTTCTCCCACCGCTTCGGCCATCGTCGGGTGCGCGTGGATCGTGCGCACGAGCTCCTCGACGGTGCACTCGAGGCGCAGCGCCAGCGTCGCTTCGGCGACGAGCTCCGTGGCTCGCGGTCCAATCATGTGCACGCCGAGCACCTCGTCGTACCGCTTCTCCGCCACGATCTTGACGAAGCCTTCTGTTTCGCCGGCGATTCGTGCGCGGCCGAGTACGCCGAACTTGAACGTGCCGACCCGCACGTCGTAGCCGCGTGCGCGCGCATCGCGCTCCGTCAGGCCGACGCTGCCGATCTCCGGGTCGCAGTACGTGCAGCCGGGCACGTGGTCGTAGTTGATCGGCCGGAAGGGTGGTGCGCCGGCGATCCGCTCGGCCAGCGCGACACCTTCGGCAGACGACAGGTGCGCGAGCTGCGGGTGGCCCGGCTCGTCGAACGTAATCACGTCGCCGATGGCGGAAATGCCGGGCACGCTCGTGCCGAACTCCCGGTCCACGTGGATGTAGCCGCGCTCCATCCGGAGCTTCGCGTCTTCCGCGCCGAGCCCTGCGGTAACGGGGCCGCGGCCGGTCGCGACCAGGAGGTAATCCGCCTCGAGCCGGGTGCTGCCTCCGCCACCGGTGTCGGCCTCGATGGCGACATCCGAGGCGCCGGCCGTCGCGCGGGTGACCTTCGTGCCCGTCAGGATCTTCATGCCCTGTTTCTTGAAGGATCGCTCGAGCTCGGCCGAGACGGCCTCGTCTTCGATCGGCACGAGCCGCGGCAGCAGCTCGACGAGCGTCACCTCGCTGCCGAAGCGCCTGAAGATCGACGCGAACTCGACGCCGACAGCCCCGCTGCCAAGAATGGCGATCGACCTGGGCACCTCCTTCAGGTTGATCGCTTCGTCGCTCGTGATGATCCGCCGCCGATCGATCTGAATGCCCGGGACGCTCCTCGGCTCCGACCCGGTCGCGACGATGATCGCTTTGCTCGCCCTCAGCGTCTGCCGGTCGCCGTCCGTGATCTCGACCGTGCTGCCCCCCGCGAGCCGGCCGCTCCCCTTCACCCAGGCGATCTTGTTCTTCTTGAAGAGGAGCTCGATGCCGCCGGTCAGCCCTTTGACGATCTTGTCCTTGCGGGCGTGCACCTGCTGCATGTCGAGGCCGATCGCCGCCTCGCCGATCGTCAGGCCCCACTCCTTCCAGCTCTGGGCGACCTTCAGCGCGTGGGCGTGCTCAAGGAGGGCTTTGGTCGGAATGCAGCCCCAGTTGAGGCAGGTGCCGCCGAGCGCCGGGGCACGCTCGACGACGGCGGTGCGAAGCCCGAGCTGCGCCGCACGGATGGCCGCGACGTACCCGCCGGTGCCCGACCCGATGACGACCACGTCGTATTCGCTGGCCATGATGCGACTATCGATCCTTCTTCCTGATGGCCGACAGCGGGACGAACGAGACGCTCGCCGGCGACGGCTGCTCCGGCTCCGGAGGGCCCTCGTCTGGCGTCAGCCGCGCCACCTCGGAGCGCAGCCGCGTGTAGTCGTAGCGGAGCTCCCAGTAGGACTGATTGAGGGCGTCGAGCTTCCGCGCCAGGCGCCGGACGCCCGCCAGCGCGGCCACCGCCGCGACGAGCGCCACACCGGCAACAATCCACACGGCCACAACCGTCTACCTTAGCAGGTGGCCCGCGGCCGAGGCAAGGAACGGCGCCGAGTTGGGCTACAATCGGCGCTTTGATGCCCCCGGCCAAGACGATCCTCATCTGCGACGACGACGAGGGGATGCGCGACACGATCGCCGCCATCCTCAGGCGGGACTACAACGTCTTCGCAGTCTCGAGCGGCGAGGCCGCGCTCGGGCTGCTCAAGCAGGAAGACATCGACCTGCTGCTGCTCGACGTGCGCCTGCCGGGCATCAGCGGCTTCGACGTCCTCCGGATCGTCAAGGAGAACTACAGCCTCGTCGAGTGCATCATGATCTCGGCGATCGGGGACGTCGAGACCGCGGTGCAGGCGATGAAGCACGGCGCCTACCACTACATCACCAAGGACTTCGACTACGACCAGCTGCGCTCGCTCGTGCGGAACGCCTGCGAGCGGCAGGACCTGAACCGGCAGGTGATCACGCTCAGCGCACAGGTGGCCGAGCAGGGGGAGCGCCCGTTCCTCATCGGCCCGAGCCGCCAGATTCGCGACATCGTCGATCTGGTGCACAAGGTGGCGCGGCTCTCGGCCACGGTCCTCATCCTCGGCGAGAGCGGCACGGGCAAGGAGCTGCTGGCGCGGCTCCTCCACCGCGAGTCCGGACGCGGCGAGGCGCCGTTCATCGCGGTGAACCTCTCGGCCGTGCCGCACGAGCTCGTGGAGAGCACACTGTTCGGGCACGAGCGCGGATCGTTCACCGGCGCGCACCGGCAGCAGCTCGGCAAGTTCGAGCTCGCGGCGGGCGGCACGCTGTTCCTGGACGAAATCGGCGATCTGCGCTTCGACCTCCAGGCCAAGCTCCTGCGCGCGATCCAGGAGGGGGAGATCGAGCGGGTAGGCGGCGCCAAGCCGATCAAGACCGACTTCCGCCTCGTGGTCGCCACCAACGTGGACCTCGAGAAGGCCGTGAAGGACGGCCGTTTCCGCGAAGACCTGTACTACCGCATCAACGTGATCCCGATCCGCATGCCGCCGCTTCGCGACCGGCTCGACGACGTGCCGGAGCTGGCGCGGTTGTTCCTCGAGCGGTACCGGCTGAAGTTCCGGAAGCCGGTGCGGGGCATCTCGGAGTCGGCGCTCCGGATCCTCCAGTCGTACTGGTGGCCCGGCAACATCCGCGAGCTCGAGAACCTCGTCGAGCGCCTCGTCGCAGTGAACGACAAGGAGTGGATCACCGACGAGGACCTTCCACTCGAGTACCACTTCGCGAAGCTGGACTCCACGGCGCCCACGAGCGACACGCTGTTCCAGGAGGCGTGCGATACGTTCGAGCGCAACTTCATCCTGCGGGCGCTCGAGAAGTCGGATTGGAACGTCACGGCAACGGCCCGGTATCTGGGGCTTCCGCTGAGCACGTTGAAACACAAGATGGCGCGGCTCGATCTGCGGGATCTCGCGCGCAAGCTCCGCGGCGCCTGAGGGCGGGCGCCCGGCCGCCTGCTCTCTTCACCACACGATTCATCTGCTGTTCAACCGCGTGACGGGCGTCAACGGTGACATGCCGTCGGCGCGCCGGCGGCGTATGGCCGAGCCAATGGACTAGCTGCTGCGGCCAAGTGGTTGGCCGATTGGACCGTGGATTGGCCAGTGGAGGCACACGCAGCCGCCGCGGGCTGCTCCAAAGAGTCCGTCCCGCCGCACGGCATGCACAGCGTTCGCCACGGGCGCCGCCTACCAATGCGACTCTTTGGACGCCTCCGCGCGCCCGCGGAATGTCGGTTGCTCAGATGGAGGTGAGCGTGACGGATCTGGTCAGGTCCCCGCACGTGATCCCGTTATTTCCGGCGTCTGTCGGCAAGGAGCGCGCATGCAGCCCTCGATGTTCAACGTACGTGTGCCGCTCGACGGATCGGGCGACGTGTTCCTGATGAACACCTTCACGGACGCGCAGATCGTCGTGTCCGCCGAGGTCGCCGATCTGCTCGATCGCCTGGCGGCACCCGGCCCGAACACCTGGACGTCCGACGAACGGGAGGCGCTCTCCACACTGGCCGAGCACGGGTTCCTCGTGGACAGCCGGGAGACCGACTACCGCAACCTGCGGGGGTTCTTCCATGAGATCCGCGAGAGCCGTGACGAGCTGCGGATGACCGTGCTGACGACGCTGCAGTGCAACTTCGCGTGCGACTACTGCATCCAGGGCGACCACGGCGACTACAACCGGCACGCGGCGAAGATGTCCCTCGACACGGCCGCCGCGGTCGCGGACTGGGCCGAGCGGCGCCTGGACGAGCTCGGCGCGGAAACCTACGTGCTGACGTTCTTCGGCGGGGAACCCCTGATCAACCTGCCGGTCGTGTATTACCTGGCGGAGCGCATGTGGAGGTTCTGCGAGTCGCGCGGCATCCGCATGCTGGTCAACGTCATCACCAACGGCTTGCTGCTCACGCCCGACGTGGTGGACCGGCTGGCGCCGTGCGGCCTGAACGGCGTGAAGATCACGCTCGACGGCGACCGGGAGACCCACGACCGCATGCGCCCCCTCCGCGGCGGGCAGGGCACCTTCGACCGCATCGTTCACAACATCCGGCAGGTGGCCGGCCGATGCCGCATCGCGATCGGCGGCAACTTCGACGTCGACACCGCCGACAGCTATCCTGCGCTGCTCGACTTCCTGCGCGAGCAGGAGTTCGCCGGGAGCCTGTCGAAAGTGGCGTTCAAGCCGGTCATCCGTGAGCGGGGGCCAGCGACGCCGGCAGCCACGGCGTCGAAGTTCATTCCACTGACGGCGGTAACAGCGGACTCGAAGCCGCTGAACGGGGCGTGCATGACGTCGGCGGGCACGGGCGTCGGCGCCTGCGACAGCTGCCACGTCGTGGACGAGCAGATGTCGTGGCTTCGCGAGGAGACGACGCGGCGCGGCTTCCCGACGACCGACGGCGTGCACATGGGCCCGTGCGAGATCCACCGGCGCCATGCGCACACCGTCGGCCCCGACGGTTCGTTGTATGCCTGCCCGGGGTTCGCGGGGGACGCGGCGCAGTCCACCGGACACATCGACGGACGGCGCGACGGACCACGGAGGCGCGCCGCGCGGCGGTTCGATCGTCTCGCCGCGTGGAGGTCCTGCGGCGACTGCGCGTTCATCCCGGTGTGTGCCGGCGGCTGCACCGTCGCCGCGCACAGCGAGCTCGGCGACATGGACGCGCCGAACTGCCACAAGGCGGCGCTCGAAGCCGGGGTGGTGTCGCTGGCGCGCGAGGCCGCCGCGCGACAGCTCGAGCTCGTCGGCTGACCGGATCAGCCGGTGCGCCGGGCGGTCCGGCTGCCGGCGCGCACGCGCGGCAGAAGACCACACAATGGAGGAGGTCACGATGAAGATTCAGGTTCTGAAGAAGGGCAATGTCAAGGTGAAGGTGATGGAATCCTGCCCGTGGCTCATTGAATGTCCGCCGGAGCCACGCCGGTAGGCGAAGCGCCTGCTACACTGCCCCCGCTGGCGACTGCTCTGTAGCGTCAGCGGGGCAGGATGTCTCGACACGCGCATGCCTTTGTTGTGCTCGTCACCGTCAGCCTGACGCTGGCAGGCGGCTGCCGCGCCAGAGCGCCGCGGGAGGAGCCACGCGAAGCACCCACTGTCCGCATCGGAACGTTCGTCGAGGGTGGGTCGACTCGCATCGCGAACCTGCTTTCGTCAGAGTTTCTCGTGACGGTGGGCTGGGACGGGCGGCCGGTCTTCCGCCTGGCGGAGTCGGCCACCGAATCGGCAGACGGTTTGGCTCTGACGATTCGGCTTCGCTCCAACGCCCGTTTCCATTCCGGTCAACTCCTCACAGCACGGCGAGTGCGCGATGTGCTGCTCGAGCGGGCTGCTGTCAGTGCTGCTGTCGCGGAGATCGAGGAAAGCGACGAGCG
>Ga0299913_10004597_pt1 | contig 11619 bp, 12 predicted proteins | sample RVTome_9_FD_201360 | JGI IMG/M metagenome (GOLD analysis project Ga0299913, IMG submission 201360) | Soil microbial communities from uranium-contaminated site in the Upper Colorado River Basin, Wyoming, United States - RVT155D38 (version 2) ... | reverse complement strand
GGACATCGCCCGCGGGCTCGGCAAGCGGACGGTCGCCGAGATGGTCGGCGACGAGGAGACGCTGAACCTCGTGCGCGACCTCGGGGTCGACTACGTGCAGGGCTTCCACCTCGGCCGCCCCGCGCCGCTGGCCCGCTGGCTGGTCGAGCGCAAGCCTGCGGCCGACAAGCGCCGCCCCGCGCTGCCGGCTCAGACGCGCTGATCTAGCCTCAAGCGGGTGCTCTGGGTCGCCCTCGCCGTCGCCGCCTCGATCGCGGCCGGCGTGGAGGCCGAGCGGCGCGCGGGAGCGCGGGCCGGCGTCTGGGCGCGCACGATCCTCAAGCTCCTGCTCTACGTGGTGATGCCGCTGGTCGCGTTCTTCAACATCGCGCGGCTCGAGGTCACCGCCGACGTCGGCGCCGGCATCGGGCTCGCCTGGCTCGCGCTGGTGGCGGCGGCCGGCCTCGCATGGCTCGCCGGGCGCCGCCTGCTGGGGCTCTCGCGCCCGACGGCGGGCGTGCTGGCGATCGTCGCCTGGCAGGCCAACACCGGGCTGCTGGGGATCGCCGTGGTGGCGGCCGTGCTGGGCTTCGATCACGTCTCGGAGGCGGTGGCGTACGACGCGCTGGTGCAGCAGCCGATCTTCCTGATCGGCTCGTTCGCGATCGCCGCCGCGACCGGCACCAGGGCCGGCGACACCGTGCGCGACCGGATCCGGGCGTTCTTCACGCGCAACCCGCCGCTGGCCGCCGTCGCGTTCGCCCTCGTCGCGCCGGACGCGCTGGCGCCCGACGTGCTGGTGGACGCCTCCCGCCTGCTCGTGCTCACGGTTCCGGTGCTCGGATTCTTCGCCGTCGGCGTGACGCTCGCGGAGGAGGCCGAGGAGGGCGCCGTGCGCTTCCCGCCGCCGCTCACGCGCGCGGTCGGCGCGGCGATCGTCGCGCGCCTGGCCGTCGCGCCGCTGCTGCTGCTGGCGATCACCGCTCCGTTCATCGACCTCCCGGCGGCGTTCCTGCTGGCGTCGGTGATGCCGGCCGGCCTGCACATCCTCGTGCTGGCGCACGTCTATGGCCTCGACGTGCCGTTCGCGGCGAGCTCGATCGTGTGGACGACGATGGTCGCGCTGCCGGTGCTGCTCGTGATCGCGATGATGACCTGATGCGCGCGCTGGTGCAGCGGGTGAGCCGTGCGTCGGTCGACGCCGGCGGCGAGCGCGTGGCCGCGATCGGACCGGGCCTGCTCGTCCTGCTCGGCATCACTCATGACGACCGGCCCGAGGACGCCGACCGGCTCGCCGACAAGGTCCGCGCGCTGCGCATCTTCGCGGACGCCGCCGGCCGGATGAACGAGCCGCTCGGCGAGCACCGCGAGGTGCTCTGCGTCTCGCAGTTCACGCTCTACGGCGACGCCCGCAAGGGCAACCGCCCCGCCTATGTCGCGGCCGCCCGGCCCGAGCACGCGGAGCCGCTCTACGAGCGCTTCTGCGAGCGCCTGGGCGCCGCGCGCGGCCGGTTCGGCGCGCACATGGACGTCGAGCTGGTCAACGACGGGCCGGTCACGCTGCTGCTCGAGCTGCCCTGACGAGGCCGTCCGCGAGCGCGGCGGTGGTCGAGCCGTCCTCGGCGCCGTGCAGCGGGTTGTGCTCGGTGACGGTCAGGGCGGCGAGCCGCGGATCGGCGCACAGGACCGCGAGCGCATCGATCGCGGCGGCGAACGGCAGGCCGATGTTCAGCCCGGTGTTCTCCGACAGCGGCAGATCGACGAAGTCGACGACGTCGACGTCGAAGTGCACGAGCAGCCGCTCCGCCCCCGCGACGTGGCCGAGCGCGAGCCGCGCGGCGGCCTCCGGGTCCTGCGCCACGAGCCCCATCGGCACGACCTGGATCCGGTGCTCGGCGATCGCCGCCAGCTCCTGCGGGTGCGACTGCTCCGCGTCCGCGCCGAGCAGGACCACGTCGGCGGGCTCGAGCCGGGCGAGCCGCACGAGCTCCGGGAGCGTGCCGGGCAGGGCGAGCAGGTGCGCCACGCCCATCCAGTCGAGCGTGCCGCCCGGCACCGTCTCCGGCGTGTTGAGGTCCGGGTGCATGTCGAGGTAGACGAGGCCCACGCGCTCCGGTCCTGCGCGCTGCGCGCCCGCGACGACGCCCAGCTCGGTGGTGCAGTCGCCGCCGAGCACGAGCGCCAGCTCCCCCGCCGCCAGTGCCGCCTCGACGCGGTCGGCGACCTCTCCGGCCGCGGCGCCGACCGCCGCGGCGTTCTGGGCCCGGCGCTGCTCGCGGTCGGGCGCCCAGCGGCGCAGCGCCGCGTCGCCGCGGTCGGTCACCTCGCGCCCGGCCCGGCGCAGGCGCTCGGCCAGCCCCGCCTCGCGCAGCGCGCGCGGCGCACGCTCCTGTCCCGGCGCATGCGCTCCCATGCTGCTCGGCGCGCCGATCAGGGCCACGGTCCGCACGACCGCGCAACCTACCGATAACCTGCGGCGCCGATGCCGCCCGAGGAACGCTTCGTCGCCCGCTTCGCCGCGGAGCCGCCGCAGGACCCGCTGCCCTACGGCCGCTGGGCCGACACGCTGCAGGCCGAGTTCATGGCCGCCGCCCTGAAGGTCGACACGGAGGGCGAGGACCTCGGCGCGCCCGGCTCGATGACGTGGTTTCCCGACCGCACGTGGGCCGGCCGCACGTTCGTCCCGGTCAGCTCGCGCACGAGCACCGGGCTCGACCTGTTCGGCTACGTCTCCTTCACGCCCGGCGACGCCGATCACGAGCCGGGCGACTTCTACGCGTGGGCCGACTTCACCGACGAGGTCGCCGACCGCCACGCGGAGTGGAAGATGGACCTCTGCGAGGAGGTCATCGGCGGCTGGCGCGGCGAGAACGGCGAGGTGGCGGCGATGACGCTCGTGTGGGGCGTGCCGCTCGTCCGCGGCGGCGCGATGGCCACCGCGGAGCTGGCCGGCCTGCCGGTCGACCAGTGCCGCGTGGCCGAGAACCGCTTCACGCTGCTCGCGCCGGACGCCTACCGCGGCGACTACCTCGAGATCGCGCTGTGGAGCCAGGGCACGGAGGAGCTCGCTCGCGAGTCCCTCTACGAGGACGACGGCGAATAGCCGTTGCGCGAGCCCATCACCCGGTCCACCAGCCCGTAGTCCGCCGCCTCGTCCGGGGTGAAGTAGCGGTCGCGCTCGAGCGCGTCGGAGATCTCCGCGACCGGGCGCCCGGTGTGCTCGGCGTAGATCTCCTCTATGCGGCTTCGCAGCGCAAGTGTCTCCTTGGCGTGGATCTGGATGTCCGTGGACTGGCCCTGGAAGCCGCCGCTGGGCTGGTGCACGAGGATCCGCGAGTTCGGCAGCGCCGCCCGCTTGCCCGGCGCGCCGCCCGCGAGGATCAGCGAGCCCATCGACATCGCGATGCCGCAGCAGGTGGTCGCCACGTCGGGCTTGATGAACCGCATCGTGTCGTAGATCGCCAGCCCCGAGTAGACGACGCCGCCGGGGCAGTTGACGTAGAGCTGGATGTCCTTCTCCGGGTCCTCGGCCTCGAGGTGGAGCAGCTGGGCGACGACGAGGTTCGCGACCGCGTCGTCGACCGCGCTGCCGAGGAAGATCACCCGCTCGCGCAGCAGGCGCGAGTAGATGTCGAACGACCGCTCTCCGCGAGCGTCCTGCTGGACCACGACCGGTACGAGGGGCATCTCGGTTCCTTTCGCAACTGTTTGGTTGCACGTCTGCGTCGATGGTACTATGCGCAACCCATGAGTTGCGTCAACCGCGAGATCGTCCTCCCCGTGCCGCGCGAGCGGGCGTGGGAGCTCATCACCGAGCCGGCCGAGCTGGAGGAATGGCTCGGCGACGACGTCGAGTTCGAGCCCGAGGAGGGCGCGCCGATGCGGGCCGGCGACCGCGCCGGCACGGTCGAGGAGGTCGAGCCGGAGGAGCGGATCGTGTTCGCGTGGGGGGACTCGCGCGTCGAGTGGCGGCTCGCCGACGCGCCGGGCGGCACCCGCTTCACCGTGACCGAGACGCGCGAGCAGTTCGCGTGGGGGCCGCGCCTGTCCGCGCTGGCCTCCGCCGCCGCGCTGTGCCCGGCCTAGCCCCCGACCCCGACGTCGGCCCGGTGTTCGCCGCGCTGGCCGACCCGACGCGTCGCGAGATGCTGCGCTCGCTGGCCGACCGCCCCGGCCTGACCGCGTCCCTGCTCGCGTGCGAGCTGCCGATGACGCGCCAGGCCGTGGCCAAGCACCTCGGCGCACTCTCGGGCGCCGGCCTGGTCGAGGCCCGGCGCGAGGGGCGCGAGACCCGCTACACGCTCACGCCCGCGCCGCTCGTCGACGCGATGGAGTGGATGGCCGGCGTCGGCGCCGAGTGGGACGCCCGGCTCGCCCGGCTCGCCGCCGCGGCTACGCGATCCGCGCGGTAGGCACGCGCTCGATCACTTCCGCGTCGGTCAGCGGGAAGTGGCAGGCGGCGATGTTGCCGCCCTCCTTGGGCTCGAGCGGCGGGTCCTCCTGGCGGCAGATCTCCTGCGCCTTCCAGCAGCGCGTGTGGAAGCGGCAGGCCGGCGGCGGGTTCGAGGGCGAGGGCACGTCGCCGGCCAGGATCTGGCGCTTCTTGGCGGCCGCCAGCCGCGGCTGCGGCACCGGCACGGCCGACATCAGCGCGCCCGTGTAGGGCATGCGCGGATGCGCGTAGAGCTCGTCGGAGGAGGCCAGCTCGACGATCTTGCCGAGGTACATGACCGCCACGCGGTCGCACATGTGGCGCACGACCGACAGGTCGTGGGCGATGAATATCAGCGTGATCCCCATCTCGCGCTGCAGCTCGCGCAGCAGGTTGAGGATCTGCGCCTGGATCGAGACGTCGAGCGCCGACACCGGCTCGTCCGCCACGATCACCTTCGGCTTGAGCGCGAGCGCGCGGGCGACGCCGATGCGCTGGCGCTGGCCGCCGGAGAACTCGTGCGGGTAGCGGTTGTAGTGCTCGGGGTTGAGGCCGACCCGGTCCATCAGGTCCCGGACGGTCCGCTTGCGCTCGCCCTCGGCCTTTTTGAGGCCGTGGATCGCGAACGGCTCGGAGATGATCGTGCCGACGGTCTTGCGCGGGTTCAGCGACGAGTACGGGTCCTGGAAGATCATCTGCATCTCGCGGCGCAGCGCCTTCAGCCGCGCGCCCTTCGCGGTGGCGATCTCCTCGTCCTCGAACCGGACCGAGCCGCTGGTGGGCGCCATCAGCCGCAGCATCAGCCGCGCGGTGGTCGACTTGCCGCAGCCCGACTCGCCGACCAGGCCCAGCGTCTCGCCACGCCGGACTTCGAACGACACGCCGTCGACCGCGCGCACGGCGCCGACCTGGCGCTGCAGCAGCCCCTGCCGGATCGGGAAGTGCTTGACGAGGTCGCGGACCTCCATCACGTTGTCGCTCAAGACAGGGGCTCCTCGATGACGTCCTTGCGCGCCACGTCGGGCGCGACGCCCTGCTGCAGCTCCGACCACAGGCGCCGGCGGGTGCCGGAGTCCAGCAGGCAGGCAACCCTGTGGTCCGGCGCGCCCTCGACGGTCTCGAGCATCGGGTCCACGCGCCGGTGGGCGTCGCGCACGTACGGGCAGCGCGGGTGGAACGAGCAGCCGCCGGGCAGGTTGATCAGCGACGGCGGGCGGCCCGAGATCGGGACCAGCGCGTCGCCGCGCGGCGCGTCCATCCGCGGGATCGAGCTCAGCAGGCCCCAGGTGTACGGGTGCTCGGGCGCGTTGAACACGGTGTCGGACTTGCCGTGCTCGACGATCCGCCCGGCATACATGACCGCGATCTCGTCGGCCATCTCGGCGACGACGCCGAGGTCGTGGGTGATGACCACCACGGCGGTGTCGAACTCGCTCTGCAGCGTCTCGATCAGGTCGAGGATCTGGGCCTGCACGGTGACGTCGAGCGCGGTGGTCGGCTCGTCCGCGATCAGCAGCTTGGGATCGTTGGCGAGCGCCATCGCGATCATCGCCCGCTGCCGCATGCCGCCCGAGAACTCGTGCGGGTAGGAGTCGGCGCGCCGGCGCGGCTCGGGGATCCCGACCAGGCCGAGCATCTCGACCGCCCGGTCGTACGCCTGCGCCTTGCTGACGTCCCTGTGCGCCTGGATCGCCTCGACGATCTGCTTGCCGACCTTGTAGAAGGGATGCAGCGAGGAGAGCGGGTCCTGGAAGATCATCGCGATGTCGTTGCCGCGCACCTGGCGCAGGTCCTCCTCGGACGCGCCGAGCAGGTCGCGGCCCTCGAACCGCACCGAGCCTGAGATGTGCGCGTTGCGCGCCCGCGTGAGGCCCATCACGCTGAGCGAGGAGACCGACTTGCCGGAGCCGGACTCGCCAACGATCCCCAGCGTCTCGCCGCGGTCGACCGTGTAGGAGATCCCGTCGACGGCCTTGACCAGGCCGTCCTCGGTCTCGAAGTGCACGCGCAGGTCCTCGACCTCGAGAAGCGGCGGCATCAGTAGCGCACTCGCGGGTCCACGAAGGCGTAGAGGATGTCGACTATGAGGCTCATGATCACGATGAAGAAGGCTCCGAACAGCACGGTGCCCTGTACGACGGGCAGGTCGAACCGGACGATCGCGTCGTACGCGTAGCGGCCGATCCCCTGGATGTTGAAGACGGTCTCCGTGAGGATGGCACCACCGAGCAGGAGCCCGATGTCCAGCCCAAGCAGCGTGACGATCGGCGTGATCGCCGCGCGTACGCCGTGCCTGAAGGTCACCCTGCGCTCGGAGAGGCCCTTGGCCCGCGCGGTGCGGATGTAGTCCTCCTGCATGGTGTCGATCAGGTTGCCGCGCAGGAAGCGCGCGTAGATCGCCGCGAAGGCGGCGGCGAGCACGCACCACGGCATGATCAGCGCCTCGGCCTTGCCGAAGATCGACGTCGCCTGCTGGTAGGCGCCGCTGCCCGGCAGCAGCGGGAAGCGGCCGATGCTGTCGTCGAACAGGTAGAGCGCGACCAGGCCGAGGAAGTAGACCGGCGCGGAGATCGCGACGAGCGCGCCGCCCATCAGCACGCGGTCGAGCAGGGAGCCCGTCCTGACGGCCGAGACCATCCCGATCGGGATGCCGATCGCCAGCCACAGCACGACGGCGCCGCCGGTGAGGAAGAGCGTGGTGGGCATGCGGTCGAGGATCTGCGGGAGGACCTCGGTGTTCGACTGGTAGGAGTAGCCGAAGTTGACCCCGTCCCCGCCCACGAACGGCAGGATCTGGCCCAGGTAGTTGATGAACTGGATCGGCGCGGGCTCGTCGAGCCCGAGCGCCTCGCGGATCGACTCGATCAGCTGGGGCGTCGGCTGGCGCCCGGCCCGCAGCAGCGCGGGGTCGACCGCCGGCAGGACGGTGAACACGACGAACGTGATCAGGGTGACCACGAACAGCAGGAAGATCACCCAGACGAGGCGGCGGACTATGTAGGCGGCCATGTGATTCGAGAGGTGGAGCGACCCTGCCGCCGTCCGGCGGCAGGGTCCCTACCGATTACCCGTGTTTGCCGGCGGTCAGCGGACCGACGTGTGGGACAGCGACCAGAGGCCGTTGTCCTCGTCGACCACGCCCCCCACGTTCTCGGACTTGATGTTGGAGTTCTTGTCCCAGATCCACATGATCGCGGGAGCCTGCTCGGTGACCATCCGGTCGATCTCCGCCCACGCCTCGGCGCGCTCGGCGGGGTCCGTCAGGAGTGCCGCGTCGGCCATCGCCTGGTTGATCTCGGGCACGTCGAGCTCGGACCAGTTCGAGTTGCCCTGCGGCAGGATGTTGTTCCCGTTGAACGTCGGATCCAGGTACGTCTGCGGATCCGGGAAGTCCTTCAGCCAGCCGACGTTCGGGCACAGCGCCACGTCCGCCTTCGGCCGGTTGCAGAACTTCGTGTACATGGCGTCGTGGGTGACCTGGCGCAGCTGCACCTTGAAGCCCATCTCCTCGAGCTGCTGGGCGGCGACCTGGGCGGTCTGCGCGCCCACGCCCTCGTTGTCGCCCACCATCAGGAGCTCCTCGCCGCCCTCGTACTTGCCGGACTCGAAGCCCGCCTCCTTGAAGTACTCCGCGGACAGGTTCTTGTCGCCCTTCGGGTTGGCCATGAAATCGACGCCGAAGCCCTCCATGCCGCCGGCCTCCTCGAAGCCCACCAGGCCCGGCGGGATGTAGTGCGTCGGGATGTCGCCGACGACCTCGCCGCCGCGCGTGAGGCGCAGCGCCTCACGGTCCATGCCCGCGGCCACGGCCTTGCGGACGTTGATGTCGTCGAACGGCTCGACGGTCGTGTTCATCGAGATCCAGCGACCGCCGCCGCTCGGCACGAGCGCGAGCTTGTCCTTGTCGCGGGTCAGCAGCTGCTTGAGGACGGCCGGCGGCGGGGGCTGGTCGCCGTTGATCATGCTCTCGCCGTTGATGATCTCGCGCGACATGACCGTCGGGTCGTCGTTGCCCTGGCGGATGTCGATCTCGTCGACGAACGCGGGATCGTTGTCGAGCGACTCGTCCCAGTTCGGGTTGCGCACGAGGTGGATGCGCCGGCCGGCCTCGTAGCCGATCGCCTTGCCCGAGGCGTCGTTCTCGATCATGTAAGGCCCGGTCGCGACCTGGTTCTGGCCGTAGGCGGACGGGTTCTTCTCGTCGTGCGGCGCGGCGTACTCCTTCGGCACGGGGGCCGACAGCGGCATCTGCAGCGCGCCGGCGACGACGCCGCCGGGACAGCGGTCCTCGCCCTCGGCGGGCTTGAGGTTGAAGACGACGGTCGAGTCGTCGGGCGTCTCGATGCCGGGGATCTCGGTGCCGGGATCGACGCCGACCTCGGCGCCGTCCACGGAGCCGAAGTAAGCCCCTGCGTAGCCGTTGTTGACCGTGTTGAAGAAGCCGCGCTCGATCGCGTACTTGACGTCGGCCGACGTGACCTCGCGGTCGACCGGCGGCGAGAACTTCACGCCCGTCTTGATGCGGACCGTCACCGTGCAGCCGTCCTCGGCGACCTCCGGATCGGCCTCGGCCATGTCGGGCTCGGCGATCGTGGCGTCGTCGATCTTGGGCGTGTACAGGGTCTTCTGGGTGGCGCGCACGATCTGCGTGCCCATCTGGTAATAGGTCGAGCCCGGGTCGATGAAATCGACGTCGCCGGCCCAGAGGGAGACGAGCGTCCCGCCCTTCTGGCCCTGCGCGGGCGTGCCCTGGTCGGTGGCCTGCTCGTCGGTGCCTCCGTCGTCGTCGTCGCCGCCACAGGCGGCCACGGCGAACGGGAGGACGAGCAGGACGCAGAGCGCGAGGGCCCACTTGAGGGACCGTGTCATGAAGCGTCCTTTCATGGATGTGTCTGGGAGGAGGAGCGGGCCGTCATCTCGACTTCGTGCCCTTGGGATTCAGCGCATCCTGCAGTCCGTCGCCGACCAGGTTGAAGGCCAGCACGGTCAGCAGCAGCGCCGTACCGGGGAAGAACATGAACCACCAGGCGACGTCGAAGATCGAGACGGCGTCGGAGAGCATGTCTCCCCAGGAAGCGGTCGGAGGCTGGACACCGACCCCGAGGAACGACAGCGCCGCCTCGAGGAGGATGTTCGCCGGGATGAACAGGGTGGCGTAGACGATGATCGGCGCCACGAGGTTGGGGAGGATGTCGCGGAACATGATCCGCGTGTTGGATGCCCCGAGCGAGCGGGACGCCTCCACGAACTCCTTCTCGCGGAGGGAGAGCACCTGGCCGCGGATGATGCGTGCCACGTACGGGGTGTTCGCCAGCACGATGATGGCGATGACGACGGAGAGGCCGGGCTGGATCAGCCCGCCCGCGCAGCCGTTCTCGCCGGAGCAGGCGGTGGCCAGGCCGAGGCCCAGCAGCAGGACCGGGAAGGCGAGCATCACGTCCAGCGAGCGGGCGATGATCGTGTCCACCCAGCTGCGGTAGAAGCCCGCGATTATGCCGAGCACGCTCCCGAAGATCACCGACAAGCCGGTGCCGATCAGCGCGACCATGAGCGAGACCCGCGCGCCGTAGAGGACGCGGGCGAAGACGTCGCGGCCGATCGGGTCGACGCCGAACAGGTGCTCGCTGCTCGGGCCGCTGGGCAGCCCGAAGTCGTCGAGCGCCGACGTCTGCTGGACGTTCGGCCCGGGCGCGCCGACCAGCTTGATGATCGGGCCGGCGAGGATCGCCACCGCGACGAGCAGCGCGATGAAGAACAGGGCCGTCATCGCGACCTTGTCGCGGCGGAAGCGCCGCCAGAAGAGCTGGAGCGGCGACCGCGCGGTGACGGACTGCTCGCCGCTGACGATCTGGTCGAGGCCGGGATCCTCCGCGTGCAGGAGGTCGCTGGCGCCGGCGCCCGTACTCATGCGAGCGCCTCTCGGCTGGGTGCTGCGATGTTCAGTTGAAAAGCCTCCTCCGGAGCGCGCCCCCAAGGCACGTCCGGACCACTTAGTTCCCCTTCAGGCGCAGGTCAAGGTACAACGTGCCTTGCGGTTTCCTGCGCGGTTTCCGAACCGGCCGGTGGGCTGGTCACACGTATGTTCCCGGACTCCCGACGCCTCGGAGTTCGACGCCAGAATAGTGTGACCTCCACGCCGGAAGTTGCGCAACGATTAAGCTCGGGGGCTCGTGCCCCGATAGCTCAGCCGGATAGAGCGACTCCCTCCTAAGGAGTAGGCCGCTGGTTCGAATCCAGCTCGGGGCGTTATGGCCGGATACGCGGGCAGCTCTCCCAACGGCGCGGGAGCCATGCTGCGCCACATCCGAGACGGTCGTGCCCGCACGCACGCCGAGCTCGTCGCCCTCACGGGGCTGTCGCGGTCGACCGTCGCGCAGCGGGTCGACTCGCTGCTCACGCGGCGGCTCGTCGTCCCGGCGTCGCCGGGCGCTTCGCGCGGCGGCCGCCCGCCCAAGACCTTCGCGTTCAACCGCGACGCCGGCGTGGTGCTCGCGGCGGACCTCGGCGCCACCCACTCGCGCGTCGCGGTCACCGACCTCGCCGGCGACGTGCTCGAGGAGGCGCGCGAGGACATCCCGATCGCCAGCGGCCCGGAGGTCGTGCTGGACTGGCTCGAGCACGAGCTCGACGGGCTGCTGGAGGGGTCGGGCCGCTCGCGCGAGGACGTGCAGGGCGTCGGCGTCGGCGTCCCCGGGCCGGTCGAGTTCAAGTCCGGCACCCCGGTCGCGCCGCCGATCATGCCCGGCTGGGACGGCTACGGCGTCGCCGCGCACCTGCACGAGCGCTACGGCGCGACCGTGCTGGTCGACAACGACGTGAACATCATGGCGCTCGGCGAGTACTGGTCGCGCTGGCGCGACACGCCCCACCTGCTGTTCGTGAAGGTCGGCACCGGCATCGGCTGCGGCATCATCACCGACGGGCGGATCCACCGCGGCGCCCAGGGCGCCGCCGGCGACATCGGCCACATCCACGTGCCCGACCACGACGAGGTGATCTGCCGCTGCGGCAACCTCGGCTGCCTCGAGGCGGTGGCCGGCGGCGGCGCGATGGCCGCCCGGCTGACCGAGCTCGGCGTCCCCGCGGACAACTCCCGCGACGTCGTCCGCCACGTCCGCGACGGCCGGCCCGAGGCGATGCGCCTCGTCCGCCAGGCCGGCCGCGAGCTCGGCGGCGTCCTCGCCACCGCCGTCAACTTCTTCAACCCC
>Ga0299913_10004596_pt1 | contig 11619 bp, 8 predicted proteins | sample RVTome_9_FD_201360 | JGI IMG/M metagenome (GOLD analysis project Ga0299913, IMG submission 201360) | Soil microbial communities from uranium-contaminated site in the Upper Colorado River Basin, Wyoming, United States - RVT155D38 (version 2) ... | reverse complement strand
GGCGTGATCATGACGCACGGCGACGACAGCGGCCTGATCCTGCCGCCGAAGGTCGCGCCCTATCAGGTCGTGATCGTGCCCATCCCGCGCGGCAACTGGCAGGAGACGGTGCTGCCGCGCGCGCGGGAGCTGCAGGCGCGGCTCGCCGGCGCCGGCGTGCGCGTCCATCTCGATCCCCGCGAGGAGTACACACCCGGCTGGAAGTTCGCGGAGTGGGAGCTGCGCGGGGTCCCGCTGCGTCTCGAGATCGGGCCGAAGGATCTGGAGAAGCAGCAGGTCGTGCTCGTGCGCCGCGACACGCGCGAGAAGCAGCCGGTTCCGATGGACGGGTTGGAGCCGGAGGTGGTCCGCCGCCTCGACGCGATCCAGGCCGCGCTCCTCGCGCGTGCGCTCGCGTTCCGCGAGTCGCACACGTCGGTCGCCGACACCTACGAGGAGTTCAAGCAGGCGATGGAAGGGCGGCCCGGCTTCGTGCTGGCGTACTGGTGCGGGTCGGAGGAGTGCGAAGCGGCGATCAAGGCCGAGACGCAGGCGACGATCCGCAACCTGCCCTTCGAGCCGGATGCCGGGGGCGCGTGCCTCAAGTGCGGGCGGACCGCGACGGTGCGAGCGAGGTTTGCGAAGGCGTATTGAACTTATCACTTCGGAGCTATGGGGAGTGAGAAGTGAGAAGTGAGAAGTGAGAAGTGAGAAGTGAGAAGTGGGAAGTGAGAAGTGAGAAGTGGGAAGTGGGAAATGAGAAGTGAAGGAGAAAAGTGAAGAGGGAGAAGTTTAGAAGTACGTAAGAAGTGCGAAGTGTCTGCCCCTGGGCGTGACTTCCGAGGCGTTTGCGCGGGGAACGCTCTCTGCAATGGAGAGCCTCTGCATGCCGCCGCGCAATCTGTACGAGCGGACCAGGCTGTTCGCGCTCGCGGTCTTCCAGTTCTGCCGTCAGCTCCCCGGGACAAAGGAGGCACAGGAGCCAGCGAGCCAGCTGCGGCGCGCCGCGAACTCCATGCGAACGAACTACCGGGCGGCGCGGCGCGGGCGCTCGCGGTCCGAGTTCATCGCCAAGCTGGGCACCGTCTTCGAGGAGGCGGATGAATGCATGGATTGGCTCACGTATTTCCGGGACACCCGGATGCGGCACGATGCCGCCCTGCTCCAGGAAGCGGAGGAACTGGCGCGTATCTTCGGGGCAGCCGTCAAGACGGCACGAGGGAGGAGAATGCACGATCGCGCGGGCCGTGGAGAGGGCGATTCGCGATGCCGCTAGCTTGGCCGATTCCCACTTCCCACTTCCCACTTCTCACTTCTCACTTCTCGTCACCAGCTCCTTCACCCCATCTCCCCACCTCTGTTCCATCCGCTGAACGTGCCTCCTGCGTACCGCCGGCCTCTCTCTCGCCATCAGCTCCCTGAACGCCTGTCGAAGGTCCTGCGCCCAGGTGTCCGTGCCACGGACCTGCGACGGCGCGGCCTGGAGCCACGCGCGCGCGAGCGGCTCGAGGCAGCTCGCATCGCCGATGAGTCGCGCCGCGGCCAGGAAGTCCGGAGGAAGCGGGTGGAGGGCTTCGCTCTCCAGGGCCTCCCTGAGATCGTAAAGGCCGACCCGGCTGTCGCGGCGGGCGAGGGCGACGTGAATCGCGCCGCGGACGGCGCTCCACTCCCTGCGGCGCCTCCCGCCTTCGGCCTCCCGTGCGCGGGCCGGTGCGATCAGGGCGTGCAGCACGGGCAGGGGGGCTTCACCCCCGAGACGTCCGACCAGATCGAGCGCCGCGCCCGGGTCCTCCGGCAGCCTCGCGGCGTCCGCGTCGGCGTCTGCGAGCGCAGGCGCCGGTTCCGCCAGCGCCCGCACCGCCGGATCCGGATCGTCGAGCAGGCGCCGCCTGATGGGCGCGAGCGTGCGCGGCGGGAGATCGCCGAGCGCATCCAGCGCGGCGCGCCGCGCCGGCAGCGGTTCGGCGGGATCCAGCGCGAGCACCGTCAGGCGCTCGAGCACCGCCGTTCCCTGCGGGACGAGCGCCAGCAGCGGCCGCGCGGCGCGCACCGCGGCGACTCGCAGGGCCGTGCCGGCCTCGTATTCCGGGCCGAGCACGCCGAGCACGGCTTCGACACTGCGGCTGTCGGGGATGCGCTCGAGCGCGGCGAGGAGGGCGATGCGCGCGTCGGCGGCCGCCGCCGACTTCAGCGCGGCGAGCAGCCTGACGATCGCGCGCTGCCCGATGACGGCCAGGCGTGCGAGAGCGGCCTCGCGCCGCGGCTCGTCCGCCGGATGCGCCAGCAGCTCGGCAATCAGGCTCTCGACGTCCGCGCCCGCCGATTTCCGGATGGACACTGTGAGTGGAACGAACTGAAGGGAAGCAGGAGAATGGTGAGGGGAACGGCCCTCAGTCTCCCCGCTTCCGGCCCGTGCCGAACATCCAGGCGATGCCGATGCTGATCGCGTAGAGCACCATCATCGGCGCCGCCATCAGCGTCTGCGTCACGACGTCGCTCGTCGGCGTGATGACCGCGGCGAGGACGAAGATTACGAGCACCGCGTATTTGATGTTCCGGATCAGCATGCGCGCGTTCACGAGCCCCAGGCGCGTCAGCGTGAAGACGAGCACCGGCATCTGGAACACGATCCCGAAGGCGAGCACCATCCGCGCGTACAGGGAGAAGACCGGCTGGATGCGCGGCAGGAACTCCATGTAATCGGTCCCGAACCCGCCCAGGAACTGGAAGGCGATCCGGAACACGACGTAGTGGTTGAACGCGGCGCCGGCCACGAACAGCAGGCTCGACGAGATCACGAACGGCAGCGCGAGCCGCTTCTCGCGCCGGTAGAGGCCCGGCGCAATGAACAGCCAGAGCTGCCAGAGCACGGCCGGGGTCGCGAGCACGAGACCGGCGAGCGCGGCTACCTTGAGCTGCAGCAGGAAGGCTTCCGTCGGCTCGGTGTAGATCATCTTCGTCCCCTCCGGCAGCGTGGCCGCGAGCGGACGCATGATGAAGGCGAAGATGTAGCTGATGAAGAGCAGCGCGATCAGGAAGCCGACGGCCACCGCGCCAATCGAGTAGAGAAGCCGCTTCCGGAGCTCGTCCAGATGCTCCAGGAACGACATCCGGGCGCCGGCCTCGTCTGACGCGAACTCGTCGTCGGGTTCCTCGTAGCGGGCGGGTCCCGTGCTGCCGGGAAAGGGCACTAATGCCATCGGTCGCCGCGCACCACCACGGACTCAGGCGCCGCTGTCGGCGTTGCGCGGGATGGGCTCCTGCGAGGGCTCCCGGACAGGGTCAGCCGGGCGCGGCGCGGAGGTCGAGCGCTGCTCCTCGATCCGGACCTCGTCTTCGAGCGTGGAGCGCAGCTCGTTGGAGGCGCGCTTGAACTCGTTGATGCTGCGACCCAGGGAACGGCCCAGCTCCGGCAGCTTGCGCGGACCGAACACGATCAGCGCAATGACGAAGATGATGACGAGCTCCTGCATGCCGATCGGGCCGAACATGGCGAACATTGACTGACTCCCCGCATCCCGCGCTCCCGCGCAGGATGCATCGTCGACCGGCCGTCCGGGGTGGCTCGCTGCCGCCGGACGTTCCCGTCCGGCCGCGGAGACCCGGACAATCCACACTCCGTGTCCGGGAAACCTGGCGGTCGAACGTCTCGCAATTATAGGGACCGGATCGGAGCCGGGTCAAGGGCGGCGCGGGCTCGGCCGTCCCGCGAACTCATTGCTGGTCTTGAAGTTATTTGCTAGCATGGCAGGCATGTCACTCTCCCGCGGTCTCGGTCTTGGCGTGCTGACGATTGCCGCGGCCGCGCTCGCCGGCGGCCTCTTCGGCCACCGCGTGGTCGCGACCCAGGATCGGCTGCCGGAGCACTACAGGACGTTCACCGCCGCGCTCGCCGCCATCGAGAACAGGTACGTCGAGCCCGTCGAGTCCGATCGCGTCGTCTACGGGGCGATCAGCGGCATGCTCCAGACGCTCGATCCGCACTCCAGCTTCATGGATCCCCGCGCCTACTCGCAGCTGCGCGAGCGGCAGGAGGGGCGGTACTACGGCCTCGGGATTCAGATTGCCGTGTTCGACGGCGACATCACGGTGCAGCAGCTCTTCGAGGGGTCGCCGGCCTACAAGCTCGGGATCCGGCAGGGAGACATCATCGCCCGCATCGCCGGCGAGGACGCGAAGGGCTGGACCACCGAACAGGCCGTCCAGAAGCTGCGTGGCCCGAAGGGCTCGACGGTCCAGGTCTCGCTCAAGCGCGTCGGCTTCGACCAGCTGATCACGCTGGACGTGCCGCGCGACGAGATCAACATCCCGACGATCCCCGCGCACTTCATGGTGAACGGCGATGTCGGGTACGTGCGGCTGCAGGACTTCGCCGAGCACACGGACCGCGATCTGGGCCGCGTGCTCGAGGACCTCTCGAAGCAGGGCATGCGCAAGCTCCTGCTCGATCTCCGCATGAACCCGGGCGGCCCGCTCGATCAGGCCATCAAGGTCACGAACCGTTTTCTCCGCCGCGGCGAGCTGATCGTCTATACGCGGGGGCGCGTACCGAATTCGGATCAGGACTTCCGGGCCACGCAGGACGGCGATTACCTCGATCTGCCGGTGGTCGTCCTGGTGAACCGCAACAGCGCGAGCGCCTCCGAGATCGTCTCCGGCGCGCTGCAGGATCACGATCGCGCCCTCATCGCCGGCGAGACGACGTTCGGCAAGGCGCTGGTGCAGTCGATCTATCGCGTCAGCGAGGGCGCCGGTCTCGCGCTCACGACCGCGCGGTACTACACGCCGAGCGGGCGCCTGATTCAGCGTCCCTGGGACAACGCCTTCGACGAGTACCTGCTGTACTCCCTGCGGGATCAGAGCACCGAGCGCGAGCACGACGAGAAGGACCTGAAACATACGGATGCCGGCCGCAAGGTCTACCAGGGCGGCGGCATCGAGCCGGATCGCCGCCTCGAGGGTCCGCTCGAAGGATTCAATCCGTCCAAGTTCGGGCGCACGCTGTTCGCCCGACGGCTGTTCAGCAGCTTCGCGCAGCGCTACTCGGCGGAGGGTGACACCCGCTTCACGCAGGGCAACGGTCAGCGCCGCACCGTCGCCCCCGACTACGCCGTGGACGACGCGATGCTGTATGCCTTCCGGCGCCACGTCGCCGATTCCGGCGTCAAGATCGACGAGCAGGCGTTCGCGCAGGACCTCGTGTTCATCAAGTCGATGATCCGGTTCGACATCGACGTCGCCCTGTTCGGCGTCGCGGCGGCGCGCCGTCACCTGGTCGACACCGACCCGCAGGCCCAGTTCGCGCTGAGCCTGTTCGACGACGCGCGGCAGCTGACCGAGCTGTCGCGGCCGGCCGGCAAGCGCGCGGCCGACCAGCGACAGCAGTAAAGGAGGGAGGCCGGGCTTACCAGGGGTTCTTCGGGGGTTCGACCACAAAACCTTGGGTATGAGTTTGGCCTTGCTACTACCGGTAGGCGCTTGCTAGACTGACCGCCGTCGGGGCGGCCCCGGGGCCGCATCCACATTCTGGATGCGAAAGGGCTGCTGGTCGCGGTCATTGTTCGTTCCCTGTTTCCATTCACCAGTCGGGATTTCGAGCGCTCCCAGCCGCTCGGTCGGCGGAGATCCATCGCGCGGCGGCTGCGCCGCGGGATGGCGGCGGACCAGGGCGTGCGCGGTCGAGGTGCGTCCGCGGGTGGTGGGTCACGACTCTCAGGGTCACAGGACGGCAACATGCGCCTTCAACGTCTCGAGATAGCCGGATTCAAGTCGTTCTCCGATCGCTCCGAGCTCGCGTTCGACGATGGCGTGACGGCCATCGTGGGTCCGAACGGGTGCGGCAAGAGCAACGTGGCGGACGCGATCACGTGGGTGCTCGGCGAGCAGAGCGCCAAGAGCCTTCGCGGCGACCGCATGGAGGACGTGATCTTCAACGGCAGCGATGCGCGCAGGCCGACCGGGTCCGCTGAGGTACGCCTGCTGCTGACCGGCGTGATGAGCGCGGCCGCGAACGGAAACGGCCACTACGCCAACGGCAACGGTCACGGCGGCGCCAACGGACACGCAGCGCACGGCGGCGCGAACGGGCAGGGGACGACCGGACACGCCGCCGCGGCGGAGGCGCTGCTCGACGCCGACCCGGGCCCCGGGCCGGCTGCGGCGCGGCAGGTGGAAGTGACGCGGCGCCTGTATCGCTCGGGCGAGAGCGAGTACCTGATCGACGGACAGCACTGCCGGCTGCGGGACATCCACGAGCTGCTGATGGACACCGGGCTGGGCGCGAAGGCCTACGCCATCATCGAGCAGGGCAAGATCGGGATGATCCTGAGCTCGCGTCCCGCCGATCGCCGGCAGCTGATCGAGGAAGCCGCGGGCATCACGAAGTACAAGGCGCGGCGGCGCGCGGCCGAGCTGAAGCTCGAGGCGGCACAGCAGAACCTCACCCGCGTCGACGACATCATCTTCGAGGTGGACAAGCAGCGCGGCACGCTGAAGCGGCAGGCCGCCAAGGCGCGTCGCTATCGCCGGCTGCGTGACGAGCTGCGGCGCTGGGAGAAGGTGCTGCTCGCGCGCCGCTACCGGGAGCTGTCGGCCGGAATCGGTGCGGCGCGGCAGCGTCTGGCGGACGCCCGCGGCCGCGAGGCGGCCGCGTCGGCACGCGTGGCGGAGATCGACGCCGCGCTCGCCCGCGTCCGCATGGCGTTGGCCGAGGCGGAGTCGGACGCGACGGCTGCCCGCGAAGCCGTGCACGCCCGGGAGCTGGAGGTGCAGCGCCGCCAGCAGCAGATCGAGCTGAATCGCCAGCAGTGCGGCGCGCTCGACGTGCGGCTCCAGGAGCTCGCGGCCGAGGCGGACGCGCTCGAGGCGCGGCGGGAGCCCGGACGCGTCCAGCTGGACGCGGCGCGCGTCAGCGCGGCGGACGCGGAGCTCGAGCGCACGAACGCCCTCGAGGCGCTCGCCGCCGAACAGGAAGCCTGGCAGGTCGCGGCCGGCGAGCTGGAGGGACTCGAAGCCGACGTCGAGGCCGCGCGGAGCGAGGTCTTCGCGGCGGTGACGGCTGCCAGCGCGGTGCAGCATGCGCTGACGCACGCGTCCGCCGATCGCGAGCGGGTCAGCGCCATCCTGGCCAACCTCGAGATCGAGGCGCGGGATCTCGACACCGAGCACGAGGTGGTCGCGGCCACCCGCGCCGGCGCCGCGGAGGGCCTGGCCGCGGCGCGGGATGCCCTGGCCCGGACCGAAGCCGCCAAGGCCACCCACGAAGCGGCGCTCGCGGCGGCCCGGGGCGAGCACGAGACGCTGACCGCGGCGCTCCGGACGCGCGAGCACGAGCTCGCCTCCATGCAGGCGCGCCTCCGCTCGCTCGAGGAGCTCGATGCCGGCCGCGCCGCGTACGGCGATGCGGCGCGCACGGTGCTCGCCCGGGCCAATGGATCGGTCGGCCAGCTGGGCGCCGTCGCCGACTACCTCGAGGTCGACCGCTCGTACGAGCGCGCGGTCGAGGCGGCACTCGGCGATCTCCTCGAGCACGTGATCGTGCCGAGCCACGCCCACGCGGCGGAAGGGCTGCGGCTGGTGCGCGAGCACGGCGTCGGGCGCTGCGGCTTTCTCGTGCTGGGCGATGGACCCGCTGCCGGCCAGGCCGGCACCGCGCACGCCGGCGCGAGGCCGCTCTCGGACGTCGCGCGCGCCACCGGCCCGCACGCTGGTGCCATGACGGCGCTGCTGGAGCGGATCTGGATCGCCGACACCTACGAGGACGCCGTCGACGCCGCGCGGGTGAGCGGCGGGACGGTCGCAACCCCCGCGGGAGACGTGCTGCGCGGCGCCAGCCTGGTGACCGGCGGCGCCGCCGCCGAGGCGAGCGGCATCCTCGCAATCAAGGGGGAGATCAGGGAGCTTCGCGAGCGCCTGGATCGCGAGCGCGCCGCCGTCGACGACCTGTCCGGCCGCGTCGCCTCGGCAGGGGCCGGCATCGCCGCCGCGCTCGGCGCGCTCGAGGCGACCGCCCGGGAGCTGCACGCGCACGAGAAGGCCATCGTGGGGTTCGAGACGCAGCTGACGCACGCCGGCGACGAGCAGCTGCGCCTCGCGCGCAAGGCCGAGCAGCTGGCGCTCGAGCGGCGCCACGCCGAGGAAGAGGGACGTGTGCTCGACGGCCGCCAGGCCGAGGCGCGCGAGTCCCTCGCACGCATCGGCATCCAGCAGCAGGAAGCGGACGAGCGCTTCAACGGCGCACAGCGGCGGCTCTTCGCGGCCCGCGAGCGGATGGATGCGCTGGGCCACCGCGTCTCAGAGGCCAGGGTGCGGCATGCGGCACTGGTCGAGCGCGCGGCGGCGCTGGCGGCGGAGGCCGCCCGTCTCGAAGAGATCGCACGGGAGCTCGAGACCCGCGTCTCGGATCTGCGGGGCGAGCACGCGGTGAAGGCCGCCACCCGGGCGGAGCTGCTGGACGCGATCGCGGCCGGACTGCGCGAGGTCGACGACGGCGCGCGCGCGCTGGACGAGCTGCGCGAGTCCCTTCGCGCCTCGGAGGATCTCGTGTCCGGTTGCCACGCCGAGGCGGATCGGCACGACGCCGACCTCCGCCAGGCTCGCGCTGCCCTCGATGTCGTGCGGGGCGAGGTGAGCGAGCTGGAGGTCGCGCGCGCGACGGCGGAGGCGGATCTGGTCCATCTCGCCGGCGCCTGCGCCGAGTCGCTGCAGGCGTCCCTGGACGACGTCCTCGCGGAGGTCGAGCAGATGGAGCGCGACGGACGCGCGGAGCCCGATGCGAGCGCGCTCGCCGTCGACGAGGGCGAGGAGGAGACGGCGGATGGCGACACGGACGCAGGGGAGCCCGGAACGGCGCAGGCAGCCGTGCCTGCGGGGTCGCTGACCGCCGAAGAGGCCATTGCGGCGCTTCGCGGCAAGATCGACCGGCTCGGTCCGGTCAACATGATGGCCATCGAGCAGTACGAGGAGCTCGACACCCGCCACACGTTCCTGACCACGCAGCGGAACGATCTGGTCGAGTCCATCGAGCACACGGTCGAGGCGATCAGGCGCATCGACGAGACGTCCAAGGTGCGGTTCCGCGAGGCCTTCGTCGCCATCAACCAGAACTTCCAGCAGACGTTCAGCACCCTGTTCGGGGGCGGCCGCGCCGGCATCACCCTGCTCGACGAAGGCGATCCCCTCGAGAGCGGCATCGACATCGTCGCCTCGCCGCCGGGGAAGCGGCTGCAGAGCGTCCAGCTGCTGTCGGGCGGCGAGAAAGCGCTCACCGCCATCGCGCTGATGTTCGCGATCTTCCAGTACAAGCCCAGCCCGTTCTGCCTGCTCGACGAGATCGACGCACCGCTCGATGACGCGAACATCGGGCGATTCGTCGAGATGCTGAAAGGCATGCTCGACAGGACGCAGTTCATCCTGATCACGCATAATCGGAAGACCATGGAGATCGCCGACCGCTTGTACGGCGTCACCATGGAAGAGCCGGGGGTGTCGAAGCTCATTTCGGTCCGCCTGAATTGATACGGACCGTGGGACGGCTTCAGGCGGCAGGCTTCAGGCTGCAGGCGGCGTCACGGCCTCAGGCCTGCAGCCCTGTCGCGGCCTGACGCCCGTAGCCTGCAGCCTGAAGCCTGTCCAGCGTCAGTCCCCGTGAACGAAGACAAGTCCACCCGCTATCACCGCCTCAAGCGGCGAACGGCCGTCGCGTCGGCCGCATGGAGTGGTGCGCTGCTGGCGCTGCTGTGCGTCAGCGGCGGCGCCGTCGCGCTGCGCGACCTGGTGACGCAGGCCGCCGCGGCTTCCTGGGCGCAGATCGCCCTGTACGTCGCCATCCTCGCGGCGGTGCACGAGCTCGGCGCCTTGCCGCTCGCGTATTACGGCGGCCATACCCTCGAGCACCGGTACGGTCTCTCCCGGCAGCGTCCAGCCCAGTGGATGCTCGATCACGCGAAGGGAGCCGCGGTCGGGCTCGCGCTCGGCGTCGTCCTGATCCTGATCGTCTACTGGACGATGCGCGCGTGGCCGGACTGGTGGTGGGCGGCCGCGGCGGCGGTGTTCAGCCTGCTGCTCATCCTCTTCGCCAACATCGCCCCCGTCGTCCTGCTGCCGATCTTCTTCCGTTTCAGGCCGCTGGATCGCCCGGCACTGCGGGAGCGGCTCGAGCGGCTCGCCGCCGCGGCCGGCGCCCGCGTGATGGGCGTCTTCCAGTGGGATCTGGGTGAGAAGACGGTCAAGGCGAACGCGGCGCTGACCGGACTCGGACGCACGCGGCGCATCCTGATCGCCGACACGATGCTCGATCAGTACTCGGACGACGAGATCGAGGTGGTCCTGGCGCACGAGCTCGCCCATCACGTCCACGGCGACATCTGGCGGGGCATCGTGCTCGAAGCCGCGCTGGTGCTGTCGGGGTTTTACGTGGCCGATCGCGTTCTGCGCACGATCGGGCCGCGCATCGGCCTCCTGGATCTCGGCGACCCGGCCGGCATTCCGCTGCTGCTGCTGGCCGCCGGCGGCGTGTCGGTTCTCCTCATGCCCGTCGCGCTGGCGGTCTCGCGGCTCCTGGAGCGCCGCGCAGATCGCTTCGCCCTCGATCTCACCCGCAATCCGGCGGCGTTCGCCACGGCGATGCGCAGGCTCGGGACACAGAACATGGCGGAGGAGCGTCCGTCCCGCCTGGTGCGGTGGCTCTTCTACAGCCATCCGCCGCTCGAGGATCGCATCGAGCAGGCGGCGCACTGGCGGATGGGGCCGGGAGGATCGACCTCCTGAGCCGCGCGTTCTTTCACACGGCAGGGCGGCTTCTTTCTTCTGTACGGGAGCGGGGCTTCGCCGAAGCTGCCGACGGTTTCCCTGGTACGGTAGGGCGGCTTCGCCGAAGCCGCCGACGGCGCGCTCGGCGGGCGCGCCCTGCCGGGAACCCGGCGGCGCGCCCTATCGCGGCTTGACGACGAGCGTGGCACTCATCGAGCGGCACTTCTCGTCCTGACGAAGATTGCAGTAGATGCGGAAAGTACCGGGCTGATCGGCCCGGAACTCGAAGGTCATCGTCTGACCGGCGCCCACGCGCTTGGCGATCCGGTACTCGTCGATCGTGAAGCTGTGCGGGATGTCCGCGCTCGTGAGGGTGATCTTCACGAGGTCGTCCTGCGTGACCTCGATCCGTGGCGGGGCGTATTCGTAGCGGCGCGCGGTGAGCTGGAACTCCCGGCGCCCCGCTGCCTGCTCCTGGGCGTACACGGCCTCGACGGGCACCGGGCGGGGCGCGCGCGCGGCGAACAGCCCCAATCCCACGCCCACCAGGCCGGCTCCGAGCGCCAGGCGATGTCCCATCCCCAGACGTCGCATCGGCTCTTGTGTATTAGACGCGCCCCGCGGCGGTTCGGCTCGCTACGGCTTCGCCGTCTCTCCCGCCTTTTCGGCTGCCGCGGCCTCGTTCAACACGGCCTTGCGGCTGAGTCTGATCTTGCCGGTCGGGTCGATATTGATGACCTTGACCGGCAGCTGCTCACCTTCCTTCAGGACGTCCCGGACGTCCTTGACGCGGTGATTCGCCAGCTCCGAGACGTGCAGCAGCCCGTCGGTTCCCGGCATGATCTCCACGAAGGCGCCGAAGTCGGTGATGCGTTGCACCTTGCCGATGTA
>Ga0299913_10004595_pt1 | contig 11619 bp, 6 predicted proteins | sample RVTome_9_FD_201360 | JGI IMG/M metagenome (GOLD analysis project Ga0299913, IMG submission 201360) | Soil microbial communities from uranium-contaminated site in the Upper Colorado River Basin, Wyoming, United States - RVT155D38 (version 2) ... | reverse complement strand
TCATCGCGAGGTACTTCGTGATCGCCGCGGTCAGCGACGTCTTGCCATGGTCGATGTGGCCGATCGTGCCGATGTTCACGTGCGGCTTGGTGCGCTCGAACTTCTTCTTGGCCATTCGACCCGTCTCACTCCATCTCTTGCAGCGGACCCGCCAAGTCAGGCAAGGCTTCGCCAGTGAAATCACTTTCGGGGAACCCACCGGTCTCGGTGCTGGAGCCCACAATCGGACTTGAACCGATGACCTCTTCCTTACCAAGGAAGTGCTCTGCCAGCTGAGCTATGTGGGCCCGAGGGCTTCGCGAAAATGGAGCCGACGACGGGACTCGAACCCGGAACCGGCGGTTTACAAAACCGCTGCTCTACCAATTGAGCTACGTCGGCGCGCACGGCAAACCAGGGCCGGCCGGAACGCCGGGAGATGATAGGTCGGCCCGGGAGAACCGGTCAAGCGAGCGTCATTCGGTCGCGCCCGCGCTCGAATCGAGCTAGCCGTCCTTCGTCCGTACCGCGGGCCTGCGCTTCGCGGGCCCCTTGGCCGGCTTTGTTGCGGGCGCTTTCCGCGCCTTCGCGGGCGGTGTCGCCGCAGGCTCCTCCGTCACGGCCGACGATTCCGACGCCGACTCGCTGTCCTTCGGAGCGCCGCCCGGCCGGGGCCCGGCGTCGCGCTGGCCGATGACCTCGAACAGGAGGACCGATCCGGCAACGGCCGCATTGAGCGAGCCGATCGCGCCGCGCATCGGCAGCCGCACGAACAGGTCGCACCGGCGCCGCACCGCCGGCGACAGGCCGTGACCCTCGCTGCCAACCACCAGCGCGATGGGGCCGCGCAGGTCGGCCTCGCGAGCGGTCAGCGGCGCCTCGGCGTCGGAGCCGACGATCCGGAGGCCGCGCAGGTGCAGGTCCGTGAGGGTCGCGGGGAGGTCGTCGACCGGCGCGAGGAGAAGATGCTCGGTCGCGCCTGCAGAGGCCTTGACCGCGGCTGGCGAGAGTGGTGCCTGGCGCTGCGTCGGGAACACGACCCCGTGCGCGCCCGCTGCCTCGGCGGTCCGCAGGAGCGTGCCCACGTTCTGGGGGTCCTCGAGCGAGTCGAGCACGAGGGCGAGCGCCGGCTCGCGCCGCTCGATCGCGCGCGCGAGCAGATCGTCGATCGACGCGAATCGCCGCGCCTCGACAACCACGGCCACGCCCTGGTGGCCATCGAAGCCGGCGAGCGAGGTCAGCGAGCCGCCCTCGACCTCGACGATCGGGATCCGGAGCGTGGTCGCGTGCAGGACGATCCGCTCCAGTGCCTGCCGCCGCGCCGGCGTGACGAGCAGCCGGCGAGCCGGCCGGCCGGCGGCGAACGCCTCCTCCACTGGTCGCCGGCCGGCGACGAGCTCCTCGCCCGCTTCAAGTGGCGGCGCCTCAGTGCCCCAGCGCGCGGGAGGGCCATCGCGCCGCACGGGCCCGAGCGCACCCGGACGGCCGTGTGGTCGCGGTGCGCGGTCCGGCGGGCCGGCGAACCTGGGGCGCGTTCCGGGTCCACCCGGACCAGGCTGACCCGTTCCCGGCGGGCGCATGCCGGGCGGGCGCATGCCGGGCGGTCGCGCGCCCGGCGGACCGGCATCCGGTGGACGCTGCCCGCCCCCTGGGTCCCCGGTGCCGCCGGTGCCGAAGCCAGGGCCGCGCCGCGGTCCGCCGCCCGGCGCGCCCGGCCCGCGTGGCCCGCCCTGCCTGCGCTGCCCAGGCGCGCCAGGCGAGCCCCGTGCATCGTCGCGCGGCCGGCCTGCCGGTCGGAACCCGGGCGGCTGGCCGAAGGGGCGGTCGCCGCCCCCAGACCTGCGATCGCGATAGCCGCGGCCATCTCGCGGGCCGGACCGCCCATCTCTCGGCCGGCGCGGACCGCCGGCCATCAGACGGCCTCCAAGCGGCGCCAGCGCTGGCCGTCGCGTGTGTCCTCGACCGCGACGCCGAGCGCCGCCAGCTCGTCGCGCAGCCGATCGGAGGCCGCCCAGTCGCGGCTCGCGCGAGCCGCTTCGCGCGCTGCGAGCAGCGCCGCGGCGCCCTCGGGCAGGTCGGCCGCCTCCTCCGGGAGGATCGCGAGGACATGATCGAGATCTCGAACGAACCCGAGCGCCCGGGCCGCATCGGCGGTCGACAGCGAACGGTCGGCGATTCGCCGGTTCAGCTCACGCACGAGGTCGAACATGGCCGCCAGCGCCGCTGAGACATTCAGGTCGTCGTCCATCGCCGCCTCGAACCGGGACCGGGCATCGACGAGGGCACTCGGGAGGTCCGGGCTGTCGGCGCGCGCCTCGGCGTACCCATCGAGCGCGAGCTCCAGCGCGTCAAGGCGCTCGATCGCAGCGGCCGCCGCCGTGAGCGACGCCGGTGTGTATTCGAGAGCCTGCCGGTAGTGGACCGAGATCAGGGCGTACCGCAGGGCTCTTGGCGAGACGCCCTCCCCGAGCAGGTCGACGACCCGGCTGATGTTGCCGGTGGACTTGGCCATCTTCGCGCCGCCGAGGCGGAGGTGGTCGCAGTGCAGCCACGTCCCGACGAACGGCTGGCCCGTCGCCGCCTCGCTCTGGGCAATCTCGTCCTCGTGGTGCGGGAAGATCAGGTCGACCCCGCCGGTGTGGACGTCGAACGACGGCCCGAGGTAGGCCATGCTCATCGCGGAGCACTCGACGTGCCAGCCGGGCCGGCCGGGTCCGAGTGGGGTGTCCCAGGATGGCTCGCCCGGCTTCGGCCCCTTCCACAGGGCGAAATCGCGGACGTCGGCCTTGCCGTACTCGTCGGCCTCGACGCGCTCGCCGACACGGAGCTGCTCCGGGTCGAGTCGAGCGAGGCGCCCGTACGCCGGCCACGAATCGATCCTGAAGAAGATCGAGCCGTCGTCCGTGCGGTAGGCATGCCCTTTGTCCATGAGGGTCTGGATGAGCGAGACCATCGCCTCGATGTGCTCCGTAGCACGCGGCATGACGTCGGCTGCCGTCAAGCGCAGCGCCCGAGCATCGGCGAGGAACCGCTCGAGCCACCGGTCGGCGAGCTCGCCGATCGAGACGCCTGCCTCGTTCGCACCGCGGATGATCTTGTCGTCGACGTCGGTGATGTTCATCACCCAGGTGACGTCGAGGCCCCGATAGCGGAGGTACCGGACGAGGACATCGGCGAACAGGAACGAGCGGAAGTTGCCGATGTGCGCCGGCCCGTAAACGGTCGGGCCACAGCTGTAGATCCGGACGCGGCCGGCCTCGAGCGGCTCCAGGGGCCGCGTCTCACCGGACAGCGTGTCGCGGAGTCGGAGGCTCACGACGCAGGCCCTGCGCGAAACACCGTCGCCACGGCGTGCGCCTCGATCACGCGCCCGCCGCCGACGTCGCCCGAGAGGTTGCCCGTCGAGGCCTTCACGCTGACGGCGTCGCTGCCGACCCCGAGCAGCTCCGCGATCGCGTCGCGCATCGCGGGCACGTGCTCGCCGATCCGTGGCCGCCCGGCCAGGATCGTCAGGTCGACAGCTGCGGGTTGCCAACCCGCGTCCGCGAGCCGCCGAACGACGCCGCGCAGCAGCTCGCCGCTCGCAATCCCCGGCCGCGTGCGCTCGTCCGCCGGATAGACCGTGCCGAGGTCGCCGAGGCCGCTCGCCCCGAGCAGGGCGCCGGCGATCGCGTGGAGCGCGGCGTCGCCGTCCGAGTGGCCGTGGAGGCGCGGCGCGGCCGGGATCTCGACGCCGGCGAGCCAGAGCCCGTCGCCGGGCCCGAACGGATGGGCGTCGGTCGAGAAGCCCATTCGAATCTCCCTTGCCGGTCGCGCCTCGCCGGACCCCGGTTCGCTCCCGCCCACGCGTCAGCCCTGGCGCGGATGGGCGAAGACCATGCGGCCGGCAACGGTCTGGAGCACGCGCGTGACGGTCACGTCGACCTCGGAATCGATCGACTTCGCCCCGTTCTCGACGACGACCATCGTCCCGTCATCCAGGTAGCCGACGCCCTGGCCCGCGTCCTTGCCGGCCTGGATCACGCGCACGCGGAGGTCCTCGCCCGGCAGGAGGGCCGGCTTGACCGCGTTCGCGAGGGAGTTGACGTTGAGGACGCGGACGCCCTGGAGGTCGGCGATCCGGTTCAGGTTCAGATCGTTCGTCAGGATCGCCCGGCCATTCTTGCGCGCGAGGGCGACGAGCTTCGAGTCGACCTCGGGCGTGCCCGGCACGTCTTCGTCGATGACCTGCACCGGGGTCGCCTCGCCCTTGCGCATCCGGCCAAGGATCTCCAGGCCGCGGCGGCCCCGAGTCCGGCGCATGCTGTCGGCGCTGTCCGCGAGCCGCTGCACCTCGTCGAGGACGAACCGGGGCACCTCGAGCACGCCGTACAGGAAGCCCGAATCGGCGATGTCCGCGATCCGGCCATCGATGATCGCGCTCGTGTCGACCAGGATCCTCGGGACCGCTGACTCCTGCGCGGCCGCGGACCGTTTGATGATGCCCAGCCCCTCCGCCGCGGTGATGAGGTCGTGCCGCTTCGCGACGGTCAGCCCGACCATCGCGAGCCCGAGGAAGATCGACAGGCCGAGGGGCGCGACGGTGCCGACCGGCTCCGGGAGGTTCCCAGCCGGCAGGCCCACGAGCAGGCCCAGGATCAGGCCGAGGAACAGCCCGATGATCGCGGTGACGAACTCCGCCGTCGACAGCTCCTGGACGGCGCGCAGCGCGGCCAGCGCCGGGATCACGGTGAGGTACGGCAGGAGCGTGAAGCCGAGCACGATCCAGGCCACGACCCAGCCGACGACGAGCAGCGGCGAGCCGGGGGCGGGCTGGAAGACCGCGAGCTGGGTGATGACGAGGATGATCCCGATGAGCCCCCCGAGGGCGGCTCCCAGGAATCTGATGGTTCGGATCACGAGGCCTCGATTGGCCCGCGATCGGCCGGAGACAGCCGATCGCCGGTCGCTGACAGTACGTTCGCCGCCGATCGGCGGGAGCGTCAGACTAGCATCCAGGTTCAGGCGTCGGCCGTCACGCGCCGCACGGTTTCGAGCTCGCCGGCTCCCTCGCCGGAACGCTCGCCGCGACCCGGCCCGACAGCCCGCGGCGGGCGCCGGTCTTCCGGCCCCAGTGCCGTCAGGAGGGCCTCGCGGAGGTTCGCCGCGGGCGCGACTCGGAGCCCATCCACCGGCCCGCCGACCTGTCGGCCCGCCGGCACGATTGCGCGCTCGAACCCGAGGCGCGCCGCCTCCCGCAGGCGGCGGTCGAGGCCGGATACCGGCCGGAGCTCGCCGAGCAGGCCGACCTCGCCGACCGCGACCGTGCGCGCGTCGATGGGCCGGTCACGAAGGGACGATGCGAGCGCCAGCGCGACGGCCAGGTCGAGGCCGGGCTCCGCGACGGTCAGGCCGCCGGCCAGGTTCGCGTAGACGTCCTGGGTCCCGAGACCGATCCCAGCCCGCCGGCCGAGCACCGCGAGCAGGAGGGCGAGCCGGGTCGGGTCGATGCCGGATGCGCGACGGGCGGGCGTGCCGTAGCCCGCCGGCGAGACGAGCGCCTGGACCTCGACGAGCAGCGGCCGGGTGCCCTCGAGGGTCGCCGCGACGACGCTGCCCGGCGCCGCGCCGTCGTGCTCGGCGAGGAACGCGCGACCGGGGTCCGCGACCTCCCGGAGGCCGTCCTCGCCCATCTCGAGGACGCCGAGCTCATCGGTCGAGCCGAAGCGGTTCTTCGATGCCCGGACGAGGCGCATGACACCGCCCCGCTCACCACCGAGGTCGACGACCGCGTCGACGAGGTGCTCGAGCGTCCGCGGCCCCGCGATGGTGCCGTCCTTCGTGACGTGGCCGACCAGGACGACCGCGATCCCCTCCCCCTTTGCGAGCTCCATCAGCCGGAGCGCCGACTCGCGGACCTGTCCGACGCTGCCCGCCGGGCCGTCGAGCTCGTCCACCGTCATCGTCTGGATCGAGTCGACAACGACGAGCGCGGGCCGCCGGCCCCGCGCGACCTCGACGATTGCCCCGACCTCGCTCGTCGCGAGCACCTCGATGGCGTCCGCGGCCGGCCCGCCGCCGAGCCCGAGGCGCGCCGCCCGGAGCCGGAGCTGGGACGCGGACTCCTCGCCGGTCGCGTACAGGACGCCCCCCGGATCAGGTCCGCCGGCCACGCCGCCGGCGACCTGGAGGAGCAGCGTGGACTTGCCGACGCCTGGCTCGCCGCCGATGAGCAGGAGCGAGCCGGGCACGATGCCGCCGCCCAGGACGCGATCGAGCTCGCGCATACCTGTCGACAGGCGGGGCGTCGGGGCGTCGGCGGGCGCCGAGAGTGGGACGGGCTCGGTCGCTCTGCCGGGCCGCGCCGCGCTCGCTCGCGCGGACGCGCGCGCGTTCACGACCGTCTCGACCAGCGTGTTCCAGGCCGCGCACGAGCGGCACTGGCCTTCCCAGCGAAGGAAGTCGGCGCCGCAGGCCTGGCAGACGAAGCGGGTCTGGGCCCGGGCCATCCCGGCCTACGAGACTTCGACGGGGGTCTTCTGCTCCGCGGCCCGGATGACCAGGCCGTCGTCGGCGTTGGCGTCGACCTCGATCATCGTGCCCGGGGCATAGCGGCCGAGGAGGAGGTGCTCCGCGAGGACGTCCTCGATGTGGTTCTGGATCGCCCGCTTCAGCGGTCGCGCCCCGAATGCCGGATCCCAGCCGAGCTTGATCAGCTGGTCCTTGGCCGCCTGCGTGACCTCGAGGCTCATGCTCTGGGCCTTCAGCTGGTCGCGCACGCGCTGCAGCTGGATGTCGACGATCTCGCGGATCTCCTCCATCGTCAGGCTGCGGAACACGACGGTCGCGTCGATGCGGTTCAGGAACTCGGGCCGGAAGCTGTTCTTCAGCTCGGCCGTGACCTTCTCCTTCATGAGCTCGTACGACTGCTCGCGCCGCCCGTCCTCGTCGTCGGTGACGGGGCGGAAGCCGAGCGACGAGTTGGTCTGGAGCTGCTTCGCGCCGAGGTTCGAGGTCATGATGATGATCGTGTTCCGGAAGTCGACCCGGCGGCCCTTGGCGTCCGTCAGCTGCCCGTCCTCGAGGATCTGGAGCAGGATGTTGAACACCTCGGGGTGCGCCTTCTCGACCTCGTCGAGGAGCACGACCGCGTAGCTCTTGCGGCGAACCGCCTCGGTCAGCTGGCCACCCTCGTCGAACCCGACGTAGCCGGGCGGGGCGCCGACCAGCCGGCTCACGTTGTGGCGCTCCATGAACTCGCTCATGTCGATCTTGATGAGCGTGTCCTCGCTGCCGAACATGAACTCGGCGAGTGCGCGCGCGAGCTCGGTCTTGCCGACGCCGGTGGGGCCGAGGAAGACGAACGAGCCGATGGGCCGCTTCGGGTCCTTGAGGCCGGCGCGTGCGCGCCGGACGGCGCGGGACACGATCTCGATGGCCTCGTGCTGGCCGATGACCCGCTTGTGGAGCGCATCCTCCATGTGCAGGAGCCGCTCGGACTCCTCTTCCGCGATGCGCGTGACGGGGATGCCGGTCCACATCGCGACGACCTGGGCGATCTCCTCCTCGTCGACCGTCGGCGCGTCGCCGGCGATCGTGGTCTGCCACTCCCCGCGGAGCGCGTCGACCTTCTCGCGGAGAGCCGCCTCGTCCTCGCGGAGCTTGGCCGCGGCTTCGTAGTCCTGGGAGTTGATCGCGCCGTCCTTCTCCTTCGTCATCCGATCCAGCTCGCGCTGCGCCTCGCGGAGGGTCGGCGGCGCGGAGGCATGCCGGAGCCGGACGCGGCTGGCGGCCTCGTCGATGAGGTCGATCGCCTTGTCCGGGAGGTGGCGGTCCGTGATGTATCGGATCGACAGGTCGGCGGCGGCGCGCACCGCGTCGTCGGTGATCGAGACCTTGTGGTGCTGCTCGTAGCGCTCGCGGATGCCCATGAGGATCTCGACGGTCTGCTCGAGCGTCGGCTCCTCGACCATGACCGGCTGGAAGCGGCGCTCGAGCGCCGCGTCGCGCTCGATGTACTTGCGGTATTCGTCGAGCGTCGTGGCGCCGATGCACTGGAGCTCGCCGCGGGACAGCGGCGGCTTGAGGATGTTCGCGGCGTCGATCGCGCCCTCGGCAGCGCCCGCGCCCACGAGCGTGTGGAGCTCGTCGATGAACAGGACGGCGTCGTTCGTGTTGCGGAGCTCCTCGATGATCTTCTTGAGGCGCTCCTCGAACTCGCCGCGGTACTTGGTCCCGGCCACGAGCGACCCGATGTCGAGGGTCAGCACGCGCTTGTTCAGCAGGATGTCCGGGACGTCGCCGGCCACGATCCGGTGCGCCAGGCCCTCGGCGATCGCGGTCTTGCCGACCCCCGGCTCGCCGATGAGCGCCGGGTTGTTCTTGGTCTTCCGGCCGAGGATCTGGATGACCCGCTCGATTTCCTTCTCGCGCCCGATGACCGGGTCGAGCTTGCCCGCGCGCGAGGCCTCGGTCAGGTTGATGCCGAGCGCGTCGACGGTCGGTGTCTTGGAGCTGCGCTTGGTCTCCTGCGCCGGGCCGACCGAGGACGACTGCGACAGGACGCGGATGACCTCGTGGCGGACCTTGTCCAGGTTGACGCCGAGGCTCTCGAGCACGCCGGCGGCGATGCCCTCGCCCTCGCGGACGAGGCCCAGGAGCAGGTGCTCCGTGCCGATGTAGTTGTGGCCGAGACGGCGGGCCTCGTCGATCGCCAGCTCGATGACGCGCTTTGCGCGTGGGGTCAGCCCGACCTCACCGACGACCGGCCGGTCGCCGCGACCGATGATGAACTCGACCGCGGTTCGAACCTTCGCGAGCTCGACGTTCATGTTCTCGAGCACGCGGGCGGCGACGCCCTCGCCCTCGCGCACCAGCCCGAGCAGCAGGTGCTCCGTGCCGATGTAGTTGTGGTTGAACCGCTGCGCCTCGTCCTGGGCAAGCGTCAAGACCTTGCGTGCCCGGTCCGTGAACTTGTCGAATCGTTCCATGAAGTCGAACGCCCGTTCCCCTGTGCGCCCCCTCGAGGCGCTTGACTCGATCCTAGCACGGGATTCTTGCGTTCAGACCACCGCCGAAGCGGGGGCCGTCACCATGCGCATAGCCCGTCGCCCGATCCCGGGCGACATGGCGACGACGCTGCGCGCGCAGCGCAGGTTTCGCGAGGACCCGTTCGTTCTCGCGAGCATGCTGACAGGGCTAGGGCGACCGACCTACCAGGCGGCCTAGGAGGCGGGCTTGTCCTCCGCTTCCGGGGCGGCTTCCTCGGTCTCCTCGGTCGCGAGCTGGAGCTCGGCGGCGGCGACGGGCTCGGGCTCGGACGCGTCGACGGCCTCGGCAGCCGCGGTCGCGACTGAAGCAGCCTCGTCCTCCGGGGCGGCCGGCTCGGCCTCGACCTCGCCACCCGATTCCGCGACGGCGTCGGCGGTGGGCGTGTCGGCCTTCGCCGCCTGCGCGTCGCGCGCCTTCGGCTTGTCGACCTTCTTCGGGGCCGGCTCCGCAACGGGTTCAGCAGATTCGGTTTCGGTGGCGCCTTCCGAGACCGCCTCGGCGGCGGAAGCTTCCTCGGCGGCGGAAGCTTCCTCGGGGGCCGGAGTCTGCTCGGCGGGCTCCGCGGCTGGCTCCGCGGCAGCCGCGGTCGCTTCTTCTGCCGGCTCCGCGACCGCTTCGGATGCCTCTCCTGCCGGTTCCGCGACCGCTTCGGACGCCTCCTCGGCAACGGCTGCCTCGGGAGCCTCGGCGGTCACGTCAGTCTCGTCCGCCGCCGGCGCATCGGCCACGGCGACCTCCGCCTCGGCCTCGACGGTCGGCTCCGCGACCGTTCCCTCATCCTCCGCCTCGGCGCGAGCGAGCTGCTCGCGGACACCGGCGAAGGCTGCGGCGAGCGTCGTATCGATGCCGCCCTCGGGCTCCTGCACCGCATCTGCGGCGGTGTAGGCCCGGGTTCGCTCGCGATCGCCCCGTGGGCGCCGCTCGCCACGCTCGGGCCGCTCGGTACGCTCGCGCGGGGCGGAGGGCATCGCGTCCATCTGTTCGGGCGCCGGCCGAGCCGGGGCTTCCTCGGCCTGCTTGAGGCTGAGGCCGAGTCGGTGTCGCTCGGAGTCGAGGCTGATGATCCGGAGCTTCAGCTGCTGCCCCTCGTGAACGACGTCACCGGGGTGGGCGACGCGCTGGTTGGACAGCTCGCTGATGTGGATCAGGCCCTCGAGCCCATCGCGGACACGAACGAACGCGCCGAAGTTGACGAGCTTCGTGACCGTGCCGTCGATGATGTCGCCAACCTTGAAGTCGGCCACCGTCGAGTGCCACGGGTCGGGCTGCAGCCGGCGGATCGACAGCGAGATCCGGCCGCGCTCGTGGTTGATGTCGATGACCTCGGCCTCGACCTCTTCGCCGACCTTGTAGCCGCCCTCGGGGTTGTTGACCTTGTTCCACGAGAGCTCGCTCTTGTGGACGAGGCCGTCGATTCCGCCGAGGTCGACGAACACGCCGAAGGGCGCGATCGATCGGACGTGACCCTTGACGCGCTGCCCGACCTGGAGGCTGCTGAAGAGCTCGTCGCGCTTCTCGCGGCGTTCCTCGTACAGCGCAACCTTCTCGGACAGGATCAGGCGGTTGGCCTTGCGGTTGACCTCCAGGATCTTGAGCCGGAGCTTCCGGCCGACGAACGGCTGGAGCTTCTCCGCGATCTCCTGGGCCGCGTCGCGCGGCTGATCGTTCTGCGGCCTACGTGGGAAGTCGACGATCTGGCTGATCGGCACGAAGCCGCGGATGCCGCAGTCGACGATGAGGCCGCCCTTGTTGTGGTCGATCACCGGGGCCTCGATGATGACGCCCGCCTCGAACTGCTCCTGCATGGAGCGCCACTTGCGCTCGAGGCCCGCCCGTCGCAGCGAGAGGACGACGTGGCCCTCCGGCGACTCGGGCTGGAGGACGTAGACGAGCACCGTGTCGCCGACGTTGAGCGCCGGCTGGGCCTCAGTGTTGCGACCGAACAGCTCGCGGTTGCTGACGACGCCCTCGCTCTTGGCGCCGATGTCGACGAGGATCTCGTCCTTGTCGATGCGCACGACGTTGCCTTCGACGACATCGCCGTGCTTGAAGCTCTTGATATCGGAGTCCTGCTCGGCGAGGAGCTCCTCCATCGTCGTCGGCTCGGGGCCGGTCGGCACCGGGCGCGCGGGCGCCTTCTCCGCGACGGGCTCGCTCTCGGCAGCGGCATCTGACGGCTCGGCGGCAGCGGCATCTGCCGGCTCGGCGGCAGCGGCATCTGCCGGCTCGGCGGCAGCCTCCGGGGCGGAGACGGGCTCTGCAGCCTCGGCGATGGGCTCTGCAGCCTCGGCGATGGCCTCCGGTGCCTCATCACCTGTCACGGCGGCGTCCGCAGCGGCGTCGTCCGGGGCGGCCTCACCCGCGACGACCTCGGCCGGCTCGGCGGCAGCGGCCTCGGGGGCCTCGGCGGCCTCGGGGGCCTCGGCGGCCCCGGGGGTCTCGGGGGCCTCGGCCTGCTCAGCAGCGGCAGCCTCAGGGGCGACCGTCGCCTCGGCGGTCTGTGCGACGCCTGGCTCGGTCATCGCGACCGCCTCTGGCGTCGCGGTCTCCGGGGCGAGCGGCTCGGAAGCGGCGGCGGCCTCCGGGGGCGTCACCTGGTCCGACGCGTCA
>Ga0299913_10004594_pt1 | contig 11620 bp, 13 predicted proteins | sample RVTome_9_FD_201360 | JGI IMG/M metagenome (GOLD analysis project Ga0299913, IMG submission 201360) | Soil microbial communities from uranium-contaminated site in the Upper Colorado River Basin, Wyoming, United States - RVT155D38 (version 2) ... | reverse complement strand
GCGCCCGCTCGGCCACCGCGAGCATGCCTGGCCGCCGGGGCTGCGCGAACGGATCCTGGCGGTGCTGCCGCCGGCCACCACGACCGCCGGCGAGATGTGCGCGCTCGACAACGACATCGGACGGGCATTCGCCGCGGTGGCCGCCCCGGCGGTGCGGGAGCTCGCGGGTGGCCGGGCCGACCTGGTCGCGAGCCTTGGCCAGACGGTGTTCCACGACGTGCGCGACGGCCGCTGCCACGGCAGCCTGCAGCTCGGGCAGCCGGCCTGGATCGCCGAGGCCACCGGGCTGCCCGTGGTGTCGGACCTGCGGGCGGGCGACATCGCCGCCGGCGGGCACGGTGCGCCGCTCGCCAGCACCATCGACGCGCTGCTGCTGGCACCCGTGAGTGGCGATGAGTGCTACAGCACCCATCGCCACTCACGGGCCGCGCTCAACCTGGGCGGCATCGCCAACGCCACCGTGGTGACGGGCGGCAACGTGCTGGCGTTCGACACCGGCCCGGCCAACTGCCTGCTCGACCTCGCCGCCGCGCGGATCACCGGCGGCGCGGCGGCGTGCGACCTCGGTGGCGTGCTGGCCGCTCGTGGCACCGTCCGCGAAGACCTGCTGGCCGCGCTCGCGCTGCACCCCTACTTCGCGGCCGCACCACCCAAGTCCTGCGGCCGCGAGCTGTTCGGCGCCGGCTACCTGGACGCCGCGCTGCCCGGCGGCGTCGACGGACCGGACCTGCTGGCCACCCTCACCGAGCTGACGGCCCGCACCGTCGCCGACGCGCTCGCGCCGCACCGGCTCGCCGAGGTGGTGGTCTCCGGCGGCGGTGTGCGCAACCCGGTGCTGATGGCCGCGCTGCGCCGCTGCCTGCAAGGGCCACGATGGCGGACGAGTGACGCCCTCGGCCTGCCGTCCGACGCCAAGGAGGCGTACCTCGTCGCGCTCCTCGGCGCCCTGACCTGGCACGGGATGCCCGGCACCGTGCCCGGCGCCACCGGCGCCCGCCGCGCCGCAGTCCTCGGCCGCGTCACCCCCGGCCCCCACACCCCTGCTGTCCCCGGCACCCCACCCGCAGCCGTCCCACCCACCTACCTACGCGTCCTCCACCAGCGCGCCGCTCCACCGGCACGTGGGCGTCCCAAGCTTCGATAGACGAAGCGCGGGACGCCCACGTGTCTGGTCTAGCGGACGGGCTCCATGTGGAGGCGGGCGAAGAGCAGGGACTCGGCGATCGCGGTGGTGCGCGCGTCGCGGCTGCGGGCGTTCCTGGTGTTGATCTCGACGACCACCGTGCCGTCGAAGCCGTCCCGGACCAGGCGTTCGCAGACCTCCGCGACCGGCTGGTTGCCGCGCCCCGGCACCAGGTGCTCGTCGCGCGGCAGGCCGGAGCCGTCGGTGAGGTGGACGTGCGCCAGCCCGTCGCCCATGCGATCCATCAGCTCGAACGCGTCCTGTCCGGAAGCGGCCGTGTGCGAGAGGTCGAGGGTGTAGTGCGGGTACGCGGCGTCGGTCGGGTCCGGCGTCGGGTGAAAGCCGGAGACGGCGAACCGGCCGCGGCGCACGTGGAACATGTTCTCCACCGCGACCTGCACGCCGGTCCGCTCCTCTGCGGCGTGCACCTCGCCGCGAAAGGCCTGCGCGTAGCGGCGCTGCCAGCGAAACGGCGGGTGGATGACCATGGTGCCGGCGCCGAGGTCGCTCGCCACCTCCGCGGACCGCCGCAGCCGGCGCAACGGGTCGCTGCCCCACACCCGCTGGGTGATCAGCAGGCACGGTGCGTGCAGCGCCAGGATCGGCACGTCGTACTGGTCGGACAGCCGCCGCAGCGCCGACGGGTCCTGGCTGGTCGGGTCCGTCCACACCATGACCTCGACGCCGTCGTAGCCGAGGTCCGCGGCGAGCCGGAACGCCCGGTCGATGCGCTCCGGCCAGACCGATGCCGTGGACAGCGCGACCGGTGGCACCGTCAGCGGTCCAACAGCAGCAGTGCCGCAGGGGAGACCGTGACGAACAGGCCGACCAGCACCGTCACGACCGTGGTCTGCAGGTCGTCCGAGCGCCGGATCCGCCGCACCACCCAGACCAGCGAGGTGATCACCACGAGCGCCACGACCAGCGCGGCCACCGGCATGAACCGCCACAGCCACTGGAAGCCGAGCCACAGCCCGGCGCCACCGACCGCGCCGATCGCCAGCTGGGAGGTCATCACCAGCCACTCCTTGGCCGGCGACTCCTCCTCGTCCTCGTCGTCGTACTCGTCTTCGTCCTCGTAGTCCAGTTCGTCGTCGAGCTCGTCGTCGTAGCCCTCGTCGTACGCCTCGTCCAGCTCGTCGATGGGGTGCGCGACCGCCTTGCCGCCCTTCGGCTCGGCGACCACCGTCGGCGGGTCCTGCGCGCGGGTGCGCAGCCTTGGGTCGTCCCTCAGCTGCTTGGCCTCGGCGAGCCGGGCCGACGCGGCAAGCTTCGAGTAGAGGCCGTTCTCCGTGGCGGGGGGCTGACCGGCGGGCGGCTGGGCCGGGGGCTGCACGGGCTTGGGGGCAGGTTTGACCGGCGAGCCGAGCACGGCCTGGTCGATGCGTGGGATCTTGTCGGTCGGCTCGTCGTCGCGCCGCCGCTCTTCCTCGCGGCGCCGCTCCCCACCGAGCCGCCGGCCCTCGTCGTGCCGCCGGCTGTCGTCCTGGCGGCGCCGGCTGTCGTCGTGCCGCCGGTCCTCGCGGAGGTAGCTCTCCCTGGACGGCTGGCCGATCGGTGGCTGGCCGACCGGCGGCTGGTTGACCGGCGGCTGGTTGACCGGCGGTTTGGCGACCGGCGGTTGGCCGAGCGGCGGTTTGGCGACCGGCGGTTGGCCGAGCGGCGGTTTGGCGACCGGCGGTTGGCCGAGCGGCGGTTTGGCGACCGGCGAAGGGGCGACCTGCGACGGGCCGACCGGCGAAGGGGGGATCTGCTGCGGAGCCAGCGGCGGTGGGGCCATCGGCGGCTGAGCCACTGGCGGCGGCGCCATCCGCGGCGGCTGCGGCCGGGACAGGCCGGCGACCTTCCGCGGTGGGACCGCCGGCGGGGGCGGGGTGCCGGTGCCGCGGGAGACCGGGCGGCTGGGCGAGTGGGCAGCGCGGTCCACCGGTAGGCCGTGCTCGTCGACCCGGCGCATGACGCCGCTGTCCGACAGCACGCGGTCGATGATCGCCTGCGGAGCGGTCTCCTCCGGGTCGGTGGCCCGGCGCCGGCGCCGCCCTCCGGTGGGCACCGAACCACCGCCGTACTGGGCGAGCAGATCGGCCACAGTCCGGGGTGCGCCCTCGGCGGAATCGCTGTCCCGGGTACTCATTATGTTCACGGTGCCCCGTCCATAACCGTACGTCCAGTCTCCGGCCGAAGATCGCCGCGTAAGCGGAGCTGTCCGTTGGTCTCGAGTTCGGTGTCGAGCCGGCGCAGGATCACGCCTTCGCGCAGAGCCCACGGGCAAATGTCCAGTTCCGCAAGCTCGAGCGCCCGCATTGTGGCCTCCGCCACAAGCGCGCCGGCCACGAGCTGGTGCGAACGGCTCGCGCTGACGCCCTCCAGCTCGGCGAGGTCGTCGGCCGACATCCGGGAGATGAACGCGATCACCTGCCGCAGCCCGGCGTCGGTCAGCGTGCGCCGCACCCGCAGCCCGGCGCTGGACGGCGCCGCGCCGGTGAGCCTGGCGAGCGAGCGGAACGTCTTGGACGTCGCCACCGCGCGGTCCGGCGGCCCCACCTTGCGCAGCTTCTTGGCCGGCGACGCGAGCTGGTCGTCCAACCACTCCCGCAGCTCGGCGATCTGCGACCGGCTCGGTGGGTCGTCGGGCAGCCGCTCCCTGGTCAACCTGCCGGCGCCGAGCGGAAGCGAGATCGCCAGCTCGGGGTCCTCGTCCACCCCGGACGCCAGCTCCAGCGAGCCGCCGCCGATGTCCAGCACCAGCAGCCGGCCAGCCGACCAGCCGTACCACCGGCGCACCGCGAGGAACGTGTAGCGCGCCTCGTGCTCGCCGGACAGCACCTCCAGCTCGACGCCGGTCTCCTCGCGGATGCGGTCGAGCACGTCGGTGGAGTTGGACGCGTCGCGGATCGCCGAGGTGGCGAACGCCATGATGTCCTGGCAGCCGAGCTCGACCGCGCTCTCCTTCGCCTCGGCCACCGTGCGGACCAGCACCTCGGCGCCCGACTTGGTCAGCTTGCCGTGCCTGACCTGCTCGGCGAGCCGCAGGACCGACTTCTCGGAGCTCATCGGCGTCGGGTGTGCGCCGCGGTGCGCGTCGACCACGAGCAGGTGAACCGTGTTCGACCCGACGTCGAGCACTCCCAGCCGCATGCGGTGCACGGTACCCGGCCGTTGCCATACGGTTGCCATCGTGAGCGGTCAGTACTACCCGGTATGGCCCCCGCCGGCGGGGTACGCGCCGATGCCGCCGGTGCCGGTGGACGCCACGCCGCTGCCCCGCTCGCTGCGCGCCTCCGGGTGGCTGTGGCTCACCGGCTCGCTGCTCTACCTGGCCGGATGGATCGTCGCCGCGGTCATCGACGTGCCGCTCATCGCGGCCGACTGGGCCAACGACCCGGAGTTCACCAGCCCGGAGGAGGCCAGGCTCGCGGCCACCATCCTGTTCCTGCTCGTGGTGCTCGGCGTGGCCGTGCTCGGCGCGGTGTACGCCATCCTCGGGTTCCTGCTGTGGCGCCGGCACAACTGGGCGCGCGTCACGCTCGCCGTGCTCGGCGGGGTCGTGCTCGTGGTGCTGGTGATCGACGTGCTGGTCGGGGTGGCCTGGCGCACCGGATTCGACGACGAACTGGACGGGGTGTGGCGCGGATATCCGGTGCTCCCGGTGCTGGCCGCGCTGCAGTTCGGCGTGACGATCGCCGCGATCGCCACCATGTTCGGCCGCGGCGCGAACCGGTACTTCGCCGGAGCGCGACGTGGCTGACGAGCAACCCGTGCTGTACGCGGAGGCCGGTTCGTCGTGGTGGCCGCTGGCCTGGGGGCCGGCGCTGGCAGTGGTCGCGCTGGTGCTGGAGACCATCGGTGGCGGGCCGCTGGCGGTGTGGCTTTGGCTGCCGGTCGCGGCGGTGTTGGTGCTGGCCACGGCGGTGTGGGTGGCGGCGAGGCGGCGGCTGCGCGAGGTGCGGCTGACGCCGAAGACGCTGCTCCAGGGCCGGGAGGAGCTGCCGGTCGGCGACATCGTCGAGGTGGGCGACGTGGGCGCCTCGATGGGTGCGGTCGTGCTGGGCGGCAGCTGGATCGTTCCGAACGGAACGGACGGCGTGCCGCTGCGCCTTGCCGACGGCCGCAGCGTGCTCGCCTGGGCCCGCGATGCCGAAGCGCTGAGCGCCGCATTGCGCCCGCTGGTCCACGCTCATCCGGATGCGGGATAGCCTGCCGCTTGATGGACTCGCAGCACGCCACCCCCACAGCCGACGGCGCCACGGCCGACGAACACCCGCCGGTCGAGCCAGACGCGCACGATCCGGCGGTCACCGCCGCGACCGACCCGGCCGACTCGGCCACCGGGCCGACTGGCGCCGACCCGGCCGGCGGCCGGACGGGTGCCGACGTGGACGATCCGGCCGCTGGGCCGAGGGGCTCGGGCGTGGACTCGGCTGAGGCCGGCGCCGTGCAGGGCACGGCCGAGGGCCGTCGTCCCGCGCGGCCCCGGGAGCTGAACCGGCCGGTGCGCTGGCTGGTCGCGGCCGTCGAGCTGGTCGTGACGGTCGGGCTGGTGCTGCTGGCGGCGTGGGCGTGGCAGCGCTCGTCGGTCCCGGTCGAGCTGCCGGAGTACGAGAACCCGGCGATCCCGGACCACACCAGCCGGCAGTCCGGCCCGTGGGTGGCGCTCGCGGTCGGCGCGGCGATGGCCGCCGGGCTGCTGGTGCTGGACGCCCTGCGCGAGGCGCTGCTGGCCGCGCGCGGCCGCCGGCGGGCACCCGAGGAGGTCAGCGCGGCCAGCGCGACCGGCGACGAGGTTGCCGAGGACGTGTCGTGACGGCACCGGCAGCGGCATCCGGCGGCCACTCGGCCAGGCTGTTCGACCGGGCGTGCGCGGTGATCCCCGGCGGGGTGAACTCCCCGGTCCGGGCCTTCGCCGCGGTCGGCGGCACGCCCAGGTTCATGGCCCGCGGCGAGGGCGCGCACCTGGTCGACGCCGACGGCGCCCGCTACGTGGACCTGGTGTGCTCCTGGGGGCCGATGATCCTCGGTCACGCCCACCCAGCCGTGGTGGACGCGGTGCGCGCGGCCGCCGGCGCCGGGCTGTCCTTCGGCGCCCCCACCGAGGGGGAGGTCGAGCTCGCCGAGCTGATCGTGCACCGGACGCCGGCCCAGCAGGTGCGGCTCGTCAACTCCGGCACCGAGGCCACCATGAGCGCGGTCCGCCTGGCCCGCGGGTTCACCGGCCGCGCCAAGATCGTGAAGTTCGCCGGGCACTACCACGGGCACGTCGACGCGCTGCTGGCCGCGGCCGGTTCGGGGATGGCGACCTTCGGGCTGCCGGCCTCGCCGGGGGTGGCCGGCGCGACCGACACGATCGTGCTGCCGTACAACGACCTCGACGCGGCGCGCGCCGCCTTCGCCTCGCACGGCCCGTCCATCGCGTGCGTGATCACCGAGGCGGCCGCGGGCAACATGGGCGCCGTCCCGCCGCTGTCGGGCTTCAACGCGGCGCTGCGGGAGCTGTGCCACGCGCACGGCGCATTGCTGATCATCGACGAGGTGATGACCGGCTTCCGGGTCAGCCCGAGCGGCTGGCACGGCCTGGAGGGCGTCGACGGCGACCTCTACACCTTCGGCAAGGTCATGTCGGGCGGCCTGCCGGCGGCGGCGTTCGGCGGCCGCGCCGACGTGATGGCGCTGCTGGCGCCCGCCGGCCCGGTGTACCAGGCCGGCACGCTGTCCGGGAACCCGGTGGCCGTCGCCGCCGGGCTGGCCACCCTCCGCCTGGCCGACGCCGCCGTCTACGCCAGGCTCGACGAGCACGCGCGCCGGCTCGGCGACGTCATGACCGCCGCGCTGACCGCCGCGGGCGTGCCACACCGCGTGCAGCACGCCGGCAACCTGCTCTCCGTCTTCTTCACCGAGGCGCCCGTCACCTCATACGCCGCGGCCCAGTCGGCCGCCACGTGGCGCTATCCCGCGTTCTTCCACGCCATGCTCGACCACGGCGTCTACCCGCCGCCGTCGGCCTTCGAGGCCTGGTTCGTCTCCACGGCCCTCTCCGACGACGACTTCACGACCATCGAGGCCGCCCTCCGCCCGGCCGCCCGCGCCGCCTCCTCCGCCACCCCACCCACCACCGCGTAGCTCGACCTCGCAAAGTAGCACTTTTGTGCTACTTTGTTCTGGTGGCAGCTGAGTCGATCGGTATTCGAGAACTGCGGCAGCACGCGTCGCGGTATGTCGACATGGTGAAGGCGGGCCGGCGTATCGCAGTTACCGAGAGGGGGCGGCTGGTTGCCTATCTGGTCCCCGCAGGTGACTCAGGATCAGTTCTGGACCGGCTCGCTGCCGTAGGCGACTACCGCCCCCCGGTCGGTGGCATTGCCGACCTGCTGCCGGTTCCCCCCGCTCCGCCCGATAGACGACCGCTGAGTGAGGTGCTTCAGGAACTGCGCGACGAGGAACGCTGGTGATCTACGTCGACACCTCCGCGTTCGTGAAGCTCGTCTGGGAGGAAGTCGAGACGCCAGCGCTCAAACGCTACCTTGTCGATCGAGCCGACCAGTCGATGGTGTCGAGCGCCCTGCTTGCCATCGAGGCCAGGCGTACGGTGCTCCGCGATGACCCGATGCAACTGCCACGTGCCGACCTGATGCTTACCCGCGTCGGCCTCGTCGGCATCACCGACGCCATTGTCGAGTCGGCCAGCCGGTTGCCCGAGCCCGGGTTGCGTTCACTGGACGCGGTCCACCTCGCGACGGCACTGCTGCTGGGCAGCGACATCGAGGTGCTGCTCAGCTACGACAAGCGGCTGCTCGCGGCCACCGCGACGTATTCGGTTGCCACCGTCAGCCCCGGCCTTATCTGAGCGCAGCGTCAGGGCTGGGTGCAGCCGCCGGGTGGGGCGCCGGTCTCTACGACCGCCTGCGTCCAGTCGAAGACGCGGTCCCGGTAGACCGCGGTGTCGGGCGCCATGTTGAGGTCGTGGCCGGCTTGCGGCAGCACGGTGGCCCGCAGGCATGCGGCCGGCGCGAAGAACGGGCGCTCCTCGGCGAGCAGGGCCGCCTCGCTCGTGCAGTTGCTGGCCCCGAGGCCGAGGCAGAAGAGGTTGTCCTGGCTGCCGACGGCGAGCAGCACCGGGACGTCGATCGCGAGCGACACCGGAAGGGTGAAAGCGATCGCGCTGATGTCGGCGATCTCGGTCGGCGTCACGCGGTCCTTGGTGGCCTCGTCGTAGGCGACCAGTCCCGGGTCCGCCGCACGGTCGCGCGCCGAGTAGAAGAACTCGCCGCGGACGCCGGGCACCGTCGTCAGGTAGGTCAGGTCGAGCGAGCCGGCGAACCGCGGGTCGAGCGGCGCGGGATAGGTCTTGTTGAGGATCGCGTCGGCGACCGCGGCCGGCGACTGGTGGTGCGTCATGCCGGTCAGCACCAGGCCGTCCACGCCACCGTAGGTCGACGCGGCCAGCAGCGCGGTGCCGCTGCCCAGCGAGTGGCCGACCAGCACGACCTTGGAGAACGGCGTGCCGCTGACGGCGCCGCTGCGCAGCCGGCCGACGATCTGGTGGACGGTGTCGGCGTGCACCACGCCGGTCAGCGTCACGCCAGGTGGCTTGGAGCTCGCGCCGTAGCCGACGCGGTCGATCGCGAACGTGGCGATGCCGCGCGCGTTGGCGGCCCTGACGTAGGAGTACAGCTCGGGGCGGTACTCGACGTCCCAGTACGTGGTGCCGTTGTAGGTGCCGCCGTGCACGAGCAGTTGCACGGAGTCCGGTTGGGCGCCTCCGGCGGGCAGGCACAGCCGGCCGTGCACCGTCGCCGGCAGCAGCAGGGCAAGGCTCACCGGCACGTCGACGTCACGGCACACCGCGGCGGTGCCAGCGCCGATCGTGCCCACGGCGGCTGGCGCACCGGCCCCGCCCAGGGCGGCCAGCGCGAGAACGGCGGCGAGATGTCTGAGCAAGGCCGGGCTCCCCTCGGGCGGTGTGCCGCACGATCGTAGTGGCGGCCGCCGGCCACCCCGAGCCGCCGAAGGGCCCAACCCATGACCTACCCTCGGGCCACGTGACACCCTGTGAGGCTGTGACGTCCGAGGCTCCGGCATGATCCGTACTGTCGTGCACCTGGTCCGGCACGGAGAAGTGCACAATCCCGACGGGCTGCTCTACGGGCGGCTGCCCGGCTACCGGCTGTCCGAGGCCGGCCGGATCCAGGCCAAGATCGTCGCGGAGAGCCTGGCCGACCACGACGTGACCCACGTGGTGTCCTCACCGCTGCAGCGCGCGCAGGAGACGGCGGCCCCGATCGCCGCGACGCACCAGCTGACGGTGATCACCGACGACCGGCTGGTCGAGGCCGGCAACCGGTTCGAGGGGATGCGCGTCGGCGTCGGCGACGGGGCGCTGCGCCAGCCGCGGCACTGGGCCAAGCTGTACAACCCGTTCCGCCCGTCGTGGGGCGAGCCGTACCTGGAGATCGCGCACCGGATGCTGGCCGCGGTGCACCGGGCGCGCTCGCTGGCCAGCGGGCACGAAGCGGTGTGCGTGTCGCACCAGCTGCCGATCTGGACCGTGCGCCGGTTCCTGGAGGGCCGCCGGCTGTGGCACGACCCGCGCCGCCGGCAGTGCTCGCTCGCCTCGCTGACCAGCATCATCTTCGACGACGAGCAGCTCGTCGACATCGTCTACACCGAGCCGGTCGGGCCGACCGACCCCACGGTGACCGGCGCATGAGGGCGCTGCTCGCCGCGCTCGCCCTGCTGGTGGCCGGGTGCGCCACCGGCGGCGACGCCGTCGCCCGCGGCGGGCAGTTCGAGTTCGTCTCCCCGGGCGGCCAGACCAAGATCTTCTACGACCCACCCGCCGACCGCGGCAAGGTCACCGGCATCGAGGGCGAGAGCCTGCTCGAACCCGGCCACACGATCACGCTCGACGACTTCGCGGGCCAGGTCGTGATCGTCAACCTGTGGGGCTCGTGGTGCGGCCCGTGCCGCTCTGAGGCCGACGACCTGCAGCGCGTCGCCGACGCAACCGAGGCCGACGGCGTCGCGCTGCTCGGCATCGACCTGCGCGACGACCGCAGCGCGGCGTCCGACTTCATCACCGACCGCGGGCTGCGCTGGCCGTCCATCTACGACCCGCCCGGCCGTTCGCTGCTCGGGCTGCGCGGATACCCCCGCAACGTCGTGCCGTCCACCATCGTCCTCGACCGTGAGCACCGGGTGGCCGCGATCTTCCTCACCGAACTCCTGGACGTCGACCTGCTTCCCGTCGTCCAGCGCATCGCCGCCGAACCTTGATATAACTACATTAGGTAGCTACATTTGTGCGGTGGAAACGATCGGGCTCCGAGAGCTGAATCAGAACCCGTCCAAGGCGGTTGCTCGCGTGCGGGCCGGAGCGTCCATCGTGGTCACGGATCGGGGAAAGCCGGTGCTGCGCATGATCCCTGAGACGGAGCAACCGGACACGTTGCAGCACCTGATCGCCACGGGTGGTGTGACGCCTCCGGTGGAGCAGGGCATGCCGGACCTAATTTCCGACCTGGCGCCGGATGTCCAGAGCCTGTCCGATCTGCTCGTCGCCGACCGGGACAGGGAGCGCCGTCGTTGATCTACCTCGACGCGTGCGCTCTGCTGAAGTTCATCAAGCCAGAACGCGAGACGTCGGCGATCCGTTCATGGCGTTACGCACTCCCAGACCAGACCGAGTTGGTGACCAGCGAACTCGCCCGGCTGGAGATCACCCGGACGTTGCTGCGCGCCGGTGTCGACCACCAGTTTGTCCCCTACTACACGAGCCAGGCCGTCCGCGGCGTCTACCTCGTCGACCTCAGCAGCACCGTCCTGGCCAGGGCGGCCGCCTATCGGGTACCGCGGCTCGGCTCTCTCGATGCGGTCCACCTCGCCAGCGCAGACCCGTTCCGTGCCGACCTCACCGAGTTCGTCACCTACGACCAGGAACTCAGCGCGGCCGCCGCCGATCTGGGATTCCCAGTCACAGCCCCGGGACAGCCGTCGTCTTAGGCGGTGTCATCCGCCGCACGCAGCGTAGATGCGCATAGCGCCGTGGCGGATGCGCACATGCGCGCGTGGGGCGGTGGGGTGGCTCGCCTATCGTGGCCGGCGTGGGGCTCTCCGACCTGGCCATCTCCGGGCCGCTGCTGCTCGCGGCGGTGGTGGCGGTGGCGGCCGGCGCGGTGAGCTTCGCGTCGCCGTGCGTGCTGCCGCTGGTGCCCGGGTACCTGGGCTACCTCGCGGGCCTGGTCGGCGCGGAGCGGGGGCGGGAGCATCGGTGGCGGGTGGTCGGCGCGACGCTGCTGTTCGTGCTGGGGTTCACCGTGGTGTTCGCCGCGGGCGTGCTCGTCGTGCTCGGGCTGTCCGACGTGCTGCTGCGCAACGAGCTGCTGCTGCAGCGCATCGGCGGCGTGGTGACGATCGCCATGGGGCTGGTGTTCGTGGGGCTGA
>Ga0299913_10004593_pt1 | contig 11620 bp, 11 predicted proteins | sample RVTome_9_FD_201360 | JGI IMG/M metagenome (GOLD analysis project Ga0299913, IMG submission 201360) | Soil microbial communities from uranium-contaminated site in the Upper Colorado River Basin, Wyoming, United States - RVT155D38 (version 2) ... | reverse complement strand
ACACCCGGTGCGCCGAGGGCCGCCAGGATGGCGAGCACGGCATAGGCGATCCACAGCAGCGTGAGCAGGATGACGCCGAAAGGCCGATGTGACCGGCGGCTCGTCGTGGGACCCACCTCCGGATTATGGGCGACGTGGCACGATGCTCGGCACGTACAAGAGGACCGATGCACCGATGGCGAACCTGCGCATCACCCGCCTCGGCCACGGCGGCGTGCTCTACCGCTCCCCGAACGACGCCTGGGTCTGGGTCGACCGCTGGACCGGCGCCCCGAACTACGCCGATGCCTACCGCACGCCGGAGAAGGTCAGCGTCGTCGCCCCCACGCATTGCCATTTCGACCACGTCGGCGACGATCTCGTCGACCTGATCGAGCTGGCACGCGTCGAGGGAGCGGTCACGATCGGCAGCCACGAGATGAGCGTCTTCCTCGGCGCGAAGGGCGTCGAGGCGGTCGGGATGAACGCCGGCGGCACGTTCGAGGCGGCCGGCATTGGCTTCACGATGGTCACCGCCGTCCACACCGGCGGCGCCACGCTGGGAACGGGCGCGGACCAGGTGACGCGCGACCTCGGCTGCTGGGGCTGGGTCCTCGAGTTCGAGGACGGCACGACCGTCTACCACTCCGGCGATACCGACGTCTTCGGCGACATGCGCCTCGTCGGCGAGCAGCACCACCCGGAGATCGCGGTGCTCCCGATCGGCGGCCATTACACGATGGGCCCGCGCGGCGCCGGCCTGGCGCTGGACATGATCGGCGCCTCGGCGGTCATCCCGATCCACTACGCGACGTTCCCGGCGCTGGCCGGCACCCCCGAGCAGCTCCGCGACCACACGTCGGCCGAGGTGATCGCCCTCGAGCCCGGCGAGACCTGGGAGGCGCAGCCCTAGTCGCGCAGGTAGGACAGGTCCATCGGCCGCGGGGTGACGCCGAAGGCGCGCTCGAACGCGTCGCGGTCCGTGAAGTTCGGCCGTTGCAGCGAGGCGATCTGGTCGTGGCTGACCGGGAAGACGGGCAGGACGCGGTCGGTCGCGGCCGTCAGGGCGCTGATCAGCGGGATCGGCATCGGCAGCTTCAGGCGTCGCATGCCCGTCACTCGCATCACGTCCTCGACGATCTCGCGGTAGGTCACCCAGTCCGGGCCGCCGATCTCGTACACCTGGCCGGCCCGCTCGGGATCGGTCAACGAGCGCTCCACGGCAATGGCCAGGTCGTCCACGGCCAGTGGCTGGAATCGCGTGTCGCCTGAGCCCGGGATGGCCACCACGCCGGGTGACCACCATTTCAGCGTGGTGCGAACGAGCCGGAAGAACCCGTCGCCGGGACCGAACATCAGCGACGGTCGCAGGACGACCCACTCGAGCTCGCTGTCGCGGACGACGCGCTCGCCGAGCCACTTCGAGTAGAGGTAGCGCAGCTTCGGGTCGTCGGCCACGCCGAGCACCGAGAGGTGCACGAAGCGTCGGATCCCCGCCTCGGTCGCCGCCTCGACGACCCGTTGCGTCCCGCGCACGTTCACCTCGGCGAAGGTGCGTCCTCCGGTCTCGCGCGGAATCGCCACGAGGTGGACGCCCGCTTCGGCGCCCTCGAGCGCCTGCGCCAGGTTGCGGCCGGTGGCCACGTCGGCCGCCCTCGTGATCACGCTGGGCGGCCACGTGGCGAGCCGGCGACCGGTGCGGCTGATGGCGATGACGCCGTGACCGGATTCGGCAAGCCGCGCCACGACGGCATTGCCGACGAAGCCGGTGGCGCCCACCACGGCGACGGTCGGGAGCGCCTGCTGCGTCGGCTCGTTCATGGTCTCCATCCTGTGCTTCTTTCTTGCTACTGTCAATGCGCACGTTTTCCGTCCGCGCAGTCTGGTACGGTCGAACCGATGCCCCCGATCACCGCGCCGCGTGGCATGGTCGCCACGCCGCACCCGCTTGCCACCGCCGCCGGCGTCCAGGCGCTTCGCGCCGGAGGCACCGCGATGGATGCCGCCGTGGCTGCGAACGCGATGCTGGCCGTCGTGTACTGCAATGCCTGCGGCCTCGGTGGCGACGCCTTCGCCCTCGTCTGGGATCCCGACGAGCGCCGGCTCCACGGCTTCAACGGCAGCGGCCGATCCCCCGCCGGCCTGTCGATCGACGCCGTCCGTGCGCGCGGCCACGACGCGATGCCGCAGCGAGGGCCGCTGACGATCGACGTGCCCGGCGCCGTCGACGCCTGGGCGCAGCTGCTGGAGCGATTCGGGCGCCGGTCGCTGGCCGATGCGCTCCTTCCCGCCGCGCAGGCAGCCGACGATGGGTACGCCCTGACCGCCATCAACGTGCGCTCGATCCGCGCCGCGCTTCCGACCTTCGACGCCGATGCGCGCGCCGTCTTCGAGCCCGCCGGCGACCCCGGCGACCGCTTCCGCCAACCCCTGCTGGCCGCCACGCTTCGCGCCATCGCCGACGGCGGCCGCGACGCCTATTACGCCGGTCCGATCGGTGCGGAGATCGCGCGGGCGGTGCAGGCGGCCGGCGGCGTGCTCGACGCATCGGACCTGGCGGCGCACCGCGGAGACTGGGTGGAGCCGATCTCGGCCGTCTACCACGGCGTGGAGGTCGCCACCATCCCGCCGAACTCGCAGGGCATCACCGCGCTCATGGCGCTCAACGTCCTCTCCGCCCTCGACTGGCCGATGGGCGAGCCGATGAGCGCCGAGCGCATCCACGCCCAGGTCGAGGCCGTCAAGGTCGCCTGGAGCGAGCGCGACCGATGTGTCGCCGACCCGGATCGTGACCTGGCCGATCCCGGGCAGCTGCTGTCGGAGGCGCACGCGGCCTGGCTGGCGTCGCGCTTGTCGCCGGCCGAGGCGCATCGGTACACGCCCACCAATCCGCCGGGCGGCGGCACGGTGTACCTGTGCGCCGCGGATGCCGACGGGATGCTCGTCAGCCTGATCGAGTCGAACTATATGGGGTTCGGCTCGGGGATCATGGGCGGCTCGACCGGGATCATGCTCCAGAACCGCGGCGCCTACTTCTCCCTGGATCCCTCGCACCCGAATGCGCTCGCGCCCGGGGCGCGGACGCTGCACACGCTGATGCCGGGGATGCTGCTCCGCGACGGCCAGGTCGAGGTGACGTTCGGCGCGATGGGCGGGGACGGCCAACCGCAGACGATGGTGCAGCTGGTGACCGGCCTGCTCGACGACGGCCTGGACCCACAGGCCCTGGTCGACCGACCGCGCTGGGTCGCGCAGACGACGGGTCCCGGAGAGCCGCTCGGCCCCCTCGCGATCGAGTTGGATGGCGTGAACAAGGCGACCGTCGAGGCGCTCCGCGCGCTCGGCCACCAGGTCGAGCTCGTCGAGCCGAAGACGCCGCTCATGGGCTGGGCGCAGATGATCCGCCGACGTTCCGACGGTTCGTACGAGGGCGGCGCCGATCCCCGCGCCGATTCGGTGGCCGCCGGGCTCTGACCGTCGCAGCTACGAGAGGTCCTTGTCCTCCATCTCCCATGCGTGGTCGAGCACGTGATAGGCGGAGTGCCGCAGCAGGAGCGCGATCGTCCAGTTGCGACCGCGGGCCATCCGCGCCTCGGCGTTGTACGTGCGCAGCGCTGCGACGAACTCGTCGCGGTGGGAGCTGAACCCATCGGGTGTTGGCGGAATGATCGGATCCACCACGACGCCGACCTTCCTCGCCAAGTCGGCCCGTTCCCAGCCGAGGGCGTGGCGAACGATCTCGTCACGGTCGCGACCACCGCCGCGCGCACCCTTCCTCAGCTCGGCCGAGACTCGGGCGGCGACGTCGTCGAAGTAGCGCCACGCCGCATCGAGGAGGCGGAGCTTCCGATCCAGCTCGCCGTCCCCCATCGGCTCCAGCTCGGAGGACGACGGCGCGAAGGAGATGCCCCAGAAGTCGGTCGAGCCGACGCCGACATGGTCCTCCACCACCTCGAGCGCGCCGGCTGCCTGGAACTCCTCTTCGAGTCCGGCCAGGGCCGCGACCGGCCGGTATCGGTCGCGATACGCCTCCAGCACCTCCAGCGCGGCGGCCGGATCCTTCGCGCCCCGGCTCCACCCCGGCCAGTCGATGGCGAATACGGCGACCTTCTTGTCCTTCGGGCCGTGCTGGACGACAGTGCGAACGGTCATGCGTCAACGGTACAGCGCATTCCTGACACTCTTTGCCAGGAATGTGAACCACCATGAGACCGATGAGAAGCGCCCGCGGCATCGGTCTAGAATGGCGAGCCCCATGACGACCCCCGAGACCTCGACCTCTCTTGTCCATGCCCGCGGCCTGACGAAGCGCTACGCGAACGGCTTCACCGCCGTCGACGCCGTCGACTTCGACGTGCGCCCCGGCAAGGCATTCGGGTTCCTCGGGCCGAACGGCGCGGGCAAGACCAGCACGATGCGGATGATCGCCTGCAGCTCACCGGTCACCGAAGGCCAGCTGAGCGTGATCGGCATGGATCCGCGGACCCAGGCCCGAGAGATCAAGGCGCGGCTCGGCGTGGTGCCGCAGATCGACAACCTGGACACCGAGCTGACCGTGCGCGAGAACCTCGAGATGTACGCGCGCTACTTCGACATCCCTCGCGAGGTGTTCGGGAAGCGGGCCGATGAGCTCCTGGAGTTCGTCCAGCTCTCGGAGCGCGCCAAGGACCAGGTCGAGCCGCTGTCCGGCGGCATGAAGCGGCGCCTGACGATCGCGCGCGCCCTCATCAACGAGCCGGACCTCGTGATCCTCGACGAGCCCACCACGGGTCTCGACCCGCAGGCGCGGCACCTCCTCTGGGAGCGGCTCTACCAGCTGAAGCGCCGCGGCGCGACGCTGATCATCACGACCCACTACATGGACGAGGCGGAGCAGCTGTGCGACCACCTCGTGGTCATGGACAAGGCGAAGATCGTGGCCGAGGGATCGCCGCGCCAGCTCATTGACCAGCACGCCACGAAGGAGGTGCTCGAGCTGCGGGTCACCGACGCCGTACGCGACTCGCTCGACGGAAAGCTCGACGGGCTGGCCGACCGGGTCGAGACCCTGCCGGATCGGCTGTTGCTGTACACCGCCGATGGCGAGGGCACCCTCGAGCAGGTCCACGCGCGCGAGATCCCGGTGGAGTCGGCGCTCGTGCGCCGCTCGAGCCTCGAGGACGTCTTCCTGCGGCTCACCGGCCGCTCGCTGATCGAGTAGCCCGGAACCCATGACCGTCCTGGCCGCCTCCGGGCGCGTTTGGCAGCGCAACTGGCTCGTCTACCGCCACCTGTGGCACCGCAGCATCGCCTTCGGCTTCCTGCAGCCGGTGCTGTTCCTGACGGCGATGGGGATCGGGATCGGCGCACTCCTGTCCGCGCAGGATCTCGACGCCTTCGGCGGGTTCGCGTACATCCACTGGCTCGCGCCGGGCCTGCTGGCGGCGATGGCCATGAACACCGCCACCTTCGAGTCGACTTTCCCCATCATGCGCAAGATCATGTGGGGGCGGAACTACGAGGCCATGCTCTCGACCCCCCTGACGACCCGGAACCTGGTCATCGGCGAGGTGCTGTGGGTCGCGTTCCGGATCGGCACGCTGGCCATCGCGTTCCTGATCGTGATGACCGTCTTCGGCGTCGTCCGTTCCCCCGCCGCCCTGCTGGCCATCCCGGTGACGATGCTGATCGGCGTGGCCTTCAGCACCTGCCTGTTCGCCTTCACCGCCACGCAGCGCAACGACGTCGGCTTCAGCGCGATCTTCCGGTTCGTCATCAATCCACTCTTCCTGCTCAGCGGAACGTTCTTCCCCCTCTCGCGGCTCCCCGACACGGTCGAGTGGATCGCCTGGCTGACCCCGCTGTTCCATGGCGTGGAGCTCGCACGCGGGCTCGTGCTGGGCACGCTCGAACCCCTGGCAGCGCCGATCCACCTCGGATACCTGCTCGCGATGCTGGCGATCGGCGTCGTGCTGGCCGACCGGACCCTGCGACGCCGGATGGCCGGATAGGGCGCATGACCAGCGTCGCGCGCACCGATGCGCCCTTCCCGGAAGCTCCCGGCCCGCTGGCCGCCGGCTGGTCGCGGGTGTGGCGCTCCCGCCGCCTGGTGGAGCGCAACATCCTCGTCTACCGGCACCAGTGGATCATCATCGTTTCCGGGGTGTTCGAGCCGGTGTTCTACCTGGTCGGGATCGGGCTCGGGCTGGGAGCGATCATCGACACCGTCACCCTCGCCGATGGGCGATCGGTGCCGTACGCCGCCTACGTAGGGCCGGCACTCGTCGCGACGGCGGCCATGAACGGCGCCGTATTCGAGACGGTGTTCAACGTGTTCTTCAAGCTGAACTACAACCGGACCTACGAGGGCGTGCTGTCGACGCCGATGGGCATCACCGAGATCGCCATCGGCGAGCTGCTGTGGTCGCTCATGCGCTCGACGCTGTACGCGGTCGCGATGTTCGTGATCATGCTGGCGATGGGCCTCATCCTCTCCCCGCTCGGGCTGCTCATGGTCCCCGCCGCGCTGCTGGTGGCCGCCGCTTTCGGGGCTGCCGGACTGGCGGGCACGTCGTACCTGCGCACGGTGAACGACTTCGACATCCCGCTCGGGCTGATCGTGATGCCGATGTTCCTGTTCAGCGGCACGTTCTTCCCGATCGACGGCGTCCTGCCGGCGTGGCTCGTCACGGTCATCACGTTCACGCCGCTCTACCACGGCATCGAGCTCATCCGCGGCCTGTCGACCGGGATCGTCGGGCTCGAGCACCTCGTGAGCCTCGGCTACCTGGTCGGCTTCTTCCTGCTCTGCATGTGGATCGCGATGCGGCAGATGGAGCGCAAGCTCATCAAGTGAGGGAGATGAGCCGCAGGTGGCTCATCCTCGCTCGGCTCATCGCAAGTCGCTGCAGACGGGCCACCTGCGTCTGATCTCGTCACTCCTCCGGGTTCGGGCCGCGTCGACTGCTCCACGCCGTGGGCGTGGCCGTCGCGAGTCAGCCGAACCAGATGAGCAGCACCACGATGATGACGAAGGCGGCTCCGGCGATCAGTGCCTCGACCAGGAACGAGCCCACCGTCTGGTGCGGCCGCGTCTCCAGGCTCGAGCGCCATCCGGTGGGGTGACGCGCCCGGTCGAGGATCTGGCGGTACGGGAATCCGACGCGATCAGGGCGGCCTCGGCGGCGGTCATCGGACATTCGTCCAGTCTAGTCAGACGACCCGGCGCCAGCGCTCGTCGGTGGCCGCATCGGCGCGGCGGTAGGACTCGGCGAGGATCGTGACAGGGTGGACCGTGCGCACGCCGGATGACTGCTCGATCTGCCATCGGCAGGTCTCCGAATCGCACGCGGCACGCACGGCGCCAGTGGCGGCGGCCGCGCGGACCTTCGCGAACAGCGGCGCGCCGACGTCCTGCGCGATCTGCCAGCGCTCCTTCTTGAGGCCGTAGGTGCCGGCGGCGCCGCAGCAGTCGTGATCGGAGTCGACGGCGCGCAGGCCGGGGACGAGCGCGAACAGGTCCATCGCCGGCGTCCCGATGCCGTGCGACTTGAGCTGGCACGGCGGGTGGTACGGCAGCCGCTCCGGAATCGGCGCGAAGCCGGTGTCGAGCTCTCCGCGATCGTGAAGGTCGGTGAGGAGCTCGCAGATGTCCCAGGTCGCATCGGCGACGGCGCGGGCGTCGTCGTCGGCCAGGTCGAGCATCTCGCGGTACTCGGCCTTCAGCGCGTGGGTGCAGGAGGTCGAAGTCCCCACGATCCGATACCCGGCCCGCGCGAATGACGCGAGCGACCCCAGGTTGCGTTGTGCCTTGCGACGCGCATGCTCGTAGAGGCCGTTGCTGATGAACGGCAGGCCGCAGCACTCCTGGGGCGGGACGATGACAGCGAAGCCGTTGCGCTCCAGGACGGCTACCGCGTCGCGCCCGAGCTCCGGCTCGAAGCCGTTCACGGCGCAGCCGTGGAAGTAGACGACGGTCCGCCCGGGATCCGGCACGGCCGGGACGGTGGTCGGGCGACGTTGCTCGCGCCACCAGCGCCGGAAGGTCGTCCGGCTGAACGGCGCCAGCGGCCCGCGCCGGTGGATGCCGAGCACCTTCTCCGCCAGCCAGCGCAGGAGCCGATTGCGGAGCCCGATGTTCGCGACCGGAGCGAGCAGGTTCGACCCGAGCCGGATGAGCAGGTCGGTGTCGCTGATGAGCCGGTTGCGCAGCGACGTACCACGCGCCTCGACGATCGCGGCGCGCGCCCGGTTGTTCGTCTCGGCGATCAGGACGCCCGCCGGACAGGCGCGGGTGCAGATCCCGCAGCCGGAGCACAGGTCGACGGTATGGTCGGGCGACCGATCATGCACCGATGGCCCGCGGAAGCGCTGCGCCTGCGGTCCGACGTACTTCGGCCCAGGAAACGCATCGGTCACGCGCGACACCGGGCAGACCGTGGTGCACACGTTGCACTTGATGCAGGCATCGGTGCTGAACGCCGGGAAGTCACGCGTGGCGGCATCGTGGAAGGTCATGCCGCGATCCTCGCCGCCGCGAGCGCGGCGGCCACCCGGTGCGCGCTGGCGAGGGCCACGCCGTCCCCGCAGCGCTCGGCGAGGTAGTGCATCCCGGCCAGCGCGGAGCCGATGACGTGCACGTTGTCGAGCGCGAGAGCCCCCGATGGATCGAGCGGCCGCAGCTCGTCGTCGGTCCGGATGCCGGCAGCCTCGAGCGGATGCGGCACGAGCGGGTCGTCGCTGAACCACGCGTCCCGCTGCGGGGCGCTCACGGCGAGGCCGAAGACACGCTCGTCGAGGCGGCCGTCCGCGCCGGCCCGGATGCCCTCCCCGCCGATGCCTCCGGTGGCGAGCACGAATCGGTCGGCCGCCAACCGCAGCGTGCGCGAGGCCGCCTCGGTGTGGATCGCCACGATTCGGCCATCGTCGCGCTCCACGTCGACGACGTCGAACCCGACCTGGACCCGGCCGCCGCGCGCGAGGATCGCCTCGCGCAGGACGTCGAACAGCCGCATGCCCGGAACCGACGGCGGCAGGCTCGGGCTCTCGAAGACGCTCGGACCCAGGGCGGCGCGGGCGTCGGCCAGGACCTGTCGGTGCGTCGTGATCCCCAGCACCGCCGGAAGGCCGATGCGCCAGGTCCCGGGTGGGACGGCGGCGGCGATCGCGCGCAGCGCGCGGGAGCGCCAGGCAGGGTCGTCGAACAGGTGCGCCAGCGACCGCGCATTGAGATTGCGCAGCCGGTCGAGCCCGTCGAGGCGGACCGTCACGGCGCGAACGTCCCGCGGGCCATCAGGCCACCCGGACGCCGCGAGGTTGCGCGCGGCATACGGCGCCCAGGCGTCGCGGTAGCGGTCGATCCCGACGAGGAGCAGCCCGTCGTTCCCCCAGGGCTCGCGCGCGCCGGCCTGGGCATCCGGCAGCAGTGCGGCCGGTCGCAGTGCGCCGATCGCGGTCGGGATCTCGACCAGCGGGGTGTCGAGCGACCCGACGAGACCGATGCCGCCCGCCCGCATCCGCCCGCCGTGCGCCGTGACGGCCGCCTCGAGGTCGCCCTGGACGATCGCGTACGGGTGTCCGTCGCGCGCGGCCAGCGCCCGCGCGCCGGCGCGCGGCGTCGCCGCGCCGTCAGGAGCTGCCACGTCCAGCCCTCCATGCGTCCAGTGCGTGCTGGCCATGCCCTTGGCGGCGAGGAACACCCGCGCGCCCCGTTCGGCAAGCTCGGCGGCGCAGCTGAGGCCGGACAGCCCGGCACCGATGACGACGACGTCAGCGGTCGGCATCGGCGGCTCCGCTCCGCGCCGGCAGGCTTTCGGCGGCCAGCGTTCCGCGGAACGTGCCGGCGGCCAGCCACAGCTCGGTGAGCTGGTCACCCCAGGCGATCGGCCGCGTGCCCCGGAAGCGTTCGGCGGCGAACGATCGGAGCGCCTCGTTGGCGTCCGGCGCCGTCGCGTCCAGCCGACCGTCGGCGCGTCGCTCGTCGAGCATCGCGGCCGCGCGCGGGATGCAGAACGCGCCCTGGCAGGGACCCATGCCGAGGCGCGTCGTGCGGCGCAGGTCGTCGAGCGAGGAGTCGGCGCGCTGGTCCAGCGCCGCGGACAGGCGGCCGCGCGAGACGAGCTCGCACTCGCAGATGAGATCGGCGTCGCCCCCACCTTCGGCCTCCAGGGCGGCCAGGCGGTCGCCGAGCCAGTACGGGCTGTGGCCGGCGGGCTCCGGCAGCACCTCGTCCGCGGTTCGGCACGGCGCGGTGACCTCGAGCGCGCGGGCCACGGCGTCGACGACGTCGCGCGCCATCAGGCGGTAGGTCGTCAGCTTGCCGCCCACGATGCTCCACAGCCCGTGGACGCCGTCCCTGGCGCCGTGATCGATGACGTGGTGGGCGCGGCTGATCTCGCGGGACTCGTCGTGGTGCGCCTGGCCGTCCAGCTCCGCGGCGTCGTACAGCGGCCGCGACCCGGAATAGGCACGCAGCACGCGCGCGCCAGACAGTCCGGGGACGAGCCGCTCGCCGTCGGCGAGGAGCGCCTCCACCTCGTCGCGCGTGACGCGGGCGTCGTCGGGGTCCTCGATCGTGATGTCGGTGGTGCCGAGGATGCAGACCGTGTGCACCGGGACGAGGATGTCGCCGTCGCCCGGCGGCGCCAGGCGGTTCACGACCGCCGAGGTCATTCGCCGGTTGAGGATCAGCATCGATCCCTTCCCCGGGCTCATGTGGAGCGTCGCGCCGGCCAGCGCGGCGACCGTACCGGCCCAGGCGCCGGCGGCCGAGATCACCGCCCGGCAGGCGATCGTCTCCCCCTCGCCGCTGCGCGCGTCCTGGGTGTGCACGGCGGTGATCCCTCCGTCCGCGCCGCGCTCGAACCCGACGACCGGGCGGTAGCGATGCGCGGTGGCCCCGTGCTCGCGGGCGCTGGCCAGGTTGGCGTCCACCAGCTCCCACGGCTCGAGCGCCGCATCCGGCACGCGGTAGGCGGCGCGGATCTGACGGTTCAGGAGCGGCTCGGCCCGGAACAGCGCGTCCAGGCCCATCGGCTCGGCGTCGATGCCGGCCGCGGCGCAGGCGGCCTGGAAGCGCTCGAGATAGTCGTCGGGGTCGTCCGGGGTCGCGACGAAGTAGCCGCCGGTCGGCTCGATCGTCCCCGGCGCGATCCGGCGCAGGACGGCATTCTCCTCGATGCAGTGGCGCGCCGAGATCGGATCGGACTCGACGTAGCGTGCCCCGGAGTGGAGCAGCCCGTGGTAGCGGCCGCTGGTGCCTGACGCGAAGTCTCCCCGCTCGATCAGGGTGGCGCGCAGGCCTCGCATCGCGAGGTCGCGGAGCACGCCGGCGCCGGTCGCACCGCCGCCGATGACGACGACGTCGACTTCCGCCGGGGCGCGCATCAGATCACCGCTCGCCGCGGAGGAGCGGGAGCGCGCCGCGCAGGTAGTCCCAGCCGGACACGACGGTCAGCGCCGTGGCGACCACCATCGTCCACTGGCCGACGGCCTCGATCGTGGGGCCCAGGCCGGTTCCGGCCATCGGCCCGCCGGTCGCGGCATCGAAGGCGAGCAGCAGGAGCGCCATGCCGGCCAGGGTCGTGAGCGTCTTCGCCTTGCCGAGCGGACGCGCGGCGATAACGACGTTCTCGGCGGCCGCCATCTGGCGCACGCCGGCGAT
>Ga0299913_10004592_pt1 | contig 11621 bp, 11 predicted proteins | sample RVTome_9_FD_201360 | JGI IMG/M metagenome (GOLD analysis project Ga0299913, IMG submission 201360) | Soil microbial communities from uranium-contaminated site in the Upper Colorado River Basin, Wyoming, United States - RVT155D38 (version 2) ... | reverse complement strand
TCGGCGGGGAGACCCACATCTACGAAGCGTTCGTGACCACGGCGCCGGCGGGACTCGACAGACCCTCGACCGTCACGCTCGAGGAATCGAGCTTCGCAGACGTCGCCCATCTGACGGCGGAACCGATTCCTTTCGACACAACGCTCGGCCGAAGGCCCGCACGACTCGTGCTGATTGCCAACGCCGACCTGAAGCTCCAGAAGGCGTGCTACCGCGAAGGGCACCACCTGCTCGCACGAGCCGATCCCGTTCTCGTCGGCCGCAACACGCTGCAGGAGTGGCTGTGGGACCGACTCGCGATGCCATCCGACCAGGAGGTGCATTGATGGCGCGCGATCGGCGTCAGCGCAATTCGAAACATCGCCCGCCGGCCGGCGGGCCTCGCAGGAGGTCGCACCATGAACACGTTCGTGAAGATCATCCGCAACGGTCACATGGCGCCCGGCAAGCTCGCGGACGCCGAACTCCACTTCACCGGCGGCGAGCTCGATGGCCTGAGGCTGATCGGCTTCAGCATCTGGGCGCGAAAGGACGGCACTGGCCAGAACGTCACGTTCCCCGCACGCCAGTTCACCACCAACGGTCAGCGCCGCAGCTTCCTCCTGCTGCGCGCCATTAGCGATCCGGCTACTCAGGACCGTCTGCGGGACTTCGTCCTGCAGGCGTATCGCGCGCACGAACAGCAGCTCGAGAAGGCTGCTTCGGCGTGAACCGGGGCGACTGCGGGGGAGGTTGCGATGGCAGCTACAGCAGAACAGCCTCGTGCTGCGCTCGTTCCCGTACGAGTCCAACATGCCGGGCAACGAACCCTGCCTGTACCTGCCCCTGCCAGGCGTTCGAGAGGACGTTGTGTTCTGGGTCCCGCGCGAAGCGCGCTTCGTGTGGCCGGAGGAGCTGCGGCTCGCAGCGGTATAGCAAATCCACTCGGACGCCGTCAACGGGGCGGCGTCCGCTCTGGCAAGCCTCAAGAGAGTCTGTTCCACTCGATACGTAGCGAGGTGTTCGATGGCGACCGGAGATCTCTACGCGATAGAGAAATTTGCGACCGATGCTGGGGCCGACTCCGGCGATCTGCTGACAGTTCAGGAGACCGCGCGGTATCTGAAGGTAAGCGTGTCGTGGGTCTACGAGCACGTGCGGCCGGACGCCCAGGACCGTCTGCCTGCGGTGAAGCTCGGGAAGTATCTCCGCTTCGACGCGCGCGATCTGCGCGCCTACGTCGATGCGAAACGCGCCGATTCCCAGCAATCCGGCCGCCGTCGTTGACCTCCCGGCCCTGCGAACGGTACCTTTGACGCACCAGAACGCAGGGCGAGCCAGCTTCTCAAGGAGGTTGGACATGGCTCGTCGCAGATTTCAAACAGGGACTTTATCGAAGCTCGGAAAACGCCGGAAGGTGTGGGTGATGCGCTGGCGCGAGGATGCATTGCTCGACAACGGCACCGTTGGCCGCATCCAGCGGGCCGAGACCATCGGGACCGTTGCCGATCTTCCGACCCGCCGGGAAGCCTTGGCGAAGATGGAAGAACGGTTGCGGGAGGTGAACCAAGGCACGGGACGGCCTGAAGCCTCCATGACGTTCGGCGCGTTCGTCGAATCGCAATGGAAAGTGTTGGTGTGGCCGAGTTTCAAGGCGTCCACGCAGCACGGCTACAAGACTGTTCTCAGTCTCCACGTGTTGCCCGCGTGGCGGAAGACGCCGCTGCGGGACATCGACCGGCGCGCCATTCAGCAATGGGTGGCCGAGAAGTTCCGGCACGGTGCGGGGTGGCAGACGGTTCGGAATTCGTGGGTGCTGCTCTCGAGCATCCTCGAATCGGCGGTCGAATACGGTTATCTGCAGGCGAACCCGGCGCGGGGCGTGAAGTTCCCGCAAAAGGCGCTGAAGCAGAAGCCGAGGCTGATCGCCGGAGATGATTTCGCCAAGCTGCTGAAGCATCTCAACGAGCCGCATCGCACGATGGTGAGCCTAATCGCCGCGACGGGATTGCGCGTTGGGGAGTTGTTGGGGCTGCGCTGGGGCGCGTTGAACTTGGAGATCGGGTCGCTAGCAGTGCGCGAGTCGGTCTACGAGGGCAAGTTCCAGTCGCCGAAAACGCAGCGGGCGTTCCGCACGATTCCGCTGGGGCCGCATGCCGTCAAGGCGCTGGTCGCGCATCGTGACAGGGTGGCGCGGCAGGGGCCAGCCGACCTGGTGTTCGGGAACCGCAAGGGCGGACCGTTACGGGAGTCGAAGGTGCTGACGAAGGTGCTGCAACCGGCGGCGGTCGACGCAGGGCTCGGACGGGTGACGTGGCATCAGTTCCGCCACATCCATTCTTCGTTGCTCAACGACCTCAACGTTCCGTCGAAGATCGCGCAGGAGCAGCTTGGGCACGCCAGCATTTCGACCACGCTGGGGATCTACACGCACGCGATTCCGGCGTCACATCGCGACGCGGTGGAAGCGGTGGAAGAGCGATTGTTCGCGCAATTGCTCTCGAATGTTCTCGAATCCGAGAACAGGCTTGCAGCCGTCGAGCCGGTAAGTGATAGCGTTAATTAGCTTTAGGATTGGAGGCGCCGCCCGGATTTGAACCGGGGATGGAGGTTTTGCAGACCTCTGCCTTACCACTTGGCGACGGCGCCGTCTGGAGATGAGTGCGGCCGGAGAACCAACACCGCATCGTACCAGAGGGCGCGGCAGACGAGCAAGAACGCGCCCGCGGCCGCACGCGAGGGCCGGAGGCAGGCCCCAGCGCGCAGCGCGCGTGGGGAAGGCTCAAGGGGCCCCACGCGCGCGAAGTCTAAATTGGAGCGGGAAACGGGATTCGAACCCGCGACTTCGACCTTGGCAAGGTCGCACTCTACCACTGAGTTATTCCCGCCCGGAAACGCACAGAGACCGCCCAGAACGCCGCACATCCCGTCTCAGAAGAACTGATCGTACCACACGCCTCGAAGCGCAGGCAACCCGCTGGGGCTGGTGCGCCCCGCCCGCTCACCCGGCGTCGAACGCGTTCTGGAACACGTCGATGGCCGGCTGCGACCCGTTCAGCATGATGGCCACGACGTCGAATCGGCACGCGCGCCCCGCCACGGCCTGACGCGTCAGGTACTCTTTCGCCATCCGCACCAGACGGCGGCGCTTCCACGGGGTGACCGCCTCGGCGGCAGTGCCGAAATCGGCATCCATCCGCGCCTTCACCTCCACGAACACCAGGGTGCCACCATCATCGGCCACGATGTCGATTTCGCCACCCCGGACGCGGTAGCGCCGCTCGAGAACTGCGTACCCGCGCCGCTCCAGCTCCTCGACCGCGAGGCTTTCTCCCAATCTCCCGAGCTCCTGGCGCGCCATGGTCATGACGCCAGCCGGGGTAGCAAGAAACGGGACAATGTGGGTGAAGTTGCTGAAGCGGCCCAGATAGACATGGCACGGCAGGCCTGCAGGCCTGCCCGAGCAATGGGCCTGCGCTATGCCGGATGGGCCGCCGAAACCTCGCACAGGCTCTCGTCGAACACGCGGAGCACCTCGTCGGCCTGCGCCACCGTCAGCACGAGCGGCGGTGCGAGCCGGATCGCGTTCCGACCGGCACCGAGCACGAGCACGCCGCGCTGGAACATGGCCTGGACGAGCGCATTCCGCTCCTCGGTCGCGCGCACTTTCGTCTGGCGGTCCCGCACGAGCTCGACGCCGATCATCAGACCCCTGCCCCGGACGTCGCCAATGAGCGCATGCTTCTCCTGGAGCGCGCGGAGGCCGCCCATCAGGTGATCGCCCACCGCCGCCGCGTTCTCGACGAGCCCCCCCTGCAGCAGCGCGATCGTGGCATTGGCGGCGGCGCACGACACGGGATTGCCGCCGAACGTGCTCGCGTGTGCGCCTGGCGGCCACGACATGATGTCGGCGCGCGCGCAGGTTACGCCGAGCGGCAGCCCGGACGCAATCCCCTTTGCAATCATCACCACGTCCGCAGTGATGCCGACGTGCTCGAGTGCGAACATGCGGCCGGTCCGTCCCATGCCGGACTGCACCTCATCGGCGACGAGCAGGATGCCGTGCTGCCGGGTCAACTCGCGAAGCCCCTGCAGAAATGCGGAGGGCGGCACCAGGTATCCGCCTTCGCCCTGAATCGGCTCCACCACGACCGCGCCGATCTCGTCGGGTGCCGCGAGGTGGACGAACATCTGGTCCGTGATGAACGCCAGCGCCGCCTCCGCACAGGCGTCGGCGCTGCCGGCGAAGCGGTACGCATCCGGATACGGCGCGTGATACACACCAGGCAGCAGCGGACCGAACCCGCGCCGCTGGACGGCCTTGCTTGCGGTGAGCGACAGCGCGCCCAGCGACCGGCCGTGAAACGCCCCCAGGAACGCGACGACGCCCTGCCGCCGCGTGGAGTAGCGGGCAAGCTTGATCGCCGCCTCTGTGGCCTCGGTCCCTGAGTTCGCGAAGAACGTCCGGACCTCCCCCGCGATCGGCACGATTGCAGCCAGGGTTTCCGCCAGCCGGACCTGCGGTTCGTAGTAGAAGTCCGTGCCCGACATGTGGAGGAACTTGGACGCCTGGTCCGCGATCGCCGCGACGACGTCGGGGTGCGAGACGCCGGTGGAGTTGACCGCGATGCCCGCCGCGCAGTCCAGGAAGCGATTGCCGTCCACGTCCTCGACGACCGCGCCCTCGCCGCGCGCGATGACGAACGGATAGTCGCGCGTGTAGGATGGCGACACGACGCGCGCGTCCCGCTCGATGACGGCCCTCGCCTTGGGACCGGGCAGCGGCGTGCGTATGTCGGGGCCAAACATCAGCGGGCAGCTCCCAGCTTCCAGCTCCCAGCTCCCAGCTCTATTTCCGTTTCCACCTGGTCGCCGTCCCCGTATCCTCCAGGACGATGCCCCGTGCGTCCAGCTCCTGGCGGATCCGGTCCGCCTCGGCGAAGTTCCGCGCGAGGCGCGCGGCTCTGCGCGCCTCGATCCGCGACTCGATCTCCTCGACCGGGACCGGCGGCTGTTCGTCCTCGGCGCGGCGGAGCGCAAGCACCCCAAAAACGCGGTCGAACCGCTCGAACGTCTCGCGTACAGCGCCGGCGTCGGCCGCGCCGAGCTCTCCGGCATCGATCATCGTATTCAGCGCCCGCACCAGGTCGAAGACGACCCCGAGGGCAGCGGCCGTGTTCAGATCCGCGCAGACGTGCTCGTGAAACGCCTCCGCCGTCTCCTGCAGCCGCGACGCGACCGGGGCGTGCGGCCCCCCGTCCGGCAGCTGCTCCAGCCGGGCGAGAAAGTCGGTGAGCCGCCGGATCGACTCCTCCGCCTGCGCCATCGCTCCCCACGAGAACTTCAGCTGCTTCCGGTAGTGCACGCCGAGATACAGGTACCGCAGCGCCGAGGGGCGGAAGCCGTGCGCCCGGATGTCGTCGAGCGTCGCCGCGTTGCCGAGCGACTTGGACATCTTCTCGCTCGCCTGCCCCTCGTCGTCGATCATGAGGTGCTCGACATGGAACCAGAGGCGCGAGAACGGCCGGCGTGTCGCCCCCTCGGCCTGCGCGATCTCGTTCTCGTGGTGCGGGAAGATGAGGTCCACGCCGCCCGCGTGCAGGTCGATCGGCGGCTCGCCGAGCAGGCGCAGTGCCATGGCGGAACACTCGATGTGCCAGCCGGGACGGCCCGGGCCGATCCCCGGATCCCACGTCGGCTCGTCGGGTCTCGTCGCCTTCCACAGCACGAAGTCGCGCGCGTTCTCCTTGTCGTACTTGTCGGAGTCGATGCGGGCGCCGGACTTGATGCCCGCATGATCGAGCCGCGCCAGCTTCCCGTAGTCCGGCAGCGTCGAGATGCGGAAGTAGATCGAGCCGTCGCTGCGATAGGTATGCCCGTTCGCCTCGAGCGCCGCGATCGTCCGCCCCATCGCCCCGATGTTGTCGTCGTCGGTGGCGCGGGGCATCTCTTCGGGCTGCTCCAGCCCCAGCGCGGCAGCATCCTCCCGGAACGCCCTGATGAACCGGTCGGTGTACTCGCGCAACGGCACGCCGGCCTTCTGCGACTCCGCAATCGTCCGATCGTCGACGTCGGTGAAGTTCATGACGTGCCGCATGCGGTAGCCCGCCTCGTGCCTCAGCACACGGCGCAGCAGATCGCAGACGACGAACGTCCGGAAGTTGCCGATGTGCCCGCGCGCGTACACCGTGAGACCGCAGGTATACATGCGGACGGTGTTGTCGCGGGAGGGCGCGAACGGCTCGTCCCGCCGGGTGAGGGTGTTGAACAGACGCATCGAAGATGGGTGATTGGCGACCGCGGGCGTCGGGGAGGTCACGCGGGCAGCGGGTGACGCACCTCGGACGTCTCGCCGTTGCAGCGGCCCGCGATGACCAGCTCCCCGTCCGCATCCCGGAACTCGAAGCTGATGGCACGACCGGGCGGGCCGCCGTTCCCCAGCCGTGAGGCCAGGCGCTCGACGAGGTCGGCCACCGTGCGGGCCTCGGCCGCGGCGAACCCCAAGTGCTCCGCAATGCGCGCGGCCACGTCGCCGGCGATGGATCGCAGCCCCCCTTCCGCCGGCACCGACAGGTGCATCACGAGGGCGCGGCGATCGGACGCATAGTGGACGGGCGCCGGCATATATGGACGATTCTACAGCGAAATCCGGCCGAACAGCCGCCGCGCGGTGCGGCAGTCCGCCTCGATCTGGGCGCGCAGCGCGTCGGCGTCGGGGAACGCGCGCTCGTCGCGGAGCCGCTGCAGGAACGACAGGCGAAGCCGCCGATCGTACAGGTCGCGGTCGAAATCGAAGATGTGCACTTCGATCACCGGGCGCTCCACGTCGCCGAACGTGGGGCGCACGCCGATGTTGGTGACCGACGCGTGTACGATGCCGTCGAGGGTGACGGTCGTGGCATACACCCCGGCGGGCGGCGGCAGCTCGTTCTCCGTCTGCAGGTTGGCGCTCGGAAAGCCCAGCTCACGGCCTCGGCCGGCGCCGCGGACCACCACGCCGTCCACGAAGTAGTGATGGCCGAGCAGCGCGCCTGCTTCGTCGACACGTCCTTCCGCGACGAGCCGCCGGACGCGCGTGCTGCTCACGACGAAATCCTTGTAGCGCACCGGGTCGATCTTCTCGGCCCGGAACCCGTACCGCGCCCCGAGGCTGCGCAGGACCGAGAAGTTCCCCTCGCGCTTGTGGCCGAACAGGAAGTTCGCGCCCACCCACACCTCCACCACCCGCAGCCACTCGACCAGGACGGCACGGACAAACGTCTCCGGCTCCCATCGGGACAGCTCCTCTGTGAACCGCACGACCGCGAGTCCCTGCATGCCTGAGCGCGCCAGCGCCTCGACCTTCTGCCCGGGCGTCATCAGGAGCGGCGGCGCCTTGTCGGGACGGACGACGCGGGGCGGGTGCGGGTGGAAGGTCATGGCGGCTGGCGCCCCGCCCCGTTCCCCGGCGCGACGGCGGACACGGTCGATGATCTTCATGTGGCCCCGGTGCAGCCCGTCGAAGTTCCCGAGCGCCAGGACAGGCTGATTCCATCGCGGGGGCGGATCGTCTGGGAAATGAATGACCTGCATGGATCAGCCGGCGAGCTCCAGCCGGAGTCCGTCGTAGGCGAGCGTGACGCCCGCAGGCAGCCGCGCGCATGTCTCCGCATGCGCGAGGTCATGGCACATGTGGGTGAAGTAGGTTTCGCGCGCGCCAATCCGCCGCGCGGCCTCGACTGCCTCGTCCAGCGAGAAGTGCGTCGAGTGCGGCCGCTCGCGCAGCGCGTCGAGCACCAGCACCTCGACGCCGTCGAGCAACGGCCAGGAGCTGTCCGGGATTGCGCTGCAGTCGGTCAGATACGCGAAGGCACCCAGCCGCAATCCGAGGATGAGCCGTCTTCCGTGCCAGACGGGCACCGGCACCATCTCCTGCCGTCCGACACAGAACGGACCCGCCACCGGGAAGAGCGCCAGCTGCGGCAGCCCGCCTCCCTTCGGCGTCTCCGCGCTGAACGCGTACTGGAACATCGTCCGAATCTCGCCGAGCGTCTGCGGATCGCCGTAGAGCGCCATGGGGCGGCGCATCAGGCTGTTGAACCGCCGGACGTCGTCGAGGCCCAGGATGTGGTCGGCGTGGCCGTGGGTGAAGAAGATCGCATCGACTCTGACCAGCCCGTGGGCCAGGGCCTGCGCCCGCAGGTCGGGCCCCGCGTCGACCAGCAGATGAGCGTCGTCGGTGCGGATGAAGATGGACGGCCGGAGGCGGCGGTCCCGGGGATCCTCGGAGCGGCAGGTGCGGCACTCGCACCCGATCATCGGCACGCCGTGGGACGTGCCCGTCCCCAGGAACGTCACCTGCAATCAGGGCTCGATAATCCGGCGCGATCCCTGCTGCGCCTCGACGTATCGCATCCGCAGCTCGTAGAGCAGATCGTCGACGAGCTTGGCTTCCTCAGGCGTGAGGTTGCCCTTCGTCTTCTCCTGCAGCAGTGCGATGAGATCGATCATCTGTTGGGCTGCGGCGAGGTCCGGCTCGATCCGCTCTCCGGTATTCGGATCGGCGATGTCCCCGAAATGGACCGCGGCCGTGGTTGCCAGTGAAATGACGAACCCGGCGAACGAGACGCCGGAGGGTTCCTGTGTCTCCACCGGTGAATGCTAGCATACGGGCCGGAAGCCGACGTGGAAGGAACCTGCCGATGAGTGCGGCCGGCGACGCATTTCAGCAACTCGTGGACATCATGCAGCGGCTCCGCGGGCCCGACGGCTGCCCGTGGGACCGCGAACAGACGCTCCAGTCGCTCCGCGGGTTCGTCCTCGAGGAGACCTACGAGGTGCTCGACGCGATCGATCGGGACGACCACGACGCGCTGCGCGGCGAGATCGGCGACCTGCTTTTCGAAGGGGTGTTCCTGGCGCAGATCGCCGCCGATACCGGGCATTTCACCGTGGCCGATTCGCTGCGGGCCATCTCCGAGAAGCTCGTGCGCCGGCACCCGCACGTCTTCGGCACGACGGGCGGCATCGACACGCCCGGCCAGGTCGTCGAGCAGTGGGAGCAGATCAAGGCGCGCGAGCAGCAGGACACCGGGGGCAAGCGCGCGCTCCTCGCGGGCGTCCCCAGGAGGCTGCCCTCGCTCCTGCGGGCGCACGAGATCGGCACCCGTGTGGCCGCGGTCGGCTTCGACTGGGATCGCGCGACGGATGTGCTCGACAAGATCGAGGAAGAAGTCGCGGAGCTGCGCGAGGCGGTGACCGACGAGAGCCTCGAGCGTGCGGAGGAAGAGATGGGGGATCTGCTCTTCTCGATCGCCAACCTCTCCCGGAAGCTCGGCGTCGAGCCGGAGTCGGCGCTCCGGAAGGCGAACGAAAAGTTCAGCGCCAGGTTCGGGGAGATCGAAGAGCGCTTCGCCCGCCAGGGGCGGTCTGTCCACGAGGCGTCACTCGAGGAGATGGAAGAGATGTGGATGGAGGTCAAGAAACTCTGACACTCGTTGAGAGTTCGCCAGCAGTTGGCGTTGCGTGACCCGTCAACCGCCAAACGTGACCCGCCGTCCCGTCCACCCTTTCACCTCCACCTTCGTGCCATCGGTCTCGACGATCACCGCGCCGTCCTCCGCCGTGGAGAAGATCTCGACTCCGAGCGCTCTGTAGCGCGCCACGACGCTCCGGTGCGGATGCCCGAACGGGTTGTTGCGGCCGCAGCTGAAGATCACGGCGGCCGGGCGGAGCACGTCGAGCAGCGCCGGCGTGCTGGACGATGCGCTCCCATGGTGAGGCGCCTTGAGCACGACGAGGCGTCCGGGCTCGAGGCGCGGCAGCACCGCCCGCTCCCCTTCCTGTGCGATATCGCCGGGCAGGAGGATCGAGACGACGCCGACGCGCACTTCGAGCACGATGGAATCGTCGTTGCGGACACGCTGCCGCTCCCAGTCCGGCGGCGGCGGATGGAGGACCCGCACCTCGACACCCCCGAACCGCTCGGCGTCACCGGCCTGCACCGTGCGCCACGACATGCGGCGTGCGGCCGCCAGGGAGGCCAGGCCGTGGAGGCCGGCGTGCGGTGGAACCGGCACACCCTCCCAGACGCTGCGCGCACGCACGCGTCGAAGCACGCCGGGTGCCCCCTGGATGTGATCGGGATCGCCGTGCGTCAACACGAGCGCGTGCAGATCGCGGCTGCCGAGCGCGCGGAGCGCCGGCACGATCACGCGCTCGCCCGTCTCGTCGGCGCTCGCAGCGGCCTCGCCCGCGGCCGACGAGGCCCAGGGAACGCCGCCCGCGTCGACCAGGAGCGCATGTCCGCCCGGCAGCTGGACGAGCGTCGCGTCGGCCTGGCCGACGTCGAGCACCGCGACGCGCACGGTCATCGCCGGCGGCGGAACCCGGCCGGCAAGCAGCGCATGCGGTGCGGCGAGAATGAACGCGGCCGCAATCGCCAGGCCCGTCAGGGCGGCGCGCCTCCACCACCCGAGCATGCCCGCCAGCGCGCACGCGTAGTAGGCGGCCACCACCCACCACACGGGCGTGGCGACCTCGATCGCGAGCCACGGCGCGATATCGACGAGCCGCGCCGACTCGAGGAGTCCGGTAGCCGACAGGTGCGCGGCCCTGCCCGCCGCGTGTGCACCCCACTCCCACCACGACGCCGTCATCAGCACGGCCAGCCCCCCGATCTGGACACACGTCATCAGCGGAATAGCAGCGAAATTGAGGAGCAGCCCAGCGAGCGGGATGCGCGCGAAGAGCGTCGCGCCTGCTGGCGCCAGTGCGATCTCCGCGCACGCTGTCGCGGCAAACAGCCCGCGCGCGGCCCTGAGCCCGTGCCGCCACCCGCCGGCGGCCGTCCCGTGCGCCGCCGGCGGGCCGAGGATGAGCGGCACCCCGAGCAGGATGCCGAGCGTGGCGCCAAACGACAGGATGAACCCGGCGTCCGCCACCGACAAGGGCGAGGCCGCAACAGCCAGGACCGCCGCGATCGACAGCGCGTTGAGCGCCGCGCCGCGATGATCGAGCACCCTCGCAGTCAGCACGAGAACGGCCACCGTGATTGCCCTGGACACGGAGGGAGCTTCGACGACCACGGCCCCGTACGCGAGCAGCGCCACGCCCGTCGCGAGCGACGCTGACCGCGCGGGGACCAGCAGCACCCGTGCCGCCACGAGGAGCACGCCCGCCAGGATGGCGATGTTGCCGCCCGAGATGGCAATGACGTGGAAGGTGCCAGCCTCCTGCATCCGGCGCTCGTCCTCGCGCACGAGCCCCGTGCGATCGCCGATCAGCACCGCCGTCGTGACGCCGGCGGATCTCGAATCGAGCGGCGAGATGCAGGCGGAGATGCGCTCCCGGGTCCACGCTCGAATGGATGCGGCGGCTTCGTTCAGGGGCGTGCCGCGCGAGATCACTTCAACCAGAACCGCGCTCTTCACACTGCCCACGAGGACCACGCCTCGCCGCGCGAGTGACCGCCGCTCGTTTGGAACGCCCGGGTTCCAGCGGACCGCCGGCTCGCGGAGCGTGGCAGAAACCCGGACAGTGCGGCCGGCGCGCCACTCGAGCGGCCGCTCGCCGAGAAGCTCGCCGCCGACCGACAGCCGCACGCCCCCAGGGACCCCACGATGGACGGCATGGCCGTCGATCGCGATGACCTCCAGGACCAG
>Ga0299913_10004591_pt1 | contig 11622 bp, 12 predicted proteins | sample RVTome_9_FD_201360 | JGI IMG/M metagenome (GOLD analysis project Ga0299913, IMG submission 201360) | Soil microbial communities from uranium-contaminated site in the Upper Colorado River Basin, Wyoming, United States - RVT155D38 (version 2) ... | reverse complement strand
GAAGCGTCGCGTCGGCTCTCTGCTGAAAGGTCCGTTTTGTCCCCTCGTTCGACGATCTGCGCATGGTGACTGGCGTCGCGATGCGCGCCGCCATGTTCGCCGTCCTGGCGGGCGGGGTCGCGAGCGTCGCGGTCGCCCGGGGCATCTGGGGCGGGGAGGGCATCGGCTCGGTCGCGCTCGTCCTGCTGTTCCTCGTCCTCTATGTCGCGAGCGCGGTCCGTCCGCTCCTCCTGTTCCGGGGCGACGGCAACGAGGACATTGGGCTCGAGGACGCATTCTTCGTCGCCGCCGCCCTGTTGCTGGCGCCACTCGGCACGCTCATCGTCTGCAGCGGCGGCAATCTGGGCCGGTGTCTGCTCCAGCGGCAGGCGGTGCACAAGGTCGCGTTCAATGTCGCACAGCTGTCGCTGGCAACAGTGGTCGGGCTGACGGTCGTCGAGACGCTCCGGGAGAGTGGATCGCAGCGGTTGTCGCCGGGCCTGCTCGTCGCCGTCGGTGCCGGCTCGCTGGTCTTCCACGCCGCGAGCGCACTGGCGGTGAGCGTCGCGATTGCGTCCACCGGCGAGCGCTCTCTCACCGCGGTGGCCACGGACGCGCTGACGTCCCGCCTGCTCATGTGGGCGACCATGTCGTCCATCGGACTGCTCATCGGCCTCGGGGGATCCGCGTACTCCTGGGCGCCGGTCTTCGCCATCCTGCCGATGGCGATGCTGCACCTGGTGCTGGGCCAGCACCTGCGCGCCCGCCGCGATCGTGAGCGCATGGACGGGCTGCTGAAGACCGCCGTGGACGCCCACGCCACCATCGAAACGGTCGACGTCGAGCGGTCGCTGAGCCAGACCGCCCAGGAGCTCCTGCGGTGCCGGGCCTCCCGGGTCGACACGAAGCCGCCGCAGGCCGGTGAGTGGGCTGCATCCCTCGCCATCAACGCCGACACCGCGACCTGGCTGATCGTGGCCGAGCGCAAGGGCCTCGAGCCCTTCGACGCCGAGGACCAGAAGCTGCTCGAGGCCATCGCCGCCGTTGGGTCGAGCGCGCTGGAGAACGCCCGCCTGGTCGAGGAGATCAAGCGGCAGAAGCTCCACGATCACCTGACCGGGCTTGCCAACCAGCTCCTGTTCCAGGACCGGGTGGCCCAGGCCGTCACCCAGGCCCGCAAGAACCGCGAGCGCCTCGCCCTGCTGGCCCTCGACCTCGACTTCTTCAAGAAGGTGAACGACAGCCTCGGCCACACCGTCGGCAACGCGCTGCTGCAACGGGTGGCGGAGCGCCTGACCGGCGCCGCCCGCGAGGTCGACACGGTCGCCCGCCTCAGCGGCGACCTCTTCACCCTCCTCCTCCCGGGGATCGGGACGCCCGAGACGGCGGGCGTGGTCGCCGGCAAGATCCTGGAGGCCCTGCGGCGGCCGTTCCACATCGGTGAGCACGAGCTCTACATGACTGCCAGCGTCGGCATCGCGCTGTATCCCGATGACGGCAACCAGGCCGAGATGCTGCTGAAGAACGCCGATAGCGCCCTCCACCGAGCCAAGGACATGGGCCGGAACCGGATCCAGATCTACGCGGCCGACATGAACGAGCTCGCCCAGGTCCGCCTCGCCCGCGAGAGCGAGCTGCACAACGCGCTGCGCCGTGACGAGCTGCGGGTGCTCTACCAGCCCCAGATCGACCTCCGCAGCGGGCGGATCGTCGGCGTCGAGGCGCTCGTCCGCTGGGAGCATCCCCGTCACGGGTTGCTCGCTCCCGACGAGTTCGTCCCGCTGGCCGAGGAGTCCGGCCTGATCACCGAGCTCGACTTCTGGGTGATGCGGCGGGCGTGTGCGCAGCTGCGCGAGTGGGACCTTGCCGGCCTGCCCCCCATGACGGTCGCCGTGAACCTCTCCGGACGTCACTTCGAGACCGACCGCCTTCCCGACAACATCGCCGAGATCCTGCAGGAGAGCGGGCTCGAGCCGGCCCGGCTCGAGCTCGAGGTGACCGAGGGCGTCGCGGTCCGGGAGGGCACCGAGACGCTCGACGCGCTGCGCCGCCTCCGTCAGCTCGGCGTGCGCTTCGCCATCGACGACTTCGGGACCGGCTACTCGGTCCTGGGGCGCCTCCGCCGCTTCCCGGTCGACCGCCTCAAGATCGACCGTTCGTTCATCAGCGAGATCAAGAGCCCGTCGGACGACGCCCCCATCGTCGTGGCCATGATCGCGATGGGGCGCAGCCTCCATCTCGAAGTCGTCGCCGAGGGCGTCGAGACGCTCGAGCAGCAGACGTTCCTGCGCAACCACGGCTGCGACCAAGCGCAGGGCTATCTGTTCAGCCGCCCGGTCGCCGCCGGCGACATCGTGCGGTTGCTGGAGACGCCGTCGCGTGGCTTCAGCCTGACGGCGTCGCTCACCGAGAGCGCCTGACCACCCCAGGTTTCGTCCCTACCTACCAGTAGGTAGGGTGTCGGGATGGACGACGCCGTGCTCCTGTCCGAGCTGACGCCGATGGCCGAGAATCTCCTCGACCGCCACCTTGCGACAGCCAAGGAGTGGTTCCCCCACGAGCTGGTCCCGTGGAGCCGAGGTCGCGACTTCGTCCCTGGCGAGGCATGGGATCCGGACGAGTCGCCGCTGCCGGACGCCACCCGCAGCGCCCTGTTCGTCAACCTCCTCACCGAGGACAACCTCCCGTACTACTTCCGCACCATCGAGCGGATCTTCGGCGCCGACGACGTGTGGGGAGTGTGGGCCCGCCGTTGGACGGCCGAGGAGATGCGGCACTCGATCGTGATCCGCGACTACCTCACGGTGACCCGCTCGCTCGACCCGGTGGCGCTCGAGCGAGGGCGCATGCGCCAGGTGTCGGGCGGTGAGGTGCCCGAGCCGACGACGGTGGCCGACGGCTTCGTGTACGTCGCCTTGCAGGAGCTCGCCACCCGCATCGCCCACCGCAACACCGGCAAGCTGCTTGAGGACAAGCCGGGCTATGACGTCATGGCCCGGGTGGCGTCGGACGAGAACCTCCACTACCTCTTCTACCGAGACCTCGTCACCGCGGCCCTCCAGGTGGATCCTTCGAGCGTCGTGATCGCGATCGAGCGACAGGTCCGCGAGTTCGAGATGCCGGGGACGGGCATCCCCGACTTCGCGACCCACGCGATGGCCATCGCCCGGGCCGGCATCTACGACTTCGAGATCCACCACGACCAGATCCTGGTACCGGTCGTGCTCCGCCACTGGGACGTCGAGGCCCTCGAGGGACTGAGCCCCGAGGCAGAGGAAGCTCGGCGCAAGCTGGTCAAGCGGATCGAGCGGGTCGGCCGCGCCGGCCGCCGGTTCGCGGCCCGCCGCGACGAGGCGGTCCCCGCCGGCGTCTGAGGGCCGCCAGGAAATCTCACGATCAGTGGCGAACTTTTCGTGAGTGCAGGGAACAACGGAGTTCGTGAGTGACTCTGCCCTGATAGCGGCGGCCGAGGCGGGGGACGACGCGGGGTTCGAGGCGCTCCACCGCCGCCACGTGCTCGCCGCCTGGGGACTGGCCCAAGCCGTCACCCGCGACGACGTCACCGCGCTGGCCGCGGTGCGCAAGGCGATGCCCGCCGTGTTCGCCGCCATCAGCCGAGGGAGCTACCCGGCCGCGCTCTCCGTTCGCAGCGCGGTGCTGACCGCCACGCGGGCGGCCGCCGTCTCGCTGCTGCATGGCTCGACCTGGACCGGTCGCCACCACGGCCGCGACATCGTCGACCGTGCCTTCTCGGGCCTGCCCGAGTGCTGGCGATCGGCGCTGTGGCTGGCTGAGGTCGAGCGGCTGGCCGCGATCGACGCCGCCCGTCCCCTGAGGCTCCCTCCCGGCGAGGCGGCCGCGCTGGCCACCCGAGCCCGCAGCTGCTTCAAGGAGCGGTACGTCCGCATCGCCGGCGCCGGTCGCGAACCCGAGTGCCAGGCCGCGCTCCGTCTGATGCCGCGCGACAGCCACGAGCTGGCCCCCCACGAGGTGGCCCAGCTCGATCAGCACCTCGCCGCCTGCCGCGCCTGTCGGACGAGCAGCGTCGAGCTGACGTCGCTGGGACCGACACTGCGGGCCGTCGCCCTCCCTACGCCACTCCTCGCGATGGCAGCACCGGACGCCCGCAACCACCGGGAGCCAGGCCGCGACAGCCGACGGTTCGTCCCCGCGCTCGCAGCCGTCGTCGCGGTCATCTTCGGCCTGTCATCGGTCGCGGCCATCCAGGGTGACGCCGCGAAACCTGCGGAACAGGTCGCATCGCCCATCGACGCGGCTGCACCTGTGCGCGACCCTGTGACGATCCGCACCTTCGCCGCGCCCCGCTCTGCTGTCACCGCGCCCGTCGGCGCGGCGTCGGTCGCGGCCCCGGTCCCGTCCGCCGCTCCCGCCGTCGACCGGCAGGTCGTCGCCGCGGCAGGGCCCGCGCCGCCGGTGCCGGTCGACCTCGACACGCCTTCGGACGCGGCCCGCACGGCCGAATCCCCGTCCGAGCCAGCCGCGGAGGACGCCGACCCGTCCGATCCCGCGCCTGCCGCGGACGCTCCGAGCGACTCGGCGCCGGGGGGCGGGCAGCAGCCACCCCCGCCCGAGTCGACCGAGGACGCCCAGGTCGGTGTCGAGGCAGCCGGCGTCGAGGCATCGGTGACCGTCGACCTCGAGTCGCCGACACCGGTCGTGGTCGAGATCGCGACACCGGCCCCAGACACGGGTCTTCACACAGCGCTTTCAGGAAGCGGAGCATGAACGACGAGTTCGGACTGACCCAACCGCTCGACCTCGTGGCCCTCGAGGAGGAGCTGCGCCGGCTCCCGGACGTCGACGCGGCGAGAGTCGTCGTCGACAGCGGCGGGAGACCCGTCGAGGTCCACGTCATCGCATCGAGCGACAAGCACCCCAAGCAGGTCGTCCGCGACGTGCTGTCGGTGGCGCAGGCGTCGTTCGGACTCGACCTGGACCGACGGGTCGTCTCGGTGGTGCGGCTGGAGGAGGAGCCGCGAGGGGCTGCGCCGCGACGCATCGCCCTGCATTCGGTCACGGCCGAGCAGCGTTCGGGTCGGCTGATGGTGCGGGTCGCGCTGGAGCACAACGGGCGGCGCGTCGTCGGCACCGCGCGCGCCGGGCTCGCCCACTCGACCCGTTTGCGGGCGGCGGCCACCGCCGCGCTGGAGGCCCTCGCCGAGCTCTTACCGGTGGCCGCCTACGGCGACATCGAGACGGCGATCATCGTGCAGACCACCGATCGGTCCGTCGCGTTGGTCAACGTGGTGTTTGGGTTCGAGAGCCGCGAGGAGGCGCTGTCGGGCACGGCCATCGTCGGCGAAGCGGGCGAGACCGAGGCGGTCGTGCGGGCCGTCCTCGCCGCCACCAACCGGCGGTTGGCGGCCCTGCCGGTTCCGTCCGCGGTGACGCGCGACAACCAGCGGGCCTGACGTCCGACGAGGGCTACCCGTAGGGGACCGGCTCCACGGTGGTCGTGGAGCCGTCGCCGTTGACGAGCAGGAGTGAGAGGCCGGCTTCCTGGGCCATGAAGGCGGCGCGGCCCACGGTGGTGCCGGCCACGCCGTTGGCCGTGAGGTGGGTCAGGATGCCGATGCCGCCCAGGCTGTCGCACGCGATCACGGCAGACCCCGAGTCTCCCTGGAACGACGGGATGGCGCCGAACCAGGCGCCTGGGTCGTCGAAGATCATGTCGGGGAGGCCCATGCCCGCCCGGGCCTTGGTGGCGAAGGTCTCGCCGAAGCCGGCCGCGTTGCCGTAGAGGCAGGTCGGGACACCTGCGCCGCCGGCTGTGGTGCCGGTAGGGCCGCCCCAGACCGGGAGGGCAGGTCGCACGTCGGCGACCAGGTCGGCCGGGATCTCGACGAGGCCGAAGTCCTTCCCGATGGCATCCTCACCCGCGGGGTCGGCCGACTGTCGCGCGTAGACGACCTCACCGAGCTCGACGTAGTCGCCCACTAGTCCCGGCGCGCCGAGGGCGCCCGACACGAGGGCGGTGGCGCCGCCGACGTAGCAGTCGGCCCGGCACGCTCGCACGCTCAGGACCCACTGGTTCGAGCCGACTTCGGAGTCGTCGTACTCGGCCTCGGTCTGGCCGCTGGGGAGGAAGCAGTGGCCGGCCGCGCCGAGGTACTGGGCGCCGGTCGAGGCGTCCTGCCACACGAAGTTGGCGGTGCACAGGCCGATCAGGTCCGGCTCGCCGTCCTGGTCCTCGTCGAAGTCGACGAGGATCGGCGAACCCGGGCCGATGCCGTCGCCAGCCACCGTCGTGGGGTCGGGGGAGGCCTGGACGGTGCTGCCGGTGACGTCGAGGACGCCGATTCTCGACGCGCCGGAGTCGTCCGCTCGAGCGATCGGGAGGAGTGACGCCGCCAGCACTCCGACGACCACTGCAACGACGAGGCGGTAACGCATTTGTCATACTTCGACACCGACCGGCCAAGACCCTTCCGTCCGACGTGTGCGACTCCGCCTAGCCTTGACCCGGGCCGCTAGCTCAGCAGGTAGAGCAGGAGACTTTTAATCTTCAGGCGCCGGGATCGAGACCCGGGCGGCCCACTCACTCGAGGCTCTTGAGCCACCGATAGCTCCTCAGGTTCGCCATCGTCCGACGGCGATGGCAGTTCGCGCAGCGCACCTCGCACTTGGCGATCTCGGCCTCGATGCGCTCCCAAGCAGCGCTTCGGCGGGCCAGCCAGGAGACGTTGGCGACCTTGTCGTCTCCGATGTGGTCGAACTCGAGCACCACCGGGTCGGATTCCCCGCAGTCAGCGCAGGGATGGTCGAGGAGGTACTCGAGGATCCGCTGCTGCAGCCCGTCCCGAAGTCGCTTGTTGCGCTCGTGGATGATGCGGTTGTGGTGTGCCTTGTTCCTCGCGTGCCACGCCCGGTTGCACTCTCGACAAGACGGCTGAAGCCCATCTGCCGACGCGGTACGCCGGTTGAAATCGGTGAGCGGCTTCACGATCTTGCACGTCGTGCACCGCTTTTCAGGGAATGCATCCATCCAGCCAGTCTAGCGAACATACGTTCGATCACACGGTATTTCATGTCATTGCATCCCGCACCAGCTGCTGGAACGCGGCCACGCCGTGCTCGTGTTTCGGGCTGAGCACGCCGGTGTCGTAGGCCCCCGACTCCAGGTTGCGCTGGACCGCCTCGCAGATGAGCCGGTCCTCCTCCAGCAGCTCACGGGACAGCCGCACCGCCTCGTCGTTGCCCGGCGCGTCGGGATCGGCGAAGAAGTAGCTGTACTCGATGCGAACGTGGCGGGGCCCGAGCGGCATGAACCGCTCGACGTTCATCCCCTCCGGATAGAGGTTCAGGGCCAGGTTCGGGAAGCGCCACAGCCACTTGCCGGACGTGACCGCACCGGACCGGGACGGCGCCGAATGGATCGTGTACCGCCCGCCGTCGCGGACCTCGACGGTGTATCGCTTGGCCTCGACCTGGCGGTTGAGCTCAGGGTGCACCAACGGGATGTGGTAGCCCTCGCCGTAGTTGTCGGCGTAGGTCTTCCAGTTGGCCTCCACGTCGTGCGAGGCGTCCCCCCAGAAGGTGAGCGACTCCATCGGGAACGGCTCGCACTCCTCGACGAACGACCCGAGCGCCTCGAGCAGCGGCGGCGCGCCCGCCCACAGGTTGACGAACACCAGCCCCCGCCACACCTCGGCCCGCACGGGCACGAGCCCGAGCGTCGACCCGTCCACCTCCGCGCCGAAGTCGCGGGCCGACAGCAGGCTTCCGTCGAGCCCGTAGGCCCAGCCGTGGTAGCGGCACACCAGCGATGACGTCGAGCACACGCCGGCGCCGTCCCACACCAGCGGGCCGGCCCGGTGGCGGCACACGTTGTGGAAGCCACGCAGCACGCCGTCGGCCCCGACGACCAGGAGCACCTTCCACCCGCACACGTCGGTGGCCACGTACGAGCCCGGCGTCGCCAGCTGCCGCGTCCGGGCGACCATCAGCCACTCCCGGGCGAAGATCGCCTCGCGCTCCCGCGCCCACACCTCGGGGTCCCAGTACCACGACGCCGGCAGCGTCTCGTGCAGCACGATGGCGAAACTACGCTGACCCCGTGGAGCACGACCAGGCACGCGAGCTGCTCGAGGGGGAGCAGCACCGGCTCGAGGACCTCCGCACCGGCTTCGACGAGGAGCACCTCCACACCGAGTCCGAAGACGACGGCGCGGGGGAGCTCTCCCACCTGCACCAGCACATGGCCGACATCGGGAGCGAGACCTTCGAGCGGGAGAAGGACTTCTCGATCCTCGAGCAGGTCGAAGCCGAGCTGGCCGACGTCGAGCGGGCGCTGAAGCGGCTCGACGACGGCAGCTACGGGACGTGCGAGGCGTGCGGAGCGGCGATCGCCGACGAGCGGCTGGAGGCGATGCCGGCCACCCGGTTCTGCGTCGACCACCAGCAGCAGGCGGAAGCAGCCAGAGCAGCAGAAGCCGGGTAGGTCGCCATGGGCCGCAGGGGGGTCACCGGCGCGGTCGCCGGAGTGGGGGTCGCCGCCGCGGTCGGCACCGCGCTCGCCGACCCCGACCGTCGTGAGCGGCTCCGCCGCAGCGCCCGCGTGTGGCGCCTGACCGCCCGCCGTAGTGCCCACTTCGCCGCCGTCCGCATCCGGGGCCGGCGCAAGACCGAGGAGGAGCGGGCCAAGCTCGAGGAGCAGTTCGCCATCAAGACGGCCGAGGACGTCGCCCGGGAGCTCGGCAACATGAAGGGCGCCATCATGAAGGCCGGGCAGATGATCTCCTTCATCGCCGAGGGCCTGCCGCCGGAGGCGCAGGCCGCGCTGGCGACGTTGCAGGCCGACGTGCCGCCGATGGCGCCCAGCCTGGCCGAGAAGGTGATCCGCGACGAGCTCGGCGGCGACCCCGAGAAGCTGTTCCTCGACTGGCAACCCGTCCCGATCGCGGCTGCGTCGATCGGGCAGGTGCACAAGGCGGTGTTGCCCGACGGGCGCGAGGTGGCCGTGAAGGTCCAGTACCCGGGAGTCGACAAGGCCATCAAGAGCGATCTCGACAACGCCCAGGTGCTGTACGGCATGGCCTCGCAGCTCGCCTCGCTACGCAACCTCGACGTGAAGGGGATCGTCGACGAGCTACGCGACCGGATGGGCGACGAGCTCGACTACCGCCTCGAGGCCAAGAACCAGGACGAGTTCCACCAGCGTTACCGCGGCCACCCGTTCTTCCGGATCCCGGCGGTGGTCCCCGAGCGGTCGAGCCAGCGAGTGCTGACGAGCGAGTGGGTCGACGGGATCAGCTGGGCCGAGTTCGAGGCCACCGCCACCTGGGAGACGAAGCAGAAGGCGGCCGAGGTGCTGTTCCGCTTCGCCCAGGGATCGATCAACCGCCACGGCATCTTCAACGGCGATCCCCACCCGGGCAACTACCGCTTCCACCACGACGGCACCGTCACGTTCCTCGACTTCGGGCTGGTGAAGCGGTGGACGGGAGGCGAGCTCGAGTCGATGGCGCCGGTGCTCGACGCCATCCTCGACTGCGACGCCGAGGGGACGATGAAGGCGGCCGAGGAGGGGGGCTTTCTCGCCCGCGACGCCGGCCTCGATCCCCAGAAGGTCTGGGACTACATCAGCGCGCCATACCTCGGCTACATCGAGGATGAGTTCACCTTCACCCGGGAGTTCGTCGGCCAGGCCCTCGGCACCTACCTCGACATCGCAGGTCCGTACAAGGAGGTCATCCGCAACCTCAACATGCCGCCGTCGTTCGTGATCCTCGACCGCGTGGTGTGGGGGATCAGCGCGCTGCTCGGGCGGCTCCAGGCCAGCGGCCGGTGGGGTGCGGTGCTGGCCGAGTACCGCAAAGGCGCGCCGCCCGCCACCGAGCTGGGCCGGCTCGAAGAGGAGTGGCGGCTCTCAGCCGTGCCCCCCGCTCAGACGGCCGCTCGGGCCGAGCCTGCGTAACCACGCCGCGCCGACGTCGCCGAAGGGCTCGACACGCGCCGTCAGCGCCTCGACCAACCACGCCGCGGTTGCTTCGGCCTCTGCGATCACCTCGGCTGGATAGCCCAGCGCAACCTGGTGCTCGGCGAACTCGTCCTCGTCGAGGATCGCGACGCTCCCGTCCCGGTGGCGGACGACGTCGAGGTCGAGGTCGACCATGTGGACGGTGTTGCCGTCCCACGACGCGCGGGTCGTGACGTCGACATAGACCTCCGGCTCCTTCGTCCGGTTCCACAGCGGCGACCAGGTCGCCTCCCACGGCACGAGCCCCACCCACCCCTGCTCCTCGATCGAGGACGGCTCGTGACCCCGCTGCAGGACGGTGCCGATCGGCGCCCCGACCCACACGCCGTGCTCGTCCTCCCCCAGCCGCTGCAGCTCGTAGTGCCAGTGGAGCGCCCCGCCCCACTTCGTGAACCGGACGCCGATCACGCGTCGTCGTCCTCGTCGATCCCCTTGGCGATCAGGAAGCCGCGGGCCCGCTCCGCCTTCGGGTAGCGGTCGACGATGGCCCAGAAGGCGGGCGAGTGGTTGGGCTCGGCCAGGTGTGCCAGTTCGTGGACCAGCACGTAGTCGACGACCCAGCTCGGATAGGCGGCCAGCCGCGACGACAGCCGGATCGAGCGATCGGTGATGGTGCACGACCCCCACCGGCTGACCTGGTTGTCGACCCACCGCACCGACGCCGCCTCCGGGAGGTCGTGAGCGGCGATCAGCCGCCGGGCCCGAGCGGCCAGGTCGATCTGGTCGGTCTCCGCCCGGCGCTCGAAGCGACGGACCATCTCCCCGACCCAGTGCTCCTCGTCCTTGCGCGTCATGGTGGCCGGGATCGACACCCGGAGCACCCCGCCCACCTTCCTCGCCTGCACCGTCTTGCGTCGCCGCGGCGAGCGAATGACCTCGACCTGCACGCTCTTACTGTTGCTGAGGAACCGTGACCGCAGCGTCATGGGGGTCGACCAGCACCAACCGGTCGCCGGGTCGGAGCCGCTCGCCGTCGACCTCGACCCACCGGGCCGCCAGGTTGGCGGTGGGCTGGCGCTCGAGGCCGAAGTGGAGCCGCTCGAGCGCGGAGATGAGCCCCCCGTGGGTGACCACCAGCACGTCGGCGCCTGGGTACCGCACCGCCATGCCGGCGATGGCCTGCAGTGCCCGGTCGAGGAGCTGCTCGTCGCTCTCCCACCCGTCCGGACGCCGCTGGGCCGGGTCGTCGATCCACCCGGGCCACCGCTCCTCGATCTCGACCCGGGTCAGCCCGGACCACTCCCCGACGTCACGCTCCTTGAACAGCGGCTCGATCTCCACCGGTCCGACGCCGAGAACCTCGGCGATGATCTCGGCCGTCTCGAGGGCGCGTTGCAGGTCGGAGGCCACGATGGCGTCGACCATGCCGATGGCATCGGCCGCGGCCCGCGCCTGACGGCGGCCGAGGTCTGACAAGCCCGGGTCGGCGTGCCCCTGCCAGCGCCCCTCCGCGTTCCACTCCGACTGGCCGTGGCGGGCGAGGAGGAGGCGGGTCATCTGGAGCAACCTAGCGGGGGCACCTACGCTCCCGGCATGCCTATTGCGACCGAGAAGCTGGGGACGAAGCACCAGGCCAGCCCGGCGGTGATCGACGCCGAGCGGGCCCGGCAGTACGCGGCGGCCACCAACGACGACAACCCCGC
>Ga0299913_10004590_pt1 | contig 11622 bp, 13 predicted proteins | sample RVTome_9_FD_201360 | JGI IMG/M metagenome (GOLD analysis project Ga0299913, IMG submission 201360) | Soil microbial communities from uranium-contaminated site in the Upper Colorado River Basin, Wyoming, United States - RVT155D38 (version 2) ... | reverse complement strand
CCTCCCCGCTATCGTCCGAATGGTGCCCGCCCGAGCCACCGCCGTGGCGACCCATGAGAATGGTCATCCGTGAATTCCATCCTGCATGCCGGTGCCGACCGACTGCTCGTACTCGCTGCGCAGTTTCCTCGATAGCTGTCGGGCCCGCTGAAGGGGTTCCGGAACCCGCATTCGTCCGGTGACGCGAAGCACGATGTCACGCGCGGTCTCGGGAGTCGTCATCCAACCGGCATGTGCCATGATTGGGTTCGCGCGGGCAAGCGACCGAACACGAAACCCGACGAGCCGGTTGTTGATTCGAACCGGGGTCCAGTCGCCTCGATGAGCGCCGGGTTGTAACGCGACACCGATCTCCGGACGCTCCGTGACCCCGACCGTCGGCACTCTCAGCGCGGCGCCGAGCTGGATCGCCAACCCCGCCCCGCGGACATGATCTCGGCCGGCGGCGTTGACGATGATGATGTCGGGCGGCTGCGAAAGTGCCTGAACGACATCCTCGAGGATCGGACCCACCGTGAGCGCCAGATAGCCCGGCTTGTAGGGGCTCACCAGCTTCCTCGTTGCGGTCGCAGTCGCTACCACATTGTGCCCCTGCATTATCACCGCCGCCGCCCACGCAATGTCTCGAGCTTGGTTCTTGTGCCGATTCCCAGGCAGAGAAACGAAGACGCCGCCGATCGCGGGCTCCCCCTCGCCCCTCCACCGCCACTGGTCGTTCTCGTCCGCTTGCCGGGCAAGCTTGCGCTGAAGTCGTTCTAGATCGCGTGTTGTGGTGGGCCACATCCTCGGTTTCGGCACGATCATCACAGGCGGAGTCGAGGGCGGAACCACCGGCTCCGGAGGGGCGAGACGGGCTGCGCGCAATGATTCCCCCGTGGTTGACCCCGCGCGCTGGAACCTTCGCCGGTTTGGGTATTCGTCGTATGCAGCGAGAAGTCGCCGCAAAGTGATGATCGTGGTGTTGAGATCATCAGAATCGACTCCCGCCAGAAGCCCGCGCTCGCCCTCAACGCATGCGGTCATGGCACGATCGATGGTGCTCAGTCCTTCTGCGGTGAGGATCACGGGGAGGCTTCTTCGGTCGGTGGGATCCGCCGTCCGCTCGATGAATCCTTTTGCTTCGAGGCGGTAGAGCCGGTTCGTGACCGCCGCGGGCGACAACAGAAGAAGTCGGTGGAGTTCTCGCGGCGACATTCGGAAAGGTGATCCCGCGCCCCGGAGGGCGGCCAAGACCAAGAACTGACCCCAGTCGAGCCCGAACCTCGATGAGACGCGCTCCATCCGCTCCTGGAGGACCTGAGCGAGACGCGACACGCGGATGGTCACAGCGATCGGTTCGAGGTCGGCCTTAGGGCGCCCGTTTGCCCATTCGCCGAGTACGACGTCCACTTTGTCCAGCGCGGGGGGCTTAGGCCCAGCCTCGGCAAAGCGACTGCGGGAGGCCGGGGGAGACAGCGGTCGCTCGGTTTCGCTTGTGTCCGGCGAGGTGTGAGGTTGGGCCGTCATGCTCGAGTCCCCTTCTCTGTGCGTGAAGGAAGCACGACCGCCGCGCTTCCAGGTGTTGTGATTTCGCCGCGCGGATTCTCAATCCATATGTCGAGCTCGGCTACGTGCTCGCCGTCGTGGTCCGCAATCTCGGTTACCTGGCCCCGGCAGAGCAGGTCATCGCCGGGATAGTCCATGCCTCGGTATTTGCATCCGAAACGCGTGATTCTGCCGAGAGGAGCCACCCAGTCATGGAGCAAGTGACCGAGAAACGCATTTTTCAGGGCGCCGTGAACGACCAGACCCGGCAGACCGAGCCCCCTGGCGTACTCGACGTCGTAGTGGATTTCGTAGAAGTCACCGGAAGCGGCGGCCCACATCACTAGCTGGCGGGAGGAGCAGTTCTTGACGAGCTGCGGGATCTCGTCGCCCGGCTTGACGTCTTCGATGTACACCTGCGTCTCGGGCGTCATCGACACCTGCCTCCCCATCAGTAGTTGATCACCGTTGCGCGCATAAGAGCGACTTCTTCGTCATGGCGCCTGTAGCTCGTCTCGCGCGTTATCAGGAGCATTCGTCCGATCGAGCCCGACCGCTCCTTGATGTCGACGATTGTCGTGGTGGCGACCAACTCATCCCCTGCGAGAACCGGAGAGCGGCACTCGAATTCGGTTCCGCCGTTGAGGCTGCGATGAAGGTCGGGGTGCAGCCCGCGGATGGGGGGGCCGGGTGCGGGATCGCCGGGGCGGATGCGCGGGATGCCGACGAAGCCGGGTGGCGCCGGCAGCCGCTCGAACCCCCGTTGTTGAGCGACGGCCTCATCGTGAAACACGAGGTCGTCGATTCCGACCGCCTGCGCCCACATTCGGATCCCGGTTCGGTCCACCTCGTGGATCACCGAAGGCCATGGCTTTCCGATCAAGCCCTTCAACTCATCGGTGATGAGCGTGTCAGCCATCGGATCGAGCTCCAGAGGGTTCCGCTTGATACAAATGGGGCTGGTACCACTGCCACAACACTCCTGCCTTGCACGCCTTTTCCCCGGGAAAGCCCCTGCCGTCTTGTTCCTTTCGCAAAAGGCGGATGCGGTCGAGGTCACAGTCGGCTACGAGCACTCCCTCCACAGAAGACTCGGCCAGAACCTGCTCGGGAGAGCAGATCATTGCGAGACCCGCGTTGGATGTCTCGTGTCCGAGAATGTTCTGACAGGTCGCCGTGTAGGCGAGATTCTCGATGGCGCGAGCTCTCGTAAGGACACGCCATGTATCCCACTGAGCCATCTTCCAGAGGCCTGCCGGCATGAACAGGATCTCGGCGCCCTTCAGCGCTAGCTGCCGGGCCAATTCCGGAACGTACACCTCGCTGCAGATGAGAAGCCCGATGGTGCATTCGCCGATGTCGAAGACGGGAAGGTCGTCGTGGGCCTGGTAACCGAAATCCCAGAACGAACCACCTTTGTAGATCCATGGTCCCTGGGGGGTCGTCCGTCTATACCTCCCCACCTCACCTTCGGGTCCCAAGAGCACGAGGGCGTTGTAGTGGTGGTCTTGATCGCCCGCTATCTCCTCGACCATGCCGGCGATCAAGAACACATCGAGGTCCCGTGCCTTCGCCTCCAACTCCGGGAGGGCGTTGTAGTCCACCGGCGGTGTCCAGGGTCCGGGGAAAGTCTCGGGTAGACAGATGATGCGAGCCCCCTGCGCTGCGGCTTGCTCGACGTAGTCGAGAGCACGCTGCACGTTCTTTGGTGGGTCATTCGTTTCTGTCGCAGATTGAACGACGGCGATTCGCATCGAGGCCATGTGCTTCCCCTTTCTAGCGGCGTACCTGATGAGTTGAGATCAGTGCCCCGCCGAAAACGCCCTCCTTTTGGAGACTTGCGATTCGATCGGTTTCGTACCCGAGCAACGACGTCAGGATTGACTCCGTGTCGCCTCCCAGTTTTGGTGGGGGTGAGGCGGGATCCTCGGTCCGGCCGGCGACCTTGATCGCGTTGCCGACCGCGCGCATCACTCCGGCGTCCGTCGTGAACGTTTGGATCATTCCACGAGCCTCTACGTTTGGATCCTCGAATACCTCGGGCATGCGGTTCACTCTTGCCGTCGGAACGCCCGCGGCTTGGAGGATATCGAGCCACTCGCCGGAATCCCGGCGAAGGATGATCTCTTCGAGCAGGGGCAGCAGCTCGTCCCGATGAGCCTGGCGCGACCTTGCGTCTGCGTACTCGGGCCGTTCGGCCAGTTCGGGTACCCCGAGCGCCCCGCACAGCTTGGTCCAGAAGTGTTCCTCACGCGGAGCAATCACGATATGCATCCCGTCGCGGCAGCGGAAGGCCTGCCATGGAGTGATAAAGGGATGCGCGGATCCCTGGGGTTGCTGATCCATCCCGGAGTTCAAATACAGGGTGCCGACATGCGAAAGCATCTCAACCATCACGTCGAACATCGCAAGGTCGAAGTGCTCGCCTCGTCCCCGTTCGCGCCGGTTTTCTACGCCCGCAAGCACGGCTATAGCAGCGAACACCCCCGCGAGAAGATCGGCAATCGGGATGCCCATGATCACCGGAGGGCGTCCCGACTCTCCCATGATGGACATGTGCCCCGTCATCGCCTGGAGGATGAGATCGTACGCCGGCAGATCCCTGTAGGGGCTGTCCATCCCGAAGCCGGAGACCGAGACGAGAACGACCTCGGGGTTCACCTCCCGCATGCGGTCGAAATCTACGCCGAGACGTTTGAGCACGCCGGGCCGGAAGTTTTCGACTACCGCATCGGCGGTTCGTAGGAGATCGAAGAGAACAGTGCGCCCGCCGTCGGTCTTCAAGTCGAGCACAATGCTCTTCTTGTTCCGGTTGTGCATGAGATGGATGGCACTCTCGTCCCCCACGCCGTAGATGGCCGATCGTCGGCCCGCGTCTCCCGCGGGTGGTTCCACTTTGATCACCTCTGCGCCCAGGTCGGAGAGGATCATGCCGCCGAAGGTCCCGGCGATCACCTGTCCAAGTTCGATGACTCGAAGATGCTCGAGCATGTCAGTTCCTCTTGGGAATCGTCGTCGCATATTTGCGGAAGGCTTCAGGTTCGATCCGTAGCTGAGCTCCGGGGGGTGCACCTTCGTCGAGCTCCAACCACATCGTGTCGTTGAATCGGTTCAGGAAGTTGAAGAGACAGGCAGCGAGGGTCAGCTCGACCACCTCTTCTTCACTAAAGGAGACGCGCAGGCGGGACCACGCCGCAGGGTCGGCAGGTGCCTCGTTTCTTGTCACGCGGTCGGCCCACTCGATGGCCGCAAGATCGCGTTCATCGAAGAGCCCCGCCGCCGCGGGATCCTCGCCCGACACGGCATCTATCTCTGCATCGGTGAGTTGAGCGGCTCGACCGAGCCGGATGTTGTGCTGCGTTCAAAAGAAACACCGGTTCCTCGTGGATGTGCGAAGGATGACGAGCTCTTTGATGCGAAGGTCGAGCGCGGCATCGGATCCACCCCGCTGGATCGAGGCGATCATCGGGATCAGCCAGCGGGTGACCGAGGGCACGTACGCCGCCGTCCTAGCGAAGTTCGAGACGAACGCCAGCAGGTCCTCGGCACCTCTGAAGATCGAATCGACCTCCCCGGTGGCGGAATCGTCTTGGACGATGGGAACCCGCGGCGGAACGTTCATTGGGAATTGGCCCTCCAGCTTGCTGCGACCTCTGTCTCGAACATGCGGGAGGGCCAGGCCCCCAAGCTCTCGTCGGGTCGGCCCAGCCCCGGGCTTAGCCCGATGGGAGGTTCGGGGGCGATCCGGAGGGCGTTCGTCAGGCGGTCTGCCATCGCGCCGAGCGAGGCCACCAGGGTGAGCTCGACGAGCTCCTCGTCGGAGAAGTGCTTCTGGACGGTCTCGAATGCCCGTTTGTCGCGCCGGGCGAGCCTGCGGGCAACACGATCCGCCCAGAGGATCGCCGCCCGCTCGAGTTCGCTGAACCCCGGCGACGTCTCCCATTCGTCCGAGCCGACGAGCAGGAGCTCCTCCTCGGTTATCCCGAGCTTCGCCGCCCCGGCCTCCAGCTGCAGGCGCCAGTAGGGAGCCCGGTCGATCGCCGCCACTCTCAACAAAACCAGCGATCTCGTCCTTAGCCTTAACGTCGAAACATCTGTACCACAAAAGGCTGCGGTAAGAGCCGGAAGGATCCAACGAGCGCTTCGGGGCACCTCCGCCAGAACCTCGAGCAAACCCGTGGGCTGCGTCGCGGCAGGCTCATCAGCGCCTAGAGCGGCTGTCATGGTGCGCTATTCAACCCCGGCAGCGAGAGAAAGAGCAACCCCGTATTGATTGCAAGATGTTTCGACGATGAATCAAATGAACCTTTCCTTGCCATTGTTTCTGGGTTGTGTCTACCATCCCCTCCACGCCGTTCAGGGATCAGAACCGGGCGGCTTGGCGTCCCGGCACCAGATCGGCAAGGGGGGATTTTGGATGACCACTCGAAGGATTACGGCCCTCTTGGCCGTCCTCGTGATGTTGGTGGCAGCGTGCGGCGGAGATGACGATGGGGGCGACGCGAATGCGGTCGGCGGCGAGGACTGCGACGAAATCGAGCAGATGGAGGTCGGTCACCCCGGTCTGCCCCCCGACTTCATTCAGATGATGCTTCCCCTATCAATCGAGCTCGGTTTCATGCGGGACAACTGCATAGACGTCGAGATCATCGACTTCGAGTCCGGTATCGCAGCGTTCCGCGCGATGGCGGCGGGGGAATTCGACATGGGGCTGTCGGGCTCGGTTTCCCCGATCCTGGCCTTCGGTGAGGGGGCCGACGCCGTGGGGATCGCTGCGGGTGGAGCCCTGACCGACTTCCAGACGGTGGCCACCGGTGACATCGAGACCTGCGAAGACCTGGAGGGGCGATCCGTCGCCACAGACGGGCCCGGTGGATTGGTGCACGCCGTCACCGAGCAGTTCATGGCGAGCTGCGGAATCGATATCGACTCGGACGTCGACCTGATCGTGGGAGAGCCCGAGAGTTTCGTGCCCCGCATCGCCCAGGGCGAGATCGAGGCCACCACGATGCACATCGACGAGCGGATCTTTGCCGAGCAGGAACTCGGGACGGGGCTAAACGTCCTGGCAAATGCGTGGGAAGACGTCCCGCTGTTTCACTACACGACGTGGTCGACTGCCCGCCCGTTGCTCGACGACCCAGAAAAGCGAGACCAGTTCGTTAGGTTCATTGCGGCGTTGCTGAGAGTGGGGGAGTGGCTGGCGGATGACGCAAACCGAGATGAGGCCATCGAACGCATGGCGGTTGTCAGTGAACAGCCCGAGTCGGTGATCGAGGAGGCCTACTCCACCTTCGGTTCGCGCTTCCCGACGACCTGCGACGAGATGATGCCGTTGGAGAGCTACGACTTCCTGATCGATCTTCAGGTTGAGCTCGGCAACCTCGCGGAGGACTTCCCGGCCACCGACTTGATCGATACCTCGGTTTGCGAGGAAGCCGAAGCGCTGCTGGAGGAAGGGTCCTGACACAGGGCCTCGCAGACGACCGACAAGTGGTGATTGCGCGGATTCGTAGGCGATCCCCACGATGAGCGTCGCACAACCGAGATTGAGCTTCGCGAAGCGAGTGGTGAACAACCGATGGTTTCTCCGATTCGCGGGGTTGCTCGTGATCCTTGCCCTCTGGGAATACATGTTCTCAGGGGGCAGGATCAACCCAATCTTCTCGGCTCCACCGTCGGCAGTCGTTCAAACCGTCCCGGACGTCTTAGCCGACGAGCTCTATTTTCCGGCGTTGCTCTCGACGCTCAAGTTGTTCTCAATGGGCTTTGGCATCGCGGCCGTACTAGGCATCCTCATGGGTCTGCTGCTAGCCCGCGTGAGGCTGCTCGACGCCGGACTGACTCCGTATCTCAACGCGCTGTACGCGTCCCCTCTCCCGGCGATCATTCCAATTCTCACGGCAGTGCTCGGTTACACGTTCCAAACGAAGCTTCTTATCGTTGTTCTCCTTGCCATCTTCCCGATACTGATAAACGTCCATCAGGGCGCAAGGTCCGTGGACGGTACTCTGCTCGAGGTCGCTCGTTCCCTGAGGGTTAGCGAGAGCAGACTCTGGATGGACGTCATCATTCCGTCAAGCCTCCCGTTTCTTATCGTCGGGCTTCGGCTGGGGGCCGCGCGCGGCATGATCGGCACTGCCGTTGCCGAGTTGTATACATCGCCCGACGGACTCGGATACCTGATCCTTCGCTATGGCTTTCGGTTCGACATGGATGCCATGCTCGTCGTGGTCCTTACATTCACGGGGATAAGTCTCCTGTTGTCGTGGTCCACCGGCCTGCTTGAGCGCCGCGTCCGACGGTGGAGGGTGACAACGGCATGAGCACCGCTTCCGCAAGGCTCAGGCAACGCACAGAACACACGGATTGGCCCCGCCTTGCGTTCATCGGGTCGGTATTCGTGATCGTTCTCGTTATTTGGCAGGGGTACGTGAGCCTCATTTACGACCGGCCGATCCCGCTGCCCACCCCGGGATCGACGATCGATGCATTCATCGAGATGAGTCAAACAGGTGAGCTCTGGCAGGCATCCTTCGAAAGCGCCCAGGTCCTGCTGCTTGGGTCTATCCCGGGAATTTTGCTCGGCATCGTCCTCGGACTCGTCATCGGTGGCATTCCTCCACTGAACACGAGTCTTGCGCCATACATCTATGCCTTCTACGCCACGCCTTTCCCCGCCCTCATACCGATCTTCGTGCTGCTCTTCGGGTTGGGCAACACCGGGAAGGCAATGATCGTCTTTACTCTTGTCGTCACCACCGTGCTCCTCCAGACAATCGCGGGTGTTCGGAATGTCGACGCTCGTTTCCTCGAGGTCGCGCGAGCTTTCGGCTCATCTCCAACACGGACGCTCGTCGAGGTTCACCTCCCGGCATCCATGTCATTCATCGTCGCGGGCATCAGGCTTGCGATCGGTCGTGCCTTGGTCGGGGTTGTCGTCGCCGAGTTCGACACGGCGCTGTCCGGCCTCGGTGCACTGATCTTTAGGTATTCGGGACGCCTTGCCCTTTCGCACGCCTTTGTGCCTGCTGTGGTCTTTTCCATCACCGGAATCCTGATCTATGTATCTCTCAAAAGCGCCGAGAAAAGGCTCGAGAAGTGGAGGCAACTCGGGTGAAACCCTGGGGCGGCCCCATTGAATGTGAGGCCGATCGAGGACACGGTGGCGATCCAACTCGCCGTGCTCGCGGCCGGCAGTCAAACCGAACGAAGACCTGCGAAAGGAGAGAGGCACCATGGCGATCGACTTGAGAGAATTGCTCCACGGCGGTGTCCCGACCGAGGTAGAACCCCTCGCCCGGATGGATGCCGACACCGACCAAGGAGGACACGTTCCCGACACCGGAAAGGACACTCCAGGGTTCCGCGAGGGGATGTGGGCGGTAAGTCCCTACAATTTCGATGAGCGCGTGCGCGGTGACATGCACCTTCCTGCGCGGGTCTCGTTGATGGACATGACTCTGCGTGAGGGCCGGCAGGTCGGTGGTGTGTCGGTGGGACTCGAAGAGGTGCTCGAGTTCGCCCGTCGAATCGACGAGGTCGGCGTACACATCGTTGAAATGCACCACGATTACATCGAAGAGATCAAACAGACGAAGGCCCTGGGTGTGAAGTTCTTGATACAGGCTCTCGTCCATCCCACCTCCGCTCTTAATCCGGAGGAATGCCGGCAGGAGATCGACCTCTGCCTGGACGCAGGAGCCGACATACTTTGTCCCGCGTTCGCGATCTCGGACTACAACTACAAGCTCGTTGAGTCGATGGGAGGCCTCACTATCACCCGTGAGGAGGCACTCGATCGCGCCTGCGAGGCGATTCAGTACGGCAAGGAACAAGGCGCGTACATGAACCCGAACCTCATGGACTTCTCGCGACTCGATCTCGAGTGGCTGAAGACGATTGTGGCGCGCCTGAAGGAAGCGGGTATAGATGCGCTTCGCATCGACGATATCTGTGGTGCCTGTATCCCCGCGGTCTACAAGCATCACGCTTGGGAGGTCAAGCAGATAATCGGACCGGACATTCCTCTTGCGATTCACAGCCACAACGACTTCGAGCTCGGCACTGCGGGGCAGCTCGCCGCGCTGGAGGGTGGCGCCGAGGTACTCGAGGGATGCATCAACGGGCTCGGTGAGCGCGCCGGAGTTCCCAACCTGGCGGTGCTCGCCTCGGTCCTCGAGATGATGTACGGGTTCGAGACCAACATGCGACTCGACCTGCTGCAGGACCTCTCAGAATGGGTCGCGGACGTGTGGAACCAGCCGATCCCGCCGCACCTGGCGGGCACTGGGAAGACCGCGTTCTCGCACGCGGCGGAGGTGCACTACGCGCTCCCCGAGGGAGACGAGTGGTCCTTCAACGCGTGGGCTCCAAAGGTGATCGGCAACGACGCGTACGTACCGCTCTGCCACTACTCGGGTGTTAAGGCCATTCAGCGCCGCGTGTTGGATCACGGTTGGGACCCGATCGACGACGAGGTGGCGCAACGCGTACTCGAACGAGTGCGCAAGGAGGTCCGCTTCCGCCGCAAGGAGCCGAGTGACCGGGTGCTCGAGGAAATCGTCGAAGAGGAACAGCGTCGCTGAATTGAGCGCGCACTCAGGAGGGAGTAAACGATGGGTCAGATGGACGGAAAGAACGTCTTCCTAACGGGAGCCAGCAAGGGGATGGGCCGCGAGATGGCCCGCGGTTTGGCGAAAGAGGGCGCTTCGATCGCGCTCGTGGCGCGAACTGAATCGGCACTGAGGGAGCTTGCCGAGGAGGTTAGGGGGCTCGGTGGCCGAGGCGTCGCGATTCCCGCAGATGTGAGCGACCGGGATCAGGTCAAGCGCGCGGTCCGTCGTGCCCACGAGGAACTCGGCGACATCCACGTGCTGATAAACAGCGCCGGTGTGCTCGACAACGAGCCGATTTCGAATCATAGCGACGAGGCGTGGGAGTACCACTATGGAGTGAACGTGAACTCCTACTTCTACACGATCAGGGAGATCATCGGCGAGATGTTCGAGCGCGGGAGTGGCCGCGTGATCAACATCGCTTCCACATCGAGCAAGGTGCCCATCGGACCAAACCGGGCCGCATACGTTTCGTCAAAGCACGCGGTGTTGGGGCTGACGAAAGAGGTGGCCTTCGAGGCCGCTCCCCATGGGGTAACGGTCAACGCGATCTGCCCCGGCTTCGTCCTCACGGACATGGTCGAGGACAGCATGCGGAAGTTTGCGCGCGACGCAGGCAAGACACCTGAGGAGACGCGCGCGTTTTGGATTTCCAAGATCCCTTTGGGTCGTTTCATCGATCCCCAGGAGGTCGTGCCTCTCCTGCTGTTCTTGGTATCCGACGGTGCCGGCGCCATCACGATGCAGGCGATCAACGTCGATGGTGGTTTTTCGCCAATTTAGTCAGAGGAGAGACACCGCTATGCCAATAGAGAGCATCGGAGACCTGTCCATCGTCGAGACCATCTACGAGAAGCGGGACAGGATCGCCTATATCACCCTCAACCGCGAGCGCGCGGGGAACTCGTTCAACGTGCAGATGTGTGACGAGATGGAGGCGATCTGGACGGACTTCCGAGACGACGACGACACTTGGGTAGCAATTGTTACGTCGTCGGGCGAGAAGTTCTTCTGCACCGGAGTCGACGTAAAGGAATCGCGGACGCGCCCCATGGGCCATGTTTGGCTGCCGATCGCTCGACTAATGGAGCAGATCCACAAGCCGATCATCTGCGCAGTGAACGGCATCTGCTGCGGAGGTGGGCTCCATTTCATGGCCGACACCGACATCATCATCGGTTCGACCAACGCACAGTTCTTCGACCCGCACGTGAACGTCGGCCTGATATCCGGTTGGGAGCCGATCGGTCTCAGCAGGCGCATCCCCCTCAACTATGTGCTCCGCATGACACTGCAAGGCAAGGCCTACCGCATCGACGCCGAGGAGGCGCATCGCATTGGTCTACTAACGGAGGTGGTCCCGCCCGATCAACTGCTGGCCAGAGCGGAGGAGATCGCTCAGGACGTTCTCAAGAACTCACCGCTTGCGGTGCGCTGGTCGAAGCAGGCCATCATGGAAGGTCTGAATCTCGGTCTGAGG
>Ga0299913_10004589_pt1 | contig 11626 bp, 10 predicted proteins | sample RVTome_9_FD_201360 | JGI IMG/M metagenome (GOLD analysis project Ga0299913, IMG submission 201360) | Soil microbial communities from uranium-contaminated site in the Upper Colorado River Basin, Wyoming, United States - RVT155D38 (version 2) ... | reverse complement strand
GGCCCCGACAAACCGAACAAGAAGCACTACGACCCGCGCGTGTGGCTGCGCGCCGGCGAGGTCAGCTTCGTCGAGCGTGTCAAGCAAGCATTCGCCGAGCTCAACAACATCGCGACGCTCGCGTAAGGCTCGTCTCGCTCAGACGAGCGGGCGGACCACCAAGCCCGTGCGCAGCTTGGGCGTGAAGAACGTCGACTTCGGAGGCATCAACAGACCCTCGCGCGCCGTCCGCTCGATCTCGGCGACGCTGACCGGGCGGATCAGCACCGCGGCCGACGCCGCTCCCGACCGGACCGCGTCGAGCACACGGTCGACACCGTGCTGGTACGTGACCTCGGCTCCGCCGTCGCGGAGCGCGTGCTCGAGCCACGCCCCGTCGAGGGCGCGGATCTCGTCGAACGCGCCCCGCTTCGGTACCAACCAGACGCCGTCGCCGGCCGCGTCGACCAGGCACAGCGCGCCGCGCTCGCTCATCCGCGCCAGCGTCGAGGCGTCGACGGGACCGGCCGGCTCGAGGTCGAACGACGCTGCGAGGCGATCGCGAACGGCATCGAATTCGGTCGCGTGGTACAGGCGGTGGATCGCGTCGACACTCAGCTGGTCGGCGACGAGCTCACTGATGAACGCCAGCGTCAACTCGGCGGGGGTCTCCTCGGAGCCCGTAGACCGCCGAACCTCGTCGCGATACGTCCGGGCGATCCCGTATCGGTGATGGCCATCGGCGATGAGCACATCGTCGGACCCGATCGCGTCACGGATGGCGATGATTCGCTCGGCATCGGTGACGCGTTCGACGATGTGCTCGACGCCGTCGACCGTCACCGCTCCCATCGGCTCAGCCGTCGGCGTGAGCAGCTCCGTGAGCCCATCGGCGAGCGACAACCCCCAGATCGGCGACACGTTGCACCGCGTGGCGCGTGTCAGGTCGAGCCGGTCCGTCGAGGCCTTCGGCGTCGTGCGCTCGTGTGGGAGTATCCCGCCGGCACCCTCGTCGACGACCTCGAGGCCGCCCATCACGCCGACGATGTCGCGATCGGCGCCGGTGGAGTCGGTGAAGCGCATCCGGTAGAGCGTCAGTGACGGCGTCTCGTCGATGACCATCACGCCCGCATCGATCCAAGCACGCAGCCGTCCGGCCGCGACCTCGTACCGCTCGTCACCATCCCGTTCACGTGGGATGTCGACGCGGACGATGTTGTGCTCGTCGCGGGCCTCGAGGGCGTCGACCTCGGCGTCGGACACGACGTCGTAGGGAGGAGCGATGACATCGTCGAGCGCGACGGTGTACCGCAGAGCGGCGAACGGTTCGAAGCGCGGCACCCTCACAGGTTGGCACGTGCGACGATGACGCCCATGACGGCCGTGTCCACCGTGTCCATCGTGCTCTGCGATCTGGATGGTGTCGTGTGGCTCGCCAGGCAGGCGATCCCTGGCTCCGCGGAGGCGGTCGCGCGACTGCGGGCGGCCGGGTGGCGAGTGCTGTTCGTCACGAACAACTCGGCGGTGGTCGTCGCCGAACAGGAGCGCGCGCTGCTCGACATCGGCATCCCCGCCGACGGCGACGTGCTGACGTCGGCGGGGGCGGCCGCGACGCTCCTCGCACCCGGCGAGCGAGTCCTGGTGTGCGGAGGGCCCGGCGTCGTCGAGGCGTCGCAAGCCGTCGGAGCCGTCGTCGTCGAGGACACGTCGTGTGACGCGGTGCTCGTCGGGTTCCACCGCGACTTCGACTACGAGCGTCTGCGCGTCGCAGCGACGGCGGTCATCAACGGGGCGCGGCTGATCGGAACCAACGACGACGCGACATATCCCACGCCCGAGGGCCCGATCCCGGGTGGTGGCGCGATCCTGGCCGCGGTCGCGACGGCATCTGGAGTCGTACCGATGATCGCCGGCAAGCCGTACCCGCCGATGGCGGAGCTGGTGCGTCGCGCCGTGGGTCCCGGGTTCGATCCTGACGCGACGGTGATGGTCGGTGACCGCCCGTCGACGGATGGACTGTTCGCGCGGGTGATCGGCTGCCGGTACGCGATCGTGCGCACTGGCGTGACGGGCCCGGGTGCACAGTTGGAAACGACGCCGTGGCTCGACGCCGACGACCTCGCGGCTGTGGCCGATCTTCTTGTTGCGGAATCGTGACGAAACTGACGCCGATAGGCTCGTGGCATGCCGAAAACCAGAATCAACAAGCTCCTCGAGGCGGGCGCGCACTTCACGGAGATGTCGCGCAAGCAGGCGGAGGCGGTCGTCAAGCAGCTCGTCAAGGCCGGTGAGGTCCAGCGCAAGGATGCCGAATCAGTCGTCCAGTCGCTGGTCGACCGTGGTCGTGAGACGACTGAGCGGCTGTCGTCGATGGTCCAGAGCGAGGTCGCCAAGCAGGTCGGCCGGCTGAGCGAGCAGTTCGACGGGCTCGAAGACCGCTTCGAGGCGCTGGCCGCTCGGCTGAAGTCGAGCGCCCAGAGTGCCGCACCCGCGGCCAAGACGACGCCGTCGAAGAAGACTGCCGCCAAGAAGACCGCGGCGAAGAAGAAGGCCCCGGCCAAGAAGACTGCCGCCAAGAAGACCGCGGCGAAGAAGACCGCGGTGAAGAAGACCGCGGCGAAGAAGGCGACCGGGGCGAAGAAGGGTGGCGCGAGGAAGAGCGCCGCCAAGAAGTCGAGCACAGCCAGCGGCAGCTGAACCCGACGCCACGTCGCAGTCGTGAGTGCCCGCCGGCGACTCGATGCTGAGCTGGTGCGACGTGGTTTGGCCAAGAGCCGTGTCGAAGCCCGCACCCTGGTCGAGTCCGGCCGGGTGCTGGTCGGCGGCGCGGTGGCGATCAAGGTGGCGCGGCTGGTCGCGGCCGCGGAACCGGTCGTCGTCGAGGGTCCGCCGGCGCGGTATGTCGGGCGCGGCGGCGAGAAGCTCGAACACGCGTTGACCACGTTCGCCATCGACGTCACTGGGTTGCGGGCGCTCGACGCCGGGGCATCGACCGGAGGATTCACCGACTGCCTTCTGCAGCGCGGCGCCCGTGAGGTGGTGGCCGTCGACGTCGGGCACGGCCAACTGCACGAGCGACTGCGCGCCGACGAACGGGTGACGAACGTCGAGCGGACGAACGTTCGCAACATCACCGCCAGTCTCGCCGGAGGTCCAGTCGACATCGTCGTGGCCGACCTGTCGTTCATCTCGCTCACGACGGTGATCGGCGCGTTGAAAGGGGTGTGCAAGCCTGGAGGACCAATGGTGCTGCTCGTGAAGCCGCAGTTCGAGGCCGGTCGGGCGGAGGCGAGTCGCGGGCGTGGTGTGATCACCGACCCGGCGATCTGGGATCGCGTCCGATCGGAGATCACCGACGCCCTGGTGAACGTGGGTTGCGAGGTGGCGGGATGGACCGTCTCGCCGATCACCGGTGCCGAGGGCAACCACGAGTTCTTCGTCCATTCGCGAACGGCAGGCGTCGCGTGAGCACGGTCGTGATCGTCGCCCATCACGAGCGGACCGAGGCTGCGGCGCTGGCGCGACATGCTGCCGACTGGCTCGCCGAACGTGGTCACGAGGCGTGGATGCCAGCCGCCGATGCGGTCGCCCTCGACCTGCACGACCTCGCGGCCGAACGTCGCGCCGACGACGCCGACCTTGCGCTGAGCCTCGGTGGTGACGGCACGATGCTGCGGGCGGTGCGGTTCCTCGACGGCGCGGCAGTGCCGCTACTCGGCGTCAACCTCGGTGTGCTCGGCTACCTCACCGAGGTCGAGGCGCCCGACATGACCAACGCCCTCGACCGCTTCACGAAGGGCAGCGACGTCGGCGAGTGGTATCTCGACGAGCGCCTGATGCTCGACGTCGTCGCTCGGAGCGGCGTTGGCGCTTCACTCGGCACGTGGCGGGCGCTGAACGAAGCGGTGGTGGAAAAACGCGAGCCCGGTCACACTGTTCGCCTGCTCGTCCGGATCGACGGTGTGCCGTTCACGACGTACGCCGCCGATGGGCTCATCGTCTCGACACCGACCGGTTCGACCGCGTACTCGTTGTCGGCGCGAGGTCCGATCGTGTCGCCCCGCCACCGCGCACTGCTGCTGACGCCCGTTGCGCCGCACATGCTGTTCGACCGCAGCCTCGTGCTCGACCCGGCCGAGCCGATCGAGATCTCCGTCATCGGTCACCGCGAAGCGAGCGTGTCCGTCGACGGCCTGCCGGTGGCGACGCTCGTCGAGGGCGATGTCGTCATGTGCAGTTCGTCGGCGTCGACGGCGCGCTTCGTGCGATTCGGCGAGCGCCACTATCACCAGATCCTGAAGGCCAAGTTCGGCCTCACCGACCGCTAGCAGATCGCACGCCCGACGCACGGTCAGGTGTCGTCAGGCGTCGTCAAGCGCGGTCGACCGCGGCGGCTAAGTTGCACCGCGGACGATGTACCGCGTGCGTTGCTTGGGGGTGAGCAGCCGATGAGAGAGCGACCAGAGGGCGACTTCGATCGCGCGTTGCGGCAGCCGTTCACGCCCGGGATGGGCGATGGCGTCGACTGGGATGCCGTGCCCGATGAGGTCGCCGTCGCACCACCCACGATCCCGGGACGCGATGAGCGCACCACCGAGTTCCTCGAGCAATGGCACAACGCGTCGTACAACTGCTTCTCCTCCGGGCACAAGTTCTGCCGCGAGGTCTGTCCCGTGGTGCAGGTCACACGCAACGAGACCTGGAGCCCGACCGCGTTCCACGCCAACGTCGTCGCCATGGAGCGTGGCGAGCTCGACATCGACGACATGGCCGCCGACTACGTGAATTGCACGCAGTGCGGCGCGTGCGAGCTGCGCTGCCCGAACACGTTGTTCACCGGTGACTTCTACCGCTTCCGGACACGCACCGTCGACGTCGTCAAGGCGGTGCGGGCGCTGGCCGTCGACCGTGGCGTGCACCAGCTGGGGTGGCAGCGGTGGAATTCGCTGACGGACGAACGGTCACACGAGCCGGTCCTCGGCGAGACACCGGTCAGCCAGGACCACGTCCGCGACTGGGCTGACGGCCTCGACATCCCGATCGGTGGTGAGTCGATCCTGTTCGTCGATTGCGAAGCAGCGTTCTATCGGACATCGGTACCGCGGGCGGTCGCCCAGATCCTTCAGCTCGCCGGCTACGAGTTCGGTCTGATGGCCGAGCAGTGGTGCTGCGGCGGTCCGGCGTCGGAGATGGGCTACGTCGAGCAGGCCCGCCGTTTCGCCGAGCACAACCTCGCCGACTGGCGCGCCGTCGGCGCCACGCGCGTGCTCGTGCTCGACCCGCACGATTACATCAGCTTCACCGAGGACTACCCGAGGTACTTCGGCGATGACTTCGACCTCGAGATCGTGCTGGTCGTCGAGCTGTTCGCGGAGATGATTCGCGACGGTCGACTGACGCCCGGCGTCGCGATCGATCGCTCGATCACGTACCACGATCCGTGCCGACTGAACAAGCGCAAGGGGATCTGGAAGGAGCCACGCGAGATCCTTCAGGCGATTCCTGGACTGTCGTTCACGGATGTCGATCGGGTCACGCAGTGGTCGTACTGCTCAGGTGGTGGAGGCGGGTTGCCGATCGAGAAGCCGGAGCTCACCGCACAGATCAGCGCCAAGCGTCTCGAGCTCGCCGCCGGCCTGGAGGTCGACACGCTCGTCAGCGCCTGCCCGTGGTCGGAGCGTCCTCTGAGCGCGGCGGGTCCGTCGCACGCCATCGACGTCGTCGACCTGCACGAGCTGCTCGCCGAGTCACTCGGGATCGACGTCGGTGGTTCACGAGGTGAGCAGCCGTGAGCATCACCGCGGAGCGGCTCGACGAGGTGGTCGGGGCCCTGCAGCGCGCGCTGCGCCCGGATCAGGTGCTGACATCGAAGACCGACCGCTACAACCGGACGCGGGTCCCGGCGCCGTTCCCGGTCCACCGCTGGGCCGAGCGGGTACCCGACCTCGTCACGCTGCCGGAGAGCACCGACGACGTGGCGGCGATCGTCCGCATCGCCAACGAGCTCAGGGTCCCGATCGTCCCCCGCGACGGCGGCACCGGGCTCACCGACGGCGCCGTGCCGCTGCGGCACGGCATCGTCGTCGACGTCAAGCGGATGAACCAGATCCACGAGATCGACCTCGACAACCGCACGTGCACCGTCGGCACCGGTATCAACATGCTCAAGCTCAACGAAGTGCTCGGCGGTCACGGCCTGATCTATCCCGACAACCCGGCGTCGTACCCGTGCTCGCTGGTCGGCGGCCGGATCGGCACCAGCGGCTGGTCGCTGATCGGCTCACGGTACGGCCACAGCCGCGATCTCGTGCTCAGCTTCGACCACGTCCTGCCGACCGGCGACGTGATGCACGTGGGCGACGGCATCGGCCACAAGATCTCGAAGAGCTCGAGCGGCTACCAGCTCAAGCACTTGTTCATGGGCCACCAGGGCACGCTCGGCATCGCCACCCGTGCGACGCTGAAGCTGTTCCCCAAGCCCGAGGCCGAGCTGTCGCCGTTCTTCGCCTTCGCCGACTACGACAGTGCGTACCGGTGCACGGGAGCGCTGGCCCGAGCCGGCGTGGCGACGTTCGCCGGTGCCGTGCTGTTCGACGAGTGGAAGGTCGCCTACCTGCGACGCGACGACGAGGCGTACATACCGCAGCCCTCCGACGTGAAGGCCCTCGTGTGCGCTGTCCTGTACGGCTGGGAGGACGAGGTGCGGGCGGGCGGCAAGCGGCTGATGCGGATCGCCCGCGACCATGGCGCCCGCTACCTCGGCGACGAGATCTCCGAGGGCGATTGGGCGGCCCGCCACGACCGGTACGCGACCCCGCTGCACGGACGCACCAAGGACGGTCAGGTCGTGCCGATGAGCTGGCATTGCGAGGACGCCGCCATCAACTTCACGAACGTGCCTGCCGTGACGCGCGAGTGGCACGCCATCGTGGCCGAACTCCGCCGCAAGACCGACGTGTTCGACGACTGGGGGATGTTCGCCTACACGAGCGCGTCGACCGGCGTCGACTACCTCACCGAGATCGACGTCGGGATCTGGGAGCAGAAGCTCGGCGACGAGGCGTGGGAGCTGTGGGTGAACGCCAAGCGCGACATCGCCGCGGTCGCCTTGAAGTACAACGGCTCGATCAGTGCGTGCCACGGCTCGTGCCGGGAGGGGGAGGTCGACCTCGTGCCGCAAGAGCTCGGACGGGGCTACGACGTGATGCTCGACATCAAGCGGACACTCGACCCGAACAACGTCATGAACCCCGGCAAGTACGGCCTGGACCGCGCCTACGGGGACACGACGAGATGACCGGGTTCCGTCAACGCGAAGAGTCCGTGCCGCCGCCGCCCGAGCAGGTGAGCGAAGTCGCGATCACCCGTTTCGAGCACGTGTTCGAGGTCGACCCGCGGCTGATGGAGCGCTGGGTGCTGCAGCAGACGTTCCCGAACTGGGACACCTTGCGGATCATGAACAGCCGCCACGACCACCTCGATTGGATCCATCGCCACTTTGCCACCCGCGTTCTGCATGGGTCCGAGATCTTGGCCGAGCTCGACGACACACCAGCCGATCAAAGCGCTGATCAACCGACTGATCACGCGACAGAGGGAGCACCACCGTGAAGTACAGCTACGTCATGTTGCCCGACTACCCACTCTCGGAGTCGCTGGCGTCCATCAAGCTGGCGGACCAGCTCGGGTTCTACGGCTGCTACGCGGCCGATGAGACCTGGCACAAGGACCTCTGGCTGCTGTTCGCCGCGGCGGCTGCCGAGACGACGAACATCCGATTCGGTCCGAGCCTGTCGTCAGTCGTCCTGCGCGAGCCGACCCTGATCGCCCAGGCGGTGGCGACGCTCGACGAGCTGACGGGCGGTCGCGCCGAGGCCGTGTTGTCGTGCGGGAACTTCGGGCTGCTGGCCCAGTACAAGATCGACTGGACCGTGACGAAGCCACTGTCGCGGGTGAAGGAGGCTCACCACGTCGTCCGCACGTTTCTCGACGACGGCGCGATCACGTTCGACGGCGAGTTCTACCAGTACAACGGCCTGTTCACGTTCGCCAGGCCGGTGCAGGAGCACGTGCCGGTCTTGATCGGCGCGATGCGCGGCCCGAAGTCGTTCCAGGCGGCCGGCGAGCTGTCCGACGGCTGTCACCATGCCCTCAGCTACACCCGGGAGGCGTACGACTACGCCGTCGAGAACATCCGCATCGGCGCCGAGCGCGCCGGAAAGGACGCCGATGCACTCGACATCGGAGCGTGGGTCGTCTTCGCGACCGGTCCCGACTCGGCCAAGGCGAAGGACGCGGCGAGGGCGATGGTCGGGATCTACGCCTCTTCGATGCCGGCCGAGCAACTCGAGCGCAACGGCGTCGACCCGGCCGAGCTGGCACCGATCATCGAGGCGATCGGCGCCGGCGATCTCGCCAAGGGCATCGAACTCACGTCACCCGAGCTCGCCGAGCGGCTGTCGGTGTCCGGCTCGCCCGCCGAGTGCGCGGCGAAGATCCGCGACGAGATCGCCCCATCCGGCGTGAACCACATGATCCTGGCGATCACCGACCGCAGCCTCGTGAAGGCGTTCACCGGCATGGACATCGAGGGCGTGGCCAACGTCGACACCCAGTTGCAGATGATCCACGACGAGGTGATCCCCGCCGTCTGAGCTGGCCAGGACGGCCAAGTTCGGCCTCACAGATCGCGAGCAGCTGGACCGACGAGGCCGCGCCGCATGGCTGCCGCTGCCGCCTCGGTGCGCGTCGTCGCACCGAGCTTGACGAGGATGCTCGACACGTGGTGTTCGGCGGTCTTACGGCTGATGTAGAGCGACGCTGCGATCTCGGGATTGGTGAGCCCGGAGGTCACGAGCTCGAGCACCTCGACCTCGCGGGTGGTCAAACTCGCGGCGTTGGCACGGCTGCGCGGGCGCGGTCCTCGTGGAAGGTCGCGCGCACCCAACTCGCGGAGCTGTCGCGCGACGATTCCCGCGGCTGTCTGGGCGCCGAGATGTTGGAGGTCGGACAAGGCCTGACGCATCGCACCTTCGTCGTTGGAGCTCGCGCGGGCGAGAGCTGCCTCGTAGACACAGCCTCGTGCGGACCAGAGCTCGACCGCTCGTGCCCACTCCCCGCTCATCTCGAGGGCGTAGGGCTCGGCGGCACCTTCGGGGATGTCCTGGGCCAGCCCGGATCGCCAGCGCCAGCAGGCCAGCTCGCCAACCACCCACGAAGCGCGACGAGTGATGGACGATTCGAGCACGGCACTCATCGCGTCCCACGCGGCCGACGGCCGCCCCGTCAGCCACGCCAACTCCGCCTGCGCGGCTGCCACCGGCGCCACATGCTGGAGCTCGCCGGTCGGCTCGGCGAGGGCGAACGCCTCATCGAGCAATGGTTGGGCACCGGGATCGCCGCCTCGGGCCCGGGTGAGGGCGACGACCACCAACACCGGGATGCGCGGCAGCATCGCGCGTGGGTGGCGCACAAGGGGTTGCGAGAGCTCGATCGCCTCCGCCCAGCGCCCCTGGTCGAAGGCCACCCTGGCCAGGTAGGCGACGACATACTGCTGCCACAGCACGAGGTCCCGCTCGTCGCAATAGTCGATCCCGGATCGGAGCCGCTCGGCGACGCCGGTGTAGGTCCGCGACCGGTTCGACGCCCAGCCGATGTTGATGAACGCTCGACCGACGTGCTCTTCGAGCCCGGCTTCCAGGGCGAGAGCAAGGCTACGCTCCAACGACTCACGACCGCCGGGCCGGCCGGCCAGGAGATCCGCCGTGCCCAGCGTGTTCAGGACATGGACGAGGGCCTCGCGATCGTCCATGTCCTGCGCCAGCGAGAGCGCGCGGTGACCGAACCTCTCCACGCCCTCGGCGTCGTCCGCGTTCAGCGCCAAGCTGGCGAGGTTGCAGTACGCCAGCGCCAGTTCGCGGCCGGGTATCAGCCCCTCCAGCAGCGTCACTGCCTGCCATCCGGCGGCTTGTGCTTCGTCGACCGGATGGCCGGTGCACCGAAGGTGCGACGAGTGCTGCCGCAGCGCATCGCCCTCCCGCAACTGGTCGGCCGCCTCGTGGTACTGCTCGACCGCTTCTCGGCCGGATGCGATCGAGACGTCGAACTGGTCGGCGAGGAAGCTCTCGTGGGCTTGCCGTTCCAGGATGTCAGCCCGCGCCGCGGCCGGCAGGCCCGACGCGTACCTCAGCGCCCGCGCATATTGCGCCGCTGCTTGTCGATGGGCCCCGACGGACGCGGCGTGCCGCGCCGCGATCGGAGCCACACGCAACACAGCGTCCACGTCGCCGGACCCATCCGCGTGGTGCGCCAAGCGGGCCAGATCGACGATCCCGGCACCGTGTGTCTCCAGCACGCTCAGCACCTCTCGATGCAACGCGATCCGCCGAGTCGGCGTCAGCGACGCCTCGATCGCCAGCCGCGCGAGCTCGTGACGGAACGCAACCGCATGCCCCGTCGGCGCGAGCATCCCCGAGCTCAGGCAGACGTCGAGGCTGTCGAGATCCGAACCGGCAAGTGCGTCGAGGAGCCACAACTCCGCCTGCGGTGGCGCGATCGCGACGGCCTCCAGCAGGGTCATCGCCGCCGGCGGGAGACGAGCCGCGCGAGCGAGCACCGCGTCGCGGACCGTCGACGGAATCGTGGTCCCGCCGCCCGCGGCGAGGACTTCGGTGACGAACAGCGGGTTGCCGGCGGTCTTGTCGAACAGATCGGTCTCGTCCACGCCGTACGGCGCCGCCAGTTCAGCGACGGCGTCGGCGGACAACGCCTCCAGCCGCAGCCGACCGATGGAGTCGCTCGGGGGCAGCTCGCCCAACAGGACACGAAGCGGGTGAGCTCGGTCGAGCTCGTCCCGGTACGTGACCACGACCAACGCTGGGATCGACTCGACCCGGCGCGCCAAGAGGCGCAGCACGTCCAAGGTCGCCTCGTCCGCCCAGTGGACATCCTCGATGACCAGGATCGTCGAGGGCCGCGACCGCAGGGCTGCCATCAGAGCGTCGGCGACCTCGTATGGCCTGCCGCCCCCTTGCACGGTCGCAACGATGTCGGCGGCCAACATCGGCGCGATGTCGAGGATCGGACCCAACGGGCGCGGCGTGAACAGCGCATCACACGAACCCGACACGCACCCGACCGTGCTCGAGTGCGGGCCGCAGAAGCCGCGGACGAGCGCGGTCTTCCCGACGCCCGCCTCCCCACCGAGCAGGACCAGCCGTCCGTGTCCGCTCCGGAGTACCGCTTCGAGGTGCTGCTCCAAGGCATCCAGCTGGCTTGCGCGCTCGAGCAACAGGTCGGCGCCTGTCGACGCGTTGGCCGACAGCTTCCCACTCGTCATCAACGACCTCCCTCGAGCATTTCCAAGACTTGCACAGCGCAACATCCGCGGGGCCCACTTATCATCGTCGCATGGACCTGAAGGCCAAGTTCGGCCCCACCGAACGCTGAATCGGACGACGGGTGCTGACCGAGCTGCACATCGAGAACCTCGGCGTGATCGAGCGCGTCGAGCTGATGATCGGGCCGGGTTTGACCGCGGTGACAGGCGAAACCGGAGCTGGCAAGACGATGGTCGTCGAGGCGATCGAGCTGCTCGTCGGTGGTCGGGCCGACGCGACGATGGTGCGCTCGGGCGCCGCCGAGGCTC